>Ga0190275_10000979_pt1 | contig 22166 bp, 15 predicted proteins | sample Popmic550T_FD_133745 | JGI IMG/M metagenome (GOLD analysis project Ga0190275, IMG submission 133745) | Populus adjacent soil microbial communities from riparian zone of Yellowstone River, Montana, USA - 550 T | ecosystem: Environmental > Terrestrial > Soil > Riparian zone > Trees stand | place...
CGGGCGCGATGCTTCGGATCACCGCGCAACTCCTCAGCGTCGAGGAGGGCGCGACGCGTTGGGCCGGTCGCTTCGACGAGGAGTACACGGACGTGCTTCAGCTCGAAGACATCATCTCCGAGCAGGTGGCGGGCGCGCTCCTTCCGCACCTGACGGGCGACGAGCGACGCCAGCTCGCAAGACGCGGCACCGACGACGCCGAAGCCTACGAGGCTTACATGCGCGGGCGTTATCACTGGTACACGCAGAGCGAGGACGGCTTCGCAAAGGCAATCTCGTGTTATCGCAAAGCCGCCGAGCTAGACCCCGGCTACGCCGCCGCCTACGCCGGCATCGCCGAGTATCACTGCTGGCTCGCCGTCTACGGCCTCGCGCCGCCTGCGGAACAACTCGCCGCCGCGCGCGAGGCGGCGCAGAGATCGGTCGCGCTCGACGAGACGATGGCCGAGGCGCACACCTCGCTCGGCCTCTCGATGCTGACGGATGCATCGCAGTGGCAACTCGCGGAAGCGCGCTTCCGCCGCGCGATTGAGCTGAACCCGAACTACACGCAGGCGCACGCGCACTACGCGTGCCAACTCGCGATGGAAGGCCGCTTCGACGAGTCAATCGCCGAAGCTCGCCGCGCGTGTGAGCTAGACCCGCTCAACCCTTTCAACTTCTACTTCCTCGCGTGGTGTCTCTATCAATCGCGACGCTTCAGCGAATCAATCGCGCAGGCCCGACGCCTCTTGCAGAGCGAGCCGCGCTACGGCTCGGCGCGCTTCGTCCTGAGCTGGGCGCTTCGACAGACGGGCGAGCCGAACGAGTCGGTCGCAGAGGCCCGGAAGGCCGTCGAGCTGCTGGGCGAAATCCCCATGCTCACGGCGGCTCTCGCCTCCGCGCACGCCGCGGCGGGACAGACCGAAGAAGCGCGCCGAATCCTTTCGACGCTTCACGAGCAGGGCAAAGAGCGCTTCGTCACGCCTTATCATCGCGCGCTCGTGCATCTCCAACTCGGCGAGCGCGAAGAGGCGCTCGACCTGCTCGAACAGGCCGTCGCCGCGAGCGACCCGTGGGTCGTGTGGCTCGGCACGGAGTCGCAGCTCGATCCGCTTCGCGGCCACGCGCGCTTTAGTGAGCTTCTGCACCGCACGCACAACCCCATCGCCTCGCGGCGCGGGGACAAAGCCACCGCCGACGACAAGGCGCGCGCAGGCGCAGCCGCGTCGCCCTCCGGCCAAAGCCTGCCCGCAGCCGCGCCGCGCGCCGCCGACAACACAGGCCCGCGCGGCACGGACGACGACGAGGCGCGACAGCTCTACGTCGCCGGTCGCTACTTCGCGACGCGGCGCACAGCGGAAGGCTTGCGTCAGGGCATCGAGCGATTTAAGCGCGCCGTCGAGCGCGACCCCAAGTTCGCGCTCGCGCACGCCGAGATGGCCGACTGTTACTCGCTTCTGAACTGGTACGTCGAGCCTCCGCCGCACGACGCTTGGTCGAACGCGAAGCAGTCCGCGCTAAACGCGGTCGAGGCAGACGACTCGCTGGCCGAAGCGCACGCCTCGCTCGGTCTGGTTCTCTGCTACTACGACCGCGACTTCGCAGGCGCGGAAACGGAGCTTCGACGCGCGGTCGAGCTTATGCCCGACAACCCCGTCGCGCGCCGCTGGCACGCCTTCAACCTTTCCGCGATGGGGCGTCACGACGAGGCGGTCGCGGAGATCAGGCGCGCGCTCGAAGTCAGCCAGCGCTCGCCCGTCGCAGCCACGGCGGTCGCCAACGTCCTCTTCTTCGCGCATCGCTACGACGAAGCGATAGAGCAGTGCCGCAAGGGGCTTGAGATTGACCCCGGCTCGCTCTCCACACACATCGTCATGCGTTGGTGTTATGAGATGAAGGGACTTTGCGACGAGGCGATGTCCGTCTACGAAGAGGAGCGCGCATTCGCGGGCGACACGCCCACGACGCGAGCCAAGCGCGCGCACGTTTTGGCTTCGTGCGGTCGCGCGGACGAGGCGCGCGAAATCCTGCTCGGCATAGTCGCCGGTCGCGGCGAGCAGTGGGTGACGGCCTACGAAATCGCCGTCATCTACTCGCTCTTAGGCGACGCGGACGACGCGCTCGCGTGGCTCGATGAAGCTGAGAAGGAACACTCGGTCGGGCTGACATACGCGCGCGTTGACCCGCGCCTTGACAAGCTACGCTCCGACCCACGTTTCGACGAATTGCTGCGGCGACTCTTCACGCAAGGGTGAAAGATGAAGGCGGAAGGGTGAAGTGAAAGCGATTGCCCCCCAGCGTCGCTTTCACTTCATCCTGCCGCCTTCATCCCTTCCCTTCACCCCGCGTGCGAGTAAGCCCCCACACTCACACGCATTTCGCGCCTGCGCTCCTCGCCCCTTCGAGATTCATTACGCTCCGCGCGACTCCGCGCACGCAGCGCGAGCCTGTACTCTGCCGCGTCGAACGCCGCCTCAACAACGCGCGACACCGCGAGGGCGAAGGTGTCGGAGGTGATTATGAGCGCCACGCCGAAGGCCAACGCCAACCCCGCTATCTGAATTATTCCTAACATCGAGACATTTCCTTTCCGCCGACCCTGCTCGGCTATTCTTTAATTCGCCCTCGGCTTTGCCGCGCTACGTCGCTTACGGCTCGTCTCCCTTTACGTCCGGCACGAGAGAGGCGGCGCGAAACCCAAATCCTTGAGCAGCGTCGAATAGTTCCTGCGGAACTCCTCGGCCCGCTGCGAGTGCTCGCGCACCCAGCCCGACACCACGCCCCTCATCTCGCGGCTGCCGTCGCGGACGGGCGACTTGGCCGTCGCCTGTACCGGCTCCGAAGGCTGCCCCGACGCCCCGCGCTTGATGATTCGCACCCGTTTTGCGTCCGCCATCGTTTTCCACCTCCACCTGCTAACGCGCAGCGCGCGGCGAAAAGGGATCAACTATTTTCAAGGCCGCAAAGTTTTTTTCGGTTACGGCGATTTGTAATAGCCCGCGCCCGTTTATTTGTAATAGCGCGCCCGTTTAGAGGCGGGCAATGCCCGCCGGTTCAACGCGAGACGGCGGGCACTGCCCGCCTCTAAACGGGCGCGGGTTTTGCTTCGCTCAACTGCTAATCGCCGTAGCGTCGTTCAATTCTTAAAGCGCGGCGACGGACGGAATTATTCCCGCATGATCCTTTTCTCCTTCCGAATGCGCGTTTACATGTTGAGGGCCGGTTCCGAACTTCGCGGGGCGCGACGGCTCAGGAAAAATACTTTTAAGGACATGAGGAAGGAAGAGACTTTCGTTATGAAAAGACTGATGCAAGCCAGCCGACTCGCGCTCCTGCTGCTCTGCGCGGCATTCTCCGCCGCGGAGGCGCGCGCCGACGTTAAGATAAAAACTCGCCAGACCTCGAACGGGCAGGCCAGCGAGGGCGCGACCTACATCAAGGGCAAGCGCCAGCGCACAGAGAGCGCGGGCGGCCAGATGATCTCCATACAGGCGTGCGACCTCAGACGCGACATACAGATGATGCCGCAGTTCAAAGCCTACGTCGTCCACCCTTACGACGACGCGGATGCGGCGACCGCAACGCCCGCCGGCGCGACGCGGGTCAACGCCGCGACGACGAAGGGCGGCCTTGTGACTTCGACCGTCACGACGAAAGACACGGGCGAGCGCAAGCAGATGTTCGGTTACACCGCGCGCCACATCATCACCACAATCGTCACCGTGTCGTCGCCCGATTCCTGCTCGCCCATGAACAGCAAGATGGAGATGGACGGCTGGTACATTGACGCGGCGTTCGCGCTCGACTGCGACGCTGCGCGCGGCTCATCCTATTTCAGGCAGCATTTGGCGGGAGGCTGTCAGGACAAGTACCAGACGAAGCAGATCGGAATCGCAAAGAAGGGCTTCGCCGTCTGGGAGAAGATGACGATGTTCGACGCGGACGGCAGCGTCAGCATCTCGTCGGTCAACGAAGTCGTCGAGCTTTCGCAGGCCACGCTCGACCCGTCGCTCTTTGAAGTGCCCGCGGGCTACCGCGAGGTCAAAGACTTCTCCGAAGCTTACGCCGCCAGCGCGAGCGCAACCGACGACGATGGCGGAGGCGACGCAGCCGTCGCAAATCCCCCTAACGCCGCGAACGTCAAAGGCTCCGCGGATGCGACCGGCGCGAAGAGAGCGGGCGTCGTTCGTCTGGGCCTCGTAGGCGTCACGACCGGCAACGTCGCAGAGCATATCAACGCAAGCGACCTTGCCGCGGCGGTCGGAAACACTCTGGCCGCGCGACTCAGCAGCTCGAACGTCGAAGTCGTTCGCATCGAAGCGACGACGCCGTTCGGGATTGACGCGGAAGCCAAACGCAAGGAGTGCGACTTTCTAATCCACGCGAACGTCTCGCACAAGAAGGGCGGCGGCGGTTTCGGCGGCATGTTGGGCAAGGTTTCGTCCGCCGTGGCAATGTCCGGCGGCGGCTACGCGGGCAGCGACGAGCAGGGCGGTGCGGGCGGCAATGCTTCGGCGGCACGTGTGAGCGCGAGCGTCAAGTCGAAGGACGAGCTGACGCTTGACCTTCGCGTGCAGTCGCCCACGGGCGCGTCGCCGGGTACGGAACGCCAGTTCAAGGCGAAGGCCAAGTCAGCCGGCGACGACATCATCTCGTCCGTCGTCGAGCAGGCCGCGCAAGTCGTCCTCGGCGCGGCGGCCACGAAGTAAGCCGCATGGTGAGATTGAATGTGTGGGAACGAAGATTCACCGCCGCAGGCGCAGAGGACGCAGAGTTAGCGCAGAGGGTTGAGTTACACACAAGTCTCTGCGCCCCCTCTGCGCCTGCGGCGGTGAATCCTACAAGCCTTAAACACAAGTGAATTAATTTTATTTGAGGAGATAATGATGAGCACGCACAGCAACGCAGCCACAGCGCAATCACTCGCCGCGCAGGCTCTTCCGCCCGAAGCTTTCCTGACGCAACTCGCGTTCGGCGCGCTGATGACGCAGGCGCTCTACGTCGTCGCCAAGCTCGGCATCGCAGACCTTCTCAAGGACGAGCCGCTTTCAATCGCAGAGCTTGCCGAACGCACAGAGACGCACGAGCGCGCTCTCTATCGCGTCCTTCGCTCGCTGTCGAGCGTCGGCATCTTCAGCGAGGTCGAGCCGAATGTCTTCGCGCTCACGCCCCTCGCGGAGCCTCTGCGCTCCGACGCGCCCGGCTCGATGCGCGGCGGCGCGATCTTCATGGGCGAGGATTGGCACTGGAGCGTCTGGGGCAATCTTCTCTACAGCGTGCGGACTGGAAAGCCCGCTTGGGGGCACACGCACGGCTCGGAGGTCTTCGACTACTTCGCCAAGAACCCTGAACAGTCGGAGATTTTCAACAGCGCAATGACCGACATGAGCGTAGGGATAGCGCCCGCAATCGTCGAGGCTTACGACTTCTCCGGCACGGAGACGCTCGCGGACATCGCGGGCGGCCACGGCTATCTGCTCGCTCGGATTTTGAAAGACAACGAAGGGATGAAGGGCGTGCTGTTCGATGTTCCGCCCGTCATCGCGGGCGCGGGCGAGCTGCTTGAGCGTGAGGGCGTGGCCGCGCGCGTCGAAAAGGTTTCGGGCGACTTCTTCAAGTCTGTTCCCGCGGCGGACGCGTACATCATGAAGCACATCATCCACGACTGGGACGACGAGCGCTGCGTGACTATCCTGAAGAACATACGCGCGGCGATGAACCCCGAAGGAAAAGTCCTCATCGTCGAGGCGGTCGTGCCCGAAGGCGACGGGCCGCACTACAGCAAGCTGCTCGATCTTGAGATGCTCGTCTCGCCCGGCGGCGTCGAGCGAACGGCGCAGGAGTACGCCTCGCTGCTCGCACGGGCCGGCCTACGCCTGACGCGCATCGTTCCGACCAACTCGCCTTTCAGCATCGTCGAAGCCGTCGCGGCATAGGCGCTCAAATCAGAAACGCGAGCGTGAGCGAGCGTGTCTCCATGAGGGCAATGCCCCATGAAAATGGCACGCTCGCTCACGCTCGCGTTTCTGATTATTGCTCCCCTATTGTTCGTCCTCGTCCCCGCCCGTACGTTGTTGTGGCTGTTCCGGCTCGCGGCCCACGCCGAGGTTGTCGAAGTTGAGCACGGCGTTGAAGAGAAGGAAGAACTCGCCCTGCGTCTGATGACGCCACATCGGGTTCGTGGCGAACAGCAAGACGTGGCCGCGCCCCGCCGGAACGTCAACGATGGCCGGGCGGTTCGCAAGCTCCGAGCCGCCCGCGAGCATGCCGCTCACGAGCAAATTTCTCTCCTCACGCGCGAAACGCATCACGACGCGCGGGCGCTCCTGCAAAGGCGCGTAGAAGGGGCCGAGTTGCAGACGCTGCTCGTCCGTTAGCTGCTCCTCGCCGGGGCGCGCGGGCGGTCGCTGCGGAGGCGGGCCGACTTGCGGCATCGCCTGCACAACGTCGGGGTCGTCCGTGCCGCCGCGCCCTGTGGGTCGTGCGCCCGCGCCTGCTGCGCCTCCCGCCCCTCCACCTGCACCGCCTCCCGGCCCGCCCGGCCCCTGAGCTACTTGAAAGAGCGGAGCTTGGTTGAAGTAGATCGGAAGCTGCTCGTCGTAGCCGTATGCGATGGGGCTTCGGCGATCCGTGAAGGTTGCGTTGAAGATCGAGCCGCGCGCCTGCAACTGCCGCGCGTCCTCAATCGTAACGCCCGTCGTCAGACCGAAAGCGACGGGCACGTTGACGGTGTTCTGCACGGCGACGAAGAGGCCGCCGTCCTGTACGAACCTTTGCAGGTTCGCGACGCCCGCCAGCCCCATGCCGCCGCGCATGTCGTTGGTCGTGTCGGGCGAGCCTCCCATGTTCGGCGTCAGGGCCGAAGCCTTCCAGGGAATCGGGTCGCCTCGCCGAGGGATGCCGTTGACGATTGATTGCGCCGAGCCTCCGACGGGCGGAAAGATAATCACGTCGTACTTGTCTCGAAGGTTCGGCGTGTCGCGAACCGTGTGGTCGGAGATGTAGCTGTAGGGAATTTGCAGGCGGTCGAACTCGATGCGGAACCATCCCTCGTTCTGCGTGTTCTGCCAAGTGTGCAGTATCGCGACGCGCGGCGTTCCAACGTCGTGCGTCTTTACCGTCGGCGGCTGTTCGAGCGCAGTCGCCGTCAGGCCCAACTCCTCGACCGCCGCCCTCAGACGCTCGCGCAAGTTTGAAGGGTTGCCGTCGCCGCGTATGACGAACGAGCCTGCGTTGAAGGCTTGCGCGCCCACCTTAAACTCGCTTTCGGCTACGCTCATCTTCACATCCTTCAGACGATAGCGGAGCGTCATCAGCGTGTTGTCTGTGTTGTGGTTGATGACGTACACGCTCCCGCGCGCGTCCGCGCCGTTCAGACGACCACGCACGCGCGCGTCTTCGGTCAGAAGCTCCGACGGCGCGTCCAGCACCGCGCGGTCTGTGACGCGCACCGTGCGGACGTTTCGCATCGCGCCGAGCGTCCAGCCCGTGTCGTCATACGGGCGCGGGTCTGCCGCGTTGTAGAACTGCGTGTCGAGCATCATGTCGGCCATGCGCGAGTAGGGTTGATCCATTCGGATGATGTAGGAGCCTGCGGGGAACTTCTGCTCGGCGGGCGCGGCGGGAGCTTGTGCGCGCTGGCTTCCCTGCTCGCGCCCTTCGCCCTCTCTGGCCTGCGCGCCCTGCGCCGTCTGTCCGCCTTGCTCGCGCCTGTCGCCTGCGCGCTGACTCTTGACGGTGAACTCGCGCGTCGCGCGCCGCACCTCGACGCCCATCAGCCGCAGGAGGTTCACCATCTCCGCGGCCTCCACGGGTCGCGGCGTGTCGCCCGGAATGACGTAAGCCGCGGGGCCTTCGTTCGTAGCCTTCGCGACCGAGCGCTTGCTCTTGATATAGAAGTTTCGCAGGAACTGCTCGCGGTTGCGCGCGACGTAGTTCATCGCGAGCAGCACGCCCGACTGCTGCATGTTGACGTTGTTGCGGAGCGACCACTTGACGCGCGGCCACGGCGGGTTCGGACGGAACCAATCGCGCTGCGACTGCTGGCCGACGGTTCGATCAATCGTGTCCGCGCCGCCGTTGCCGAACGTCTCGTAGAAGCGCCCTATGGAGTTGTGGCCGTTGGCGACGTAGAACATGTAGTTCGGCGCCCAGCCGTCGTAGAAGCCGTGCGTCCAAACGCCGGGCACGCCCCTCTTCGTCATCTCCTCGATCTCGTGGTAGGCGAGGACGTGCCACTCGTCAATGACGAGCGGGTCGAGCCAAGCGTTGTACGGCCCCGTGCCCGTCGAAGTGTAGAGAAACGGCACGGACTCGTGAAGGTCGTGTAGAACCTGCGGGTGATACTGTAGGAAGGTCTTCATCATGTTGCGCGTGAGCGCGAGCGCCATGCCGAGACCGTCGCGGTTGTTGTCGTGCGCGACGTACTTGCCCCAGTAGAGAAGTCCCGGCGAATTCTTTCCGGGGTTGGCCTTGCGGTAGTTGTACACGTCAACCATCCGGTCGCGCCCGTCCACTTCAAGCACGGGCGTTATCATCACGACCGCGTTGCGACGTATCTCCTGTATGAAGGGCGTCTCCTCGACGGCGAGGCGGTATGCAAGCTCCATGAGCATTTCGGGCGAGCCGGTCTCAGGCGAGTGTATCGAGCCTGAGAGCCAGTAGAGCGGCTTGCCCTCGCCGATAAGCGCGTCGGCTTCGGCGTCCGTCGTTTTGCGCGGGTCGGCGAGTCGCGCGGTGATCTCTTTGTAGCGGTCGAGCCTTTGCAGATTCGCCTCGTCGCTCACGACGATGAGCAGTTGCTCGCGCCCCTCCTCGCTGCGCTCAGGCGCGACGAACACGCGCACGCGCGGGCTTGTGCGCTCAAGCTCGCGCATGTAGCGATGTATGTCTTTCGTGTAGGTCAGCTTGTTCGGCGTGCCGACGACGTAGCCGAGAACTTTGTCGGGCGAGGGCACGCGGTCGGAGGCGGGCAGGTGGTCAACAAGCTCTGTGCTGAAATGCTTCTCGGTCGTGTACTCTCTGATCTTCGCTGTGTAGCTCTCGTCGTTGCGCGACGATGCGCTACCGCCGTTTGTCTGCTGCGCGTATGCGTGCGCGGCGAGCAGCAGAACGGAGGCGAGCGTGCATGAGAGACGGATGTTGAGCGATCTTACACGGAACATAAAGGTATCCTTTACCCGGAAGCGGGCTGAGTCAGGCGAAGGCGCAGTGTTGTAAATCTGAAAAGTGGATGATAGGCACGTGCGGACTCGAACCGCAGACCCCTACCGTGTCAAGGTAGTGCTCTACCAACTGAGCTACGTGCCTGTAGGTCTGGAAATTCAAACGATTCCGTTTAACGGAAGGCTAAGGTAGCAAGCGCGTTCCGCACGTGTCAAGCGCGGTAGCCCGCGAGCCGTGAGCAAAAACTTTCAGCGTGTTTTGCTAGATGAAGTCGGCGGGAAATGTTACATTAGTCGGCGTCGCACGAAGCCCGCGAAGGCGCGGAAACGCGCGGCGATTGGCCTTTTCCTTAAGTTGCGCGTCGGCCACTTAAATCCCGTCAAACACGAAGTCAGCAACGTCCCGACACGTCATTCCGAAGCGCGAACAGTGTCGCCCGCCGATGTAGGGCATGTAGATACCGGGAGAACCGAAAGCCTTGTTCTCGAATAACCCTCAATATCAAAAACCTTCACACCCCGGCGTCAGCACTCCGGCTCGCGCGCGCGCTCTCGCCGGCCTTGCGCGTCTCTGCCTCCTGCTTTCGGTCGCGCTCGCCGCGACGCAGGCATCGCACGACACCGCTTTAGCGAAGGCCGCGCAGAGTCCGAGCCAGCAGCAACCTACGCCGACGCCCGCGTCGCGCCCACGCACCGTCAATGCGAAGGACGAGACCGCGCCCGTAGCAGCGCCGACCGCAAGCCCAGCCCCCGCGCAGTCCGGCGGCAACGATTCCGTGCAGACGGGCGGTGCGGGGTCGCATGTGGCGCAGGAAGTTGACGAGGACGAGGTCGTGCGCGTCACGTCGAATCTCGTCATCATCCCGGCCACGGTCGTGGACGCGCGCGGGCGTGCAATCGTTGACCTGCGCGTCGAAGACTTCGAGCTGCGCGTTGATGGCGAGGTCAAATCCATCGGCGACCTCAGCCGCTCCGAGACGCCCGTCCAAGTCCTCCTGCTCTTCGACAACAGCGCCAGCCTCTCCGCGGCGCGCGAGTTCGAGAAGCAGGCCGCCGTTCGTTTCTTCCAGTCGGTCATACGTCCGATTGACCGCGCCGCCATCTACGCAATCTCGACCACGCCCACGCTCGCGCAGCCGCTCACGAACGACATGCGGCGGCTCATCGGCACAATCGAGCGTTTCGGCAAGCCCGAGGGCGCGACCGCGCTCTTCGATGCCATCACGCAGGCAGCCGACTACATGCGCCCGCTCACGGGCCGCAAAGTCCTCGTGCTGGTCTCGGACGGAACGGACACGGTGAGCGACGCGAGCTTCGACGACGCGCTTGGCCGCGCGCTTCGCGCCGAGTGTCAGGTCTACGTCGTGCAGACGCGACAGGTCGAAGACCCGAACCTGCACGACACAGTCTCCGAGCAGCGCATGTACAAGCTCGCGGAGCAGACGGGCGGGGCCGTCTTCGTCCCGCGCTCGATTGAAGAGCTGGACTACGTCTTCACACAAATCTCGCTCGACATCTCGCAGCAGTATCTGCTGAGCTATTACCCGCAGGACGACCGCTCGGACAAGTATTTCCGCTTCATCAACCTCCGCGTCAAGACGCGCCCGAACATGCGCGTGCGCGCGCGCAAAGGGTTCTACCCGCCGTCGGCGCTGGCCGGCGCGCAGGCAGCGGACTCGCACGCGCAGATGTCCACCGTGCCGCAGAACGATTCGCCCACGCAACAAGTCGCGCGCGCGCGCGTGCCGTCTTCGCTTCCGTCCGCCGCCGCGCAGAGACGCACGACGGGCAACAACGCGGCGGGCGCGCGCCGTGACGGTAGCGCCAATCGAAAGCTCGGGCCGGACGGGCCGGACGACGACAGCAGCAGCCTCAAGCCAAAAACGGACTTGCCCGATAGCTCTCCGACCTTCACGCTGACGAGCGTCGCCCCCGCGGCGACGCCGAAGACGAGCGCGACGCGTGAGCCGAGCTACGTCCCGCCGCTCGCGCCGACCCCGCTGCCTTCACCGACTCCGCTTTCCACACCGACGCCTGCGCCGACGACGACGCCCGCCCCGACACTCGCGCCCGCCCCGCCCGCCGACAGGTCTGCTTCTCGTTCGGGCATTGAAGAAAAGAATCAAAAAGGGATCGTCGAAAAAAGCACGGGCAGCGTCGTCACAGGCAAGGCGATCAGCCTGCCCAAGCCGGTCTACCCGCAGGCGGCGAGAAGTTCTGGGGCGTGGGGTAAGGTTGTCGTCGAAGTGACGATTGATGAGAGAGGGAAGGTCGTCGGGGCGCGTGCGCTCTCCGGTCATCCGCTGTTGCAGCATGCCGCGATAAGCGCCGCGCGACAGGCGAAGTTTGCACCATCGCTGCTGGCCGGCGAAGCCATCACGGTGAAAGGCACGATCAGTTACACGTTCGCCGCGCCGTAATTTCAGACCCTTACGCCGGGAGCGCGGGCATCCCTGCCCGCCTTGAGCGCGACAGCGCGAAAAAGAGATTCCTTTAAACTCAAGATTGAGCGGGGTGGAAGGTTTGAAGCTTGCTGTGCAAGCTTTGGCGGGCATGGATGCCCGCGCTCCCGGCTTATGCGCTCGCGGCTTCCGCGACGACGCGCTCCCACTCTTCGTAGAGCGAGCGAAGTAGCTCCTCCGTCTTTCCGTAATCCTCACCCAGCCGCGCGATGCGTTCGGGGTCGCGTGCCGCTTCGGGCGTTGACATCTCTTCGCCGAGCGCGGCGAGACGCGACTCGGCCTCCGCGATCTCCTTCTCTACAATCTGCGGGTCGCGCGCCTGCCCCTTCTTTTTCTTCGAGTCACCGCCGCCTCGCTTTCGCCCGGACGCTTGCGCGCCGCGCGCGTCGTCGCGCTCAGCGGCCTTCACGGGCGCGGGTTTCTCCGCGGCGGCTCTCTCTCGTTCAGAGCGCGCGGCTGACTCCGCGACGCGGCGCGCGGCCTTCCAGTCGTGGTACTCAGTGTAGTCGCCGTCGTAATGCTCCGCTGTACCAGCGCCGTCGAGCGCGAGGATTTGCGTGGCTACGCGGTCGAGAAAATATCGGTCGTGGCTGATGGTGATGATCGTGCCGTCGTATGCGTCGAGCGCTTCTTCAAGAGACTCGCGCGAGGGAATGTCGAGGTGGTTCGTCGGCTCGTCGAGGACGAGGACGTTGACGCGCGAGTAGATGAGTTTCGCCAGCGCGAGCCTTCCCTTCTCGCCGCCCGAAAGGTCTCGGACGTGCTTGTAAACGTCGTCGCCCGTGAAGAGGAACTTGGCGAGGAAGCCGCGAAGCTCGCCCGCGGTCGCGGACTGCGGCGCGACGCGGCGCAGCTCCATGATGACCTCGTTGCGTTCGTCGAGGTCGTCGAGCTGCTGCGCGTAGTAGCCGACGGAGACGTTTGTGCCCCAGCGGATTTCGCCTTCGAGCTGCGGGAGCTTGCCCAGCACGGTCTTCAGGAAAGTAGTCTTGCCCGAACCGTTCGGGCCTATGATGCCGAGGCATTCGCCGCGCTTGAGGATGAAAGTGATGTCGCCCGCGAGGAGCGCGCCGGGGTAGCCGATTGCCGCCTCAGTGACAGTCAGGACGTGCGTGCCCGCGCGCTCGACCTTGTGGAGACGGAAGTCGCCGGATGACTGGTCGGGGCGCACGGCGTCAACGCGCTCAAGCTTCTCAAGCATCTTGCGTCGCGACTTGGCCTGCTTCGTCTTCTGGCCCGCGAGGTTGCGGCGTATGAACTCTTCGGTCTTCGCGATCAGGTGCTGCTGATTTTCGTATGCGCGCAACTGCGCTTCTCGCCGATCCTCGCGCTCGACGAGGAAGGCCGAGTAGTTGCCCGTGTAGCTGACGGCGCGGCCAAGCTCGACCTCGACGATGCGCGTGCATGCGCGGTCGAGAAAGTATCGGTCGTGGCTGATGATGACGTAGGCAGATTTGTAGGAGGCCAGAAACTCTTCGAGCCATTCGACCGCGGACACGTCCAGATGGTTCGTCGGCTCGTCTAAGAGAAGCACGTCCGGCTCGGCGAGCAAAAGGCGCGCGAGTCCCAGACGATTCTTCTGCCCGCCCGAAAGAATCTCGGTCGGCGACGCCCACGTGTCGCGCTCGAAACCCAGACCTTGAAGTATCGCCTCGGCTTTGGCCGCGTACTCGAAGCCGCCAAGCCGCTCGAACTCGTGTTGCAGCTCGCTGTAGCGTTCGAGCACGGCGTCGAGGTCTTCGGGCGCTTCGGCCATGCGGTGCTCGAGCTGGTGCATCTCGTGCTCGATGTTTTGAAGCTCACGGAATGCAGCGAGCGCGGCCTCGTGCACGGTCACGCCCGGCTCGAAGTCAACGTGCTGTTCGAGCAGTCCAAGACGGACTCCGCGCGCGCGCACGACATCGCCGCGGTCAGGCGACTCTTCGCCCGTGATGAGACGGAACAGAGTCGTTTTGCCCGCGCCGTTGCGTCCGACAAGCCCGACGTGCTCGCCGGGGTTGACCTGCAACGACGCGCCGCGCAGAACATCCTGCGCGCCGTAAGATTTGAAAACGTCGCTTAGCCGGAAAAGCATAAACCGCCTGACGCAATTGAAGCGGGCATCGGCGTCTCGTTTGAGAGCGCCCTCGCCCGCTTCACTTTTAACTTCAAACACTGACGAGCGCGCTCGCCCGCCTTAAGAATGCCGACTACTTCGGCGAAGGCGCGGCAGCGGGGCGCGTCGGCGCGGCCTTTGGCGTCGCGGCTGGCTGCGCGGTCGCTGTGGGCTGCGGCGTCGGTGTAGCCGTGGGCGAAGCGGTTGCCGCGGGCGTTGTCGCGGCGGCGGGCGTCGAGGCCGTGCCGGGCGAAGCCTGTTGTAGACCGCCGAGCATGTTCGGGTCGTTGAGCATGCTCTCCGCAAGCTTGTTCGTCACCTGCGAGTCGCTCATCGCGTTGCGTATGAGCGCTTCGTTCAGGATGGTCTGACGCTGGCTGATGAGTCCCTGCTTGATCTGGTCGCGCACGCCGGGGTCTTCGAGCGCAAGCGGCTTGGTCTCAAGCCTTCGGTTCGTCAGCTTGAAAATGATCCAGCGACCGTCGGGAAAACGCATCGGCTCGGTGATGTCGCCTACCTTCATCGTGTTGAAGAACCTGTTGATGAGGTCGGGCTGAAAGCCGGTCTGTTGCAGGTCTTGCTCGTTCGCGAATCCGATGTCGCCGCCGCGAACCGCGCTCTGGTCTTCGCTGCTCGCCTGCGCCACGGTCGCGAAGTCCGCGCCGCTCCTGAGCTGAGCGTAGAGCCGGTCAATCTTGACCTTAGCGTCCGTGTCGCTCTTCGCGTCGTCGGGGTTCGAGGTGCCGCTGTCGCGCGGGTCAGCTACGATGTCGGCCAGCGAGACGCCGCGCGGGTTGACGTACTGCTCCTTGTTCGCATTGAAGAAATCAACTATCTCTTGATCGCGGATGGTAATCTTGCCGTAGAGCTTCTCCTGAAGTTTGTTAATGGCGAGGTCTTTGCGCGCCTCCTCGCGGAGTATTTGATCCGTCAGGTTGTTGTCCTTCAGAAACTTCTCCCACTCCTCAGCCGTCATCTTATTCTTCTGGTTGTTGATGGCCGTCGTGATTTCGTCGTCTGTCGGGACGGTCTTCTCTTTCTCCGCGCGCTGGACGAGCATCTGGCGCTCGATCAGCTTGTCGAGCACCTGAAGACGCGCGGCGGCGAGCTGGATGGTGGACATCTTCGCCTGCTGCCCGCTGGTCTGCTGGCTGATGATGCGATCCACCTCGCCGAGTGTGATGTCCTTGCCATTAACGGTGGCGGCAACGTCTGATCCGCTGCCGGGGCCGTCTTTCTTGCCGCTGCACGCGGCTGAAGTGATGGCTAGACTGGCGACGACGAGGACGAATGCGATCTGACTGACGACTCTTTGCACTGTGGCTTTCTGCTCCTTCGATGTTTGGAAGATATTCTCTTGAGCGCGAATTTCGGTGGCCGCGACCTTCGGCCCTAACTTGACGCGCCGCAAACCCGTTTGCTATAAGTTTTCGTTTCGGACGTGCGCTGCTATCGCGTCTGTGCGATATGGGAAAGCGTAACGCGCCCTTTTTAACTACTTCGGAGGTTTTAATACTGCTATGGCTAAACGATGCGAAGTCTGCGGCAAGGGGCCGCAGTTCGGGAACAACGTCTCGCACGCGAATAACCGCACGCGCCGCCGCTTCGACCCCAACCTGCAATCAATCCGCGTACAGCGACCGCAGGGCGGCAACGTCCGCATGAAGGTCTGCACGACCTGCATCAAGGGCGGCAAAGTAGCGAAGGCGGCTTAACCGAAAATTTTCAATCAACAAAGGCGGCGGGCGTTTCGTCTGAAGGCGAGACGCCCCCGCTTTTCGTTTGCCCGCCGCGTGGGACTCAAAAAATTTTACTCGCGGCCCGCGAGCGCGACGACGTCAATCTCGACGCGCGCGTCGCGCGGCAGTCGCGCCGCTTGAACGGTCGAGCGCGCGGGCGGATTCTCGTTAAAGTATCGCCCGTAGACCTCGTTCATTGCCGTGAAGTCCGACATGTCGGCCAGAAAAACTGTCGTCTTGACGACGCGCGCAAGACTCGTCCCCGCCGCTTCCAGAACCTTCGAGAGGTTTCGCAAGACCTGCTCGGTCTGCTCCGCGATGCCGCCCTCCACGAACTCGCCCGTAGCCGGATCGAGCGGAATCTGCCCCGACAGAAAGACGAAGCCGCCCGCCACGACCGCCTGCGAATAAGGCCCGATTGCCCCCGGCGCATCCTCCGTCTTGATGATCTGCCTCACAGTCGCCGACACCTCTTTTCGCAGGGCTTCAAACAAATTGCAGATTCTAACAGAGCATCCGCAGCACGGCAAACGGAGAAGCTATTGGCTTTCAGCTTTAAGCGAGTGCAGGTAGCCGCAGCGCTGTTTGCTCAAGCCTCTCTTCTCTAAATCGCATGGCGTAGGTTTATTGATGATGCGATGAAGGATGGATGCACGGCGGAAGTGTTTCGGAAGGCTTTTAATTGCTAAGAATAATGGCTTGGCTATTCCGTTTCTCCTGCTCAATAAGCTGACGCCATAACTCGAATTTCTCCTCAGCGTCGTTCTGCGTAATCCGCTCCCCGTTGAGAGTAACATAATCGAAGCTGCCAGCTACCGCAACGATGCCATAGCGCTCGTAAGCCAGTCGTGCAAACCCGGCTGCTATATCTGCTGCTTGAATATGGCTAGATGTCTCTGATGAGACGCTATAGAGTGTCTGAAAGCTAAATTTGTTATGCCGGTAATTATAAAGTCCGCCCTTCGCTATATCTTGGCGCTGATTATCTATCCACTTAATTGCCTTGTCGTCTCCTCTGTCAAAGGCGTGAGAGTCACGCAAGACTTGATTCACCCTGTACTGCGTCCAGTTTTCCCCAAGATACCTCTGCCGTCCGTCAATCTGGTCAATTGCCCGGAAAAAAACCGAACCGGATTTTGAAGAATACTTGACGGCCTTGCCTAACATTGAACTGGTTTTTGACTTAAACGGAGTTAAGTCAACCTCATCATCATAAGGCTGGGGCTGATTCATATAAAAGGCTAAGCTGCCCGGAAAGTAACGCGGGCACATTATTTCTTTCAATCTATACGGCGGTGAATCTCTGATGATCCACTCGGTAATTGTCACATCCATCACCTTGAGTATGTTCTTTGCAACTTCTTTTCCTTGGTTAGCGTGTAGTCTTAATAACTCATAGGCTTTATCATTTTTATAAACGTCTGCGAGGATTTTCTTATAGTCGGTTTGGTACGAGAGTGAGTCCACAATGTTGATTATGACCCGCTTCATGCCGGCCCAAGTATTATCTTGTATCTCACGGGGTAGATTGTGGAATTCATTAAGGATGCGGACAGACTTTACTTCCCCCCTTTCGCCCGGATAAAGGCGCATGAGGTCGTGATACCAGTCTAGTGGCAGTTCCTTAATTACCTGACCGTGAATTGAAACTTTGCGGTCTGAGGCTGCGGGCTTCCGAGGCGAGGTCTCATCAGTAAAGGATTTGGCTTCTCTGGGGCTTTCTTCAATAAAAATCACTCGTAGTTTCAGGCTCCATTGTCTATAGCTGATTCCTGCATCCAATCATTCTGATTTTGTAAGAGGTCTATTCTATTTTCAATTCTTTGAGGATTTCGATTAGCCGTCTGGTCGGAATTTCCTCTAACTTTTTCCCTTCTCTCTTTTCAATGTACAGCCTTAATCCATTCTCTTCAATCTTCCTGACGACACGCTTGAATTCTGCCGATTGTTCATCAAGAATTTGCTCAATAGGCTTGCCCTCCTTTTGCTCTATTTGTCTAAATCCTTCGTTTATTTCCGCATTCAATTCATCAACCAGTTCGTTTCTCTTCTCTGGAACTTTTACCGTAGCAACGAGCTTTGGGTACAGCTTGGCTAGTTCTTCTTTGGTTAACGCAGGGCCTTCAAAAAAGTACCAACTCTTTCCGTTATTCTGAGATACAGCGACCATGTAAGAGAACGCTTTACCTTTCTTGCCACCAGCCGACATTTCCATTTCTGTCGGAATGATAGCTACATCTTCAAGACCCTCTTTGACAATTACAGAAGGGGTTCCCATAGAAATTTTATTTAGCGTCACGCCTTGTGCGTCTGATTTTTCCATTCCCCCTTTAAGAGCCTCCAGAACTTTTTGGTGACCGCCAGCAGCTTGAACAAAAAGTGGATACAAGAGTTTAACGGCAGACTCATAATCTCTGTTAAATATCGCGTCAGCATATTTTTGGGCTTGTGTGGCGAGTGTCTCTCTTGGAGACTGCGCGTTTGTGTATGAAACAGCCAGAAAAAGAATGGCAAGCAGCAGAAGGCGGGAGAATTTCATGACTGTCTCCTTTGTATTTATTCCTACCTTTTATTACTGGCTGATAGCTTCCCTCACGCCGTCCCGCGGACGCGCTCGACATCAAGCACGCCCGGCACTTTGCGTATGGACGACATGACCTTGTCGAGGTGCTTCAAATCGAAGACCTCGACCGTGACTTCGATGAGTCCGCGGTCGTCAGGCTCGACCGAGGCGTTCGAGGCGCGGATGTTCGTCTTGATGTCCTTGATGGCGTTCGTCACGTCGGCGATCATGCCCGTGCGATTCTCCGTGACGGCGCGAAGGCGGACGGCGTATGCGGCCTCGCCCGCGCCCGCGTCGGCCCACTCGACCTCGACGACGCGCTCCGGGTTTATCATCAACTGCTCGACGTTCGTGCAGCGCCGCGCGTGAACCGCAACGCCTTTGCCGCGCGTGACGTAACCGACGATCTCTTCGCCGCGGACGGGGTTGCAGCAACGCGCGCGCGTGACGAGAAGGTCGTCAACGCCTCGGACGACGATTGAGTCTTCACCCAAGCGTATGAACTTCTTGACGGCCTGCACGCCCGCGCTCACGCGGCTTCGGAGCGGCGACTCCTTCTTCTGCTCTATCTCCGCGAATTTTTCCGGGCCGAGATACTTGGCGATGACGTTGCGCGGCATCGTCTTGCCGTAGCCGATGGCCGCAAGAAGGTCGTCAACGCGACCGTAGCCGTACTCGTTCGCGATGCGCTTGAATGAGCCGTCCGCGTCGTTCAGGATTTTCTTCGGCGTGAGGTGGAAGCGCGTCGCCTCCTTCTCGAAGAGCTTGCGGCCAAGCTCTATGCTCTCGGCGCGCTGCTGCTCGGCGACAGCGTGGCGGACTCGGTTGCGCGCGCGGGAGGATTTGACGAAGTTGAGCCAGTCGCGCGTGGGCCGCGCGTTCGGCGAGGTGAGTATCTCCACAACGTCGCCGTTCTGTATGGCCGTGCGGAGCGGCATGATGCGCCCGTTGATTCGCGCGCCCGTGCAGGTGTTGCCGACCTCGGTGTGGATCATGTAGGCGAAGTCAACCGGCGTCGAGCCGCGCTGGAGCTGTATGATCTTGCCCATCGGCGTGAAGGCGTAAACGTCCTTCGGGTAGAGGTCGAGCTTGAGAGACTCTAAAAAGTCGCGCGAGTCCTTGACCTCCTGCGACCACTCGACCAGAGAGCGCAGCCACTGGAACGCCTCGTCGTCGTCGTGCGCGCCGCGGCGGCCTTCCTTGTACTTCCAGTGCGCGGCGACGCCCTCCTCCGCGATGCGGTGCATCTCCTCCGTGCGAATCTGCACCTCGAACGGCTGGCCCTTCGCGCCGATGACGGAGGTGTGGAGCGATTGATACAGGTTGTCGCGCGGCGTCGCGATCCAGTCCTTGAAGCGTCCCGGTATAGGCTGCCAGAGCGTGTGGACGACGCCGAGCGCGGCGTAGCAGTAGCGCGCTTCGTCGGGCGTGATGATGCGCGCGGCGATGAGGTCGTAGACCTGATCGAGCGTAATCTTCTGCCGCTTGAGCTTCTTCGAGATCGAGTAGAGACGTTTGACGCGCCCCTCGATGCTTATGAACGGCACGCCCGCCTCGCGCATCTTCTCCTCTACGAGCGCGGTCATCTCGCGCAGGAACGCCTCGTGCTCTTTTCTACGCATCTCCAGTTGCTCGGAGAGCGTGCGGTACTCTTCCGGGTTCAGGTGCTTGAAGGCGAGGTCTTCCAATTCGCCGCGCAGGCGGCCCATGCCGAGTCGGTGCGCGATGGGGGCGAAGATGTCCAGAGTCTCCTGCGCGATGCGGCGGCGCTTTTCGGGCTTGAGGTGCTGGAGGGTACGCATGTTGTGGAGGCGGTCGGCGAGCTTGACGAGAACGACGCGCACGTCGTCAACCATCGCGAGCAGCATCTTGCGAACGTTCTCGGCTTGCTGCTCCTCGCGCGACTGATTGCTGATCTGCGCGAGTTTGGTAAGCCCGTCAACGAGGTGCGCTATCTCTTCGCCGAACGCCGCGCGTATGACTTCCGGCTCGACGAGCGTGTCCTCTACAACGTCGTGGAGAAGGCCCGTGGCGACCGAGACTTCGTCGAGCCGCATGTCGGCGAGGATGTTCGCGACTTCGAGCGGGTGTACGAGGTACGGCTCGCCGGAAGCGCGCGTCTGGCCCTTGTGGTGGAGGGCGGAGAAAAAGTAAGCGCGCCGCAGAACGTCAAGGTCGGCCTGCGGGTGGTTGCGCCCAACTTTTTCGACTATCTCCTCGATGCGAATCATAAAGACAGTAGACAGTAGACAGTAGTCAGTAGCCAGTAGGATTTTAATACTGACTACTGTCTACTGGCTACTGACTACTATAAAAATGGTGATGCCCGACGGGAAGTCGAGCATCACCCGGACGTGCTTGTCAGATTTGGGCGACGGCTACTACGGCGTTTGCCGACGATGAAAGCCGTGGTGTTGAAAATTTAGCTGGCAGGCGGAGTCGGCGACTTGGCGGCCTCCTCGGCCTCCTTCTTCTTCTGCGCCTCCTGAGCCAGCTTCGACTGCGTCTCGCGCGCGGACTTCGCTTGATTCTCGAATTCGTCCTTCGCCTGCGTGTTGCCGTCCATCTCTGCCAGCTTCGCCTTTTCGCGAAGGAGGTTTGCCTTTTGCGTCCAAGCGTTGGCGTTGTTCTGGTCGAGGCTGACGGCCTGCTCGGCAAGCTTTAGCCCCTCGGTCGCGCAGGTGTTGGCCTTATCGAAGTCGGCTTGGTTCGCGGGCTTCTTGAAGTGGACGATGACCTTGTCCGGCGTGTTCTCGGTCGTCTTGTTCTCTTTCTGTTCGGTGATGTCGTAGGAGCATTGCCAATGCTTGCTCGCGAGGATGACGAGCGCTTCGGCGCGCTTCTCAGGGGACGGGCCAGTGCTTGCACGCTCCAAGAGGAGTTGTCGCACCTTGTCGTCGTTCTTCATCTGCCCGTAGAGGAAGACCATGGCCTTGTAGGCGTCGTCGTTGTTCGGGTCTTTCTGAAAAATGTCCTGATAGGCCGCGACCGCCTTCTCGCCTATGGCTAAATTCTCAGGGGCCTGCACGCCCGGCTTGTACTGCTGCTGGACTGCGCGCGCGATGAAGAGCGGGGCGTTCTTCTGCGTCGGGTCTAGCTCGTAAGAGTAGCGGAACTTCTGCTCGGCGTCGGCGAACCTGCCGTCGCGGTAGGCGCGCGCGCCTTCATTCAGGGCGTTCTTGGCCCGAACGCGGTTGACAAGCCCACACCCGCCCGCGGTCGCGACCAATGCGGCGAGCAGGGCCACCATGCTGATTCGAGAGAGTTTCATTAGATGATTGCTCCGGGCAAAAGTCAGAAGCTGTCGTTGAAGGGGGCCTAACGAGAAGCGCGATCCCCGCGCCGTCTGCCGATGGCCCGCGCGTGGGGCCTCGCGGCAGACGGCGCAGGGGTCGCGGTCTCCTGCTTACGGCTCCAGCGCTTCGGTCTGCAAGCCGACCGGGTTTGAGCCAGCGCCCTTGACGGTGTCAATGATCTTCACCACGTCGCCGTACTTGAAAGTCGCTGGCGCCTTGATAAAGACGGTCTTCTCGATGCGGTCGTTGGGCGAAAGGTCGGCGCGCGACTCGAAGCCTTCCTTCCAAATCTGCTGATCCTTACGCAGCTTGAACTCAGTCGAGAGCGCCGCCCCGATTTTGCTCGGATCGTTGACCGAGGCGTCGGCTATCACGTTGCCGCCGCGGATCAGCTCCGCCGAGAGGTCTTTCTTGATGTTGACAATGAGCGTGCGCGGGCTTTGCTTGGCCGCGGCGCTCATCTCCTCGCTGCGCTCCGGGACGAGCGTCTTGAAGCGTGCGGGCTTGAGCGGCGTGATGACCATGAAGATGATCAGCAGCACCAGCAGGATGTCTATGAACGGCGTGACGTTGATGTTCGGCTCGGCTCTGCCCGCGCCGGCACTACTCATTCCCATAAGGTTGATACCTCCGAAGAGTTCGGCACGCCGCCCATGCATGGAGTGGGCGGCGTGCCTTCGGCAAATGACTTACGACGCGGGTGCGGGCGCGGGCGCTGCCGCCTCTCCGCCTTCAGCCGCGCCCGGCCCCTTCTTCTTGTCGGCGACGAGGCCGATCTGGTCTACCCCGGCGTCGCGGATGATGTTGATGGTCTCGACGACCGACCCGTAGTTGGTGCCGATGTCGCTGCGGATGTAGACGATGC
>Ga0190275_10000980_pt1 | contig 22145 bp, 25 predicted proteins | sample Popmic550T_FD_133745 | JGI IMG/M metagenome (GOLD analysis project Ga0190275, IMG submission 133745) | Populus adjacent soil microbial communities from riparian zone of Yellowstone River, Montana, USA - 550 T | ecosystem: Environmental > Terrestrial > Soil > Riparian zone > Trees stand | place...
GTTCCCACTGGCCACCCCGAGGTCGGCTTCTCGGGCCTCGCCGGGACCATTGACGACGCAACCCATGACTGCCACCCGCAGCGGGACCTCGAGCCCCTCCAGCCCGGCGGTCACCCGATCAGCCAAGGTGTAAACGTCAACTTGAGCTCTACCGCACGAGGGGCACGAGACGATCTCCAAGCCACGCTGGCGCAGGTTGAGTGACTCCAGAATTCGGATCCCGACCTTGACCTCTTCGACCGGCGGGGCTGACAGCGAGACCCGGATGGTGTCGCCGATCCCGCGGGCAAGCAGCGCACCGAAAGCGACCGCCGACTTGATCGTGCCCTGAAAGGCCGGACCGGCTTCGGTGACGCCCAGGTGCAGGGGGTAGGCACACTGCGCCGCCAGGAGTTCGTAGGCGCGGACCATGACGACCGGATCGTTGTGCTTGACCGAGATCTTGATATCGGAGTAGCCGTGCTCTTCGAACAGCGAGCATTCCCAGAGCGCGGACTCGACCAGTGCCTCGGGTGTCGCCTTGCCGTACTTCTCCATCAGCCGCTTGTCCAACGATCCTGCGTTGACGCCGATCCTGATGGGGATCCCGGCATCGCCGGCCGCTCTGGCGATCTCTGCGACCTTGTCGTCGAACTTCTTGATATTGCCCGGATTCACTCGTACCGCGGCGCAGCCTGCGTCAATGGCTGCGAAGACATATCGAGGCTGGAAATGAATGTCGGCGATGACCGGAAGTTGCGACTTGCGGGCGATGATGGGCAGCGCCTGCGCGTCGTCGGTGTCGGGAACCGCGACACGCACGATCTCGCAGCCAGCCGCGGTCAACTCAGCGATCTGCTGCAACGTGGCATCGATGTCCGCGGTCTTGGTCGTGGTCATCGACTGCACCGAGATCGGGTGCTCGCTGCCCACGCCCACCTTCCCGACCATGAGCTGTTTGGTTACCCGCCGGGGTGCTAGGACCGGCGGCGGGAGGGCTGGCATGCCCAGCGAGATGGATGTCACGGGGTCAAGCGCCTCAGTTCAGCGTGATCGGGTTGACGATGTCGGCGATCAGCAGCATGCCGGACAACAGGACGAAGAAGCCGGCAACGACGTAGGCGACCGGCATGAGTCTGGCGATGTCGAACGGTCCGGGGTCGGGTTTGTGACGCACTCTGGCCCAGACCGAGCGAGCCTTCTCGTACAAGGCTCCGGCCACGTGCCCACCGTCAAGGGGATAGATGGGCACCAGGTTGAACAAGAACAGCACCATGTTCACGCTCGCCAACAGGAAAAGCAGAAAAATGATCTTGTCGACGAAGGGCGCCGGCAGGGCGAACTGCTCTCCGGACAGCCGAGACACTCCGACCACGCCGATGGGGTCCTCTGCCCCGCGCTCATCCCCCAGGAAGGCCGCGCCGAAGACCGAGGGGATTCGTTCGGGCAGGTTGATCAGCGCTTGGCCGGCGCGGGCGATATAGCCGCCCACAGCACCGGGAACCTCAGTGATCGATTGCTGTTCCCTGGGGTAGAGCGGCCGTACGCCGATGAACCCGACTTCGGCGATGGTGCCTTCAGCGTCGACGTAGGTACGGCTGCGGATGGGGGTGATCTGCAGGGTTTCAGTCTGTCCATCGCGTTCGATCACAAAGTCCAGATCGTCACCGGGATGCACCCGGATGATGTTCTGCACGGCCACGAACGTGGTGACGTCCTCACCGTCCACCGCGACGATTCGGTCCCCGGCCCGCATGCCAGCCTTCGCGGCAGGGCTGGCCTGCGGCAGATCGCAGCCGTCCTCCCCGACGCCGCACGGCTGACCTTCGGCGTCGATCGGGGTCTGGCAGTCCTGAACCGGCGACCCGGCCGGCACGACGCACTCACTGACCTTGTCCACCGTCAATGAGGGAGTCTCGGAGGGAATGCCGAAGCCGACCAGGAGAATCGTGAACAGGACGAAGGCGAGCACCAGATTGTGCACCGGTCCCGCTGACATGACGAGAACGCGTTGCCACCAGGGCTTCTTGTAGAAGACCCGGTTCTCGTCACCGGGTTCGATGTCGTCCAGGGCCGCTCCGCGTACCTCTTCGATCATCCGACGCAGGCGACCATAGGTACGTGGCTGACCGTCTGCTCTGGCCGGCGGGATCATCCCGACGATGCGGATGTATCCGCCGAGCGGGATGGCCTTGATCCCGTGCTCGGTCTCGCCGCGTTGCCTCGACCACAACGTGGGCCCGAAACCGACCATGAACTGCGGTACGCGCATGCCGAACTTGCGCGCCCACATGAAGTGGCCGAGTTCGTGGAACCAGATCGAGAACAGCAGGCCGATCGCGAACAGCCCGATCCCGAGGATCCACCAGAGCACAGTCACGAGATGGTGGCCCTGACTTCCAGACCGTTCAGCAACTGATGTGCTCCCCTGCGATGAGAGCCCGCGCCTGTCGGCGGGCCCAAGTCTGCGCCGAATCGACCTCGGACACCGTGCTCGGTTCGCCGAAGTCCGGCGCGCTCTCGACGATACGCGCCACCGTGTCGACGATTCCGGGAAAGGCGAGGTTCCCTGCCATGAACCCGGCCACTGCCTCTTCGTTGGCCGCGTTGTAGATCGCCGGGCGGCAGCGACCAGCACGGCCGGCCGCACGGGCCAGGTCGACCGCCGGAAAGGCGATGCCGTCCAACGGTTCGAACTCCCAACTGCTCGCCGCCGACCAATCGACTGGGGGCGCGACACCGCTCAGCCGATCGGGCCAGGACAGCGCCAGCGCGATGGGAAGTTTCATGCTCGGGGGGCTGGCTTGAGCCAGGGTCGAGCCGTCCACGAACTGGACCATCGAATGCACGATCGACTGCGGATGGACCACCACGTCAATCCGGTCGTAGGGAATACCGAACAGGACGTGGGCCTCGATCACCTCGAGCGCCTTGTTCACCATGGTGGCCGAGTTGATCGTCACCACCGGACCCATTGCCCACGTGGGGTGGGCCAGTGCTTGCTCGACGGTCACCTCAGCGAGGTCGGTCCGGGTCCTCCCCCGGAACGGCCCGCCGCTCGCCGTCAGGATGAGTCGGTCCACCTCGGCGCCCGACCCACCGCGCAGACACTGCGCCAGCGCCGAATGTTCGGAATCCACGGGGACGATCTGGCCCGGTTGCGCCCGCGCCATCACCAGGTCTCCACCGGCGACCAGCGATTCCTTGTTGGCCAGAGCGAGCACCGATCCCGCAGCCAGCGCAGCGAGGCTGGGCCCGAGCCCGATCGAGCCGGTGATGCCATTGAGGACGACGTCGGCAGAACGGGATGCCAGCTCTGAGGCTGCCTGCGGTCCGGCAAGGATCTCCGGGACGGGATAGTTGCCCTCTGCATAACCGCGGCGGGTCGCCTCGGCGTAGAAGGCCAACTGAAGGTCCTGCGCGGAGGTCGCCTGAGCCACGGCAACGGTCTTCGCACCGCTTTCCAGAGCTTGACGAGCCAGAAGCTGGGGGTCGCTTCCCAACGCGGCGATCCCGGTCACGGTGAATCGTTGGCGGTGTTGCGCGATGACCTCGAGCGCCTGAGTTCCGATCGAGCCGGTTGAACCGAGCAGGATCACGCGGCGGGGGTCAGACACAGCACACAGTCTGTCCCAGTCAGCCATTCCGGGCCTTCCGGACCTGGCCGATCGATCTGCGATGATGCTGGAAACGAGAACGTCGGTCGGGAGGATCCCTGTGAGCGCTAGCGCCGAGCCGGGGCGTCACGTACCTGCCACATCGAGCTGGGACGGGTACGTTCTGGAGCCCCACGAGCGACCCGAGGACTGGGGTTGGCATCAGGAGTTCAAGGTCATTCCTCGGATCCTGGGTTGGCTCGCGGTCGTTTCCCTGCTGCTGATGCTGGTCGGCAACCACACCGGGCGGGTCGAGAACCTGTGGGTCATCGGGACCGCTCTGCTGATCGCGGCGATCCTGATCCGCGACTCGGTGCGTCGGCGCAACGCCTGGCGCAACTAGACGACCGGTGAGGCCCAGCCGCTGTGCGCTCGGTCGGTGCGATCGACGGTGAAGCTCAACGTCTGTCGGTACTCCACCCAGGCAAGGCCAGGCAACCGAAGGTGTGCAGACTCTTCGGGATAGGTCACCTGGTATCCCGACAGCCAGATGTAGGGAACGCAGATCCCGTCCATCGCCCGCGCCCAACGAGGGAAGTGGGCCGCCGCCGCCAGGATCTCGGCGTGTGCCGAGTCCGGCCCGCGCAGACTGCTAGGGCGGAGATGTTGACCAGGCACCCAGTGCGCCCCCAAGTCCACCGTCATCCGGCGAACACCGGGCCAATGGATGATCCCAGGCAGCAACCGCACCGGTTTAGGACGCGGGTCGTATCGGTCGCGCACCCAGTCCCAGAACCAGGACTTGGGCTGCAGGTCCGCGGCGATGGCCCAGAGTTCGTGACACGTGCGGCGTACGCCGTCGAGAGGTTCCTGACCGTCGGTGGCCGGCAGGTCGTCGAGGTAGACCGCGATCAGATCAACTACCAACGGATCGGAGTGCGTCCGTGGGGTGAGGTCGATCGCATCCAATTCCGCGGCGGGCAGGCCCCACTGCCGACTGTCGTTCCAGCGGCGCACATTGGCGAGTTGCTCGGCTAGAGGGACGAACAGGTCCGGCGGGGGGTCACCCCTTGTCTCCGGCATCCGGCGGCCTCCATCACCTTGATCAGCCAGCTCACCGGCCTGGGCGAATGCTACCCAGCGTGATGTGGCCACTCAGCTGGTCGGAACGCCGATCCAGGAACCGATCGCATAGGTGAGGGCCGCGGCAAGCAGACCCAGTAGTGCCTGACGCAGACCACCGGACCACCATGGCCGCGCGGTGAACCGAGCCGAGAGCACCCCGGCCACGAACAGGCCGGCCGCGCCGAGGGCCACGGCCGCATAGACCTCAGCAAACCCGAGAAGGTAGGGCAGCAACGGGATCAGCGCACCGACAGCGAAACAGATGAACGACGACCAGCCCGCAGTCCATGGTGAGGGCTTCTGGTCGGGGTCCAGTCCCAGCTCAGCCCTGGCGTGCTCACGCAACTCCTGTTCAGGATTGCGGGCCAGCTGGTCTGCGACCTGTTCGGCCAGTGATCGGTCCAGCCCACGACGGCGCCAGAACTCGATGAGCTCGGTGCGTTCCTCGACCGGGTGCAGGCGCAGCTCACGACGTTCCTTGTTGACTTCCAGGTCGAGTTGCTCGTTCTGAGTCGACACGGAGGTGTACTCCCCCAACGCCATCGACACCGAGCCGGCGACCAGGCCGGCGACACCACCGAGCACGACCGTGCCACTTGAGGCGGCAGCTCCAAGGCCGGCGACGAGCGCGGTGTTGGTCACCAACCCGTCCATCGCACCGAAGACCGCGGCCCGCAGCCACCCGCCTGAGACGTCGCTGTGGCTGTGGGTGTGTGCTTCGGCGGTCTCACTCATCGGCTCTCGGCTGACTAGCCGTGACTGATGCGGCCAGTTGACCGCAGGCACCGTCGATCTCCCGGCCTCGTGTGTCCCGAACCGTGATGGCCACCCCGTGCGCTCGCACGGCCGAGACGAACCGCTCCTGTGCCTGCGGTGAGCTGGCATCCCACTTGCTGCCCGGCGTGGGGTTGAGCGGAATGACGTTCACGTGCGTGAGCCGCCCTGCGAGCAGGCGGCCGAGTTGGTCGGCGCGGTCCACGGAGTCATTCACGTCACGGATCAGCGCGTACTCGATGGAGACCCGGCGCCCAGTCACATCCGCGTATCGCCACGCCGCTTCCAGGACCTCGCGTACCGGCCACCGTGTGTTCACCGGCACGAGCGTGTCGCGCAACTCGTCATCGGGGGCGTGCAGGCTCACCGCCAGGGTGAGAGCCAGGCCTTCGTCGGCAAGCCGGTGGATCGCGGGTACAAGACCGACCGTGGACACCGTGATGCCCCGGGCGGACATTCCGAGCCCATGCGGGGAGGGAGCGAGCATCCGGCGGATCGCGGTCAATACCCGGTTGTAGTTGGCCATCGGTTCACCCATGCCCATGAACACCACATTGGACAACCGTCCCGGTCCGCCGGGCAGGTCTCCGGCTGACATGGCCTTCGCGGCTCGGACGACCTGGTCCACGATCTCGCCCGCGGACAGGTTGCGGGTCAGTCCGCTCTGGCCGGTCGCGCAGAACGGGCAGGCCATGCCGCAGCCGGCCTGGCTGCTCACGCACAGCGTTGCCCGGTCCGGATAGCGCATGAGCACGCTCTCGATCAAAGTGCCGTCGAATGCCCGCCACAGCGTCTTACGTGTCTTGCCGCCATCGGCAACCCGCTCGTTGACCGAGGTCAGCAGCGGCGGCAGAAACGCCTCTCCCAGGGGCGCGCGATCCTCGCGTGGAACCTCAGTCAGCTCCTGACCGTCCGGTGCTGAGAAGTAATGGCGGGCAAGCTGATCGGCCCGGTACCCCGGGTATCCCGCTTCGACAACGTTCTCGCGGGCCTGCTCGATGGTCAGGTCGGCCAGATGCCGCGGGGGCTTGGCTCCTCGTGGCGGCGTCCAGACGAGCGGAAGGGGCAGCGAAGCAGCAGACATGTCCGGTCCATGGTCGCACGCACTGCAGGAGTGGTCACCCGACCACGGCACACTGACGTGGTGGACGGAGAACCGATCGGCGTAGGACCTTGGCATGGCCCCGTTCCGGACGATCCACGGCTGGATACGGAGTTGTTGCGCGACGGTGACCGGCGCAACGTGGTCGATCGCTACCGGTACTGGTCCATGGATGCCATCGTCGCCGACCTGGACCGACGTCGACATCCGTTCCATGTCGCAATCGAGAACTTCGCCCACGACCTCAACATCGGAACCGTGGTCCGTACGGCGAACGCTTTTCTTGCCGCTGAAGTGCACATCGTGGGACGGCGCCGGTGGAACCGTCGCGGTGCCATGGTGACCGACCGCTATCAGCACATCCGTTATCACGCGGACGCACAGGCGCTGGCCCACTGGGCGGAGTCGGCTGGCCTGCCGGTGGTGGCCATCGACAACCTTCCCGGTGCGCTCCCCCTCGAGACGGCCGTGCTTCCGCGGGAGTGCGTCCTGCTCTTCGGGCAGGAGGGCGGGGGGCTCAGTGACCTGGCCCGGTCATCTGCCGCGATGGTTTGCTCGATCGCGCAGTACGGGTCCACCCGGTCCATCAATGCCGGGGTGGCCTCGGGGATCGCGATGCATGCGTGGATCCGCGAACACGCGGCGAAACCTGACTGAAGGTCAGCCCAGCCATACCCGACCAGCGGCGAAGTGCGCGATGGCGCCGAGGATCTCTTGCTCCGGTCGGTCGGCCAGGCGTACTGACGCGGTCAGCTTTGCTCCAGTGAACGCCCGCTGCATCGCCTGGTCGTAACCTGCGAATACACCCAGGCCCGCACCGGCGTGCGGGTCCTTGGGATGAACACACAGTGCTCGGTCACCGAGGCCGGCCTTGCCCACGTTGATCCGACCGATGGATTCCCAGGGCAAGAAAATGGCCTTGACCGGCCACTTGCGTGCCCGGATCCACATTCCGGAAGGATTGAGCGCCAGCTGTGGCCCGCCGCTGACGGCCACGTACCAGATGAAGCAGTTCGCCCCGATGGACAGCAGCGCGGGCACCAGCATGACCGACAGCGGGTCGAACGCCTCCGATGCAGCCGTGGCGACACTGATCAGCACTGCCCAGAGCACGACGGTGAACGCGACCACGGAGCCCCAGATCGCGCTGGCCCGGCCCTTGTTGATCCCCACCACGTACGGCTCGGTCTCCGGGATGCGACTGACGACAGGGCTTGGTGGGGGGATCGTCCACTGGGTCATACCTCGTCTGACGCCTGGTCCGATGGGCACGTTCCCGCGTCAGTCGGTGCCGAGAAACAGGCTCAGCAGGAGGTAGGCGACCGCCGCCGATGGCAGCAGGGAGTCCATCCGGTCCATCAGCCCACCGTGACCGGGGAGCAGCGTGCCCATGTCCTTGATCCGCAGGTCGCGCTTGACGATCGACTCACCCAGATCTCCCAGGGTCGCCGTCAACGCGATGGCAGCCCCATAGAGGACCCCCTGCCACCAGAGGCCATCCAGCGCGATCCCCACCAGCAGCATCCCAGCGACCATGCAGGCAAGAACAGACCCGGCCAGCCCCTCCCAGGACTTCTTCGGACTGACTGTGGGCGCCATAGGGCGCTTGCCGAACAGCACTCCCGCGACGAATCCCCCGACGTCACTGCACACCACGGTCAGGATGAACGCGACGATCCGGGTGGCCCCATCGTCCGGGCGCAGCATGAGCACGGCAAAACAGGCCAGCAACGGGACGTAGGCGGTGATCAGTACGGCGGTGGAAGCGTCTCGGAAGTATCCGACCGGACCGTCGGACAATCGCCAGATCAGGCAGGCCAGCACCGTCAGGATCGTGGTCACCGCAAGGCCACTGGGACCGCTCAACCAGGTTACGGCGATCATTGCCGAGGATCCGAGCACCAGTGGCACCAGGGGTGCTCGCACGCGTGCCGAGCCCAGGGCGCTGGTCAGCTCCCGAAGGCTGATCAGCACGGCGGCCAACAGGACGGCCAGAAAGGCGGTCCGGGAGAAGACCAACGACGCGACGACCAGGGCCGCGAGTCCGACTCCGACGCCGATGGCTACCGGAAGGTCGCGTCCCGTACGGCTCGGACGTGTTGCAGTCTCGTTGACCGGTAGCTGCTGCTCTTCGCTCGCGACGACGTCCTGCCGACCGACGAACTGATTATGGATCGACGGCGGGTGCGTCGGGCCAGTAGCCGTCGCGCTCGGCTCGGCAGGAGTAGGCGGGGACGTCACAACCGAGGTCTTGGCCGGGCGCGTCCTTGTGCCGCCCGACGGCGTGTCGGAGGGGGTCTTCGGCTTGCCAGGCCGACTCTTTGGCTTTTCCTCGAGCACTGATCAGACCTCGAGCAGTTCGGCTTCCTTGTTCTTCACGGCCTCGTCGATCGTGCTCACGTGCGCCGAGGTGATGTCGTCGAGCTCCTTTTCTGCCCGGTGTACGTCATCCTCGCCGACCTCGCCGTCCTTCTGCAGGCGCTCGAGCTCTTCCTTCGCGCGGCGCCGGATGTTGCGGATGGCCACCTTGCCGTCCTCACCCTTGGTCCGGGCCACCTTGCCGAGATCTCGCCGCCGCTCCTCGGTCAACTGGGGAAAGACGATGCGCAGCATCGTGCCGTCGCCCCCCGGGTTGACACCGAGGTCGCTGTCACGGATGGCCTTCTCGATCGCCGCGAGTTGACTGATGTCGTAGGGCTTGACGATCGCCATCCGCGCCTCCGGGATGCTGATCGATGCCATCTGCGGGATCGGCGTCTGCGCCCCGTAGTAGTCGACCAAGATCTTGTTGAACATCGAAGGTGTAGCTCGGCCGGTCCTGAGGGTGCCGAGGTCCTCGCGTACAACCGACACCGCCTTGTCCATTCGGTCCTCGGCATCGAGCATCGTGTCGTCGATCACGCGGTCCTCCATCCTGGCCGGTCGTGGGTCGGGTCGCGTGTGCGGTGGGGTCGGGCTTTTCATCCGGTCGGTGAGCCCGAGCCGGCAGTTGCGTCACATGGTTGTGACGATCTGAGTTCCGATCTTCTCACCCTCGACGGCTCGTGCGATGTTCCCGTCGACATCGAGGCTGAACACCACAATGGGCAGCCCATTGGCCTGACACAGACTGATCGCCGCAGCATCGGCGACGGCTAGCCCGCGAGCCAGGACCTCGTTGTGGCTGATCGAGTCGATCCGCCGGGCATCAGGCACCTTCCGCGGGTCGGCGTCGTACACCCCGTCGACGCCGTTCTTGGCTAGCAGCAGAACTTCGCAGCCGATCTCCAGGGCCCGTTGTGCGGCGACGGTGTCGGTGGAGAAGTACGGCATGCCTGCTCCCGCCCCGAAGATGACGACCCTCCCCTTCTCCAGGTGCCGGATGGCCCGTAAAGGGATGTAGGGCTCTGCCACCTGTCCCATCGTGATCGCCGTCTGCACCCGGGTGGCGACACCAGCCTTTTCACAGAAATCTTGCAGCGCAAGACAGTTCATCACCGTGCCCAGCATGCCCATGTAGTCCGCGCGGGCGCGTTCCATCCCGTGCTGAGACAGCTCGGCACCTCGGAAGAAGTTTCCGCCGCCAACCACGATGGCGACCTGCACCCCACTTCTGGCGACCTGGGCGACCTGCCGGGCGATACCGGCAACGACATCAGGATCGATGCCGACCTTGCCGCCGCCGAGCGTCTCTCCGGACAGCTTCAGCAGGACCCGTCGATATCCCGCGGGTGGGGTCTCAGGCTGCATTACCGCGATCTTGCCCTACGGCTGCCCGACCTCGAAGCGGGCAAAGCGCCGCACGGTGACTCCGGCTTCGGAGAGCACCGCGGCGACGTCACGCTTCGGGTCGGTGATAGAGGACTGCTCGAGCAGCACGAAGTCCTTGTAGAAGGCGCCGACTCGTCCGTCGATGATCCTGGACATCGCCTGTTCTGGTTTGCCTTCCTCGCGAGCGGTCTGCTCAGCAATGCGCCGCTCGGACTCGACAACCTCGACGGGGACCTCCTCGCGACTGAGGAACTTCGGCCTGCTCGCAGCAACCTGCATCGCTACCGACCTGGCAGTGCCCTCATCGTGGCCCTCGTATTCAACCAGGACGCCGATCGCCGGCGGCAGGTCCGTGGCCTTGCGATGCAGATACGACACCGTGGCGCCGTCGAAGATCACGAAGCGGGTGATCTCCAACTTCTCACCGATCTTTGCCGACTCGTCCTGCAACGTCTGGGCGACGGCAGTCCCATCGGGCATGGAAGCGGCCAGCAGAGCAGGCACGTCGGCTGGCTTGTTGGCCAGGACGGCATCGATCAGCCGGCCGGCCAGGTCCTGAAAACCGGCGTTCTTGGCCACGAAGTCGGTCTCACAGTTGACCTCGAGCATTGCGCCGTCCTTGAGGACGACCAGCCCGTTGGCCGCAGCGCGTTCGAGACGCTTGCCGACGTCCTTGGCCCCCTTGATCCGGAGCAGTTCGACGGCCTTGTCGAAGTCGCCGTCGGCCTCGATCAGGGCGTTCTTGCACGCCATCATCCCGGAGCCGGTCATGTCGCGCAGCCGCTTGACGTCGGCGGCGGTGAAGCTGGGCATGTCGATGTCCTTCACTCTCGCAGCGCGCAGCGGTGCGAGTTCTCTCGGGCTTCTCGCCGATGGTCAGGTCCCAAGCGGGTGTCCTTGCCCTCCGGCGGCTGGACTCTCAGGTGGCTGGCGAAGATGGCGGCGCGCCGTTGGGGCTAACGGCCGACTCGGCAGGCGCTGGCGTCAAGTCCTCAGCAGGCTTGGTGCCCTCGAGCAGCTCCCGCTCCCACTCGGCCAACGGCTCGTTGGCGCCGATCTCGGCGGCCTCGTCGCTGTCCGCGCCTTCGTTGGCCGCAGTCAGGGCGGCCTGGCGAGCCATCAGGCCGTCGGCGACGGCATCGGCAACGACCCTGGTGAGCAGCGCGGCGCTACGAATCGCGTCGTCATTGCCAGGAATCTTGTAGTCGACCTCATCGGGATCGCAGTTTGTGTCCAGCACGGCGACGACCGGGATGCCCAACTTGCGGGCCTCGCCGACGGCGATGTGTTCCTTCTTGGTGTCCACGATCCAGACGACGCTGGGGGTCTTGGCCATGTCGCGGATACCGCCGAGGCTGCGTTCGAGCTTGGCCTTCTCGCGAGACAGGCCAAGTGCTTCTTTCTTGCTCAGCGTGGCGGTGATACCGGTCTGCTCCATCGTCTCGAGTTCCTTGAGGCGCTGCAGGCGGCCGTGCACAGTCTGGAAGTTGGTCAGCATTCCGCCGAGCCAGCGCTGGTTCACATACGGCATGCCGACGCGGTTTGCCTGCTCAGCGATCGCTTCCTGGGCCTGCTTCTTCGTGCCGACGAACAGCACGGTCCCGCCATGGGCCACGGTCTGCTTGATGAAGTCGTAGGCGTCATCGATGTAGGTCAGCGTCTGCTGCAGGTCGATGATGTAGATGCCGTTGCGCTCGGTGAAGATGAACCGCTTCATCTTCGGGTTCCAGCGTCGGGTCTGATGCCCGAAGTGGACGCCTGCATCGAGCAGGTTCTTCATACTGACGACAGCCATGGGCCGTCCTCTCGGTTCACGCGCCACAGCCGGGGGGCAACGGCGCTCACTCGGTTGTCGCAGCTCCCCGGGTCGGGGTGCTGCCCTGGTGACCAAGGAGCCGCATTGACCCGACGATGCTGATGGGCACTGTCGGGACCGAGACGAGGCTGCCTCCCACCGCTGGCGGGGCAGGTCACGCGAAGTCGGCCAGCCACGAGGGCAAACCGCTGAGGTCGAGTGTACGCACCCGTTGTCCACAGCCGACGCGAGCGGGCGGCAGTCATCCACAAGCCGCCGGGTTTCCAGTCGCCATCGTGTTGCCGTCGGCAGGCTCTGGTGCATGACACCCGGGCTGATCTTCCGGTCAACGGCTCTGCTCCTGCTTGGCTTCGGCATCTGGTGGGCGCTGCCGGCCGAGACCGGTCGCGCCACCTCCTGGACAGCGCCGCTGCCTGAGCCCTTGACCGTCACCAGACCCTTCGATCCGCCGGACAATCCCTACGGGGCGGGTCATCGGGGCGTGGATCTCGCCGGAAGTCCGGATCAGGAAGTACACGTCGCCGGGGCGGGCACGGTTGTCTATGCGGGGCCACTGGCGGGCCGAGGCGTGATCAGCGTTCAGCACGCGGGCGGCCTCAGGACCACCTATGAACCGGTAGTTGCAGCCGTCTCGGCCGGAATGGACGTGTCGTTGGGGCAGGTCATCGGCACCCTCGAATCAGGGCACACAGGATGCCCGGTCTCAGCCTGCCTGCACTGGGGGCTCAAGCGCGCAGAGGTCTACCTGGACCCAATGCTGCTGCTAGCTCAGGGGCCGGTGCGTTTGCTGCCCCGCTACGGCGACGCCGCCCGCTCGGGTGTTGAGCTCGCGCCGGTGCTCGCTCTGACCGGAGGGCCGCTCGCCGCGGGACTGCTCGCTGTGCCCGTGTTGCATCACCGGTGGGGACGACACCCCGGGACACCCGGCCTCAGGCGCGCGGATGCGCTTGGGAATAGACCGCCTTGAGCCGTTCTGCGCTGACGTGGGTGTAGATCTGCGTGCTGGCCAGGCTGGCGTGACCCAATAGTTCCTGCACGCTACGTAGGTCCGCTCCGCCTTCGAGCACATGCGTGGCCGCACTGTGTCGGAGGCCATGCGGGCCGATGTCCGGTGTGCCGGAAACCGCAGCTACGGCTGAGTGAACCGTTCGTCGCGCCTCACGCTGGCCGAGGCGAGCGCCTCGCCGACCCAGGAACAGCGCTGGGCCACTCTGGTCGGTGGCCAAGACTGGTCGACCGCTCTCGGTGTAGGCGTCCAGCGCGCGCTGGGCCGGCACACCGTAGGGCGCCACCCTCTCCTTGCTCCCCTTGCCGAATACCCGGACCAGACGGCGTCCGGAATCGATGTCGGCCTCATCCAGCCCGACAAGCTCGCTGACCCGGATACCGCAGCCATAGAGCAGTTCCAGGACGAGGCGATCCCGCGTCGCGATCGCACGCTCGACCTGGCTCTGACCCTCAGCATCCGCGGAGCCTCCAGCCGATGCCCGCCGACCGGCCGCGTCAACCACCGATCTGGCCTGGGCCGCGTTGAGCACCTCGGGAAGCGAGCGGTGCGCACGCGGGCTGGCAAGTCGGAGCCCGGGATCGATCGAGATCCAGCCGGTGGTCCGGGCATGAGCGGTGAAGGTCCGGGCGGCCGCTGCCTTTCTTGCCAATGTCGAGCGCGCAGCTCCGCGGGTCTGCTGTTGGGCCAGCCAGCTGCGCAGCACCCCAAGGTCCAGATCGGCAAGCGCGCCTTGGCCATGTCGGGTGAGGTGGTCCAGCAGCCCCGTGATATCGCTTCGATAGGCGCGGATGGTGTGCGCTGACAGATTGCGCGTCAGGTCGAGAGACTCGAGGAAGTCCTCCAATGCCACGGCAAGAGCCGGAGGCAGGTCGAGACTGTCTGACCGGGTGCGAGGACGGCTCACCTGTTGACCGTCGGTCAACCCTGTCCGGGGGTCAAGCGCCCACGCCGCCCGCCGCCTATCGGAGGCCGGCCCGCCAGGACCTCGCACCGACACTCATGTCGTCATCTTCGTTGCTGTCGAACGAGCTGCCATGCCCCATCGGCGGACTCTACGAAACCCCGTGCTTCCAGAGCCGGCAGCGCAGCGAGGACCTCGAGGACACTCAGGCCGGCTTCTCGGGCGATGTGTTCAGGCAGCACGGGGCGCCGGGCCGGTAGGGCCTCCAAGGTGCGGGCCTGGACAGGAGACAGGGTGTCTCGGAGGGTGTCCGGGCCTCGGCTGGGTGGGGCCAGGTCGACACCGAGTCGTCCGATCTCCTCGAGAACATGCTCGACCCCGGTCACCAACCGCGCCTCGGTGTCGCGTAGCAGGGCGTGAGTGCCGACTGACATCGCCGAAGTCACCGGCCCGGGCACGGCCATCACCGGGCGCCCGAGCTCCTGCGCGCGTCCGGCGGTATGCCGGGCGCCGGATCGCGCCGAGGCCTCCACGACGACACAACCCGCACTCAGCGCCGCGATGAGCCGATTCCGGATGAGAAATCGGTGCCGGTAGGGCGCGCATCCCGTCGGCCATTCGCTGACCAGCAGGCCGTCTCGGGCGATGCGCTCGAACAGCGCCGCGTGCGCAGCGGGATAGCTTCGATCGATGCCGCCGGCCAGAACCGCCACGGTTGGCGCTCCAGCACTCAGAGCGCCACGGTGGGCGGCCGCATCGATCCCGAACGCGCCGCCGGAGATCACCGTCCACCCACGTTCCGCCAGATCGAAGGCCAGCTGGGCGGCCAGTTCACTGCCGTACGACGTCGCCGCGCGAGCACCGACGATGGCCACGCCGGATTCGGTCAGGGCGGCGAGATCGCCGTCGCCGCGCAGCCACAGGCCCAGTGGCGCAGCGATGCCCTCGACCCCCATGCAGGTGGCCACCGTCATCGCGTGCAGGGCAGGGGTGGGCCACTCCAGGTCACCGGGCACGACGAACCTGGCGCCGATGGAGGCCGCTGCGGCGAAATCCGCCGTCACCCGTTCCTCGTCGCAGCGGGCACCGAGCAGAGCCTGCACCTGCCCAGGAGCCTGAGCAGACCGCAGAGAACGCATCGCCTCGATCGGTCCCACGGTGCCGACATAGGCGTGCATCAGAGCATTGCCGGGTTCGACTGCCCGGCTGAGCCAGGCTCGGGCCCGACGCTCGGCCTCGTCGACTTCGTGGGGGTCGTCAGTGATGTCCAGTCCGGTAGTCATCCGATCCTCCGCAACCGGAGGCCCACCGCCGCGTCGATCTCGGCCGAACCCGGACGTGCGGCACCGGCCAGGTCCGCCAACGTCCACGCGACGCGGAGCACTCGGTCGAAGCCGCGGACCGAGAGCAGTCCGCGGTCCAGGGCCATCTCAGCGCTGGTCAGCGCCTGACGCGGCAGCCGCAGGCTCTCACGCAGCACTACGCCAGGAACCTCGCTGTTGAGCCGCCGGCCCCACTGCGACAACCGGGCGGCCGCTGCCGCGCGCGCCTCGGCGACGCGCACGCCCACCTGTGCCGATCCCTCTCGGGGGTCCGAGCTGTCCAACAACGCACGACGCGACACGGCGGGTAGTCCCACGTGGAGATCCACGCGATCCAACAAGGGGCCGGAAAGACGATCGGCATAACGTCGGCGCGCCAACGACGTACAACCGCAGTCAGCGTCGCCCGTTGCAGGGGCACACGGACAAGGGTTGGCGGCCAGGATCAGCTGGCAGCGACAGGGGTAGGTCGACACCCCGGCGGCCCGGTGCAAGGACACGACGCCCTTTTCCAGTGGCTGACGCAGTGAGTCGAGGACCCCGCGTCCGAACTCAGGCGCCTCATCGAGGAACAGCACCCCACGATGCGCTCGCGAGATGGCACCCGGCCGTGCCAGCGGTGACCCTCCACCGACCAGTGCGGGCATGGTCGCGGTGTGATGTGGGCTTTCGAACGGGGCGCGGCGAATCAACGGAGACCCGCGCGGCAGCTCGCCTGCCAGGGAATGCACTGCGGTGACCTGGAGGGCCTCCTCATCGGTGAGCGGCGGCAGAATGCCGGGCAATCGCTCGGCCAGCATCGTCTTGCCCGCGCCGGGTGGCCCCGTCAGCAGCAGGTGATGGCCACCGGCAGCGGCGATCTCCAAAGCGAGTCGCCCCGCGCTCTGCCCAACGACATCGATCAGGTCTGGAGTCTCGGGTGGGGCTGGCGCATCGACCCGGACCGGACGCTGGCCTTCCCGATCGCCGCACAGGAAGCCAACGACGTCTGCCAACGTGTCTGCCACCCACACGTCGGCGTCCCCGACCAGCTGGGCTTCGGCGCCGTTTTCCTGCGCGACGACCACGTGCTGATGGCCCTCCTTGACAGCGGCGATGACCGCGGGCAGCACCCCACGGATCGCTCGAACCCGACCGTCGAGACCGAGCTCGCCCAGGAACAGAAACTTCTCGGCGGCACCGCAGGGCACCTGGTCGCTCGCGGCCAACAGGCCGACGGCGAGCGAGAGGTCGTAACCGCTTCCGTGCTTGGGCAGCGTGGCCGGCGACAGGCCGATGGTGATCTTGCGATTGGGCCAGTCCAGGCCGCTGTTGAGCACCGCGGCTCGTACCCGATCTCGCGACTCCCGGACGGAGGTATCGGCCAACCCCACGATCGCCATCCCGGGCAGCCCAGCCGAAAGATCCACCTCGACTTCGACCACGCCACCGGACAACCCGACGAGTCCCACCGACCAGGTGCGCGCCAGGGACATCTACAGCGCCGCCCGCAGGTGGCGCACGGTCGCGGGGTGTCCGGAACCGGCCAACACGGCGACCACGTCGAAGCGGATCTCACGGGCGTGCTCGTCGTGACCGGTCAGCCACGCTCCGGCGAGCTGACGGAGCTTGCGAGCCTTGCGCCAGGTGACGGCTTCGGCGGGATCACCGAAGGCGTTGCTTCGCCTGGTCTTCACTTCACAGAAGACCAGGGTGTTCCCTTCGCGGGCGACGATGTCCAGCTCGCCGATCGGGCACCGCCAGTTGCGATCGAGAATCCGCAATCCGGACTCCACCAGATGAGCGGCTGCGAGGTCCTCGCCATGCGCGCCGAGCGCGTCCTTGGGATGCACCCCTCAAGACTCGGGTGGAATTGCCTTCGCGTGGGCAGTACTGGCCAGTTGTGGATGGGCAGGGCATCGGATTGACGACTGTGCACGACGCCGTGCACCGGAAACCTCTCCCATGACCCTCTGTATCTCCTCTGCATACAGCACGTACACGCAGGTCGGTGCTGCTTGACAAGCAGTCGACCGCGCGTACTGTCACGCCGACTCAACACTTTGGAGAAGCGTGCTCACAAGAAGCAAGGCTGTCCGGGCTGCCGCCTCGGCCGTCGTCGCCCTGGCCATTTCGATGTCGATCACCGGCATCGCAGAAGCCAGCCCCGGACCGCCTGGGGACTACTACTACTGCACGATGAAGACAGACGCTCCGGTCTATCGCGCCTCGGATTTCGCCCGCATCTACACCGTCCCGGTGCGCAGTCGCATGTTCATTCACAAGACTGTGTCCGTCAACGGACAGACGTGGGCCTACGGCCACGGCTACCAAAAACCAGACGGTTGGACCAACGCCAGCAAGAACTTCGGGAGCTGCGTGCGCTAGTTGCCTTCTTGCGTCGATGTCCGATCCGGGTCGCCGCGCGTCTTCCCACATTGCCCCAGCACCCCCGAGGAGTTCGGTTGCCGACATCGACGGCTCGTCGTCGCACTCTGAGCACGGCAGTCGTGATGGCTGCACTCGTCATGGCGACCACCCTCATCGCAGGGCCAGCGCAGGCTGGCGGCGACCCTGGAATCCTGTGCCGCGCGAGTTCCAACGCTCCGGTCTTCCGCGCTGACGGCGCGTGGATGTACACGATCAAGGCCGGTCGCGACATGAGGGTGACCCAGACTCGCTATCCCGGGGAAAGAATGCAGCTCTTCGGCCATGGGGCGGGGCAATCACGAAACGGCTGGGCCAAGTACTGGCACTTCAGCTTCTGCCGCTGATAACTCCGTGGGTCAGTGCCCCGTGGGCAAACGTGGGGCCGGTGCCCGGGTTCATCCGATTGCGGGTGAGTTCGCTGGACGGGAAGAACTGACCGAATCGCGTATCGGCCTGGCAACGATCGACTAAACGCTTCTCTAGGACCATCGAGTTGTACTGCGCGGCAGTGGTTTCCAGGGTATTCGCGTTGAGGATGACCTCACGCTGCCATCGCTGTGCCGACCTAGTCAGTCCGGGTATCCGACTGTTCTCCGGCCACAGACACTCCACCGCAATCGCGTTCTCGCTACTTGCCCAGATCCCGGAGTCGGTGTTGAGCACCAAGGTCTGGTTGCCGGTCACATGGCCAGGTGTGGACAGCAGAGCCACACCAGGGGCCACCAAAGTGTCGCCGTCGATGGGCCACAGGGATTCCGGCGGCAGGTCCCGATACGTCTCGGGCTGGTACCACGGCTTCTGCAGAGGATGCAGATCGGCCATCGCTTCAAGCTCGTGGCGCTGCACGATGAGCCGGGCGTTGGGGAAGGCGGCTGTCATCGGCTCGCCCTGACCGACGTCGGCCTGGGGTGCGGTGGTGCCCAGCCAGCGTCGGACGTCCTGGGTGTGCAGGTGGTCGAAGACCAGATAGTCCACGTCCTCCGCGGCGATGCCCACCGACGCCAGGTGCGACAGGACGTCACCGTGCCGGGTGACGAGCAGATTGCGCAGCGGCCACGGGGTCTTGGCCGCGAGTTGGGCGAAGTACGGGGTCGCGATCCCCCGCTCCACGTCGCTGGGTTCGAACAGCAGTATCCGGCGGCGGCCGTCCGGCTCGCTCCAGCGCACGATGAGCATGCGGTTGGTGATCGATACGAACGGCGCGAGAGTGGTCGCGGCGCGCCACAGCGCAAAGCGCGTCGGGTACGGGAGGGTGATCAGCTCGTGGGTGCTGACCTGATCGGGCTTGCCGGTGCTGGCGAACTCCACCCGGAATGCGGCCGCGAGGTCCCCGACCCGGCCCAGGCGGGCACCGAAGCCGACCTCGGGATCGACCAACGGTGCAAGGGTGTCGATCGGTGTGCCGAAGGGTGGCACGTCCTGCGGAAGGCTGATCGCGACAGCGGTCACCTCTTCGCGTGCCTCTTGCCTGCGAGAAGCTGGCGGCCGTAAGCGCCGAGCACCGTGATCGGGTGGACCAGCGCAGTCGTCAGACGACCCGTCATCGACTGCGGGTCGTGCGCGAGCCCCAACTGGCGCAGCATCGTCGCGCTGTCGAAGTAGATCCGCTCGATGGCGATCCGGTCTCCTTCGAAAAGAAAGAAGGCACTCATCCGGGTACGGAAGGTCCGTCCGGTCGGCGGAAAACCGCGAAGGGGCCCAAGGTGGGTCCCGAGCAGATCGAACTCGACGATGATCGCATCCTCGGCCTGGTGGACTGCGTGGATCTCATTGCGCTGGTCTGGAAACGCGATGCGCGATTGTCGGTAGTAACCCCAGACCTCTTCCTCACCGTCGAAGATCTCTCCGGTGCCGATGAGCTCGTAGCGCGGATGGTCAAAGGTCTTCATCGTGATGTCGAACTGGTGAGAATTCTCCGATTCCATGTGCTCACGTACGCAGGCCTCACGACGCTTCCGCAGCGCGGTATCAGTCACACATCTCCTTCGAAAAGCCGTTTGCCGTGCGGGCCCTGGCCTGGCTCAGGACGGGTTGTCAGGCAGTTGCAGATCAGGCTTGTCCAGTTCTTCGACGTTGACATCCTTGAAGGTGACGACCCGGACATTCTTGACGAATCGAGCCGGCCGATACATGTCCCACACCCAGGCGTCGGTCATGTGCACCTCGAAGAACACCTCGCCGTCGGCGTTGCGGACCTGCAGGTCCACGGAGTTGGCAAGATAGAAGCGACGTTCGGTCTCCACGACATAGGTGAACTGACGGACGATGTCCTTGTACTCGCGGTAGAGCTGTAGCTCCATCTCGGTCTCGTACTTCTCGAGGTCCTCAGAGCTCATTCCAGCCACCTCCCTCGCGTGCCTCTTCGGCGGCCACCACGCTCATCGCGACCACCATGTCACGGCCAGAGTCTGCCCGTAACCGACTGGCCACGGTGATGAATCCCCGGCGATGCTCGGGGCAGGGACCGCGTAGGTCGAGTGCCCCGGTGTGCCCCGGAGTGATGTAGCCCTTATGGGTGGCGAAGTCGTAGTCGGGATAGATCTGGTGCAGATCCACCATCAACCGGTCCCGGGTCACCTTGGCCAGGACCGAGGCGGCGGCTACACAGGCCGCCGTACGGTCGCCCTTCCACACGGCCAACGCCGGTAGGCCGAGTCCGGCGATCGGAAACCCGTCGATGAGCGCGTAGTCGGGGCGCACGGCGAGCCGAGCGAAGGCGCGGCGCAGTCCCTCGACGTTGGCCTTGTGCAGACCTCGGGTGTCGACCTCACCTGGCGGAATGATCACCACCGACCATGCCCGGGCTCGGCGGAGGACCTGGGCATAGACCCGCTCCCGCGCGGCGGCAGTCAGCAGCTTGGAGTCGGCCAATTCCGGAATCCGGCCGCGGCTCCCGGTCGGCAGGATGCAGGCGGCGGTGACCAGCGGTCCGGCGCAGGCACCACGTCCGGCCTCGTCAGCGCCTGCGACGGCAATGAACCCGCGTCGGTGCAAGGCCTCCTCCATCGCCCACAGCCCGGCATCCCCGTTGACGATGGCACGCCGGGGCCGGGCAATCAGACCGGCAGTGGGTGGGGTCACGGCCCGCCTGGCGGGTGTTGGTCGTGCCGCCGGTGGACGTGCATGCGGAGGCCTCGGCGGCGTCGGCCGGCCAACGGGAGGGTCAGACCTACGCCCATGGCCAGCGGACCACCCGCCGCCAGGTAGCCGGCTGCGCCGGACACAGCGACCGCATCGAGACCTTGGATGTCCGGGTCGTCGAGCGTGGTGAACCTGCTGAACGGCCAGACGATCAGCGCGGCCTTGCCGATGACGTCGTCCACCGCGATCGTGCCGCTGTATTGGTCGGTGCTGTGAGACCGGGAGTCCGCCGATCCGGCGCGGTTGTCTCCCATGACCCACAGTCGCCCCTCGGGCACGGTCACCTGCCCGAACGACCTGCTGGGAAGAGGGTTGTCGGTGACGATGTAGGGCTCGTCAACAGGCTCGCCGTCGACGAGCACCCGTCCTTCGGCGTCGCAGCACTCAACGGTCTGCCCGCCAACCGCTACAACCCTCTTGACGTAGTCCTTCTCACTCGGGGGGCCAACGCCGATGGCCCGCCCCAACGTGGCCATGACCGAGGAGAACCAGTTCGCCGGCTCGGCAAGCTGGACCTCGGGGGCCCAGGTGTCAGGCCCCTCGAAGACCACGATGTCGCCGGGTTGAGGATCGCCGAAGACATAGACGATCTTGTTCACCAGTACCCGGTCACCGGTGCAACCCGGGCAGCCGTGCAGGGTCGGCTCCATCGAGCCGGATGGGATGAAGAAGGCTTGGAACAGGAACGTCTTGATCAGCACGGCGAGGCCGAAGGCAATGATCAGTAGGACCGGCAGCTCCTTGAGCAGCGAGCCCTTCTTCTTCGGCTTGTCCGCCCGCCTGTTCCACCAACTCGAACGCGACGTCTTGGCTGATGGGCCGGCCTGCTCCGCTGGTTCCTGGTCGGCGGGGACAGCGTCGCGAGCGTCGGGGCGATCGCCGGACTCGGGTTCGTCGGCCCGATGCGCCGCATGGGAAGGCGTACTCATGTCCGGCTACTCATGTCCGGCTCAGCTTACGTGGGTCGACAGATTGTCCGGGCGGGATGTCTGGCGATGGTCTAGCGCGTCGCGGTGTCGCGCTTCTCCTTGATCTTGGCAGCCTTGCCCCGCAGGTCCCGCAGGTAGTACAGCTTTGCGCGGCGCACGTCGCCGTGGGTGACGACCTCGATCTTCTCCACGACCGGTGTGTGCACCGGGAAGGTGCGCTCCACGCCTACTCCGAAGCTGATCTTGCGCACGGTGAAGGTCTCCCGAAGTCCGTCGCCTTGTCGCCTCAGGA
>Ga0190275_10000981_pt1 | contig 22143 bp, 24 predicted proteins | sample Popmic550T_FD_133745 | JGI IMG/M metagenome (GOLD analysis project Ga0190275, IMG submission 133745) | Populus adjacent soil microbial communities from riparian zone of Yellowstone River, Montana, USA - 550 T | ecosystem: Environmental > Terrestrial > Soil > Riparian zone > Trees stand | place...
CGCGCACGACCAAGCCCGCCACCACGGCGTCGAACTGACGCCGCCCGCCTCCCATCCCACCTCACCGGGCTGCCGCGCCGTGCGCGGCAGCCCGCCTCTCTCGCAACTGAAAACCAACCAAACCACCAACTCACGGAGGACGTGTGTCTCAACGCAACCGCGGCTCATCCCTCGTGGAGCTTCTCACCGCCTTCGCCATCATCGGCCTGATCGTGCTCGTGACCATGCCGGCCTTCGGCAACATGCGCCGCAGGTCCGCACTCCGCGCCGCTTCGGCGCAGCTCCGGTCGATCTTTCACCTCACCCGCTCACGCGCCATCTCCGCCGGCGTGAACTGCGGCATGAAGTTCTCGCAGATCGGCGGGGTCTGGCAGTTCGCCGTCTATCTCGACGGCGACGGCGACGGCATCCGCAACGACGACATCACCAAAAAAGTCGACCGGCTGCTCGAGCCTCCCCGCGTGGTCTTTCCGGAATCGCGTGCGGTCGACATCGGCCTGCTTCCGATCTCGATCAAAGATCCGGACGGCGATCCTCTGCCGCCGTCGAAGTCGCCGGTGGCGTTCAACCGTTCGACGATCTGCTCGTTCTCCCCACTGGGGGAGTCGACGCCCGGCTCGATCTACATCACCGACCGCGGACGCGATCTCTGGTGCGTGCGTGTCTACGGCGCGACGGCGAAGGTCCGCGTGCTCCGTTACGACCGCGACAAGAAGAAGTGGGTGACGTCGTGAGCGGCGCGATCGCAGTTCGCCGTCACCCAGGAGACGACCGGGGGGCCTCCGGCGGGCGGGCACGGCCCGCGGCGTTTGTTTTCGCCCGGACCGCGTTCAGCGCGGAGAGCACCCGTTCAGCCTATGGCAACCAACGCTGCGGGCCGTGTCCGCCCGCCGGAGGCCCCTCGTCGCTCCCGGGCGGGGGCGGCCTACGTTCCGGCGCGGCGGACGACCACTCGTTCTGCTTCGTAGGTTTGGATTGCGGAGACGCTGGAGCGGCGCAGTACCTCGTCGGCGAACGCGTCGGTGAGGATACGGCCGTCCATGTCCCGTCCGACCGGCAGACCGGCACCGAACAGCACCGTCGGCACGATGTCGATCACCTGTGCGGCCGCGGGATTCTCCCGATGTGTAGTTGCCGGGCTGGTGACGAGCAGGAAACCGTCGTCGGCGCCGGGCTCGCCGCGCGCGATGCCGCCCGTAACGAAGTGCCAGATATTCGCGGGCAGCTTCGGCGGCACGACGCCGGCGGGGGAGCAGATCACCACCATGTGCTGCGGATGCCTGCGCACGATCTCCCCGACCATCCGGTCGAGCTGCTGCGTGTAAGCGCGCACCGCATCGCCCTTGACGCTGCCCCGAGGAGGGAGCTCGTTCGAGAAAACGCGGAGAGCGCGCTGGGCCGGCTCGAAGCCTTCCAGCGCGACCACCGTCAGCGCATGGCTGCCGCGGACGCCTTCGGCGGCGGCGACATCCTCCGTGAGTGCGGCGAGCACCCTCTGTCGCGCGTCGCCGGCGGCGGCGAAACGCTGCTCAACGTCGAGGACGGCTGGACGTCGAGGCGGCGTGCGCACCGACGGCCAGCGGACCACCTGAACGGGCAGTTGCAGCCGTTCGAAGAGCGTCCAGAGCGGCAGCGCGTCGCCGGAGGGAAGCGAGGCCGAGATCCGTTCGACAGGCGGAATCAGTCCCCAGGCCCGGAAGCCGACACCGTACGGCAGCAGGAGGAACGGATCGTTCCGGTTCAACGGCGTCCGGTACGAGAACCGGCCGGTGACGCCGTGCCGGTGGGGCAGCTTCCCGGTCGCCAGCGACGCCCAGAGCGACTTGGGGCTCGTCGTGCGAAACGCCTCGAGGCGGTTAAAGTAAGCCCTCTCGGTTGCCGACTCGAAGAACGGCAGCAACCCTTCCCCCTTCAGCGTCACGATCCAGTCGTACGGGAGGTTGCGGATGGCGATCAGGATCACCGGCGCCTGGGCCGACGGCGCGCCGATCGTTGCCACCACCACCTCCTTCCGCTCGCGGCGATAGCTCTCGCGGCGCTGGTAGAGGAAAACCGCCGAAAGGGCGATCAGGATCACCCCGCCGAGGAAGATCGCGCGCGAAGTCTTGCGATCGGCGTTCCGCTCCAGCACCCAGAGCGCCAGCAGCACGAACGCCGTGACCGTGATGGCGTTCGTCGCCTTGGAGAGGATGCGCATGGCGCCGACCGGCAGGTAGCCCTCCAGCAGCCGCAGGTGCATCCAGTAGATGAACGACGAGACGAACGCCGCGCAGACGACGAAGCCGAAACCGTGGGTGCGGTACTCGCCGGGGCGTCCGATCACCCGCACGCGCAGCACGCGCAGTCCCCACAGGATCGTGCCGAACAGCAGGCCGCAGGTAATCCCGTACACCAGCGTCACGCTGGCCAGCCGCCACGGGGTGATGTCCACCTGCGGGTTGATGAAGTACAGCAGGTGGGCCATGTACAGGCCGAAGATCGCTCCGGCGAGTGCGCGCTTGAGATAGGCCCAGCGGATCGGAAATTCGGAGGGTGGCATTCACTAAGGTCGCTTCAGGAGATCCGGCCATGCTGACGCCGGCCCGTCTCAGAGAATACACCGGCCCCTCCGGCGTCTTCGATCTCCTCCGCGACCTCGGCTACCCGATCGCCCCGGTCGACGTCGATCCGGTGGAGTGGCGCCGCGGCGGGGTGAACGTGCCGTGGAACGGTGACGCGGAGCTCTGCCTCGCGGCGCGGATGCGCTGTTTTGACCTGTTCGTCCTCTCCGGCGTGGTCATCGAGAGCGACATCACCGATTTCCTGCGCAGTTACGGCGCATACAATGTAATGACGAAATCAGTACTGATTTATCGTACTGACGAAAGCCGCACGATTTCACTCTTCGACCTCTCCGCCGACCGGAAGCTGCGCCGGCTCGACGTGAACCTCGAGCACCCCAGCGCACACGCCGTCGACCGGCTGAATCTCCTCCTGTGCAGCCAGGACGAGAGGTCGCTCTCGCGCATTTACGACCGCGCTCTCGACCGCGAGAGCGTCACCCGTGAGTTCTTCGAGCGTTTTCGCACCGCCGTTCGTGAAGTGGCTGATTCGCTTGCCGGTGCGTTTCCGGGTGAAGAGCGAGAGGCGGTCGACGGCGAGGCGTTGCTGATCCTGTCGCGGCTGCTCTTTCTTTCCTTCGTGCAGGAGAAGGGATGGCTGAACGGCGAGCGGCGGTTCCTGGTCGACCGTCTGGAGCACGAGATCCGCCGTGGAAGGGAGTTCTTCTCCGGCGTCCTCGTGCCGCTGTTCTTCGGTTGCCTCAACACGCCGCTCATCGAGCGGACCTTTGCCGCCCGCCGTCTCGGGCGCATCCCGTATCTCAATGGCGGTCTCTTTCACCCGTCGCCGTTCGAGGAGCGGAACCGCGACCTTCATCTGCCGAACGACTTGATGCAGCGGGTGGTGGAGGGCGTCTTCGAGCGCTTCGACTTCCGGATCGACGAGACCGACTCCGCCGGCACGCACGTCGATCCGGAGATGCTCGGCAAAGTCTTCGAATCGCTCATGGCCGCCGACGAGCGGGCGGCGAGTGGCAGTTTCTATACGCCGAAGGAGATCGTCGACGTGCTCACCGAGCGCGCCGTCACGGAATGGCTCGGCGAAGGGTCGAAGGAAGAGCAGCTCGAGAAACTGCAGCGCATCACCGTGCTGGATCCCGCCTGCGGCTCCGGCGCGTTTCTCCTCTCCGCCCTTGGGGTCATCGAGCGGCTGTGGCGCGGGCTGGCGGGTGATGTACCGCAGGATGTGCGGAGACGCATCGTCGCCCAGTCGCTGTACGGCGTCGATCTGAAGCCGGAAGCGGTGCGGCTCTGCGAGCTGCGTCTCTGGCTGGCGATCGTCTCCGCGACCGACGCGAACATCGAGACCATCGCGCCGCTGCCGAACCTCGACCGCAACATCCTCCAGGGCAACTCCCTGCTCAGCCCCACCGACTTTCTCGGCGACGCGCGCATGGACATCTATGGCGAGTGGCTGCATGCACTGCGGGCGCAGCGCGACCTGCTCGAGCGCTACCGAACCGCACCGCACGCGCAGCGGCCGGCGCTCTATCGGATCATCCGCGGGAACGACCAGCGGCTGGCGTCCGACCTGCTCGCACGCAGCATCGACGCGGCCGAGCACGAGTTGCAGGTCGCCTGCGCGCCGCAGCGCGATCTCTTCGGGCGTGCGGTGCAGGTGGATGCGGAGCGCTGCCGCGAGTTGCAGCGGCGCATCGCCGAGGAGAAGCGCATGCTGGAGAAGGTCGAGGAGGGAGTCCTCGACTTCTTCTCCTTCGACATCCATTTCGCGCCCGTTGTCGCCGCGGGGGGCTTCGACGTCGTGGTCGGCAACCCGCCGTGGGTGCGAAACAACCGGATCGAGCCGCGTACGCGGCGGATGCTCGCCGACCGCTATTCGCTCTTCCGCGCCCACCGCGGCGGCACGGCCTTCCATCAGCCCGATCTCTCCGTCGCCTTTTTCGAACGCGCGCTGCAGCTCGCAGCGCCGGATGGAGTGGTGGCGATGCTGATGCCGTCGAAGATCGTGAACGCCGCCTATGCCGGTCCGTTGCGCGCGCTGGCGCGCGACCGCGTGCTGGCCATCGACGACTGGAGCGACGATCCCCGCCGCCGCGGTTGGTTCGACGCCGACACGTTTCCCCTCGGCATCACCTGCGGCGGCCTGAGGCGCGGTCCGGTGCGGATCGTCGCCGGCGGCGAGTCGTTCACGGTCGATCCGGCGTCATTGGCAGTGGATGGCGCGCGCTCGGAATGGGCGCTCGTGCCGCCGGAAGTGGCTGAGATCCTGCGCCGCCTCCGCGCCGCGCACCCGCCGCTCCACCACGTGCTGCGCCGCAGGCCGTTCATGGGAGTGAAGACGGGCGACAACCGCAGCTTCTTTCTCGAGGAGAAGGCCGTCCGCGGGAGCCACCTCATCACTGTTGACGGCATTCACGTGCCTTTGACCGCGGTCTGCCGCTGCGTCCGTGGACGCGATCTGCAGCGGTGGAGCGCCGCCGCTTCGCAATGGATGCTCTGGCCGCCGGCCGGCGGCTGGAAGAAGCCGCCCCGCTGGGTGGAGCAGCTCGCCGGCGCGCGCGGCATCGATCCCGGCGATCTGCGTCTTTCGTTCGTCCGCGCGGAGCACGTCGGGATCAAGGTCGCGTGGAAGGATCTGTCTCGCGGCTTCGCCGCCGCCGTTCTGCCGGATGTCGTGCACGTCAACGAGACAGCGTTCCCGCTGGTGCCGAACCAGACGCTCTACGCCCTCGATGCCGTGTCGCTCGGCGAGGCTTATGGCATCGCCGCGATCCTGAACTCCTCCGTCGCCGGAGCGCTGATGGTCGCGGTCGCCGAACGGGCGAAGGACGCGCACTATCGCTACTTCGGCCGTACCGTCGCCGCGCTGCCATGGGCGGACGCCGACCCGGAGTCGGACAAGCTCGTCCGCCTCTCCCGCCGCGCTCATCGCGGCAGCGACGTGATGGAAGAGATCGACGAGGTCGTGGCGCGGCTCTACGGCGTGACTCACGCGGAGCTGGCGGTCCTGCGACGCTTCCTCGGCAGCCGGCTGGAGTTGCCGAGCGAACGGGCGGCGCGAGCCGAGTGACGGCGAATGCTTGCCCGGCACCAGATCGACGCGGTCGCGCGCGCACTCGACCTCCTGGCCACGCGCGGCAGTGTCCTCCTGGCGGACGACGTCGGCCTCGGCAAGTCGTTCATCGCCGCGGAGGTGATGCGGCGTTTCGGCGGCCAGTGCGACCTGATCGTTCCGGCTGCGCTGGTGGTCCAATGGCGCGAGACGCTCGCGCAGTTTGAGCTCGACGCGCGGATCCTCACGCACGACGGTGTCGTCAGCGACCCGTTTCTCCCCATTCCTGCACGGCGACTGGTCGTCGTCGACGAGGCGCACGCATTCCGCAATCCGCGCACGCAGCGATACGCCGCGCTGGCGCGCCGCACCGCCGGCTCGCGGGTGATGCTGGTCACCGCAACGCCCGTCTGCAACTCCGTGTCGGATCTCGAAGCGCTGCTTCGCCTCATGGCTCGCGACGACCTCCTGTCCGACGCCGGCGTTCCCTCGATCGACGTCGCCTTCGCCGCGCGTGACCGGGCGTCGATCGAACGGATCGTCGCCGCGCTGGTGATCCGTCGCGACCGGAGCGTTCTCCCGGACGAACTGCAGTTCGGGGAGTTGGAGCGGCGGGTGATCCTCCATCCCGTGCTCGATCTGCCGGTCATCGACGACCTTCGCTTCCCGCTCGTGGGCGACCACGCCATCCTGCGCGGCTTTCTCCGGCGGCGGCTGGAGTCGAGCGAAGCGGCCCTGGCGGAGTCGGTGCGGCGGCAGCTTCATTTCTACGACCGTGCCCTCAGCGCGATCGCAGCCGGGCGAACACTCCCGAAACGCGACTACCGCCGTGCGTTCGCGCACGAAGAAGACCGCGGCGCGTTTCAGGAGGTCCTGTTCTGGGACCTCTTCGCCCCGGCGGGGGAGAGCGACCCGCTCGCGATCCGTGAAGAGATGGCGCGACTAGAGTCACAGCTCGCGGCCGTGCGCACGTCTCCGTGCGAGAAGCGCGCGCTGCTCGTCGAGCTCGTCGGGAAGGAGCGGCAGCCGATGCTCATCTTCACCGGCTCCGTCGCCACCGCGCGCGACCTTCACTCCGCGCTGGGCTGCGGTCTGGTCACCTCGCGCGAGCGCTCCCGCGAAGCCGTGCTGCATGCCTTCTCCGCCGGCCGCATCGACGTCGTGGTCTCGACTGACATGGCCGCCGAGGGGCTCAACCTGCAGCGCGCCGGAACGATCGTCCACTACGACATCCCGTGGAACCCGGTGAAGCTGGACCAGCGCAACGGCCGCGCGCACCGCATCGGCCAGGAGCGGCCTTCGGTCCGCGCCGTCTACTTCATGCCCCGCTCGCGCGAGACGCGGATCGTCGAGACCATCGCCCGCAAGAACCGCATCCGCCGTCGCGTGCTGAGCGGCGGCGCGCCGACACCGGAAAGCGTCCACCCCACGCTCCGCCCTCGTGTCACGCCGGCCAGCGCCTACCTGAAGCTTCGCAAAGCCGCCGGCGACCTCCCGGACCTTCTTGCCCGCCGCCACAAAGCGGGCATCGAACAACTGATGGAAGAGATGAGCCGCGAGTACCTAGACCGCCGCCGTCTCGACGATCTCATCGCACTCGCGGAGGCCGAAAAGTGACTCGATCCGACCTCCGGAAACTCACCCGCATCCGCCTGGCCGAGGCGCGGATTCTGCTACGGAACCGGTGTTATGAAGGGGCGTACTACCTGGCCGGGTATGCGGTGGAATGTGCCATCAAGGCCTGCATTGCGAAGAGGGTTAGACGCTTTCAGTTTCCAGATAAGAAAATCGCCATCGAAAGCCACACGCACGACCTCAAGAAACTCCTCGGAGCAGCGGATATCCGGCGGTACCATGAAGATGCCGTACGCAACGATCCGGATCTGGACGCGAGCTGGGAGGTTTTACAAAAGTGGTCCGAGCAGGCTCGTTACCAGGTCGCGGTGTCCCGCAAAGACGCCGAGGCGCTGTACGCCGCGATCGTGGCCCGGAAGCACGGAGTTCTGGCATGGGTGAAACAATACTGGTGAGGTCAGTTTTGACGCCGGAGAAAGTCGCGGGGGGCGAAGCTTTTCTCCGCCGCCTCGACGAGGAAGGGATTCCGATCGTCGCGGCATTCTGGCTGTTCTATGAGGAGGCGGTCGAGTGGAGGTTGATGCTCGCCACACCGCTGGCCGAGAAGCTCGACTATCGGATACTGAGCCGTAAGATGCGGGCGGTGTTCGAAAGCATGGGTGAAACCCGGTTGGGGTGGAGGGACACCATGATTGTTGAGCCGGGGTTTCGCGACGTGAAGCGGTATGGCTACCAAGTGTGGAAGGGCCGCCTTTCTAAAACCGCGATCTACCACGTCGAGGACGGACACCGTTACTTTTACCGCTTCCTGCCGCTCCGGCTCCGCGGCTGACGTATCCGACTAGAATCCTCCCCGTGAATCTCCTCATCGTCGACGACGAGGCATCTCTTCGCGACTTCCTCACCATCGTCTTCGAAGGCGAAGGGTGGCGTGTGGAAAGCGCGGGGTCGCTCGAAGAGGCCCATGCGGCCATCCAGCGCAGCGAGCCGGACGTCGTTCTCTGCGACCTCATGCTTCCCGACGGCTCCGGCATCGACTTCATCCGCGAGGTCAAGGCGAACAGCCCCTCCATCGCCTTCGTCATGATCACCGCCCACACCTCCACCCGGTCGGCGGTCGAGGCATTGAAAGCGGGAGCGGTCGACTACATCGCCAAGCCGTTCGACATCGAAGAGCTGAAGATCATCGTCCGCAAGGCCGTCGAGCGGAAAGAGCTCGAAGACGAGAACATCCACCTCCGCACCGCCCTCGAAGAGCGGTTCACCTTCGCCAACATCATCGGCAAGAGCGCGAAGATGCAGGAGATCTTCTCCATCGTCCAGCGCATCGCCAAGACCATGTCCACGGTCCTGATCTCCGGCGAGTCCGGCACCGGCAAAGAGCTCATCGCCCGGGCCATCCACTACAACTCCGACCGCCGCGGAAAGTTCGTCTCCATCAACTGCGGCGCGCTGCCCGAGACCCTGCTCGAGTCCGAGCTCTTCGGCCACGAGCGGGGCGCGTTCACCGGCGCCATCCGGGAAAAGCGCGGCCTCTTCCAGGAAGCCGACCGCGGGACCATCTTTCTCGACGAGATCGGCGAGACCTCCACGGCGATGCAGATCAAGCTGCTGCGGGTCCTGCAGGACCGCATCGTCCGCAAGGTCGGCTCGAACGTCGAGACCGCGGTCGACGTCCGCGTCCTCGCCGCGACGAACCGCGATCTGTCCGAGTCGATCCGCGAGGGAACCTTCCGCGAAGATCTCTTCTACCGGATCAACGTCATCCCCATCACCCTCCCGCCGCTGCGGCACCGGAAAGAAGACATCCCCCTTCTGGTCGACCACTTCATCGAAAAGTTCTGCACCCGCATGGGCGTGCCGCGGAAACGCATCTCCTCCGACGCCATGCGCGCGATCGAGAAGTACCACTGGCCCGGCAACGTGCGCGAGCTCGAGAACGTCGTCGAGCGGATGATCGCCCTAGAAGCCGCCGAGCTCCTGACCACGAAGTCCCTTCCCGAGCCGGTCCTTCTCGGCGGACGGATCCCGAACGCCACGTTTGAGCTTCCGGCCGACGGGATCTCGCTGCAGGACCAGCTCGAAGCCATCGGAAAGATCTTCATGCTGCAGGCGCTCGAGCGCGCGGGCGGCGTCCAGACCCAGGCGGCCGAGCTGCTGCGGATGTCGTTCCGCTCGTTCCGCTATTACGCCAAGAAATACGACCTGCTGCCGCGCGACCGCGAGGCGGACGATCTCGCGGAGGTGGAGGAGAAATGAGGTACGCCCTGCTGCTGATCCTGACGCTGAGTTGCGCCCAGCCATCCACACCGCCGCCGGCCACCTCCGAGCCCGCTTTGACCTCTGCTCCCGCGGCCGCCGCGGCCGGCCCGCGGGTGATCTTCCCCGACGGCTTCGTCGTGAGCGTCGAGGTCGTCGCCGACGACGAGTCGCGCGCGCAGGGACTGATGTGGCGCGACCAGCTCCGCCCCGGCACCGGCATGCTCTTCGTCTTCCCGGCCGACGACGTCTTCTCCTTCTGGATGAAGAACACCCTCATCCCGCTCGACATGATCTGGATCGACTCCAGCCAGCGCGTGGCGGGGGTCATCTTCAACGTCCCGCCGTGCAAGGTCGAGAACTGCCCGAGCTACTCTCCGAACGTCACCGCCCGTTACATCCTCGAAGTCGCGGGCGGGGTCGCTGAGGCGCACGGACTGAAGGTGGGCGACCAGTTGCGCTTCGAGGCTCTGCCGAACATCCAGGTCCGCTGAACTTTTTCAGACGGGGAGCTGCGTTCCGCTTTTACTGAGCCATGTTCCGGTCCCGAGGAGAAAACCTCCGATTCGTTTATGTCCTGCTGTTCCTGAACATCGCGTTCTTCCTGCTGGAACACCAGGACCCGGAAAAGTACGCGCGCCTCTTCGCGTTCGACTGGACCTCCGTCCGCGCCGGTGAAGTCTGGCGCCTGGTGACCTACCAGTTCACCCAGGCCGGCAGCGGGCTCCTGGAGATGCTGTCGCTCTTCGTCACCATGCTCCTCCTTTATATGATGGGATCGGCGCTGGAGGAGGAGTGGGGGACGTTCCATTTCGTCACCCTTTTCGCGCTCTCCACCCTCGGCTCGGCCGGCGTGGCGGCACTGCTCGGCATCCCGCTGCTCAACACCTACTTCGTCTACTTCACCCTGCTGTTCGTCTACGCGGCGGCCTTCCCGCAGCAGACCTTCTACCTCTTCGGCGCGGTTCCCGTGCGCGTCCGGGTACTGGCCTTCTTCTCGCTGGCCGTGCTGGTCTACGGCATCCTCCGCGGCGGAGTGGCAAATCTGGCCGCCCTGGGCGGCGCGGCCGTCGCATACATCTACTACTTGAGCCAGCGGATGAGCGTCCGTTTCGTCGTGACCACGGAGGCGGAGCCGGTCGAAGATCCCGAGCAGCCGCGGGCCGGCAGGATCGACACGACGGCGATGCACAACGCCGCCCGATTCGCCGCCGTCAAGCAGGCGCTGGCCAGTGGCAGCGACGCCGAGATTGACCGGATGGTCGCCCAGTGCGAGCGGGACGTCGTCGCCGGCGTCAACGTCTGTCCCCCGGCCGACTACAAGCCGGACAACGTAGACGGCTACTGCATCCGCTGCGAAGGCTTCGCCGAATGCGCCGCGAGGCACCTGCGGGCGAACCGGCCTGTGACGAAGGCCCCGGCTCCGCTGGCCGAAGGCGTCACCAGCAGCTGACACGCGCTGGCGTCCAGCGTCGCAAGGCTGGCTTTCGCAAAGCTACTCGCCGCCCTGCGGGGCACCGCCGCCTTCGCCACCGCCTCCACCACCGCGGCGGCGTCTGCGGAAACGGCGGCGTTTGCGGGCGGCTCCCCCCTCGGCGCCCTCGGCGGGAGGTGCTTCCCCTTCACCGGCGGGTTGCTCGGGACGAGGCGGGCGTTCCGCACGAGGCGGGCGTTCGGGACGGGGAGGGCGTTCGGCGCGAGGCGGACGCGGAGGGCGTTCCCCCTCGGGGGCGCCGTTCTGCTGCTGCTGCAGTTGCGGCTGACCCTGGGGACGTTCGCCGCCCGCTCCGGCACGCCCTCGGCGGCGGCGGCGCCGGCGCGAGCCCGGCTGCTGGGTCTCCGCGCCATTCGCAGCTTCCGCTTGCGGTTGCTGCTGTTCCGGAGCTTCCGGACGCTCGCCGCGTTCCGGGCGCGGCGGACGTTCCGGACGGCCTGACCGTTGCGGACGCCCGCCCTGCGGGCGCCCCTCCTGCCCCGGCCGCTGTCCCCGCTGGCGCTGCTCCTGACGCTGGCCGCCGCCCTTCGGCTGTTGTCCGGGCTGCTGCTGGCGGCGCCCGTCGCGGCCACGTTGCTGCTGGCGCTCCCCACGGCCCGGCCGCTCCTCGCCGCGCGGCTTCCCGGTCCGCTGCTCGAACTCGCGCACCTTCTTTTCCATGTAGCGGCGCGCCTGCGCATCCTCTTTGGCGGTCAGCGGGCTGTGGCCGCAGTACGGGCAGCGCTTCCACCCCTCGGGATAGGTGCGTTTGCAGTCTGTACAAAGAATGGATTTCGGGAGCGGCATCGTCGAATCGGCGCGCATTGTACACTTCGGCCAGTGGATGAAAACCGCCGCCGGACGCTGCTGTCCCTGATCGACCTGGCCACCGACAACTCCCCCAATGCGTGCTGGGACGACAAGCGTGCGGCCGAGCTCCTGCGCGCCCAGTCGACGCGCGAAGAGCTGCGCGAGCTGGGGATGGACGAGGCGATGATCGCCTTCGTCTTTCCGGAGGCGAAGTGAGTTTCACCGTCCGCGTCGAGGCCCGCTTCGAGTCGGCGCATTACCTGCGCGAATACCGCGGCATCTCCGAGCCTCTCCATGGCCACTCCTACAAAGTGGAGGCGGACCTGGCCGCCCGCGGCGGTGGCATTGACGAAGACGCCATCGCCGTCGATTTCGTCAGCGCAAAACGGAAACTCCAAGAGCTGGCAAAAAAGCTCGATTACGGCTGCATCAACGACATCGCCCCCTTTACCGAGATCAACCCCAGCGCCGAGAACATCGCCGAGTGGTTCGCGAACGAGTTGCAGGGGGCAGTCAGCGACGAAAACGCGGTAGTCGTCGCGGTGACGATCTGGGAAGGTCCGGTCAACTCGGTTACTTATCGCCCATGAACAAGCTCCCGAACCATACCGCCCTCAAAGAATGGTCGAATGTCGTGGCCGCCCTCGGCCGCGGCGAGCAGGTCGTGCTGATCCGCAAGGGAGGCATCGCCGATCCGTCGTTTGGGGTCGATGCGGAGCGTTTCTATCTCTACCCGACCTACTTCCACCAGGGAGAATCCGAAGCGCGGGCGGAAGTGACGGTCACGCACTGGTGCGAGGTCGTACGTACCTGGACCGCCGATGACGCCGAGGCGCTCGAGCGGCTCGGACCGCAGGTCCTGCTGCCGCAGGAGACCCTGCTGGCCCGCTTCCATTTTCGCCCCGACCAGGCCCTCTACGTCATCGGTGTCCGGACGTGGGAGCTGGCCCGTCCCGCCCTGGTCCGCTTCCACGAAACCTACGGCGGCTGCAAAAGCTGGATCAGCGTCGACGACGAGATCGACGTCGAAGGCTCCCGTCCGGTCCTGGCGGAGAAGGAACTGGAGGCGAAGCTCGGTGAGATCGACGCGCTTCTCGCGGCGGTGGTGTGAGATTGCAATTGGAGCTCATTGCCTTCCTGCTGATGCTCGTCGCCGGGGGAGCGGCCGCGATCTTCGTGGCCACGGCCATGGCGATCTCCCGGAAAGAGAGCGAGCCCCAGGAAAACACCCCGCGGCGCGACTCCGTCGCCGCCTCGCTCCTCTTCCAGGTCCTGGCCGCCGGCGGCATGAGCGACGACGAGGCCTTGCGCCAGATTCGCCGCGGCGCCGGACTGGCCGCCCCGGTGACGCGGGGGATCGACGTCACCAACTGGGCCGAGAGCTACGCCCGCGCCTCGAACGAACAGCAGCGGCTGTCGCTCCTGGAAATGGCGGTCCAGCTCGTGGCCGCCCGCAGCGGCCCGGTCCCGTTGCGCCAGTACGCCGCCCTGCTCGACCTCAGTTTCGGCCTCGGCTTCCACACCGATGCCCTGGCCCGGCTGCGGCAGACCTACGGCTTCGAGTACGTCGACCACGCCAAAGACGCCCGCCCGCGCAGTGCGGACCGAGGAGGAGGAGGGGCGCCGCTGTTTGAGCGGGAGAAGCCGCGCGACCGTTCCGTCCTCCTCGGCGTCCTCGGCATTGCCGGCGACCCGACCCGCCAGGAACTGGTCGCCGCCTACCGGAAGCTCGCCACCCAGCACCATCCCGACCGGTTCCATGGGGCCGCGGCGGGCGCCCGGGATCAGGCGGCGGCGCGGTTCATCGAGATCACCCGGGCCTACGAAGAGCTCCTCCTTTCATATCGGGATTGATCTTTTCGAAATAGGCCTGTATGATTGCCGATCTTGGGAATAGGGGCAGTTCACAGGACGTTCACAGCCAGTTTGCCAGCAGTTCCCTCCAGTAGACCTTAGAATTTCTGCAGTTCACTCATTGATCAGCCGCTTTCGAGGACGAACGTGTCCGGCAACAGTGACGGACCGGCGTTGGCGCTTCGAGACGGCCGGGAGGCCCGAAACGGGGGGCCTCCACCGTTAACCCACTCCCCAGGCACGACTTGGATGAACGTGTCGCGGCGAGCGTAACTATTTTATTTGTTCGTGCATCTAACGATGCATGCGGCACGAAGGTTGAAGTTTTCGGTCGGTGTCGCACGGGAGAGACCATGAAGAGCGCGGAGATCACTACTCACGAGCAGGGTTGGGACTTTGAACAGGCAGCAATGCCCTACGTCGACTCCCTGTACAACACGGCTTATCGCATGACGCGGAACTCCGAAGATGCGGAGGACCTCGTTCAGGAGACGTACCTCAAGGCCTACAAGTACTACGACAAGTTCGAAGAGGGAACGAACTTCAAGGCGTGGCTCTTCAAGATCATGAAGAACACGTTCATCAACAACTACCGGAAGAAAAAGCTCACTCCGCACAAGATCGACTTCTCGGAGATCGAAGAGTCGTACGAGCGGGTGATCCAGAAGAACGCGCCGGACCTCATCCGGGATCCGGAGAGCGAGATCTTCCAGGACATGATGGACGCGGACGTCAAGCGCGCCCTCGACTCGCTCCCGCACGACTACAAGATGGTCGTCCTCCTGGCCGACATCGAAGGCTTCTCCTACAAGGAGATCGCCGAGATCCTCGACTGCCCGGTCGGCACCGTCATGTCGCGTCTCTATCGCGGCCGGAAGATGCTCGAGCGGACCCTGCTCGACTACGCCCGGAAGTACGGCTACATCCGCGGCGAGGCCGAGCCGGCCAAGATGCGCTCCCGCAAGGACGAGACGAAGGGCCGCAAGAAGAAGGACGACGACAAGCCGGCCGAGACCGACGCCGTCGAGCCGGACGAGAACGAAGAAGAAGTGCTCTTCGCCGCCGCGGAAGAGGAAGAGTTCGACTTCGACGTGGAAGAAGAAGAAGAGGAGCGCTTCGAGATCGAGTAACTCCCGGCGCTTCGCGGCAGAGAAGAAAAGGACAGGCGTTCACGCCTGTCCTTTTTGTTTTCCGGCAGGGTCCCACCGCCATGGCTCCCATTTTTGGCCGGTCGGTTGCACAGGAGTCCGGTGGAGTGAACTTCAGTGAGGTGCTCCGGAATCGGAATTCACCAATCGGTAACGTAGTTGATCCAGGGTGAAGCGTCACCTCTAGTCCGCGGAAGGAAACGCAGCCCAATGCTCTGTGACGAAGTGAAGCGCGTGATGTACTTCTTTCTCGATGAATCGCTCGGTGATTCGAAGCGGCACGCGGTAGAAATTCATGTGAGCGGCTGCCCCGACTGCGAGGTTCGCGTCGTGGTCCACAAGAAGCTTCGATCTTTCATCCGCAGGCGCCTCTCGCCCGTCTTGGCCCCCGATACCCTGCGGATTCGGCTGACCCAGTCGCTGCGCGCCGTGCCGGCCGAGTAAGATTCGCGGTCTTGGCGACCAAACAGAAGAAGAAGCCCCCTCCGGCCGTACCCGCCGCGCCCCCTGCCGGCAAAGGCGAGGAGAAACTGATCCTCGTCTCGACGAATCCCAACAAAGGCATCGAAGCCGAGCGCATCCTCGGCGTCCCGGTGCTCCGCGTCTCGCTCACCCTCCCCGAGATCCAGGCCGCCACGGTCGAAGAGATCACCCGCTACAAGCTCGAGACCGCGAAGACGAAGGGCTACCAGCGCCTCATCGTCGAGGACGTCTCCCTCGGCTTCGACGAGCTCGGCAACTTTCCCGGCCCTTACGTCCGCTGGCTCCTCGAAGCCGCCGGCGGGACGGGCCTGGCGGCGATCGCCTACGCCCTCAACAACCGCGCCGCCAAAGCCCAATGCTGCGTCGGCTTCTGGGACGGCAGGCAGGTGAAGTTGTTCATCGGCGAGACCGTCGGCGAGATCCTGGTCAAGCCGCGCGGCGAGCGTTCCTTCGGCTGGGACGCCTGGTTCCAGCCGAAAGGGTCCGACAAGACCTTCGCCGAGATGACCCCGGAAGAGAAGGATGCCGTTTCCCACCGCGGCAGGGCGTACCGGAAGCTGGGCGAGTACCTGGCCCAGAAGTGAGCCATTCTCCCGCCCGGTAGCGTCACTTCTGACCCCTCTTACAGACGCTCCGCACAGGAATCCGGACAGCGGCTGTTTCCGATCTGAAACGGAACCTCCCCAACCCATCGCGTAACTTTCACGTATATCAGTATGTTGACGGCGTGCGCGGGCGTAGGAGCGACTGGCAGGACGCTTGAAATATGGTGAAGTACGTCGCGGCGGCGCGGCGTGAAACGGAAAGGACAGACCATGTGGGTTTTTGATGGAGAAGAGTGGACGAAGGATGACGGTGGCTTCGAAAAGTCGCCGGCCCGGCCGGAAACGGTGCGCCCTCGCTACGAGGAACTGATGCCTGAGCTGCAGGTCATCGAAATCGTTCCCGTGACTCCGCGCCGCACGAATGTCCCGCCGCTGCCGATGCCGTAAGGGGTACGAACGAACGGTGTTCTCAAAGGCCGCGTGCGAAGCACGCGGCCTTTCTGTTTCTAGGTCCCATCAGTCCCATTGCCTACCGCGGGCAGTGCCGCTGCAAAAAGTCGCGGATGATCGGGTCTACCGAGTCCGGCGCCACGTTGAAAATCCGGTCCGCGTGGTAATTCCCCTCGATATCCAGCAGATGCAGCTCCTTCGGCTCGCAGGCCGCCTCATAGAGCGCGACCGAGTGCGTGTGAGCGACCAGCCAGTCATTCTTCACGTGGATGAAACAGACCGGCACATGCACATCGCGGATGTCATCCAGCGCGCGCAGCTTAGCCGTCTTCCGGAGACTCCAGGCGAAGCGGGGCCGCCGCAGCGCGTTCGACAGCGCGATATGCCGGTGCATCGTGAACGGATTGATATGCGGCACGATCATCTCGAAATCAGCCACCGGAGAGATCAGCAGCGCCGCCGCGATCGGCAGCGGATGCCGGGCGATTGTCGAGACCGCGATCGCCCCCCCGTACGAAAACCCGACCAGCGTCAGCGTCGAGATCGTCCCGTTGCCCAGAATGTCCTTCGCCACCGCCGCCACGTCGTGGTGCTCGTGCAGATTGAAGCCGTACGTCCCCTCGCTGTCGCCGTGGCCGCGGACGTCGACGATCGCCGCCCGGTACCCCTCGGCGACGAGGAACCGCGCCAGCTGGATCATCGACGGATGGCGCCGGTCGCGCCAGAATCCCGGCACCACCAGCATCATCGACGGAGAGGGGGCATCGTAGACGTCGTAGTGGATCTTCGTACCGTCGAAAGAGACCACCGTCCGGTGCTCCGGCTCGGGGGGAGAGGGGACCTCGGAAAGACCGTGACTTGACATCGCTGAGCCTGTTCTTATCATATGCGCCGGTGCGAGGGCGCGGTTGCGCCTTCCATGCCCCGGAACAACCCCCGCTGCAAAACAGTCAATATTCGTTCGCGAACGCGCGAACCCGTTCAAGAAACGCAAAGCGAGGTGAGCTCGGCAACCCCGGACATCGCACGGCTCGACATCCTCTCGAATGCAAGCATTCAGATCCGAGATCTGAAAAGAAAGTAAGGAGAATTACGCAATGAAGAAATCACTCGTTATCACGCTTCTGGCCCTCCTGGTTGTCTCGATGTTCGCTGTTGGCTGCAAGAAGGAAGAGGCCGTGACCGACACCGCCGCGACCGATACGGCGATGACCACCGACACCGGCATGACCACCGACACGATGGCTTCGGACACGATGGCTTCGGACACGATGGCCACCGACACGATGGCCACCGACACCTCGTCGACCACGATGACCGACACGTCGGCCACGACCTCGACGACGGCCACCGAGACCAGCGTCACCACCGCCACCTCGGGCACCTAGTTTCGGGCTCGCAACGACTCACGAACGCCCCGCTTCGGCGGGGCGTTTTTATTTCTGTGGCATTTCTGTTGCTGCTCTGCTCTGATCTCAGAGTCCCAGATGAAAAAGGAGGTGAGCTAGGCACCCACATTCGTGACGCATTCGACTGGAGAGACCAACCGAATACGACCACAAGAGAGGAATACAAGAATGGCTAAAAAGACCCTGATTTTCCTGATGATGCTGACCCTCGTCGTCCTCGTTGCCTGCAAGAAGGAAGAGACGACCATCGACGCCGGCACCGATACCGGGATGACGTCGAGCGAGACCGTCGTCATCGACACCGCCTCGACCGATACGTCGACCATGACGGACACGATGAGCACCGACACGATGGCCACCGATACGATGGCGACCGACACGTCGATGACCACCGGCACCACCAGCACGAGCACCACCAGCGCCACCACTTCGACCTAGCTATAGCCGGCACCGTTGGCAGCGCTGCCGCGCAACCTCTAGGAGTTTTTCGGGGCGCCGCCGTTCCGGCGGCGCTCCAGTTCCTCCCGCAGCAGCCCGTACACCCGGCGCGTCTCCCCCTCCAGGTGCTCCGCGTCGCCGCTGTTGTCGATGACGTAGTCGGCGTGCGCGAGCCGTTGCTCGCGCGGCATCTGGTTCGCGATCCGCCGCGTCACCTCTTCGTGCGGCAGCCCGCGGGCGATCCCCCGCTCGACCTGCACCGCCGGGTCGACGTCCACGACCACGATCCTGTCGTAGCGCGACTTGCCGCCCGACTCCAGCATCAGCGTCGCCTCGACGACGGCAATCCCCTCGTCGTGCGTCCGCTCGTATTCGGCGAGCAGGTCGGCGGTGTGCTGGTGGACGATCGGGTGAATGAGCATGTTCAGCTTCTTCGCCTCGTCCGGATGGGCGAAGGCGATGTTGGCCAGCCTGGCCCGGTCCACGGTCTGGTCGTCGCGCAGGATGCCGGGACCGTAGGTGGCGACGAGGGCGGAGTGGCCGGCGCGGCCCGGCTCATAGAGCTCCGCGACGAGGCGATCGGCGTCGACGGTGTAGGCGCCGAGCCTGGCGAACAGCGCCCGTGCGGTCGACTTGCCGCTGGCGATGCCGCCGGTCAGCCCGACCTTGAGGATCATCCGCGCCGGCGCTCCGCGGCGGAGACGGTGTTCTTCATCAGCATGGCGATGGTCATCGGACCGACGCCGCCCGGCACCGGCGCGATCCACGACGCCACCTCGCGGGCCCGCACGAAGTCGACGTCGCCGAGGAGCACGCTGCCGTTCTTCCGGAGGAGGCGCGTTTTGTCGGGATCGTGGGCGATGTGCGGAGCGAAATCGGGCTCGACGCGGTTCATCCCGACGTCCAGCACGATCGCTCCCGGCTTCAGGAAATCGGCGGTGACGAAGAGCGGACGGCCGATGGCCGCCACCAGGATGTCGGCTTGCCGCGCGATCGCCGCCAAGTCGCGTGTCTTCGAGTGGCAGATCGTGACCGTGGCATTCCGCTGCAGCAGCAGCGCGGCCATCGGCTTGCCGACGATGTCGCTCCGGCCGATCACCACCGCGTGCTTGCCCTCGATTGCATCAGCGGCCGTCTCGCCGGTCGACTCGATGAGCCGGATCACCCCGGCCGGCGTGCAAGGTGCCAGCGTGGGGCGGCCGAGGTGCAGCATCCCGACGTTGGTGGGATGAAACCCGTCGACGTCCTTGGCCGGCGAGATCGCGTCGATCACTTTCTTCGAGTCGATCTGCTTCGGCAGCGGCAACTGCACCAGGATCCCGTCGACCGAGTCGTCGGCATTCAGCCGCGCCACCTCGGCCAGCAGGTCCGCCTCGGACGTCTCTTCCGGAAACACCAGCACCGTTCCCTCGAGCCCCAGCTCCTGCGCCTTCTTCGCCTTGTTGCGGACGTAGATCTCCGAGGCCGGGTCGTTGCCGACCCGGACGGCCACCAGGCCGGGGCGGTAGGAGAGCTGGGCGATCCGCGTCGCCACCTCCCGCTCGATCTCCGCGGCCACTGCTTTTCCGTCGATGGTGCGTGCTGTCACGGCCGGGCGTTCTATCACGGTTTTGATGGGACAAATGGGACTCATGGGACTGATGGGACACATGCGACTGATGCGCTCCCGCGCCGGTCTCCCTAAAATGCTGCCATGGGCCCGGCCTGGATCACGCTCTTCCTCCTGATGGCGTCGTCGGAGAAGGGGCGGCTCTGCATCGGGGCGCCGGAGATCGTGCTCAGCGAGGGCCTATGCTCCGAGACAGCCCGAAGGGCCATCGTCGTCACGCCCGCGGGCTCGGAGCGATTGTTCATCTGGACCGGCAAAAACCAGGAAGACGTGTTCACCGGCACGATCCCGCCCAAAGCGACGTCGGTCTCGCTCGAGCCGGACGCGTACTCGGTGATCGAGTTGTCGATCGACGGCGACCCGGCGCGCGGCTGGCCGGCGGACACCACTCTGGCGCTGCGGGGAGGGAAGCAGTCCTGGCGGTGGGTGGTCCCGGCGCAGGACGTCGTCCGGCTGCGCCGGATCCACGTCCCGCGTGCGAGGTACGTGATGGGGCTCAATGCCAACCGCCATCAGCCGTTTACGCGCCGCGCTGTCGAGGCCATCGTGCCGCGCGTCCCCCTCGGCGAGCTCCGGCTCGAGCCGCTGCCGATCGTGCGCGGAACCGTCGTCGACGCGGACGACAAACCGCTCGCCGAGGCGGCCGTGACCTTCGAGGATGGCTCGCTCTGTACGACCTCGAATGAGCAGGGGGCGTTTGCCTGTGAGCTGGCAATGGGCGAGAACCGTTCGCTCGCGGTCCTCGTGGTCACGAAAAGCGGCTACGTGTCGAAGGAGCTGCTTTTCCCGGCACGCTCGACGCGCGATGTCGACTACGGCCTCGTGCGGCTTGGCGTCGGGCACGAGCTGACGCTGAAGATCCTCCGCCCTGAGCCCCGTCCCGTGACCGTGTCGCTCTATCGCGACTACCCGGTGCTTACCGATCACTTGCTGCTTCGTACCGTCACGCTGCAGGAGAGGGAGGAGGTGGCGACCTTCGACGTCGACCGCGGGAAACATTTCGTACGGGTCTCGGGCTCCGCGCCGCTCGAGCAGCTCGAGGTACCGGTCAACGTGGTCAGAGCTGAGGACGTGGAGAAGACGATCGAGATCGAGCCGTACCGGCTGGAGGGCACGGTCCGTTTCGGGGAGGAGTTGGTGGCTGAGGGGCAGGTGGAGCTGCTGCCTCCGGGGAGCACGTGGCGGGTCCCGCTTCCCGTGCGGAACGGGACGTTCGGGGCGACGCTCTGGCAGCGCGGCGCGCTGAGCGCATTCGTCACCGGAACCGGGATGGGAGGCGAGCAGGACCTCGTCGAGTCGCCCGAGCTCGGCCAGGATCCGTCGCGCTGGGATATCCGGATCGACAAACGGATGATCGCCGGCCGGGTCTATGACGCGGTCACGAACAAGGCGGTGGTCACCTCCATCGAGGTCACCGCCGAGGTCGAAGGCGGGCCGAAGCATTTGTCGACGAGGACGAAGAGCGACGGCACGTTTCAAGTGCTTGCGCCGAAGCCCGGAACGTTCAATTTCCGCATCAGCAACCAGGAGTACGCTCCCGTCTCCGCCGACGTCAGCATCGCTCAGGACGAGCGGGTGAAGACGCTCGACTTCGCCCTCGAGCCGGGCGTCGTCCAGCCGATCGAGATACGCACGCCCTCGGGCTCGCCGGTCTCGAACGTGTCGGTCTTGGTGGGGGGCCAGCCCGGTCTCGTCAGGCCGGCATTCCTCATCGGGGCCCGTACGGACGGCAGCTATGCGCTTCGGGGCAAACCGGGCGCGACTCACCTGGTCTATTTCCTCCCGCAGCAGGGGTCGTTCGCCGTCGCCCGCGTGACATTGCCGCGGCTCGGCGACCCAGTCCGGCCGCTCCAGGTCGTGATCCTGCCTCCGTCCTCCTCCCTTCGCGTCCGGATCGTGAACGAGAAGGGCGAGCCTGCGCAGGCGGATCTGCTGATCCGGTACAACGGCGAATTCGTTCCTCGGGCGATCCTGCGCCAGGTCACCGGCCCGTTGCCCGGAGCGGGGCGGGACGGCGAAGTCGTGCTGCCGCGCCTGCCTGCCGGTGCGTACGAGCTGTGGACGGTCACCGCTCCGCAGGACGAGGAGAGCCTGATCGCCGGCAACGGAACCCTCCGCCAGCCGGTGCGGGTGGGACTTTCCAGCGGGGAGGGGAGCGTTACCGTCGTCGCACCACCCCGGTGAGTCCCGGCGGGGGAGGTCACGGTCACACTGAGAGGCCAGGGAATGAACCGCTTGACTCGGTTTGTTCGGCAGTGTTACCGTTTTGACCCCTTCCTGAGAGGGAAGGTGTGTGTTTGTCTTTGCATTAAACCTGCGGCGTTTGCGGTCCACACCTGCGTCGCAGATTTCAGGTAGTTCCCCGTCAGTTGGTCGCTGTCCGGCCCGAGTACCACGGACAACGGATAACGGACAACCGACAACTAGATTCAGGGAGAGTCATGCGTACCTATTTTCCCAAGCAGGGTGACATCGA
>Ga0190275_10000982_pt1 | contig 22129 bp, 18 predicted proteins | sample Popmic550T_FD_133745 | JGI IMG/M metagenome (GOLD analysis project Ga0190275, IMG submission 133745) | Populus adjacent soil microbial communities from riparian zone of Yellowstone River, Montana, USA - 550 T | ecosystem: Environmental > Terrestrial > Soil > Riparian zone > Trees stand | place...
CAGCAACCGGGCGGCGATCCGCGCGGTGGTCGACTTCCCGCTGCCGGACTCCCCCACGATCGCCAGCGTCTCACCCAGCTCGATGTCGAAGCTGACCCGGTCCACCGCGGTGAACGGAACCTTTGGCGCCAGCAGACCGCCCTGCCCTCGGGTGATGAACTGCTTCGTCACCTCTCGCACCCGCAACAGGCTCACAGTGCCACCTCCTCGATCAGATCATCGATCCTCGGTACCGCGTCCAGCAGCGCCCGGGTGTACTCGTGCTGCGGATCGGAGAAGATCTGCTCGGCCGTGCCGTACTCCACTGCATCGCCCTCACACATCACCAGCACCCGTTGCGCGATCGAGCTGATCACCGCCAGGTCATGGGTGATGAAGATCAGGCCGGTACCGGTCTCGGCCTGCAGTTCGGCGAGTAGGGTCAGGATCTGGGCCTGGACGGTCACGTCGAGGGCGGTGGTCGGCTCGTCGGCGATCAGCAGTTCGGGCGAGCAGCACAGCGCCATCGCGATCATGATGCGCTGCCGTTGACCGCCGGAGAACTGATGCGGGTAGTGGTCGATCCGGCGGGCGGGATCAGGGATGCGGACTCGCTCGAGTGCCTCGATAGCGACCTTGCGGGCCTCGCGACGCGACCCGCCCCGGTGGGCCCGATAGCCCTCCTCGATCTGCAGACCGACCGTGTAGTAGGGATTCAGGGACGACAACGGATCCTGGAACACCATCGAGATCGCGTTTCCCCGGATGCCGCGCAGCTCTGCCTCGGAACGGCCCAGCAACTCCTCGCCGTTCAGCCGGATGCTCCCAGCCGTCCGGCCACCTGGTGGCAGCAGGCCGAGGACGGCAAGCGACGTCATCGACTTCCCGGAGCCGGACTCGCCGACGATGCCGACGGTGTCATCCCGGTCGACCGTGAAGGACACGTTCTTCACTACGTCGACCGGACCGCGGCTGGTGGGCAGCGTGACGGTCAGGTCCTCCACCACGAACAATGCTTCGCTCATGCCGACGTGACCCTCACTCTCGGATCGAGGGCGGTGTAGACGAGATCCACCACGACGTTGCCGATGACAACAAAAAACGCGGCCAGCAGGGTGACCGCCATGATCACCGGCTGGTCGTTCTTCGCGATCGAGTCGGCGGCCAGCTTGCCGATCCCGTTCAGGCCGAACACCGTCTCGGTGATCAGCGCACCGCCGAGCAGCCCGGCGAAGTCCATCCCGAAGATGGTCGTGATCGGCGTCAGCGCCGGCCGCAACGCGTGTCTGCGCAGGATCAGCGAGCGCTGGAGTCCCTTGGCCCGGGCGGTACGGACGAAGTTCTCGGCCAGGGTGTCGATCACGTTCGCCCGGGTCAGCCGGGCGTACAGGCAGGCGTAGCCGATCGCCAGGACGGTCCACGGCATCAAGTACGACTCGAACCACAGTCCCGGGTTGTCGGCGAAGGCCGGCGCCGAGGGGAAGGGCAGTACCTGCAGCTTGACCACCAGGACGTACTGCAGGACGAGCGCGAGCACATAGTTGGGAACGCTGACGCCGGTCAGCGCCAAAGCCATCGCACTCCGATCCCACCACGTGCCCTGCTTGACCGCGCTGATCAGACCGCCAGCCACCCCGGCGAGAAGCCACAGCACGGCTGCTCCGACCGCGACCGTGATGGACACCGGGAGGCGAGCAGTGAGCATGGTCCAGACCGACTCGTTGGTCTGGAAGCTGTACCCGAGGCAAGGTGCCGAGCAATGCGCGGTACCGTAGTCGCGGCCGGCGAAGATCCCCTGCAGGAACTCCCAGAACTGAGTCAGCAACGGCTGGTTGAGGCCGAGCACGGTACGGATCGAGTCGATCCGCTCCGGCGTACAGGTCTTGCCACAGATCATCACCGCGGGATCCGGTGAGAGCTTGAAGAAGATCAGGTAGGTGAACAGGCACACCGCCAGCAGGATGACCACGACGCCACCCAGCCGGCCGATCACGTACCGGGTCATCAGGCTGCCTCCCCGGCGTCGATCACCGAGCGGATCTTGTCGCCGAGCACCGTCAGCGACAGCACGGTGAGAAACAAGAACGCGCCGGGGATCGCGAAGAACATCGGATCCACCGAGTACCAGCTCACCGAACTGGAGATCATCTGACCCCAGGACGCGGTCGGCGGAGTGACACCGACGCCCAGGAACGACAGGCCGGCCTCGGTGCCGATGTAGCCCGGTACCGCGAGCGTCGACATCACGATGATCGAACTCCGCAGGTTCGGCAGGATCTCCCGGAAGACCAGGGCGAGATCCTTCGCGCCGGACGCCCGGGCGGCCTCGACGAACTCACGGTTGGCCAGCGTCATCGTCTGGCCTCGGATCACCCGGGCCAGGTACGGCCAGCCGAACGCGCTGATCACCAGCACGAGCAGGACCGGACGGTTCCCGGCCGGCAACGAGGACAGGATCGCGATCATGAAGATCAGCGCCGGGAACGCCATCAGGAAGTCCATCACCCGGGAGATCAGCTGATCCACCCAGCCGCGGTAGAAGCCGGCCAGCATCCCGAGCACCACCCCGAGGATCCCGGTCAGCACGGTCGCGGAGAGCGCAATCGTGATCGAGACCCGGGCGCCGTAGACGATCCGCGCGAACAGGTCACGCCCGTTCTGCGGCTCGACGCCGAACCAGTGCTCACCGCTGATCCCGCCGAGGCTCCCGTGCGGGACGCCACCGAGAGCGGAGTTCACCGCGCTGGAGTCGAACTCGTACGGTCCCCAGCCGCTGAGCTTGGTGATCAGCGGAGCGAAGGCGGCCATCAGCACGACGATCAGCAGGAAAGCCAGGCAGAGCACGGCGGCTTTGTCGTGCACGAGTCTGGTGAGGATTCGCTGTGTCGAGGTCGGAGGGCCACTCGTGGGGGCCCCCACTTCCTCGACCTCGAGCAGTGTCGGGGTTGTCGACATCGGCTACTTCCCGGCGTCCGTCAGACCGACCGAGACCAGGTCGATGCCCCCGGAGAAGCCATCGTGCAGATAGGCGCCAGCAATGTTGCTACCGACAACCATCAGCACCTTCTCGTAAAGCAGCGGCACCATCGGCGCCAGCTTCATGATCTGCTGGTCCAGCTCGCCGTAGGCCGTGTTGGCGGCGGTGACGTCCTTCATCGCGGCGATCTCGTCGATCTTCTTGTTGACGCCCGGGTCGTTCAGCTGCGCCAGGTTCGAGTTGCCCTTCGCAGTGATGTTGCGGCCGTCGAACAGTGGCGGCAGGAAGGTCGCGCCGGACGGCCAGTCCGGGCACCAGCCGGTGATCGCGGCGTCGTGCTGCTGCGACGGCGTACCGATCACCTCGTAGTACGTCGAGGTGTCGATGATGTTGATCTTGACGGCGATCTTCAGCGGCTCCAGGGCCTGCTGGATCGCCACCGCCATCGCCTGCATCTTCGGCTGCGCCCGGGTGTCCAGCGTGAAGGTGAAGCCACCTGCGTGACCGGCCTCGGTGAGGAGCTTGCGGGCGGCTTCGACGTCGCCCTTGCCGTCCTGGCTCGGGTACGGGTTGTAATCCGTCCGGCCGACGATGGTCGGCGGCTGGATGCTGGTGGCCAGGTCGGCCAGGGTCGAACCGCCGACCGCATCGCGGACGGTCTGCTTGTTCACGGCGAGGTTGATCGCTTGCCGCACCCGCACGTCATCCAGCGGCTTCTTCGTGGTGTTCAGACCCATGTACGTCGTACAGCCGCCGAGGCCAGAAAGCGTTCTCTGCTTGAGCTGCGGGGTCTGGATGCGAGCCACCGATGCCGCCTGGATGGTGCCCGCGATGGCGTTGGCATCCGTGCCCTGGCCAGCGATCATCCGCTCGTCGATGGTGGCTGGGTCGAGGCCGAAGGTCCACTGGAAGCCGTCCGGCTTGGCGGCGCGCACGGAGTCCGTCTTGACGTCCCACTTGTCGTTGCGGACCAGAGTCAGCGAGGCACCCGGCTTGTACGCCGAGACCTTGTACGGACCCGAGGCAATCGGTTTGCTGTCGAGCTCGGTACCGGCGCCGCTGCCCTTGGGCACCGGGACGAACGTGTTCTGCGCGACCACACTGCCGAAGTCCGCGTAGGGCTTCTTCAGGTGGAAGACGACGGTCTTCGCATCCGGCGTCTCGATACTCGGCAGCTCGCCCGTCTTGTACGGCCCCTGGTAGCTGGCCGGCGCAGCGATGATCTGCTTCGCGTACGGCGATCCGATGCCGATCTCCGGATCCCAGGCCCGGGAGACGCCGAACTTCACGTCCGCGCTGGTGATCGGAGCACCGGTCTCGAACGCGACGCCGTCCTTGAGCGTGAAGGTCCAGGTCTTGCCGCCGTCACTGGGCTTGCCGGTGTCCGTCGCGAGGTCAGGCACGATCTTGGTCCCGTCAGCGCCGGGAGCGGCGCCCTGGGTGGTCAGCGTGCGGTAGATCAGCCGGTAGAAGTTGTTCACGCCACCGTCGAAGCCGCGCACCGGGTCGAGGTGCGAGAACCCCGCGTTGGCGAGGACCTGGACGGTACCGCCGGTTGCGGCGGGTCCGCCGGGGCCGGCGCTGTTGCCCTTGGCCGCGTCGGTCGCGTTCCCGGAGCAGGCGGTCAGGGCGAGTGAGCCGGACAGCAGCAGTCCTGCCAGCATCGTCGATCTTTTCATGGGCTCTTCTCTCAGTCAGCTCTGTCGGAGCCAGACGCGCATCGACTGCGCCTGACGGTTGCCCCAGAGGAAGTACGGAACGAATGTGGCGGTGATTTGGCTGTCCGGGAGGTCGGAGATCGGGCGGTCCCGGAGGACGGGATAGAGCTCGTTCGGTGGTGGCGGGGCTACTCCGGCTGCGATCTCCAGGACGACGGCATCTGCGTCGGCGAGCCGCTTGGAGACAGCGCGGGCGCCGGTGACTGCCGACGGGGTCAGCAGCAGGTCGTCGATCGTTGCCGGGACGTCTTGTTGCTCGACGCAATAGATCAAAGGGCCGCGGGCAACTGCCAGAGCGCCGCGGGTGGCATCGAGGTAAGGGTGCGAACCGTGTGCTCGCGCGGGCATTCGCAGGACGAGCCGGATCTCGTCGCCGGCAACGAAGACCTGCTTCACGGTCAGCCATCCACCCTCGGCGACGTGCTCGGTCGGAGCGCCATTCACGAACAGGTCGGCCTCGTCGGCCCAGCTGGGAACGCGTAGTACGAGGGACTGCTCGTCGTCTGGCGCGCGCTCCACGGTGATCCGGATCTCGCCATCCCACGGGTACGTGGTTTGCACCTGGACGGCGAAGGTACCGGCGTCGATGCGCGCATCCGCGTACAGGCCGAGGTAGAGCGCGCCGTCTCGCTGGGCCGCTACGTAGTCCTGAAGTTGCGCCATCCAGCGGATGACGTTGGGCGGGCAGCACGGGCAGCCGAACCAGGACCGCCGCAGCGGTTCACCGTCGCTCTCCGCACCGCTGCGCTGCGCGTGATCCGGGCGGCGTTGCAGCGGATTGTCATAGAAGAACGCCGTGCCGTCCGCCGAAAGCCCTACTGCATAAGCGTTGTAGAGGACGGTCTCGAAGACATCCAGGTACTTCGCTGCGCCCGTGGCGAGGAACATCCGCCAGCCCCACTGCATCGTCGCGATCGCGGCACAGGTCTCGGTGTAGGCGCGTTCGGAAGGCAACTCGTAGCGGTCGCCGATCGCCTCGTCGGAGTGCCGGCTGCCGAGACCGCCGGTGACGTAGAGCTTCGTCGCGACCATGTCCGCCCAGAGGCGCTCCAACGCCACCAGCAGTGACTTGTCGCCCGTTTCCAGGTGGACGTCTGCGGCGCCGGCCGCGAGGTACGCCATCCGGACCGCATGCCCGGTGACGGACGGGAGTTCACGGAAAGGCGCGTTGGTCTGGAAGTACTCCGCCGGGAGGAGGCTGACCTTGAGGTCGTCCTGGCCGCGGCGATCCACGAACAGTTGTGCCTGGGTGAGGTAGTTGCGGGTGCCGGTCTCGCGGTAGAGCTCGACCAGTGCCATCTCGACCTCGGGATGACCGCAGACGACTGCCTCCCCGTCGGCGCCGAACTTGCTGACCACGAGGTCTGCGAACCGGCAGGCGATCGTGAGCAGTCTGGCGTCGCCGAGTTGCCGGTTCGCCGCGACGGCGGCCTGGATCAGGTGGCCGAGATTGTAGAGCTCGTGGCCCCAGGTGAGGTCCTCCCACGGTTGCTTGGCCGACTCGGGATCCTGGAAGAACGAGTTGAGGTAGCCGTCTTCGGTTTGTACCTGGGTGAGGAGCTCGATGGCTTCCTCGAAGAAGTCCCGGGCGCCGGGCGGCTCGCCCTCGGTGCCGAGCTCGTAGGCGAGGCCTTCGATGGTCTTGTAGATGTCAGTGTCCAGGAACGGGTAGCGGCCGCGGTAGGGACCAGCCGACGGGTCGAGCAGGCGGCGGAGGTTGTCGAGATTGCCTGCCTTTCTGAGTTCGGCGAGCGCGTGCGGGACGGTCGCGAGCCGGTTTCGTCGCTGCCAGTCCGCCAGCAGACCGCCGGTCAGCTGGACGGCGTCGGTGGCCAGCGGCTCCACAACGCCGGTACTGGTCCAGACCGCAGCTGGGCGGGTACTTGTCATCGGATTCCTCACAGTGCCGTGTGACATTGCACAGACCCTAGAGGGAAAACCTTTGCCCTGACAAGCGATTCTTTGCGCGGAGGCCTAGAGCCGCGGGTCGACCGGTTCGGATTCGAGAGCTAGAACGGCGAAGACGCACTCATGGATTCGCCAGAGCGGTTCGCCGCGGGCGGCTCGTTCCAGGGCTTCCAGACCGACGGCGTACTCCCGCAGCGCCAGCGATCGCTTGTGCCCCAGTTTCCGGTCCCGCAGCCGGCTGAAGTTCTCCGGCTCGGTGTAGTCCGGCCCATAGATGATCCGCAGGTACTCCTGCCCGCGGACCTTCAGCCCCGGCTGCGCCAGACCCTTCGCGGTCCGGACCAGGTTGGCCGCAGGCTTCACGACCATCCCCTCACCACCCGCAGCGGTCAGTTCCTCCCACCACGTGATCCCGGCATCCCACGACTCCAGGTCGACGTACAGCCGCCGGGTCGGCGTGATCAGTTCAGGGCCTGCAGCAACCATCCGGTCCGCCAGCGCAAGATGCCACGCGTGCGGCTTCTCCTGGTACGTCGCACCCTCCGACGCCAGCAACTGGAACGGCGCAAGGCGCACCCCGTCCAGCCCGTCAGTCGGCCAGCAGTACCGCCGGTACGCCTCGCTGAACAGGTCGGCATTCACCGCCCGGCGCTGGGTCCGCGCGAGTATCTCCCCCACGTCAAGCCCTGCCGCTGCAGCGGATTCCAGCGCAGCTGTTGCTGCTGGCAAAGAAGACCGAGCGGCCGCACCTACCGCGGCGTACTGATTGCGCAGCAGCTCACCAGCCTTAGCGCTCCATGGCAGCAGCTCGGCATCCAGCAGCAACCATGACGTGTCCAGCTCCTCGAACAGCCCGGCCTTTTCAGCGACCGCGCGGAGCCGGAGCAACAGGTCATCCGTCAGCGCCGCATCGAAGAATGATCGCCCGGTCCGCGTGTGCACAGCACCTCGCCCAGCCAGCCCGAACCGCTTCTCCGCAACGTCGTCGTCCCGCGTCAGCAGTACAACGGCCCGCGAGCCCATGTGCTTCTCCTCGCACACCAACTCGGTGACGCCCTGACCCTTGAACGCCTCAAAGGCCTGCGCGGGATGCTCCAGCAAACCCGGGATCGGCGATGTCGCCACCGGGCTCATCGTCGGCGGCAGGTAGAGCAGGAAGCGCGGGTCGATCGCGAACCGGCTCATCACTTCCAGCGCGGCCCCGGCCTGCTCGGCCCGGACGCTGATCCGGCCGTGCGTGCCGGTCTCGATCACCCGTCGGCCGACCACGTCGGTGATGTCCAGGACATCCGGCTCACGCTCCGGCGCGGCCGGTACGTGGAGCGGTTTCGCGGGCTTGTAGTACTGCTTGGCGGCATCAACCTGGACCAGTTCGCGTTCGGGATAGCGCAGGGCGGTCAGCGCTCCGCCGAACACGCAGCCGGTATCGAGGCAGATCGTGTTGTTGATCCACTCCGGCTCCGGCGTCGGGGTGTGGCCGTAGACAACCATCGCGCGGCCGCGGTACTCGTTCGCCCAGGGGTAGCGGATCGGCAGCCCGAACTCGTCCGTCTCGCCGGTGGTCTCGCCGTACAGGCAGAACGATCGGACGCGACCGGAAGTACGACCGTGCATGCGCTCGACCAGGCCGGCGTGCGAGACGACGAGGTTGCCGTCATCGAAGACGTAGTGCGAGATCAGGCCGTCGATGAAGGTCGCGACCTCGGCCCGGAACTCCTCCGGCTCGGCGGCGAGTTGCTCCAAGGACTCGGCCAGGCCGTGGTTGATCCGGACCTTTTTCCCGCGCATCGAGCGGAGCAGCTTGTCCTCGTGGTTGCCGGTCACGCAGAAGGCGTTGCCAGAGGCAACCATGCCCATCACCAGGCGCAGCACGCCAGGCGTGTCCGGACCGCGGTCGACCAGGTCACCGACGAAGATCGCGCGGCGGGCCGGGTGAGCGGCGTCGATCGCGCGGAACTGGTCGTCGCGGGTGATCGTGTAGCCGAGAGTGCTGAGCAGTTCTTCCAGCTCGGCGCGGCAGCCGTGGATGTCGCCGACAATGTCGAACGGACCGGTCTGGTCGGTCAGGTCGTTGAACAGCTTGGTGCGTTCGATGCTGACGGCATCGATCTCCTCGACACTCGTCAGCAGGTGAACACCGCGGAAGCCCTCGCGTTTCAGGCTTTTCAGCCCGCGCCGGAGTTGCGACCGCTGCCGGATGACCACCTGCTTGCCGAACTGCCGGTCGGGACGCTGCTCGTTGCGTGCCACGCAGACCTGTTCGGGTGGATCGAGAACGATTGCCACTGGCAACACGTCGTGCTCGCGGGCGAGGGCGACCAGCTCCTTGCGCGCCTCGGGCTGGACGTTGGTCGCGTCGATCACGGTCAGACGGCCGGCGGCGAGGCGTTTGCCGGCGATGAAGTGCAGGAGCTCGAACGCGTCTTTGGTCGCCGCCTGGTCGTTCTCGTCGTCCGAGACGAGACCGCGGCAGACGTCGCTGGAGATCACCTCGGTGCCGAGGAAGTGCTTGCGGGCGAAGGTGGACTTGCCCGAGCCGCTCGCTCCAACGAGGACGACCAGGCTCAGCGCTGGTACGCCGATGAGCGTCATCTAGACCGCCTCCTTCCGGCGGAAAACGGCAAGCTGGGTGGGCGGGCCGACCTCGGGGTCGTCCGGGCCGACCGGACGGAACTCGACGGAGTAGCTGTACGCCCGGCAGACGCCGAGCGCCCAGTCCTGGAACTCGGTTCGCGTCCACTCGAAGCGGTGATCGGGATGGCGGAACGCGCCGGCCGCGAGCTTCTCGAAACGCACGTTGTACTCGGAGTTCGGCGTCGTCACCACGACGGCACCTGGTCGGGCTGCGCCGAAGACCGCCTGCGCGAGCGCGGGCAGCCGAGGCGGATCGACGTGCTCGATCACTTCCATCAACACGGCGGCATCGAGCCCGGCCAGCCGCTCATCGGCATAAGTGACCGACGACTGGAACAACCGGAGCCGCTCCCGCTGCCGGTCAGACATGTCCGCCACGTGCAGCCGCCGCTCCGCGAACCCGAGCGCCCGCGATGAGACATCAGCAGCCACCACCACGTCGTACCGCCCATCCTTCAACAACTCGCCAACCAGAGCCCCTTCACCACACCCCAGATCTCCAACGCGGCGGCCACCGATCTCACGTAGTACGTCAAGAACCGCTTGGCGACGCTGGACCACCAATGGAACAGGCTGGCTGTCGTCGCCGACCTCGGCGAGGGGTTCGTCCTCGGAAAGCTCGCCGTCGGTCAGGCGCTCCAGGGCGGTGTCGGTGAGGTGGCGGCGGTGGGCCAGGTAGCGGCGGGAAATCAGTTGTTTGTCCGGGTGGGTCGCCAACCAGCCTTCGCCGGCCCGGATCAGTTTCTCGATTTCGTCGGTATCGACCCAGTAGTGCTTGGCGTCGTCGAGCACGGGAAGCAGGACGTACAGGTGGTTCAGGGCATCGGCCAGCCGGAGATCGCCGGTCAGACGGAGGTCGACGTAGCGCGAGTCGCCCCAGGCCGGAATCTCCGGATCGAGGGGTACTGGACGGGCGTCGACGGTCCAGCCGAGTGGCTCGAAGAAACGGGTCGCGAGGGCGGTACCGCCGTTGCACGGGAGTGCGGGGATGTGGATCTCCAGCGGGATCGCTCGGGCCGCCAACTCTGGTCGTGCGTCGCAGCGCCCATTCATTGCAGTACGGAAAAGTTTTCCGAGCGCGACCGCCAGCAGGCTCGAAGCCGCGTACGGGCGATCGTTCACGTACTGCCCGAGAGTGAACCCCTCAGCCGCCTTGCCCTTCCTCCCGGTACGGACCAGGGCGATCGGATCAACCTCCAGCAACACCGCCGCCGTACACCGCGCGGCCGTCGCCTCCGGATAAAGCACATGCGCCACCCCGCCGGCGACCTCCAGGGACTGAGGTCGCGCCGGATTCTTGTGCAACAGGAATCCGAGATCGGTCGCGGGAACCTCCACGCTGGCCGAGTGGGTGGCGATGGTCAGGAACACGTCCGTATTCGACCATGCGGACCGTCCATCCACCGCCTCATTTGTCAGCAGTTGATCATTGCGAATCGATCGAAGACTGAGACACGCCCGATCACCCCTGGCGTCTACGGCCGGTTGGTTCTACCTTGATTTGCAGTGAATGAGTCGCTACAGACCGTCCTTCCCCGCTGACAGTCCGTACCGGTCCCCGGTTTGTGGCGAACTGCCCAGAACCACGCCGACTCCCGGGGAAAGGACCATGGCAACTCCCTCAGGCCATCCCAGTAGCAGCACCAGCGCCAGTACCAGTTCCCTCAGCACCAGTCAGCGGCTCCCGCGCACCGCCGGTACCGAAGAGGTCCGCCGGTGAAACCCCAGACCTTCGAACTCGTCAGGTACGCGGATATCAGCGGAGTCTCCGGCACCGGCACGGTCGCCGAAGGATGCGTCTTCACCGACGGATCGGTCGCCCTGCGCTGGCACGGGCAGAACCCGTCCACCGCGGTCTGGCCGGACCTCGACTCGATCCTTGCCGTGCACGGCCACTGCGGCGCGACGGTCGTTCGCTGGCTGGATGTCTCCGAGATGGAGACGGTCCCCGGCACAGACCTGCTGCCCGGCGAAGTCGCCCACATCCTGGCGACCGGCCGCCACACCCACTACACACCGACTCACACCCACCACCCCCCAGCAGTGGCAACAGCCTGACCCGTACGCCGGTACGCCCGACGCCGGTCATGCTGCGCTGCCGGTCAAGCTGCGCTGCTGGTTAGGCTGCGATGCCGGTGAGGGCGAAGAACTCCTGGCGTGAGCCGGGACTGTCGCGGAGCATGCCGTGCAACGCCGAGGTGACCGTTCGCGAGCCGATCGCGCGGACACCCCGCAACGACATGCACTGGTGCTCGGCCTCGATCACCACGCCCACACCCTTGGGCGCGAGATGGTCCTGCAGCCAGTCGGCGACCTGCTTGGTCAGCCGCTCCTGAACCTGCAGATCACGCGCGAACAGTTCGACGACGCGCGCCAGCTTGGACAACCCGAGGATGCGTTCGCCCGGCAGATAGCCGACATGCGCGACACCCTCGAACGGCAACATGTGGTGCTCGCACAGCGACTGGACCGGGATATTCCGCGCCAGTACCAGCTCGTCATACCCCTCGTCGTTCGGGAACGTCGTGAGCTCGAACTCGCGCGGCGTCAGCATCTCGGCGTACGCCTTCGCCACCCGCCGCGGCGTCTCCGCCAGGTGCGGACTGTGTGGATCCCGCCCGAGCGCCACCAGTAGGTCCGCCACCGCGCGCTCCGCCCCAGCCCGGTCGATCTCCGGGCGCCGGCCGACAACATGCAGCGGCACCGCCCGGTGGGCGGTCGCCGGCTCCAGGTCGGACGGCTCGTCGAGCCCGGCCGGGTCCAGCTCGGTACGGATCGTGGTCATCTGGCGCCTCCAGCGTCGAGAACGGTTGACCTTAAAAGCCACCTTACTGTTTCGTCAACAGAAGTTGGCGATAGAATCGATGCGTGGACCAGCCGACGGACACGAGCATCCAGGCGGTCGCCGCGCTCGATGAGCCGACCCGGCGGCGCCTCTACGACCATGTCGTCGCCGCGCCGGAGCCGGTCAGCCGCGACGAGGCCGCCGCGGCACTCGGGGTGCCCCGGACCACTGCCGCGTTCCATCTCGACAAGCTCGTCGACGAAGGTCTGCTCACGGTCGACTTCGCCCGCCGTACGGGCCGCACCGGACCGGGTGCGGGCCGCCCGGCCAAGATCTACCGCCGCTCTGATCGCGAGATCGAGGTGTCCTTCCCGGAGCGCCAGTACGACGTCGCCGGCCGTCTGCTCGCGACCGCGCTGGAGGACGCCGAGGCATCGGGATGCTCGCCGCGGCAGGCGCTGGAACGCCGCGCCCGGGAGTACGGGGAATCCGCCGGCCGTAACAACCCCGGCGTTCCGCTCGCGGAAGTACTGCGAGCCCATGGGTTCGAGCCGCGGCACAACGGACCTGTGCTCGACCTGGCGAACTGCCCGTTCAAGGCTCTGGCCAAGGACCACCCCGCTCTGGTCTGCAACATGACGCTGCAGCTGCTCAGTGGTTTGCTCGACGGCGTCGGGGGAACGGGGCTGCAGGCCGTTCTCGAGCCTCAACCCGCCCACTGCTGTGTGCGCCTCACTCCCACGCCGACGTCGTAGGGTTCGGGGGTGGCGAAAGCTAAGCAGAGCGGACAGGGAACACCGGCGACGGTCGCGCTGACGAAGGCCGGCGTGCCGTTCACGACGCACACCTACGAGCACGATCCGGCCGCCAAGTCGTACGGACTCGAAGCCGCTGAGGCGTTGGGGCTCCAGCCGGAGCAGGTGTTCAAGACGCTGCTCGTCGAGGTGGACGGCAAACTGTCGGTCGGCGTCGTACCGGTCGACAAGCAACTGGATCTGAAGGCAGTGGCTGCCGCGCTCAAAGGCAAGAAGGCCACGATGGCCGACCCCGCGGCGGCCGAGCGGATCACCGGGTATGTGGTCGGCGGCATCAGTCCGATCGGCCAGAAGCGGCTCTTGCCGACTGTCGTCGACGAGACAGCAACCGCCCACGACACCGTGTACGTCTCCGGTGGTCGGCGGGGCCTCGACCTCGGCCTCTCCCCCGCCGACCTGATCAAGCTCACCACCGCGCGCACTGCCCCGATCGCGCGGGCTACCTGAGGGTGCGGAAGAAGGCGACCAGGTCCTCGGCCAGCAACTCGGGTTCTTCCCAGGCCGCGAAGTGGCCGCCACGCGGCATGGCTGTGTATCGGGTGACGTTGTAGGTGCGCGCCGCCCAGCTTCTCGGTGGCCGGACGAGGTCTTCGGGGAAGACGGCGACCGCGGTCGGTACGGACACCGAGCTCACGTGCTCGCGCAGGCCGTGGTGGTGTTCGTAGTACGGGCGGAAAGACGTCGAGATCGAGTTCGTGAACCAGTACAGCGAGGCCTGCGTCAGGACATAATCGTCGCTGAACCGGGTGCTGAGGTCACCGTCGCAGTCGGTCCAGGCGCGGTACTTCTCCAGGAGCCAGGCGAGCAGCCCGGCCGGTGAGTCGGACAAGCCCGCGCTCAAGGTGGCGGGCCGGGTCGCCTGCTGGTGCTCGTAGCCGCCTTCTTCAGCCGCCCATTCGCTCTCGGCGTCCAGGTAGGCCTGCTCCGCCGGGGTCACCTCGTCGAGGTCGAACTCCGCCGGATTCGCGACCGCGAGCAGATGGATCCCGGCGACGAACTCCGGATACATCTGGCCGAGCAGCGAGCTGACCCCGGCGCCGAGATCACCACCGTGAGCGCCGTACCGTCCGAAGCCCAGCTCGTCATGCATCAACCGGTGCCACAACTCGTGCGTCGACGTTGCCGGTGGCAACGAAGGCCGTTGCGGCGAGAACGGGAACCCAGGCAACGAAGGCACGATCACAGTGAAGGCGTCTTCGGCCGGCCGCCCGTACTGCGAAGGTGTGGCGAGTCGTTGAGCCAGCTCGGTCAGCTCGAGCACCGAGCTCGGCCAGCCATGCGTCAGTACGATCGGCAGCGCGTCCGGGTGCTCACCGTCGTACCGGAGATAGTGCACCGGCACGCCGTCCAGGTCGGCGAAGTGCGAGGGCAACGCGTTGACAGCCGCCTCTTGCTTGCGCCAGTCGAAGCCGTCGGCCCAGTACTCGACCAGCCTGCGTAGTTCGGTGCCATCGGTACCGGCCTCCCACCCGGCACCCGGCCAACTCGTTGCCCAGCGCGTCCGGCGCAGCCGCGACCGCAGGTCTTCCAGCTCGTCCTCAGGAACAGCGAGTACAGCAACCACGCGAACGATCCCTCCCCAAAAATCGCCCCGAGGTGGAACACCATGCCGTAGATCGGACGCATCCGCCAGTAGCAGTTGAGGTCGACTTGAACCTCGGCGCCGGGCTAGCCAACAAGGTTGCTGGGCGCACCCTCGTCACCGGGCTGCAGTGCGCCGGTCATCAGCGAGACGACCTGACTCATCGACGCGTCGGCCGGGCTGACCACGGCAGCCCGCCGGCCGAGCCGGTGGACATGGATGCGGTCGGCAATCTCGAACACCTGTGGCATGTCATGACTGATCAGCACCACCGGCAGGCCGCGGTCGCGGATCCGGCGGATGAGATCCAGGACCAGCTTGGACTCCTTGACGCCGAGTGCCGCCGTCGGTTCGTCCATGATGACGAGCCGGCTGCCGAACATGGCTGCCCGGGCGACGGCCACGGCCTGGCGCTGCCCGCCGGACAGAGTCTCGACGATCTGGCCGATGTGCTGCACGGTTTCGATGCCTAGGGCATCTAGTTGCCGTTGGGCCTGCTGGCGCATCTCGCGTCTGTCCAGCAGACGGAAGACTGAACCCGCAGGACCAGATCGGCGCAGTTCGCGGCCTAGGAAGAGGTTGGTCGCGATGTCCATCGCCGGAGCCAGCGCAAGGGTTTGGTGGACAGTCTCGATGCCTGCCTGGCGCGCTTCGAGCGGGGAGTGGAAGCGGGTCTCCTTGCCGTCGAGCAGGACGATTCCCGCGTCCGGGACGAGGGCGCCCGACAGCGCCTTGATCAGACTCGACTTGCCGGCACCGTTGTCCCCGACGACGGCGAGCACCTCACCGGCGTACAGGTCGAAGTCGGCGCCGTCGATGGCGGTCACCCGGCCGTAGCGCTTGACCAGGCCGCGGGCTTGGAGTGCTGGTGTGGTCATCGTGACCTCCGGCGGGCCAGTTGGTCGAAGGCAACGGCAGCGATCACGAGTACGCCGGTCGCGACGTCCTGGTAGAGACTGTCGATCCCGGCTTGGGTCAGGCCGCTTCGCAGTACTGCGACGATGAGCGCGCCGACGACAGTACCGATCACACTGCCGCGACCGCCGAACAGGCTGGTACCGCCGATGACGACTGCGGTGATGCTGTCCAGGTTGCCGGTCTGGAAGGCGTTCGGGTCGGCGTTCGGGATCCGGCCGAGTGCCTGCCAGGCGGCGAACGCGTAGATCACGCCGGCGATCAGGTAAACGCTGAACCGGGTCCGGCCGACGTGGATGCCGGTGAGTCTGGCCGCCTCCGGGTCGTTGCCTAGGGCATACACATGCTTGCCCCAGGCAGTCTTTGTCAAGGCGTACCAGGTGATCGCGAACATCACGATGACCAATGTCATCCCGTGCGTGACCTTCACCTGGCCGAACAGGTAGCCGCCCTCTCCCAGTACGCCGAGGAAGTTGTCGGTCACCGGCCAGGAGTTGCCCTGCGAGTACAACCGGCCGATCGCCAGGACGACAGTCAGCATGCCGAGCGTGACGATGAACGGTGGCAGGTTGAGCCAGGTCACCAGACCGCCGGAGACTGCGCCAAGCAGGGCACAGACGGCGAAACCGGCCAGCAGCGCGAGTAGCGGCGTGGTTCCCTCGGTCACCAGCCGGGCGAACAACATGGTGCCGAGCACCATGATGGCTGCGTTCGCCAGGTCGATGCCGCCGGTCAGCACGATCAGCGTCTGGCCGAGCGCGAGGGTCGCGATCACCAGGGACTGCTGGACGACGAGCGACAGGTTGTCGACGGTGAGAAAGGTGCTGGTGGTCAGGGCGAACACGATGACCGCCACCAGGAGGGCACCGAGCGGGCCAAGCGCGGGGTTGTGCAGCAGCGTTTCCGCCGCCCGGCCGCCGCGGACGGGCGGTGCGGGTTTGGTGGTGGTCATGTCAGCCCCAGCAATTCTGGGCGCCCCAGGCGGTGTCCTTGCTGTCCAGACCAGGCAGGGGCTTGTCGGTGATCAGCTGGGCGCCGGTGTCCTGGAAGCCGCTGGGTTTGGTGCCATCTTTGCTGAAGGCAACCACTGCGTCGACGCCCTGCTCGGCCATCTTCTTCGGGAACTGCATGACCGTCGCCAGGTACTTGCCGGCCTTCACATCGGCGACTCCTTGACAGCCACCATCGATCGACCCGACCGCGACCTTCCCGGCCAGTCCTTTCGCCGTCAGCGCCGCGACGGCGCCCCGGGCAGCCGGCTCGTTCAGGGTGTAGACGGCGTTGACGCTCGCGTCGCGCTGGAGCAGATTCTCCATCGCCGCCTGCGCTTTGTTCTGATCACCATTGGTCGGCGCGGCGCCGAGGATCGCCGGGTCGCCGTCCTTCAGTCCGATCCCCTGCAGGAACCCGCGGTGCCGCTGCTCGTCCACCGTGCCACCCGGGGCACCGTCCATCAGCAAGACCTTTGGGGGCGTTTGCCCGAGTGTGGCCTTGATGTACTTGCCCTGCAACTCCCCCGCCGTCACATTGTTGGTTGCATAGGTCGCGTCGACGGCATCCTTGGGATCGGTCTCAGTGTCGAGGGCGATCACCAGGATGCCCTTCTCCTTGGCCTGTTTCAGTGCGCCGAGAATGCCGGTGGAATTGCTGGGCGTGATCAGGATGCCCTTGACGCCTTGCTGGACCAGGTTTTCGATCGCGCTCACCTGGCCCTCGTTGTCGCCGTCGAACTTGCCGGCCACCGCGATCAGCGTCGCACCTTTGGCCTCCGCTGCCGCTTTCGCGGATTCGCGCAGCTTGACGAAGTACGGGTTGGTGTCGGTCTTGGTGACCAGGCCGATCTTCACCGGGCCGCTGGTGTCCGCGCCGTCATCGCCGCCTGACTTGGTCTGGGTGCATGCGGTGGTTGCGGCCAGGCTCAGCGTTAGTACGGCGACCTGCGTCGCTTGCCTGAGATTGAGTGCCACGGCTCTGCCCTCCGGGGTCCAGGGGCCCGGGTCCAGGAACCCGGGCGGGGGTTCGGCGAGCGGGCCGGCCCGCTCGTTTGAGCGAAGTTAGGCCCGCTTCCGAACCGCCCGCAGCCTTTGCGCAAAGGCTTGCGCAAAGCACGGGGAGCGACGACCATTCGACGGATGGTCACGATGACCGAGGTCGCCCGCAGCGCCGGCGTATCGGTGAGTACGGTCTCGCATGTCGTCAACGGCACCCGCCTGGTCGCGCCTGCCACCCGGGAGAAGGTGCACCGCGCAATGCGGCTGCTCGGCTACGAGCACCACCCGATCGCGCGATCCCTCGCAGCCGGGTCGAACCGGACGATCGGCCTCGCCTTGACGGCTGCCTCCAACCCGTACTGGGTCGAGTTGGTCCAGGGCATCGACGGCGAAGCCACCCGCGCCGGCCTCAACCTGCTCATCGTCGACACCCGCGACAACGCCCGGCACGAATCGGCGGCGGTCGCCAACTTGCTTGCCCACCACATCGAAGGCCTGGTCATCGCCCCAGCCGACGGTTGGCGCGACCTCACCTTGCCACTCCTGCGCGACCACCCCGTCCCGTACGTCATCGTCGACCGCATCGACCCCGACCTCCGTGCCGACCAGGTCGGCGTCGAAAACGAAGCCTCCACGGCGGCCGTGATCGACCACCTGATCTCAATCGGCCACAGCCGCATCGGGATGGTTGCCGGGATCTCTGGGCTGTCGACGAGTTCCGAACGCCTCCGCGGCTTCCGCCTCGCCCATCAACGCGCGGACCTCCCGGTAGACCCAGCATTAATCGTCGACGGCGCCTCCACCAGCGAGGGCGGCCGCCGAGCGGCCCTGGCCCTACTGGATCTGCCGAATCCACCCACCGCAGTCTTTGCCGCCAACAACGACATGACGATCGGCACCTTGGCCGCCCTGAAAGCCTTCGGCATCCGAGTCCCCCGAGATCTAGCAGTAGCCGCCTTCGACGACTTCGCCTGGGCAGACCTCTTCAGCCCCGGCCTCACCACAGTCGCCCAACCATCGGCGGCGATCGGAGCCCGAGCAGTACAACTCCTCCTCCGCCGAATGACCGACCCCGAAGCTCCACCCCAAACCATCCGCCTCCCCGCCGAAATAATGCACCGAGAATCCTGCGGCTGCCTGCGCCCGTAATTCCGACGCTGCTCAAACCCCGCGCCCCCGACCGCTGGTGATCAACCGTCCGCCGACGCACCGAGACTCAAGCCCGCCACGGTCCCGGTGAAGTACGTCGGGCTGGAGCTGCCCGACGAGTTCGCGAGCCGTCAGCCCGACGAGGACGTCCAACCCACTGCCCCACCAACAGGCGAACCCCGACAGCAAGGGCTATGCCCACCGATCGGTCAACAGCACGGGTGACGGAACCTGACAGCCGACGACCACCGCGGAGTGGAGAGCTGCGGAGTGCTGAGCTACAGGATGCCGAGCTGCGACGCAGGAGCCGCGAACCAGGGGTGGGCGGGGAACTGCGACGCAGGAGCTGCGTGGGAGGCGGTTAGCCGGTCACGCTAGGAATGCCGGTTTCTAGGTGACCGGTGAGGCGACGCCGGTAGGTGGAGTCTTCGGCTGTGGTTACCTCGAGGTCGTACCAGCCGTGGTCTGTCGGCCAGGTGAGGGTGCGGGTCTGGCGTCCGCGGACGTCTTGGTGGATCGTGCGGCTGCCATACCCGCGAGCCTTAAGCTTCACACTGAGCGGCTTAGTGCCGGTGTTCTCCAGCTCCACCTGCAACGTAGTACCAGATTTGCTGACCCGTACGTCGAGCCCCGCCGCGACCCCTTCGACCGACCCCGCCAGCTCAACCCAGAACCGATTCGGCCCCTGGACGGCCAGCTCGTACGGACCACTCACCGGGACATCCTGGAACAGCTGTCCCCGCACATCAACATGAGCCGGCGCAGCCAGTTCCCCGCCATACGGATAGATCGCAAAGTGCGCAGCCTCATCCGCTTTGTTGCCCAGTCGCAGCTTCAACTTGCCATCAGCAACAAACCCCGAAACGGTCGGCTGATAAGGCAATGCGCGAGCCGGACGCCGCCCAGGCTCCTGCAACGGAAGTGCTTGAGTTGCCGGCGGCACCGGCTTCCAGCGCGCGATCGGCGCCGGTACCGGCCCTGGCGCGTCCACCGACGGCTGACGATGTGAGCGCTTGAAGTCGAACGCCGACGTCAGGTCACCACAAGCCGTCCGCCGCCACGCGCTGATGTTCGGCTCTTCGACCCCGGTCCACCGTTCCAAGAATCGCAGTACCGACGTATGGTCCGACACCTGCGAATTCACGTGCCCGCCCACCGACCACGGCGAGATCACCGTCATCGGAACGCGCGGACCCAGCCCGATCGGCCGGCCCGCGTACCAATCGTCGCCCTCGCCCGACGCGGGCCGCGGCGCGACCGGCGGCGGAACGTGATCGAAGTACCCATCGTTCTCGTCGAAGTTGATCAGCAACACCGTCTTGGACCACGTCTCAGGATCCGACGCGATCGCGTCGAGCAGGTCGTAGACGAGGTTCGCGCTGCCGATCGGCGTTGACGATCCGGGGTGCTCGGAGTCGACGGCCGACGGTACGAGCCAACTCACCGCGGGTAGTTTGCCGGCCTTGATGTCGGCCCGCACGCGCGGTACCAGCGACTCGGGCTCGCTGCGGTACATCGCCTTGAAGAAGAGCTTCTGATCGGTAGCCGGCTGCTTCGCGACAGCCTCTTCGAGCAACTTCAGCGCGGCAGCCCGCTCGGCCGGCAACTTGTCGAACAGCTTGTCGTAGAACTCCTCGGTCGTGCGATAGCCGGGCACGGAGGCGAGGATCCGGCGGCCGAGGTCCTTGAACGTCTTGAAGTACTCGACCGCGTTGTCAGTGAAGTTGTCCCACTCCTGGTAGATCTGCCAGGACACCCCAGCCGCTTCCAGGCGTTCCGGGTACGCCGTCCAGTCGTAGCCCTGGTGGTCGTAGGAGTACGCCGCATTCGTGACCGCGCGTTTCGTAGTACCGGGCTCGTACCCCGTCGTACCGGACCACAGGTAGTTGCGGTTCGGGTTGGTCGAGCCGTTCACCGAGCAGTGGTAGGCGTCGAGGATGGTGAAGGTCTCGGCCAGCTCGTACTGCAGCGGGATGTCACGGCGGTCGTAGTGCGTCATCGATGCAGCCGTCTTGGCCTGGACCCAGTCGTCGTACCAGCCGTTGCCCCAGGCCTGGGTCGCGTCGGTGTAGCCGTGTGGCAGGTCGCCGAGGTACTGAATGTCGTCCGGGTCACGGCCGGCGTCGGCAGCCGCTTTGCGGATCGAGAACGGCAGTACTTCGCCACCACCGGTCACTGGCTGGTGGAACACCGACTTGCCGTTGCGCAGCCGCAGCGGCTGGCGGTCGCCGTACCCGCGAACGCCGCGCAGCGTGCCGAAGTAGTGGTCGAAGGAGCGGTTCTCCTGCATCAGCACGATCACGTGCTCGATCGCGTCGAGTCCACCTGGTCTGATCGGTTGCGCCATCGCCGCGTGCAGCGACGGTGGGAGCAGCGACAACGCTGCCCCACCGGCTGCGGAACCAAGTACCAGGCGGCGGGAAATCTCAGTCATGCCCCGGACAGTAAGTCAGGACGTGCGCCCAGCGGGATGCAACAGAGCGACATTCTCCTGAAGTTCACGCGCCGGTACGACGCTTGATCGCGGCATCGCGCAACCCCTCCAGCACCGTCTCGGTGGTCTCCCAGCTCAGGCACGCGTCGGTGATCGACTGGCCGTAGGTGAGCGGCTTCGTCGGGTCGAGCTCCTGACGGCCCTCGACCAGGAACGACTCCAGCATCACACCGACGATCGCCTTGTTGCCCTCGGCCACCTGCTGCCCGATCTCGGCCGCGACCACCGGCTGCCGACGGTGATCCTTGCGGCTGTTGCCGTGGCTCGCGTCGATGACAACCCGCTCAGCCAGCCCGGCCTTGCGCAGGAGCTGAGTGGCATCCGCGACGGAATCGGCGTCGTAGTTGGGGCCGGCGTCGGAGCCACGGAGTACGAGGTGGCAGTCGGGGTTGCCGCGGGTGTGCAGGATCGCGGGCGCGCCGTCGTGGTCGATACCGGTGAACACGTGCGGGACCTCGGCCGCCTTGATCGCGTCGACCGCGGTCGCGATGCTGCCGTCGGGCCGGTTCTTCATGCCGATCGGCATCGACAGGCCGGACGACAGTTGCCGGTGCACCTGGCTCTCAACGGTCCGCGCGCCGATGGCGCCCCACCCGACAGTGTCGGCGATGTACTGCGGGGTGATCGGGTCAAGGAACTCACAACCGACCGGCAACCCCTTGGCCAGTACTTCGAGCAGCAACGCGCGAGCCGTGCGCAGACCGGTGTTGACGTCGCCGGAGCCGTCGAGACCCGGGTCGTTGATCAGGCCCTTCCAGCCCAGGGTCGAGCGCGGCTTCTCGAAGTACACGCGCATCACCACGAGCAGACCGTCGGAGAGCCGCTCAGCGACCGGTCGGAGGCGTTCGGCGTACTCCAGGGCTGCCTTCGCGTCGTGCACGGAACACGGGCCGACAACAACGAGCAGCCGGTCGTCGACGCCGTTGAGCACATCGGTGACGGCCTGCCGGCCGCTGACGACGGTCTCGGCGAGCTGCGCGCTCAGCGGCAGTTCCTCGTGCAGCGCGAGCGGGGTGATCAACGGGACGGTCTTCTCGATCCGTCGGTCGACGACCGCGCCCTGCGGGAGGGCCTGGTGCGGGAGGGTATTCATGGGGGACCTTTCCGCCGGTACGCCGCGGTGGAACCCGTGGTCAGCGCCGGCTGAGAATGAGAAAAGGCAAGGACGATTGTCCTTGCCTC
>Ga0190275_10000983_pt1 | contig 22123 bp, 19 predicted proteins | sample Popmic550T_FD_133745 | JGI IMG/M metagenome (GOLD analysis project Ga0190275, IMG submission 133745) | Populus adjacent soil microbial communities from riparian zone of Yellowstone River, Montana, USA - 550 T | ecosystem: Environmental > Terrestrial > Soil > Riparian zone > Trees stand | place...
AAGACGAAGGTTTGACCCCATCTGAGACAAACTCGGCGGCAGGAGTAGCAAGAACAAAGACCTGAAGCTACATCGGAGACGAGCGAATGACTTCGCGAACGGCCTGCATCAGAGCTCAACCACGTTTTTACGGAAACGCAAGCGGAGGACTTGGACCTCTTAGGCGCTGAGGTACAGCGGCCGGGCGTGGAGAACGCAGCCTTTGGCCGTCACGTCGGTTGAACGACGATGTTCGAAGCGTTGAAACGAACGGGATCTCAGGCTCGGAGGGTGGCGACAGCGAGGTCCAGGTGCGTCAGGAGCTCGCAACTGTCGCCGAACTCCCGGGTACACCGCCGGATGAGGTTCGAGATGTATCCCTCGCTTCGCAGCCGTAGCGCGGCGGCGATGCTGCGCAGGGTGAGCAGTCCCTCGTTCCAGCCGATCCATGCCGCCAGCCGGCGGAACGCTCCTCCCCGTCTCGATCGAAGGGTGTCTGGCGATATCTTCGCCGCTCGAGCCACCGCGTCCACGACGGCGTCCATCTTCGGCCGCCCGACGGCGCGCTGCGTCAGAGGGAAATCAGTAGAGCGTGGTTTCGACTCCACGCGTTCCCGCATCGCCCGAGCCCAGCTCTCGGTGCCGAGATAGATCCCGTTCGTCACCTTGTCCCACAGGCGCTCGCCGGACGCGATGCCGGCCTCGACGAATTCCTGGTACCGGGTCACTGCTTCAGCGTCTCCTCCGCCGAACACCTCCAAAGCAGCGGCAAGGTCGAACCACTCCGGCGCCTTCTCCAGTCCAGCCATCGCGTGGTAGCTCGACCAACGATAGGCCTCCGGACGGTCTGCCATCCCGGCTCGCACCGGATTGAGCACGGTGTAGCGGAGTACCTCGGCGAAGTAGGCGTCCTTCTCGATCAGAACACCACGAAACCGCCCCTGGAAGAGATGCCCGCATCGCTGGTGAGTGCGGTTGAACCAGGCTGCATAGGTGCCGTTGAGCCACTGCATGCCGCGGGAGAGGTTCGGCTGGGGCGTCTGAAGCACGAGATGAAAGTGATTGGTCATCAGCACCCACGCCGTGACGGACCAGCCGAAGCGTTTGACGGCGGCCCCGAGGAATTCGAGGAAAGCCAGACGGTCCTCATCGGTGTAGAAGATGGGGCGCTGCTCGTTGCCGCGGGAAGTGACGTGGTAGAGAGCGTCGGGGAACTCGATCCGAAGTTGTCGTGCCATAGCACCGCCGAGGATCCCTCGGTGCTTTTCGAAAGCCGAGGATCTCTGCCAGCTGTAGAGAAATTAGGCGCCAATCTCCTCGGAATGGAAACGCCACGTGCACATAGGTCTACGAATAGTGGAGACCCTCCGAAAAAGCGCTCCAGGGTGGGGTCAAACCATCAACTCTCTCGATAAAGATTCGCCAAACGAAGGTATGACCCAAACAGCCCAACAAGATCGAGTGTGACCCCACCTGAGTGACCCAACAAGATCGAAGGTGTGACCCCACCTGATGAGTGCTTGAGTAGATCGAAGGTGTGACCCCACTTGAGCACCTTGACCCCACTTGAGCACCTCTCCAGTTGGGGTCACACCTTCGACTCTCTTGATGAAGATTCGCCAAGCGAAGCTCTGACCCCAAACAGCCCAACAAGATCGAAGGTATGACCCCACCTGAGACGAAGTTTGAGCGCAGTCCTGTCGGAGCCCGGAGCTGCGAGCTTGTACGATGCACGCGTGTATCGGGTCGCCATCGTCGCCTCGCACGTCGTCCAGTACCAGGCGCCCTTCTTCCGCCTCCTCGCGGCCGACCCGGAGGTCGAGGTGACGGTGCTCTTCTGCTCGCGCGCCGGCGCGGAGACGTACGTCGACACGGAGATGCAGACGACGCTGCGGTGGGATCTCGACCTCCTCGGCGGCTACGAGCACCGCTTCCTCCGCAACTTCGGGTTCGGGGAGGGCTACACCCGCCTGGTCAACCCAGGCATCGTCCCGGCGCTGCTGTTCGGCAAGTACGACGCGGTGATCTTTTTCCTCGGCTGGGGGACGATCACCTCGCTCCTCGGCATCGCTACCTGCCGGATGCGCGGCATCCCGTTCCTGCTCTACGGCGACAGCAGCTTCCCCCCGCCGCCGAGCGTGGTCCGCGATGCGTTCATCCGGATCGTGTTCCGCCTCGCGGGCGGCTTCCTGGTGAGCGGTGTGCTGAATGCCGATTACTACCGCCACTACGGCGCCGACGACCGCCGCTTCTTCCTCCTGCCGTGGGCGATCGACAACGAGCGCTTCGAGACCAACAGCCGCTTCGCTCCCGGCGAGCGTGAGGCGCTGCGTACCCGCCTCGGCATCCGCAAGGACCAACTGGGGATCGTCTTCTCCGCGAAGCTGTTGCCCCGCAAAGACCCGATGACGCTCCTCCGTGCGGTCGACCTCATGCGTCATCGCGACCGCGCGGCAGTGCTCTTCCTCGGCCATGGCGAGCTGCGTGAGGAGTTGGAGCGCTTCGCCCGCGAGCGCGGCCTCGCCGCCCACTTTGCCGGCTTCGTCAACCAGACCGACCTGCCGCAGCACTACGCGGCAGCGGATGTCTTCGTGCTGCCGTCGACCTACGAGCCGCGCGGCGCGGTGATCAACGAGGCGATGGCCAGCGGGCTGCCGGTGATCGTCACGGACCGCTGCGGCTCGATCGGCGACGTGGTGCTGGAGGAGGAAAACGCGTTCATCTATCCCGCCGGGGATGCAGACGCGCTGGCGCGCGATCTCGACCGGCTGGTGGAAGAGCCCGAACTGCGCGAACGGATGGCGCAGCGCTCGCGCGAGATCATCGCCACCTGGGACTACGCCCGCGGCGTCGAAGGGGTGAAGGAGGCGCTGCGCACCGTATGCTGACCATCGCCATCCCCACCTACAACCGTGGCGCGATTCTCTGCGAGACGATCGAGCAGTTGCTGCGGCTCGAGCCGCACGCGAACGAGATCGTGATCGTCGACCAGACCCCGGCGCACCCGCCGGAAGTCGCGGCGAAGTTGCAGGCGTGGGAGAACGCCGGCGCGATCCGGATGGTGCGGCTCGCGCAGCCGTCGATCCCCCAGGCAATGAACCGCGCCCTGCGGGAGGCGAAGAGCGCGCACGTCCTCTTCCTCGACGACGACATCATCCCCTCCCTCCGCCTCGTCGGGGCGCACGCGGAGGCGCTGCGGGAAAGCGGCGTCTGGGCCGCGGTCGGGCAGGTGCTGCAGCCGGGAGAAGAGCCGGCGCACTTTCACGAGCTCGTCCTGCGGCGCGGCGCGGTGCAGGACCTCGAGTTCCGCTTCACCCATGACGAGCCGTGCGACGTGCAGAACGTCATGGCCGGCAACCTCTCCGTCGACCGCGCGAAAACGCTCTCCATCGGCGGCTTCGACGAGAACTTCATCGCCGTCGCGTACCGCTTCGAGACCGACTTCGCGCTGCGCATCGTCGCCGCCGGCGGCCGCATCCGCTACACACCCGCCGCGTCGATCCGCCACCTGAAGGCGCCGGGTGGCGGCGTCCGCGCCTACGGCGATCATCGCACCAGCCCCTCCCCCGCCCACTCCGCCGGCGACTACTACTTCGCCCGCCTGCACGTGAAAAAGTTCTGGTCCTACGCCGCCAACAGACTCCTCCACAACGTCGTCACCCGCTACCACATGAACCACCCCTGGGCGATCCCGGGAAAGCTGATTGGAGAGCTGCGCGGACTCTGGCAGGGGATCCGCCTGGCGAAGGGAGGACGGCGGTTCGTGGAATAGTTCCTCGTTACTGGTTGCTGGTTGCTTGTGACTCTCCGCCTGAGGCTCAGGCCCAGACTCACAAGTAACCAGCAACCGCCTCACCATGGCATTCGCACTGTACCTGGCATTCCTGGGCGCCTCCTGCGCGTACGCCTTCATGGACTGGCGGCGCGGATGGCTGCTCGTCGTCATCTGCGGCGTCCTCCAGGACCCGGTGCGCAAGCTGACGCCGGGGACGCCGGTGGCCGTCTCCTTCGCCGTGGTGGGGTTGTACGCCATCCTCCTGTTCGCGGGACGGCGGTCGCTGATGGCACACCTCACCGACTTCAACCGGCGGTTCACCCAGCTTTACGCGGCCATCGTCGCGTTCATCTTCCTGCTCCTCGTCGCCGCCCTGAACGGCCTCTTCACCTACGGCTTCGACAAGTGGAAAGTGCCGCTGCTGAGCCTCTTCACCTACATGGTCCCCCTCGTCGCCGCGATCTTCGGATACGCGTGGCTGCAGCGCGAGGAGATGATCTACCGCTTCTTCCGGCTCTACGCTCTCGTCACGTCGATCGCCATGGTCGGCTCGCTCCTCGAATACATGCGGTTTCAATCGCGTGTCCTCGGCATGGTCGCCTTCGCGGGCGACTACTACCGGCACCTGCCGGGCATCCAGATCCGCCTCCTCTCCGGCATCTACCGCAGCCCCGACGTCATGGCCTGGCACGCGGCGATGCTGACGTCGATCGCCATCGCCATGGCGCTGAAGGCCGGAATCAGCCGCGGGACGCTGATCTGGGGAAGCGTGGCGGGCTGGGGCTTCTTCAACTGCATGATCGCCGGACGCCGCAAGGCAATCTACTTCGTGGTGGCGTTCTCGCTCTTCTTCCTCTGGCGCTACATCCGCCGCCTCAAATCGGCGCAGGTCTTCGCCCTCTTCGGCGTGCTGCTGGTCCTTGTGGTGGTGGTGCGCGAGATCGCCTCCGACGAGCGGACGAACATCTACGCGCGCGGCGCGGTGACGACGCAGGGAGAGATCGCACTGCGTCTCGAAGGAGGAGCGATCGAGACCTTCCGCCAGTTCGGCCTCATGGGCGCCGGCCTCGGAACCGCCACGCAGGGCGTCCACCACCTCCTCGGCCAGAACAATCTAGGCTGGCAGGAGGGAGGCCTCGGCAAGCTCGCCGTCGAAGTCGGCCTTCCCGGCATCCTCGCCCTCATGGTCTCCGGCTGGATCATCCTCCGCCTCCTCCTCCGCCTCACCTCCATCGGCGACGTCCGCGGCTGTACCCAATTCGTCCGCGCCACCCTCTTCGCCCTCGTCTTCGCCAACATGGTCGCCTTCATGGCCTCTGCCCAGGCCTTCACCGACGCAGTCCTCGCGCTGACGACGGGGTTCCTGGTGGGCTGCCTCTTCGCCACGGCGGCGCTGGACGAGAGATTGCCGCAGGCCGCGGCGGCGCCGGTGACAACACCCCCACTCGGCATGGCCACCCCGGCCGTCTCATAAGTCCCAGCTCCAGATGGGACAGATGGGACCCATGCGACCTATGCTCTTACGCTGTGCGCATCCTCCACGTCGTGCCCACCTACCTCCCCGCCCGCCGTTACGGCGGGCCGATCGTGGCCGTTCATGGGCTGTGTAAGGCGCTGGTGGAGCGGGGACACGCCGTGGATGTGTTCACGACGAACGTGGACGGCGACCGGACGCTCGACGTCCCCACCGGCAGGTTCGCGGAGCTGGACGGGGTGCGGGTGCACTACTTCCCGTCGACCTTCCGGCGCCTCTACGTCTCACCGCGGATGCGCGAGGCGTTCGGTGCATTGCGCGAGTACGACCTCGTCCACATCCACGCCGTCTACCTCTGGCCGGGCGTGGCCGCGGCGCGGGCCGCGCGCAAGGCGGGCGTCCCGTACGTCATCTCCCCCCGCGGGATGCTGGTGCCGGAGCTGATCCGGCAGAAGAGCCGCGTGGTGAAGACACTCTGGCTGCAATTGCTGGAGCGGCGCGGCTTCCGCGGCGCGGCAGGAATCCACTTCACCTCGCGCCTGGAGCTGGAGGAGGCGCAGCGGGTCGGCCTGCCGATCCCGGCGCCATTCGTCGTGCCGAACGGGATCGACCTCGAGCCGCGGCCCGACGTCCCGCGCGATGAGAGAACACTGGTCTTCCTGGGGCGGGTGAACTGGAAGAAGGGGCTCGACCGGGTGATCGAGGCGCTGCCGCGTTGGCCCGGCGTCCGGTTCCTGATCGCCGGGAACGACGAGGAAGGACTCTCTCCGCAACTTCTCGCGCTCGCCGAGCGCACCGGCGTCCGCGACCGCGTCGAGTTCGTCGGCCCGGTGTACGGCGCGGCCAAATACGAGCTGCTCGCCCGTGCGACGCTGTTCGTCCTGGTCTCCACCTCCGAGAACTTCGGCAACGCCGTACTGGAGGCGCTGTCGATGGAGACGCCGGCCGTACTGTCGGCCGGCGTCGGCCTGGCCGAGGAAGTCGTGGCCGCGGATGCGGGTGCCATTGGCCTCGACGCCGTGGAAACGCTGCTGCAGGATTCCGCCCGCCGGGAGACGATGGGCCGCAAAGGCCGGGCACTCGTCGAATCGCGCTTCGCCTGGACCGGTGTAGCGGCGGAGATGGAAAACGCGTATCTACGGGCGACGAATCGATGAACATCGCCGACATCACCCCGCTGATCCTGACGAAGGACGAGGAGCCGAACATCGGCCGGACGCTGGCGCAATTGGCGTGGGCCTCGGACGTCGTCCTCGTCGATAGCATCTCGACCGACGCCACCCTCGACATCGCTTCCCGCTTTCCCAACGTCCGCGTCTTCCAGCGCGTCCTCGATACGCTCGCGGAGCAGAGCAACTACGGCCTGCACCAGGTCCGGACGGCGTGGGTGCTGCTGCTCGACGCCGACTACTTCGTCCCCTCTACGATCGTCGATGAGCTGCGCGCCCTCGAACCGCCGCCGAACGTACGCGGATATCGGGCCGCGTTCACCTACGCCGTCCACGGCCGGCCGCTGCGCGCCTCCCTCTACCCGGCACGCATCGTCCTCATGCACCGCGAGCACGCACAGGTATGGCAGGACGGGCACGCCCACCGCGTCCTCGTCGACGGCGACGTCGAGATGCTGACCACAAAGATCATCCACGACGACCGCAAGAGCTTCACCCGCTTCGTCGAGCGCCAGAAGCGCTACATGCGCCAGGAAGCCGAAAAGATCCGCCACGCCGACCCCCGCTCCCTGTCGCTGGCCGGCCGCATCCGCAAGCTCGTCGTCGTCGCGCCGTTTGCGGTGCTCTTCCACACCCTCTTCGTGAAAGGCCTGATCCTGGACGGCCGCCCCGGACTGGCGTACGTGTGGGAACGATTCGTCGCGGAGCTGATTCTGTCGCGCGAGATGATCCGGCGGCGCTGAAGCCCGCTATCAGTCTCGGGATTGCGTACGAGGCGTTAGACAGGCCGAGAGCGAAGTAGACTGCGCCGGTGTTGCCGTTCGAGCTGTTCGTGTTCGCGACGCCGGTCTCGAGGCAAACGCGCCATAAAAAGAAGCGGCGAGACTGGCGCCAAACGATTCGGGAGGAAGCACTTGCCCGTCCCACGGAGATTGAGGTGCTGAGATGACTCAGGCAGAGCTGGAACGCGCGAATCTCGAAGCGATCGCGTCTGAATATCGACAAAAGGGATACTCGGTTTCCGTTCGACCCGCCGCGGCAAGCGTGCCGCAGTTCCTGGCGCCTTTCCAGCCGGATCTCATTGCCACCTCCAGGGAAGACAATGTAGTTGTCGAGATCAAGTCGTCTTCTGATTTGGCATCCGACGCGGTCGTGGCGCTGGCTGAAGCGGTCGAAGCACAGCCAGGGTGGAGACTCGAACTCGCCGTCGTGAATCTTCCTGCAGCTCCGGAGGTACCGCTGAATGGCGAGTTAGTGCCGGACGAACAGATCGATTCATTGCTCCGCGAAGCGCATACCTTGAGTCGTGAAAAAAGGTACGAGGCGGCGACCATCATGGCCTGGGCGGCAGCTGAAGGCATCTTCCGGCGATTGGCGCGTGCCGAGGGCATCGAATCGGAAAGGAAATCGTCCGGTACTGTCCTGAAACAACTCTATGCGAATGGGGTGATCGATCCCGATCAGTACGACAGCTTCTCGCGGGCGATGGAATTTCGAAACGCCTTCGCACACGGATTCAAGGCGAGTGTAGCGCCGGCTGAGATCGACCAGTTTCTGCATGAGGTCGAGGCACTCAGGTCGCGCCGCGCCGCCTGACCTGCGCAGCAAACCACTAACCAAACCAGCAACCTCCCTCACACCCTCTGAATCATCAGATCTCCCATCACCAGCAGATCCATCTTCGTCCTCAGAAAGCAGTCCAGCGCCTCGGCGGGGTTGTTGACCACCGGCTCGTTTTCGTTGAAGGAGGTGTTGAGGACGAGGGGAACGCCGGTGAGCTCGCGGAAGGCTTCGATGAGGTGGTAGTAGCGGGGGTTCTGGGACTCGGTCACCGACTGCAGGCGGCCGGAGCCGTTGACGTGGGTGACGGCGGGGATCTGAGCGCGCTTTTCTTCGCGGATCTGGTAGACCTGCAGCATGAACGGGACGTCGTAGTCGGTCTCGAACCATTCCCCGACCGCCTCGCGGATGACCGAGGGGGCAAAGGGGCGGAAGGACTCGCGGCGCTTGATCTTGTGGTTGAGGATGTCCTTCATGTCGGCGCGGCGGGGGTCGCAGACGATGGAGCGGTTGCCGAGGGCGCGGGGACCCCATTCCATCCGGCCCTGGAACCAGCCGACGACGTTCCCTTTCGCGACCTGCTCGGCGGTGCGGGTGCAGAGCTCGCGCTCGATTTTCACGCGGTGCATCACGCAGTTGCCTTCGTCGAGGTCGGTGCGCCGGGCCTGCACGGCCTTGTCGATCGCCCCGTCGTCATATTCGGGGCCGAGGTAGGCGTGGTCCATGACGAAGGAGCGGGGCTGATGCAGTTCCTCGTTCCAGACCCAGTAGGCGGCGCCGATCGCACCGCCGGCGTCGCCGGCCGCGGCCTGGACGTAGAGGTCGCGGTACGGCGAGCGGTCGAACACCAGCCCGTTTGCGACGCTGTTGTAGCCGCAGCCGCCGGCGAGGCAGAGGGTGCTCATCCCGGTCTTCTTCTGCAGGCTGTTGGCGAGCGCAAAGTACGCCTCCTCGAACATCGCCTGCATCGATGCGGCGAGGTCCTTGTGGCGCTGCTCGATCGGATCCTGCGGCGCACGCACCGGGCCGAGCTTCTCCACGAGCTTCTCCGAGAACACCGGCCCGATGACGGGCGAGCCTCCCTGCCAGACCATCTGCAGGCCGACGTTGTGGTGGGTGAAGTAACTGAGATCGAGGCGGAAGCGGCCCTCTTCGACGTGGACGATATCGCGCATCTCGTCCATGAACCGCGGCGTGCCGTAGGGCGCGAGACCCATGACCTTGTACTCGTCGCCGTAGTTCGGGAAGCCGAGGTACTGCGTCATCGCGGTATAGAAGATGCCGAGGGAGTGAGGGAAGCCGACCTCGCCGAGGACCTCGATGTGATTGCCGCGGGCGACGCCCCACATCGAGCTGACGAAATCGCCGAAGCCGTCGATAGACAGCACGGCCGCCTCCTCGAACGGTGCGACGAAGAACGCCGACGCGAGATGGGCCCGGTGATGCTCGACGTTGTGCAGCTTCGGCTTCAGCGAGTCGAGGTGGAACGACTCCACCAGCTCGGTGCGCAGGTCCTTGATCTTGGCGCGGTTCTCCAGGCGGCGCTTGATCGCACCGACCGACGGCCGGTTCGCCAGGACGAACTTCGCCCGCTTCAGCAGGCGGGCGTTCGGGTCGCGGTTCACCGCCACGTGATCGACCTGATTGAGCGAGACCCCGGCCTCGCGCAGGCAGTAGTCGATGGCCGCGGTAGGGAAGCCGGCCCAGTGTTTGACGCGCCGGAAGCGCTCTTCTTCGGCGGCGGCGACGAGCTTCCCGTCGACGACGATTGCCGCGGAAGCATCGGCATGGTGGGCGTTGATGCCTAGAATGATCATGCTTGAGCCACTCGAACCGCACCCGCGGAGTCGTCTTCGTGAATCGCTTCTTCCATCCGGACCATTCTGCAACAAGTCAGATTGCGTCGGACCTCGCCTTTCATCTCGCGTCGCGCGGATGGAAGGTCGCGGCCATCACCAGCCGGCAGCGCTACGACGACGCGGGTGCGCGGCTGGACGCGAAGGACACTGCGAATGGCGTGCGCATCATCCGGGTGTGGTCCTCCCGCTTCGGCCGGGGGGGGCTGTTCGGGCGTGCGGTCGACTATCTCACCTTCTACGCGAGCGCGTTTTTCGCAATGCTGCGTGAGCGCGACGCGGTGATCGTGGCGATGACGGACCCGCCGCTGATCTCCGTCTTCGCGGCCGTGGCGTCGAAGCGGCTGGTGAACTGGGTGCAGGATCTCTTCCCCGAGGTGGCCGAATCGCTCGGCATCCGCGCGCCGCGCTTCCTGCGGTGGATGCGGGACTGGTCCCTCCGCCGCGCGCGCGGCAACGTGGTCCTCGGCGACCTGATGGCCGCCCGGGTGCCGAAGGCGACGGTCATTCATAACTGGGCGGACGCCGGGCTGGAACCGAAGGCAGAAGGCGGAAGGCAGAAGGCAGAAGGTGCAAGCTCGTTTACCGTCGGCTATTCCGGCAATCTTGGGCGGGCGCACGAGTTCGCGACGATCCTGGGCGCGATGCGTGCGCTGCCGGACGTCCGCTTCGTCTTCACCGGCGGCGGAGCGCAACTGGAGGCAGTGAAGCGGGCCGCCTCGGCGAATGCGGAGTTCCGGCCGTATGCGCCGCGGGAGCGGTTGAGCGAGCGTCTCTCCTCGGTCGATGCGCATCTGGTGTCGCTGCAGGCGTCGCTGGAAGGGCTGATCGTGCCGAGCAAGTTTTACGGCGTGCTGGCCGTCGCGCGCCCGGTGATCTTCATCGGGGCGCGTGACGGGGAGCTGGCGCGGATCATCGGGACGCATCGCTGCGGCGTGGTGGTGGAGCCGGGGGACGTCGACGGGCTGTCGCGGGCGATTGCAGCTCTCGCGGCCGATCCCGGGGAAGCCGCGGAGATGGGACGCCGCGGGCGTGCCCTCTACCTGGCGCGCTTCGCCCCGCAGCATGCATTCGCGGCGTGGGAGCGCGTGCTCGAGGAGGCCGCGTCATGACGCAGACGTTGCGACGGGTGCTGTTGACATTCACGGCCACGCTGATGACGCTGTTCCTCGCGCTGTTCCTGACGACTCCCGAGCTCGCCCGCGACCAGAAACGCCCGCAAGAGCTGGAAGCACTCGGCGTATGGATCGAGAACCATCCGGCAGACTGGCTGGCCGCGAGCGCGCTCTCCGATCGGGCGCTCGACTCCAATTCGCCGCGCCGCCGCGAGCTGTGGCGCACGGCGTATGCGCACGCCGGGTACCTCGCGCCGCTGCGCCCGAACAGCGCCGCCGGCTTCGTCCGCGCGGGCCTCTTCCACTGGTACGAGCTGCCGGAAGACGACCGGAAGGCGGTGCTCGAGGTCGCGGCGACGCTGCTGCACGACCCGGCCGTCTTCACGTCGCTCTACACGCCGTTGTGGCAACTGACGCGCGACCTCGCCTATCTCCGCCGCGTCGCGCCGCGGACGACCCTCGCCACCGCCCAGCTTCGCGACCTCGCCGCGACCCACGGCCAATTCGACCACTACCGGCAGCTCCGTGCCGAACTGCGCGCGTCCCGGCTCCACGATCTGCAGAAGACCCGCAACCTGCTCACCCCGGCCGAGCTGCTGGCGATCCTTCCCGAGCACGTCGACACTGCCGACGAGCCGCTGGTGCGGGCCATCCTCGAGCACCTCGACCGCAGCGCCTTCGACGTGAAGCAGCTCGGCGAAGGCGCGGAGAAGCTCGCGCGCTATGCCCTCGACCATCACGTCCAGCCGCTCACCGCGCTCGCCTCACTGTGCGAGACCCCGGGCGTAGTCAGCGACGCGACCCGGGCCCGCCTCGCCCTCGCCCTTGGCAAACGCGAAGCGGCCACGCGGATCGAGATGAGCGGCACCGTCGTCGCGGCGAAAGAGTGGCTCCCCTACTACCTCGACCGTGCAGAGCTCGAGGCTCGCGAAGGGAACAGCAGCGTGGCCGCGCTCTATCGCGCCCGGGCCGCCACCGCGCGCGATGCCTCCGGCGCCTGGAGCGAGACCTGCTACCAGAACGAGCTTTGCAGGAACGCAGTGCGCGAGACGAACGGCCCGCTGGCGCTGCGGCTCTCGGTCGTGCAGAGCGACGAGACCCCTCCGTACGTCGAGATCTACGTCGACGACGCCCTCGCCGCCGAGGGAGAGATCGCGGACGAGCGCAGCTTCACCGTCGGCGGTCCCGGCCATCACCGCGTCGAGCTGCGGCTCGTCAACCGCCACACCCGCAACGGCGTTCAGCGCCGATTGCGCTTGTCGTGATCGAGTGACGCCACCGCCGCACCGACGATCGCCGCGAGCGTGGCCGGGTTCGACGGGATGAAGAAGTTGAAGTCGAACAACGCATGCACCATCGCGATAGTCAGACTGGCGAGAGCCGCAGTCTGAAACGCGCGCCGCCGCCAGGTCAGCTCGCGCGACGATTCGCCGAAGGTCATCCGCAGCAGCGCCACGTAGCCCCCGAGCAGTGCCACGACGGCGATGATGAAGCCGAGCGTCCCGGTGGTCGCGGCGATCTCCGCGTAGTCGTTGTGGGCGTGGTGATAGATCTTGCCGAGATCCTGGCGCTGCTCCATCGAGACTACCCGCTCGAACGTGCCGGCGCCGCTGCCGAAGAGCGAAAAGCGCTGCCACACCCCGAGCGCCGCGGCGATGCCGATGCGGCGTCCGACGAGCGTCTCGCGCTCGAGCTCGTTGGGAACGAAACGGGCCACGGTACGCTCCGGGCCGAGAAAGACGACCAGCGCAACGATCACCAGCGCACCGGCGAAGGCGCTGAAGGCAATCCGGGCGATCCGCCGGCCGGGGAGCATCGCCGCGACCGCCAGCATACCCGCAGCGAGGGAGAGCAGCGCGCCGCGGGACTGCCCCAGCAGGATCGCCATCACGCAGGCGATCGCCGCGACCGTGCCGAAGCCCGCCAGCAGCGCATGCCGCTCGAGCAACTGCACGAAGCGGCGGAGCCGCGGGAGGTCCCGCGGACCGGCGAGATGCCACGCCACCGCCCCCAGGAACAGCGCCAGCGGCAGCACGATCGCCGCGTAGTGCGCGAAGTGATTCGGGTTCACGAACGTGCCGGTGGCGCGGTTGAAGATCAGGTGGTTCGTCCAACCCCAGATGTCGTACTTCTGAAGCGCCGACGCACGCAGGCCATAAAGCGCCTCGAACGCAGCTGCCAGACAGAGCACGACCGCGAGGACGACGCGGCGGGTATGGGTGCGGATCAACAGCGCCGCCGTGGCGAACGCGGCCAGCAGCGAGGCCACCCGGAACAGCTCCAGCGCCGTCGCGTGCGGATCGACGCTGAGCGGAAAAAGTGTGCGGGAAACTGCACCGGCCAGCGTCGCCACGCGAGACGCCGAGGACCAGATCGCGTAAGACTCCGGCGACAGCGTCCGGTGCAGCGCGTGCGGCAGGGGAACGAGCTGGAGCGCGATCGCGGCGAGAAACAGCAGCGCGCCATTGTTGAAGATCAGCGCGGCACGCGTCGGCTGTGCAGTATTGGTGCGATCGCGCGTCGCGTAGAGCCGGATCGCGGCGGCGATGATGCAGGTCAGCAGCGGTCCGGCGATGAGCGGAATCCGGGCGCTTTCGACGATCGAGCCGAACGGAAGAGGCAGCCACGCGAGCCAGACGAAGTACATCGCCAGGCAACCTCGTTCGGTTCGGACGCCCCAGCGGGTCGCGGGCATGTAGGCCGAATTGTACGGGAGCGCGTGCTAAACTCCATCCGGTTCAGCATTTACAGGGAATTAAAGAGGGAACGGGCGTGTACGGAGTGCTTGAGCGTTTATCGGTCCTGATCATCGCAGCCGCACTGCCGGCCATCTCTTTCGCACAGACCAACCAGGAGCTGCGCGACCGCGATCCCGACCTCGCCGGCGCCAAGAAAGTCGCCGCCGACCTGCAGCAGGCGAACTTCCATGCCGGCCACTTCTACCTCCTCTCCCGCTTCCGGATCGCCGACGCGGGCTACAGCGAGACGTCGTACCTGCCGACCGGCAACGGCGGCGGCCTCTCCCTCACGGTCGAGGCGCCTCATCGCCTCTACTATGTGCCGCACCGGAAGACCGTCTTCACGGCCGAGCTCACCCCTGCCTATCACGTGGCTGGCGACCTCGACGACGACAGCCGGATCAGCTACCTCGCCCGCGGCGACGCCCATTTCCTGTTCAACCACCTCTATCTCGACGTCTACACCCTCCGCGCCGACCAGTTGCGAGCCCACGTCGCGGACGTGAATGCGCTGGCGCGGACGCGCGAAGACGAGAGCGGCGTCGCCGGCGAATGGAAGTACTCCAGCCGCACCAGCACCAACTTCGCCCTCCGCTATCGCGAGACCGAATACCCGGACGACCGCTTCGGGCCGGGACAGACCCCGCTGGCGCTGCTCGACCGGAACGAGCGCAACGCCCGGGTCGCCTTCGTCCATAAGACCTTCCCGCTCACCTCGCTGTTCGTCTCCGGCGAGGCCAGCAACTACGGATTCCGCTATGCCTCGTACAAAGAGAGCACGCGGCGCTTCTTCGGCGCCGGCGCGAACTACGACAACGGCCGTACGCAGGTACGCGTCGAAGCCGGACCCGGGACCCTCGACTTCAAGGCCCCCGGGGAGAACGACTTCAGCGGCATCCTCGGCTCGGTAGCCGCCAGCCGCGCGAACGGACGCTGGACCTATATCGGCCGCGTCAACCGCGACGTCGGCTTCTCGATCTACGAGGCCAACAACTACTACATCGCCGACTCCGCGCACGCCGGGGTGAGCTATACGGCCACGCGCCGCCTGACGCTACGCGGCAACGTCACCTACGAGATCGACAACTACGACACCCCGCTCAACGGCCGCGACCGCCGCGACACCATCTCCTTCACCAGCGTCGGGTTCAACTACGGCGTCCGGCGGCTTCGGGCGGGCGTCGACGTGGGATGGTACGAGCGGGATTCCACCTACAACGGCGACGTCGACTCCGGAATACGGTACGTCCTCCATTTGTCGTTTACCCCGTAGCAATTGTCAGAATAACCATACAAATACGGTTCAGGCACGAAGGTTTCACGTTCGCGTGACGCCGGGGTGGCCGCAACCGTCACAGAGGAACGGTAGGGTGGGCGCGGTCCGACAATCAGGGAGTGAGCCCGTTCCGCCGCGGCCTTTTAAACGGCTGCGGCTTTGTCACGTTGTTCTCGGGGTAAATGATGAAGCGAATCCTGAACCTGATCCTGGTCCTTCTGGCAACTGCCGCCCTCGGCGCGCAGGAGCTGCCTCTTCTCTCGACGGACGCGCCGATCGGTCCGCGCGACATCCTCAAAGTGACGGTCGTCGAAGATCCGTCCATCAACGCTCAGGTTACCGTCAGTCCCGACGGCAACATCGTGCTCAACGTCGTCGAGCGCGTGCAGGTCTCCGGGCTCACCGCGACCCAGATCGAAGCGCGTCTGAAGTCGATCCTCGAGGCGAACTACCTCGCCAAGGCCACCGTTCTCGTCGAGGTCGTCGAGTTCGCCAGCAAGCCAATCTCCGTCGTCGGCGCCGTCGTCCGTCCCGGAGCGATCCGCGCCACCGGCAGCACCACCCTCATCCAGGCCATCACCCAGGCGGGCGGTCTCGCCGCCGGCCACGGCCGCGAGCTCTACATCCTTCGCACCGGCGCCAATGGACTGACCGAGCAGGTCTCCGTCCCGGTCGACGAGCTGATGGTGCAGGGCAATCCCGACTACAACATCCCGCTGTCGCCGAACGACCTCGTCAACGTCCCGGTCGACACCCCGGTCACGATCTACGTCATGGGTGAAGTGATGCGGCCCGGCAAGAGCCAGTTCCGCAGCTCGCAGACCCCGACCCTCCTCCAGGCACTGGCCGACGCGGGCGGTCCGACCGACCGCGCCGGGAAGAAAGCGATCGTCATGCGCACCACCGGCGGCAAGCAGGTACGCATGGTCATCAACTTCCACGACATCACAAAGGGACGCCGCAAGGACGAGATCCTGCAGGACAACGACACCGTCCTCCTCGAAGAAAGCCTATTCTAGGCATGTTCTAGGCACGTCGAGGGGGCCACATGGAGCTCAATCCGCAGCAGGAAGTCCATCTCTCTCATTACTGGAACGTCATCCGGAAGCGCTGGACGGTCGCCCTGGCGATCCTCGGTGTGGTAATGCTCGGGACGTTCCTGGCGAGCTACTTCTCCCGGCCGCTGTACCGGTCGAAGATCCAGATCCAGATCGAGCGGGAGTCGAATGCCGTCACGGTCGAGGACATCTTCGGCATCGCCGCCTCGGACCAGGAGTTCCTGCAGACCCAGTACGTCCTGCTGCGCAGCCGCGGCCTCGCCCTCCGCGTCGCCGAAGACCATAAGCTCGAGAACGACCCCGAGCTCAACCCGGGCGGCACCGCCGGCAAAACCCCCGAGGAGATCACCCGCCTTCGCGACAGCATCGGGAAGGGCCTCCTCCCCGGCATCACCATCGAGCCGGTCCGCAACACCAACCTCGTCGAGATCTCGTACGTCGGCAGCTCGCCGCGCCTGGCGCGGAAGATCGCCGACGGCTGGGGCGAGTCGTTCATCCGGATGAACATCGCCAAAAAGCTCGAGAGCGTCCAGCACGCCAGCCGGTTCCTGACGTCGCAGATTGCCACCGTGCAGAGCAGCCTCGAACAGAGCCGGAAGGAACTGCAGCAGTACGGGCAGAGCCGCGGCATCATCTCCCTCGGCGAAGGCAGCAATGACAACGTGGTGATGCAGAAGCTCGGCGAGCTCACTTCCGACGTCACCAACGCCCAGGCCGCGGTCTACGAAAAGCAGGCCGCGTACACCTCGCTGCAGCGCACCCCGGCCGATGCCGCCGCGTCCGACGACCCGCTCGTCCAGCGCCTCAGCGGGGACCTCAGCACCCTTCAGCGCCAGTACAGCGAAAAGCTGACGACGCTGAAGGAAGGGCATCCCGAGATGCGCCGGCTGGCCGATCAGATCGAGAAGACCCGCACCTCGCGTACTTCCGCCGTCAACACGGCGTACCGGAAGAAGCTCGAAGCGGCGCGGGCCGATTTCGAGGCGGCGGTCGGACGCGAGAACGCGACCCGCGGCGCCTACAACCAGCAGCGCGGCGAGGCCCAGCGGCTCAACGTCGATGCCGCCCGCTACGTCGACCTGCGCATGGCCGTCGAGGCCAAGCAGGCGATGCTGGCCAGCCTGCAGAAACAGCTCAGCGAGACCGAGGTCGCGGCGCGCCTGCGCGGCTCCGCCTCCTCGAACATCCACATCATCGACCCCGCCGAGGTCCCGACCGGACGCGTCAACCTCTCGATGCGGAAGAACCTCCAGAACGCCTTCCCGCTCGGCCTCATCCTCGGCCTGGCGGCGATCTTCTTCCTCGAGTACATGGACCGCTCGATCAAGAACCCGGAAGAGCTCGAGCGGGTGACGCAGTTCGCCTCCCTCGGCGTGATCCCCTCGGCCGGCTCCATCAACTCCCGCTCCTACGGCTACGGCTCGGGCCACGGCCGCACCGCGCCGCGCCTTCGCGCCGTCGACGACGAGGGCAAGGTCGCCGGCGTGGAGCTGATCCCCCACACCGACGCCCGCTCGCCGGTCGCCGAGTCGTACCGCGCGCTGCGCACCTCGCTTCTCCTCGCCTCGGCCAGCTCCCCGAAGGTCATCGTCATCACCTCCTCGTTCGCGCGTGAGGGAAAGACCACCACCTCGGTCAACCTGGCCACGGTGCTCGCGCAGATGGGCAAGCCGGTGCTGCTCGTCGACGCCGACCTGCGCCGCCCCCGCCTGCAGAAGGTTTTCCAGGGGAAGATGAACCTCGGCCTGGTGAACTACCTCGCCGCGAACATCCCGCTGGACGACATCATCCAGCCGACCGAGGTCCCGCACCTCTCGGTCGTCCTCTCGGGACCGATCCCGCCAAACCCGTCCGAGCTCCTCGCGTCCGACCGGATGAAGCACCTCATCGAGGAAGTGCGCTCGAAATTCGCCTACGTCATCTTCGACTCGCCGCCGGTGCTCGCCGTGACCGACGCGGTGGTGCTCGCCGCCAACGCCGACGGCGTCGTGCTCTGCGTCCACGGCGGCCAGACCCCGCGCGAGCTCGTCCAGCGCTCCGCCGAACGCCTCCGCCAGTCCAACATCCCGGTCCTCGGCGCGATCCTGAACAACCTCGACCTGCACCAGTACGGCTACACGTACAAGAAGAGCTACTACGACTATTACGAGTCGGAGGAGACGACGGCGGAGCGGACCAGGAAGAGCGTGTGAGTGAGTTGCTGGTTGCCGGTCACTGGCTACTTGCGAGTCGCCGACTGACTCCATGATCGATATTCACCACCACCTTCTTCCTGGTGTGGACGATGGTCCGCGGGAGATGGACGAGGCGGTGGCGATGTGCCGGATGGCGGCGGACGAGGGGATCGAGGCGATCGTCGCCACTCCCCACGTGCTGCGCGGACGGTGGCGAACCTTCCCGCGGCCGGAACTGGACGCGCTGCTTCGCGAGCTTCGGCTGCGCGTCAACGACATCCCCCGGCTGCTCCTCGGGTCCGAATACTTTTTCGCCCACGACATGGCCGACGTCCTGCGTGCCGGCGCGCCGATCATCCCGCTGGCCGGCAGCCGCTACGTGCTGCTCGAGCTGGCGGCGAACGCCGTCCCGCCGATGCTCGAACAACCGCTGTACCGCGCGCAGCTCGAAGGATGGGTCCCGATCATCGCCCATCCCGAGCGTAACCTCGTCTTCCAGGCGAAGCCGGAGCTACTGGCGTTCATGGTCGGGCATGGAGCGCGGACGCAGGTCACCGCCGGCAGCCTCACCGGCGCCTTCGGTCCGGCGGCGCAGGCAGCGGCGGAGCGGTTCCTGGAGCTCAATCTCGTGCACTTCCTCGCCACCGACGCCCACAACGTGGAGAAGCGGCCTCCACGGGTACAGGCCGCCATCGCACGGCTGCGAGCGCTGGCCGGCGACCAGGTGACCGAGGCGCTGACGCGCGGAAATCCGCTCGCCGTGGCCGAAAATCGCGGACTGAGCTGGGAGCCTGAACCGAAAGAAGTCGCCCCTCCCGGATTTTTCACACGCTTCCGCTCGTTTTTCAGGACTCGTAAGGCGTAAAATCGAGGATCTCATGAACGCACGTGCCGCTCTCATCGCAGCCGCTGCCGCCCTCCTGCTCACCGCGGGTGAGGGAGCCGCGGAGAAAACTCCCAGCCTCACCTACATCCCGGCGAACTGCATCAAGGGCGGCGAGCTGGCTCTCATGCAGTTGCGGGTCGAAGGAAAAGGCGAGCTGCGCGGTTACTTCCGCCGCCTGAACACCACCGACTGGTGTTCGGTCGAAGGCGTGAATGACGGCCCGCTGTCGCGCGTCGTCCTGCCGAAATTCGAGACCGGAGACGAGGTCGAATACTTCTTCGTCCTCATCGACGGACGCCGCGTCGTAGCCCGCTCTCCGCGGATCTATCGCGCCAAAGTCAACACCGAGTGCGGCGCCGCCTTTGCCCGGCACATCCAGCGCCTCGCCCTTCGCTGCGGCGAAGACATGCAGGGCCTCCCCTCCTCCCTCGGCGCCGGCTATACCGTAGACGCCGCCCTGGTCGACGAGGATCCGCCGTACAGCACCCCGGACCGCCCGACCGAGCGCCGGCCGTAAAGGGCACACAAACTCAGAAATTGAAAAGCGGCACCGCAAGGTGCCGCTTTTGTTTTGGGGCTCAATGCCCACGCGTACCCGGCCTGAAGGCCGGGCCTACAGCTCTTTCGCCGCCTTCGGCGGCTCCCGTAAGTTCAGCGACCATCTATTTCCGGGGCGTACTCAGTGCGCCCGTGCCTTCTTCACCTCTTCCGTCAGCACCGGAAGAATCTGAAAGAGGTCGCCCACGATCCCCAGGTCCGCCACCCGGAAGATTGGCGCCTCGGGGTCTTTGTTGATGGCCACGATGTGCTTCGACGACGACATCCCCGCCAAGTGCTGGATCGCGCCGGAGACACCCGCCGCAATGTAGAGATTCGGGCTCACCACGCGGCCGGTCTGACCGACCTGGTGCTGGTGGTCGATCCAGCCCGCATCCACGACCGCACGTGACGCCCCCACCGCGCCGCCAATGGCGTGCGCGAGATCGCGGACGTACGAGAAGTTCGCCGCTTCCTTCAACCCGCGGCCGCCCGAGACGATGATGTCGGCTTCCGCGAGCGAGATCTCGTCCGACTCCGGCGCCTTCGTCTCCACCAGCTTCACGCGTGCGTCGCCCGTTTCGACGGTCAGGTTCACCACCTCCGCCGCGCCGCCGCCCGCTTCTTCGGCGGGAAAGGCGTTCGGCCGCGTGGTGGCGATCGCGGGAGTGCCGGTCACTTCGACCGTGGCGAAGGCCTTGCCGGAATACACCGGTCGGCGCGCGCGCAGCTTGCCGTCCGTCCACTCCAGACGATCGACGTCCGAGGCCACGCCCACGCCGAGACGCGCGGCGAGACGCGGCGCGAGATCGCGGCCGTTCGACGAGCCGGCGAACAGCAGCACCGACGGCTGCGCCTCCTGCACCGCCTGCGCGAGCGCGGCGGTGTACGACTCCGTGACGTACGGCCCGGGATTGGCGACGTAGACCTTCTTCGCGCCGTAACGGCCCGCCTCCTCCGCGGCTGCCGCGTCGGTGGCGAAGGCCATGAGGTTTCCCCCCGCGGCCTCGGCGAGCTTGCGTCCGATGGAGAGTGCTTCACGGGAAGCCTTCTTGAGCTTCCCGTCGACGATTTCCGTGAATACCAGAACACCAGCCATTGATTTTCTCCGCGAGGCCTAAAGCGCCTTCGCTTCCTCTTTGATGTATTTCAGGATTGCCTGAGCCGCGGCAGCCGGATCGGCGCCGTCGACCTTGCGCCCGCCGCTCTTCTCGGCCGGCAGCTCGAGCGCGACCGTGACCACGCGCTGCTTGTAGATGTCGCCCTCATCGAGGCCGAGGTCCGTGACCGACTTCGTGTCGACGGCCACTTTCTTCGCCGCCATGATGCCCTTCAGCGACGCGTAGCGCGGCTCGTTGAGCCCTTTCTGCGCGGTGACGATGGCCGGCAGCGGCGCCTCGAGCACTTCCTCGGCGGCTTCGATCTCGCGATGCGCGGTGAGCTTGCCGTCCGCCACTTCGAGGTGCGTGACGACGTTCACCTGCGGATAGCCGAGCAGCTCAGCCACCATCGGGCCGACCAGGGCGTTGTCGGTGCCGACGCCCTGCTTGCCGAGGAATACGAGGTCGTGCGGAACGGACTTGATTGCGGCCGCGAGGACTTTGGCGATGCCGAGCGAATCGGCGTCGCTGACTTCCCCCTTCACGTGCATCGCCTTCGTGGCGCCGCGGGCGAGGGCCTCGCGCAGGCCCTGCTGCGCGCGGTCGGGGCCGAACGTCAGCACGGTGACGTCGCCGCCCGATTTTTCCTTCAGGCGGATGGCCTCTTCGAGCGCGTACTCGTCGTAGGGCGAGACGATGAACTTCAGCCCCGCCTCGTCGACTTTCGCGCCGGCGATCTTGATGCGGGACTCGGTGTCGGGAACGTGACTGATGCAGACGATGGAATTCAAGAAGAGCCTCCAGGCAGGAGCTGCACGCTGATGCATCCGCGTGCGAAGCCGCGCAATTCTATTGAGGAGGCACGTAAATCGCAACGCGTTTCGGCCATCTGGGAACCCCCTGAAGATCGCGAGGACGGAGGACGGCGATGCCGATGGCAAGCAGGCCGCACGAGGTGGATGGCAACAGCACGATGGTCGGGCGGAGGTCGTTTCGCGCGATGCCCGATTTCAAGCGCGCCAAGAGCAACGGGAACGGTCACGGCAACGGCCACGGCCAGACCCGCTACAACAACAAGGACTCCAGGACCTCCCCCCCCGAGGCCACCAACGCCGAGAACTTCTACTACCTCAAGCAGATGAACTCCAAGACGCCGATGGTCATCGTCATGACCGACGGCGAAGAGATCCGCGGCTGGATCGAGTGGTACGACAAGAACTGCCTGAAGGTGAACCGCGAAGGCGCGCCCAACCTGCTGATCCAGAAGCACTGCATCAAATATCTGTTCAAGCAGGACGAGCTGTAGTTGTTGTCGGTTGTCGGTTGTCAGTTGTCCGAACCGGTCTCGCGAAAAAGGGCCCGTGACTGACAACCGACAACTGACAACAGAGTCCTCCGCAAAGGGCGCCGTTAGAATGCGCCCGTG
>Ga0190275_10000984_pt1 | contig 22120 bp, 20 predicted proteins | sample Popmic550T_FD_133745 | JGI IMG/M metagenome (GOLD analysis project Ga0190275, IMG submission 133745) | Populus adjacent soil microbial communities from riparian zone of Yellowstone River, Montana, USA - 550 T | ecosystem: Environmental > Terrestrial > Soil > Riparian zone > Trees stand | place...
CGCCGCCTGGAAGATGGACACCGAGGGCAAGCGCGCCGCCCGCCAGTCGATCTCGGCGATCAAGATCGTCGCCGCCAACATGGTCATGGACGTGCTCGACCGCGCGATCCAGATCCACGGCTCCCTGGGCATGACCGACGACACCCCCCTCGCCGCCCTCTGGCGCTTCAGCCGCATGCTGCGCCTCGCCGACGGCCCCGACGAGGTCCACAAGATGGTCCTCGCCCGCCGCGAGCTCAACCGCTGGGCCAAGCGCGACGAGGCCGCGGCGGCGGGAGATCTGGAGACGAAGCACGCGCCGCGGATGGTGTGACCTGATCGGATGCGATGTTTATCATCTCGTTTCGAGATGTCAGACATCGCAAGCAAAGACGCAGCCGACCGGCTTTTCGTCGCCCTCGGCGAACAGCTCGCCGCCGCAGGCGAGCGTTACGAACTGGTCGTGATCGGCGGCTCGGGCCTGTTGGCCCTCGGGATCATCGAGCGGTCGACCCGCGATGTCGACCTGCTGGCGCTGCGCTCCGGCGACAAGCTCGATAGCGCCGAGCCGCTGCCGAAAAAATTGGCGACGGCGCGCGAGCGCGTCGCCCGCGACTTCTCCCTCCCCAGCGACTGGCTCAATCCCGGCCCGACCGATCTACTCACGCTCGGTCTGCCGGACGGATTCATCAACCGCCTCGAGCGCCGTAACTACGGCGACAGCCTCAGCGTCTACCTCGCCTCTCGCTATGACCAGATCCACTTCAAGCTCTATGCCCTCGTCGACCAGGGCCCCGGAAAGCACGAGGACGACCTGCGGGCCCTCTCGCCCACCGAAGGGGAGCTCTTGGCAGCTGCGCACTGGAGCCGCTCGCACGATCCTTCAGAGGGCTACGCCCAGATGCTTCGCGATGTTCTCACTCACTTGGGAGTCGACCGTGTCGATCTCGGAAGCTAGGCAAGACCTACAGAGTCATCTTGTCTCCTTCCTCTGGAGTCAGTGGGCGCAGATTGGCGTCCTCGCAACCACCAACCGCGCCGACCGCTGGGCGGCGGACCCCGAGGCGCTCCTCCTGCTGACCTTCGAGGTTGGACGCGAAGAGCCCCGTCTCTTCGATGAGGTGCTGGATTGGCTGGCGGCAAACGAGCGACTGATCAGCATCCAACGCCTGCGCAACCTAGCCCGCGACGAGGAGGATCACGCACTGATCGAGGCCGTGGTGGGCTGGCTGGGCGGGCGGCGACGGCGAGCGCGTCTGGAGGCACGGGCAAAGGCAGGCGGATCGACTGACCCGGAGCCCTTCTTCCGGAACTCGCGACTGCCGATCACCGACCCCGACCCAACATTCCTCGCACAGGGATTCGTCAAGGCAAAGTCCGATCCATCCGGCAAGTCCCAGGCTCCCCAGGTCTTGCTCCCAATCAACTTTGCCTTCCGCCTTCGCCTGCTGCTGGGGATCGGCTCCCGCGCCGAGGCCATGCGTGTGCTCCTTACCATCGACGCGCCTCGAGCCAACATCCAGGTGATCGCCGCATCCACCGCTTACACGAAGCGCAATGTTCAAGAGGCTGTCACCTCCCTCAGCGCCGCCGGCGCTCTGGATGCCTTCGAAGTCGGCAACGAACAACGCTTCTCCGCCCCGCGCGATCGTTGGTCGCGCTTCCTCCCGCTCGACGACCTTCCCCGCCACGAGGACTGGCCCCAGGTTTTCGCCGTCTGCCGCAAGGTTCTTCGCTGGCTAGCCGATCCGACCCATCAGGACCTAAGCGACTACATGCTCTCCAGCGAAGCGCGAACCCTGGCCGAAGAAGTAAACCCCGACCTCCAGTTCGCGGGAATCGCGATCGATGGTCAACCCGACGGCTCGACGCACTTGGAGAGCTTCATCCGACAGCTCCTAGAACGCGCACCGATCTAGCCAGCGCGACAAGGGCCCCGGCCACTGCGAGATCCGCAACGAGCTCAACCGCTGGGCCAAGCGCGACGAGGCCGCGGCGGCGGGAGAGCTGAAGGCGAAGCACGCGCCGCGGATGGTGTGAGAAAAGAAAGGGCCGGGATCTCTCCCGGCCCTCTCACACCGCTGACCGCGTGAATCAACCCTGCAGGGCGACTCCCGCGAAGTAGCACTGCCCGGGATGACCGGCGATGTTGAAGCCGATCGTCTCGTTCTGGAGGATCACAGTGGGGCCGCCGGGGGCGACCGCGGTGAGTCCCGGTTCTTCGCCGACCTCGATGTCCGGTACGCCGGTCGCGGTCGACTCGTCGTAGAGTTCAGCCGGGCTGTCGTCGACGTCGAAGACTTCGAACTCGTCTCCGTTGTTGTCGTCCATCGATGCGCCGTTGACGGAGGTGTACAGCAGCATCCGTCCACTGTCGTTACCGCCGACGTTGATCGCGCACTCACCCTTGATCGAGAACGGCCCGAACGAGGCGATGTCGTGGGTACCGGGTCCGACGAACACGCCGAACGGCTTGTATCCAGCGAGGCTGGTGGCGCTGTTCGCGGTCGTCGCCGTGGTCGCGGTCGTCGCCGTGGTCGCGCTGGTGGCGGTGGTGGCTTTGGTCGCGCTCGGAACGGTGCCGAGGGTCGACTCGTTGATCTTGTCGCCGGTTACGGCGGCTTTCTTGATCTTGGCGGTCGTAACCGCATTCTTCTTGATCTTCGCCGCGGTGACAGCGTTCTTCTTCAGCTGCTTGGTGCCGACGCTGTTCTTGCCGAGGTTGGAGGCGGCGAACGCCGTCGCCCCGCCGAGAACGAGAAAGACGGCGATCGACGCCATCACGTTCGCGTACGTGAATCGCTTGCGAATCTGCTTCAAGTGAGCGCTCCTTAGTCCGTTATGCACAGAGCAAGGCTCCGGATGGAGCCTGCTTCTTACAATTTCACCGCCTAGACCCTTACACCTTCCTCGGATATCAGACATGACCGACGACACCCCGCTCGCCGCCCCCTGGCGCTTAAGCCACATGCTGCGCCTCGCCGACGGCCCCGGCGAGGCCCAAGATGTCCTCGCCCGCCGCGAGCTCGACCGCTGGGCTAGGCGCGACGAGGCAGCCGCGGCGGGCGAGTTGGAGACGAAGCACGCGCCACGGATGGTGTGAGCCCGATCAGGGGCCCTTCGTGCCGCCGACTCGATTCACGATGCCGTAGACGTTCCGAACCGATCTACCGCCCGCCTACAAAGGTGAAGCGGTCTTCGCCAACGCCAAGATCTTCTCTTACTCGTTGGCGACGCCTACGGCTCTCGCTCCAGCATCCTGCGGTAAGAACTGAATCCCCAAAACGCACCTAGTGCACAGACTGCAGCAGGCCACAGCTCTCCCATAATCAAACCGAATACCGTTCCGAGCAGAGAAGCTACTGCCAGAATCAGCATAATTTTGATTTCAAGTTTCACCGATCTAAGAAGAAAATATGGCACACCACGGCGCTTGAACCATGGCTTCAGCAGAGCCCTGCGACCCCCGCCATGCCCAGAATTATCCCAGCGCCCGTAAGCTTGCTTCCCAACTTGGTCACTCCTGCAGCGATTCTCGTACCTGCCTGCCCCACAAGTCCTCCTCCATACCTTTCAAGGAGATGACCAACACCCCCCACGACTATCCCACTATCGGAACAAGACGCCGCTTCATCAATAACGATCAGGGCGTTCGTGGCCTTCTTCATCGCATCGTTCACGTTGTCTTCCCAGGGCAGCCGGGGGATATTGATTCCTGGGAAACCAGGGAGCGCCCGAGTGCTTTCGGTCCTTTTCTGTCGAACGCGACTCTTCACGTTTGCTATCGCCTTCCGCACATTCGTCTCTGCTTTGCGGAGCGCTGCCGCACATCTCTTCTTGGTTGAGCAGGTTCCTTCCAGGTCGAAGGCGTTGACCGGATCCTGGTCGGCATAATCGTAGGCATTAGCTGAGCCGCCAAGAATCGGATCTGGCGTGAGGAAGCGGCCCAATGACGGGATATAGCTCCGTACTCCCATCTGGATCACTCCTGAGGGAAGTTCCGTGCGACGCTGCTTTCCGCCCAACCAGCCGAAGCGGGGCGGTCCGGATTGCTTGGGATTACCGAACTCGTCTGACTCAAAAGTCGCCAACAATTCGGTTGCCGACTGACTGAGACTGGCCGTAGCCATCACATCCCCATGCAGGTTGGTCAGTTGCAACGTGGTGCCTGAAGAACTGCCCTGAATAGCGGCGAGTTCCCCGCCGATGCCGACGATGTTTCGGCTCCAGCTTGACCCCCGACTCGTCCACGCAGGAGCATCTGACCCGCCTGCATAGTGGAACACTTCGGTCCCTTCAAGACCGCCCGCCTGTAGCCTCTGGCGTTGGCGTCCCAAGGCATCTAGCTGGAAGGTGTTCGTAACCCCGTTCTGGGACTGTTCGGCGACCATGTCGGTGCTGAAGTAGCTGGTCGAGAGTGCTTTGCCGCCCGCGTAGCCTGCCGGGAGCGACGTGATGCGACCGAAGTTGTCGTAAACAAGGCTGGTGCCCAGCAAACGGTCCCCCGTGTCGTAGCTGTAGCTCTGCGTTGAGCCAGCCGAGGTGGTGTCGCATGCGCCGCCTATCCCCGGCGCCCGGGTGATGAGCGCAGTCCGGTTGGAGTTTTTGTCGAAGCTGTAGGAGCGGGTAGTGCATGAGCTGCCTTGGGGGGTGTCGCGGGCCTGTATCAGCCTCCCCGCCTTGTCGTAGTAGTACAGCTGGCTCGACAGCGTGCTGGTCTGCGCGAGCACCTGGCCGTGGATTGACTCTTCAGCATCAAAGTCGAGCCAGGTGCAGTTGTCGGAGCACATGGTCATCTTCACGTAGGCCAAGTGGGTCGGCGCCCCCGTCTCGTCGAAGGTCGTTTTCCCGACGAGACCGTTGGGGAGACCCCGTTCGGTGATCGCGCCATCGGCGTTGTAGCTGGCGGTGAAGGTGCCCGCTGCCGAGTCCTGCAGTTCGGTGAGGAGCCCGGTGACCGAGTCATAGACCCGAGTCTGGGTTCCTTTGCCGTCGTTCGTGATCACGGGACGGCCGAGAAGATCGTAGGTCTGCGTTGCGGTGTTCCCGTCGGCGTCCTGATAGGCGGTCTGGCGGCCAAGGGTGTCATAGGTGGCGGTCACGGCCTGGTCATCGGCGATCCACTTCTGGATGCGGTTGTTGCCGGTGTCGGCGATCCAGATGTTGTTTTCGGAGTCGACCGTCAGGCCCATCGCGTAGCTGAAGTTGAACTGCCCGGCGCCTGAGCCCGAGGAGCCGAACTGTTCTACGTAGGCGCCGCTCTGGTCGAAGCGCTGGATGCGGTCGGCTTCCTCGCCGACCCAGACGTTGCCCTGGTGGTCGACATCGATTGAGCTGGGCCGGTTGAACTGGCCGTTCCCCGAGCCGGCGGAGCCGAACTGACGGACGAAGCCGCCGCTGTCGTTGAAGACGGAAACGCGGTGATTGCCCCAGTCGGCGATCCAGACATCGCCGTTGGGGCCGATGTCGAGAGCGGTCGGTTCGGAGAGCTGACCGGCGCCCGAGCCTTTGGAGCCGACTACTTTGATGAAGGCGCCAGCTTCGCTGAACTTCTGCACGCGATTGTTCGAGGTGTCGGAGACCCAGACGTTGCCTAGGGAGTCGATTGCGATTCCTTCGGGGCTGTTGAAGGCGCCGTTGCCGGAGCCATAGGAGCCGAACTTGCTCAGGTATTCGCCTTTGTCGTTGAACTTCTGGATGCGGTTGTTGCCGGCGTCGGCGATCCAGAGGTTCCCTTTGGGGTCGATCGCGATCGCAGTCGGGCGGTCGAACTGGCCGTTGCCCGTGCCGGAGGAGCCGAATTTGCTGATGAATTCGCCTTGGGCGTTGAACTTGTGGACCCGTCGGTTGTTCTGGTCGACGATCCAGAGGTTGCCGGTGGCATCGCGGGCAACATCGGCGGGGTGGTTGAACTGGCCGTTCCCGCTGCCCGAGGAGCCGAATGAGAAGGCGTGGCTGCGGGAGCCGCCGCATCCGCCTTCGCAGATGAAACGCTGGCTCGTCGGGCGGCCGGTCGTGGGGCTGTATTGGGATTGGGTCTTTGGGATAGCCACCCCTCCACCGATCTGCTGCGAACTCAGCTCGCGCCCAGCTGAGTCGTAAGTGAGAGTTGATTTCCTGGTGAAGTCGCCTCCCGCTTGGCCTCCGGGGCTTTCAAGCACTTCGGTCGGCTGCGCGAGCGGTGAATAGGCCGCGTACTTCCTGACTAGGAGCTGTGGTGGTCCCACCGGAGTTGACTGCGCCGCCGGCGTGACCTTACACGGCAGATTGGCCCAAGCGGGCTTGCCGCCGCAGGAGCTGTCGGAGGGATGCGCCCCCGCCGTGTAATAGAGGGTTTTGGTCGTTCGCGCATCTCCGCCGTTGGGATTGGCGGGCAGGCGTCTTTCGGTGGGCAGGCCGCTGACGGGGTCGTACTCGATATGGGTGCGGAGGTTAAGCCCCTGCGGGTCGACGATCGTGTCCGTCGGCTTGCGCAAGGTCCAGTCGTATTTTGTTTCGGTGACGCGCTGATCGGCGTCGATGGGTTGCCCCGGTTGCCCGGGCAGCTCGGGAATATTGGCGCCGACCGTCACTCGCGTGGGCAGGTGGTAATAGGGCTCGCCCGGTGGCGGCGTCGGCGGTGCCCCCATGTCGTAGTCATAGACCGAGTGGAGACGCGCTTGGACGAGGGATCCCGACTCGAGGCGGACCTCATGTAGCGGACCCCATTCCTGCGCCAGCACGATCCCCTCAGGTGAGAATTTCCTTTTGGTCTCGAGCTCATGCGACCGGCTAACAGGTTCTGGCGCCGCCAGGGCACGGAGGCGGTTCTGGGCGCTCAGTTCACGGGTCACGTTGCCGTGTTCGTCGGTTTCGGCGGTCGTTATCGAAGGCGCGGTGGTGCCGGCGCCCGATGAGGTCGCGGTATTCACCGATTGGCCTTCGGCGTCCATGTAATGGACGGTGGCACGGGAATAGCTGGTTGGCGGGATCGCTGGTATCTGGTCGGGCGGGAAGATCGCGGTTGCGTCGGTGGGAATGTCCTGCTGGCCCCACTGGGCGACCGCGGCGCCGCTCATCTCATAAGCAGCGCCGGCACCGCTGATCGGCACTCCGTAGACGATCGTCGTCTGGGCGATCGAGGGGCTGCTCAACAGGCTCTCTCGCTTGACGTTGAGCAGGCGACGCGCGTTTGGGAACTCGCCCTGCGGGGGTTCGTATTCAAGGGTCCAGGGTTTCTCCCCAGGAGGCGTGATCGTACGGATCTGACCGCCTTCGTAGGTGTAGGTCTCTTTGAGGTTTGGCGAGATGCGCGGGTCCCATTGGGAGACCAGCCGGCCTTGAGTGTCGTAGCTGTACTTGGCGACTTCCCAGCTTCCCATCGTGGAGGCGCTGGCCGGGCCGTGGTAAGCGATGGCGGATAGGCGATCGCCCAGATTCGATGGCGCCCCCCAGGTCGTTGCCGGCTGGTAGGAGAACACAAGGGTGCGACAGCCCAGGGCAGTCGGAGGCGCGGTCGGCCCCCCCTCGGTGCAGGTCACACCGGGAGCCGACGGAGCGATGATCATGCTGAGGCGCCTTTTGCCGCCGATCGGCTGGTAGACCATCCGGGTGGAGTTGGCCCCGCTGCCGACCTGAGACACGGAGGTCGGCAGATAGGCGTTGCCGCTGGAGCTGTTGTCGAAGATCGTGCGGTTGCCGCCTGGGTCGGTTAAGGCAAAGTGGCTAGCGTCCTGGCGAATCAGCTTCCAGCCCTGAGCGCCAGGCGGGGAGATGTAGTTGCCGCCGCTGAATTCGAAGGCGTACTCATAGCCTTCTAGATCGGCCAGAAGCACGTAGTCGTCGAAGCCTTCTTCTTTTTCTTCAACGCTCGCGACCACCTCGGTTACCTTCTGCCACTGGGCTCCTCCGGCGGCTTCCACAGTTATTCCCGGCTTCCAGCCCCGCCCCAACACGCCCGTGTCGCTCGCGCTACCGGCATCGCGGGAGCTATGGGTACGGGAGAATTCGAGTGCGGAGCCGAAGCCGGGGATCGAGACATCGGTTCGGTTGACCGTGACGTTGCCGGTCAGCAGGTTGACGGTTCCCGGCCCCACTGCCGTGGTTGCGTCGCGGGTACCGCCGATGTTGGGGTCGACGGTCGCGCTGGTCGGGACGCTATAGCCGACGCCGGAGGTGCCGTCAAACAGCGCCCGGACCTGGATCGGGCCGCCGGCGATCGCCAGGCCCGGCGACGCATTCGCCGCATCGAAGAAAACTGGCGCACTGTGATTACCCGAGACCGCCATCGGCCAGGTGACCTGCTGGCCCTGAGCGTCGCGGACGAGGCTGGACGGGATCGTCGTGAACGTCGAACTGGGACCCGGCCTGAACTGAAAGGTCACGCCGGTCACACCCGAGCCGAAATCAGCCTTGAGCGTGAGACGGCGGGCGGTCTGGGTCCCTTCGCGAGGAACGGTAAGGCCGCTGCCGGTGGGCGCGGGTGGGTAGTAGGAGACCGAGAGGTAGGGGCGGAGGCTGGAGTTGGGGCTGGCGCTGGAGTTGAATGCGACCCGCCGGTCCGTGCAAGAGGTCGGCCCGCATACCCTGGATCCCTCGTCGTTGAGCTTGACGAGAAGCCCGTGGTTCGGCATTCCCTGAGACACCCAGCTTCGGACAATGCCGATCAACCCCTGATGGGTTCCGTCCGAGAAGTTCCACCAGCCCGCTTGGCTTCCACGCTGGCTGGTCAGGACGGTCGCGTTGTCGTCCAGGAGGTAGTCGCCACCTTTAGTGGTCCAAGCCGAGCTACCGTTGTAGGTCCCCCAATTGATCATCTCGGCCCATGGTTTGGTGGCCCGCAGCACCTGAACCCCGCTCGTGTTGAGAGCCGCGCTTGGGGAGTAGAGCCCCATGGTCGCGTTGGTGATGTAGGCGCTTTGAGGAATCGGGGTCAGGCTGAAGCGAAGAGCCGATCGAGCGAATTCATCCTCCGCTTCGCCTGCGATTTTCGGCCAGAACGCACTGAGCAGCTCCTGGTTTCCGTGATAGGCGGCGCACGCCCCCCAGCCGGTCTGATCACGGCGAGCGCCATAAGTGCAGTCGAGGGAAGCGCTTTTGACGAGCAAGCTGGGATCGATACGCGCCGGCCAGACACGCTCCGGTTGTGAGAGCCACTCGCGATCGGCCTCGACCGTCAGTAACCATTTACCTTTGGCCTGGGGCTCCAAGCTGTAGTCGACGGCACGGGAGATCTGGGGAACTGGGGCACTGTCGGCCATCAGCGGAGCGGGAAGGGTGACGACCTCGCGACCGCTTTCGTCGTGGAACACGATTGAGCCATCCTTGAGCTCAGTCGGCACGAGGCCATCGGAGGCATTGAGCTCAAAGCGGAAGCTGGTCGGCTGCGAAGAATCGACGATGACGATGTCCTCCTTGAGGCCATTCGCGAGGCTCGTGAACTCAAAGCTCGTACCGGGATCGACCGTTTCGTAGCTGGCACTGTTCCCTTCGGCCTCCACGGCTTTGGTCTTGGCCCCTAGGAGCTGCTGGGAAACCCATTCATCTCCGTCGGAAATGAGCACCGGGTCGGACCCGACCCGGTGCGGAAGAGTTAGGTCAAAGCTGTTGTTGCCGTTCGTGAGGCCAGCACCGCTCTGTTCAAGCTCTTCCTCGATCGGCACCCAATCGCCGTCGTCATCGCGATAGTTGAGGGGCGTCTCAAAGACCCGGGTTTCGTGAGTTCCGTCTGGCAGGCGAAACGTCTGAGAGGTGGCGGTGCGCTTGCTCTCAAGCTCGATGCCCACGGGCTCTGGCGGGATAGCGCTCAAGGCCGCCGCAGTGTCGGGCTCGGAGCTGGGCGAGTCCTCACCGGATGCGAGGGCAATTCCGGAGGACAGCACAAGGAGCGCCGCAACGACGACAGCAACAGTCCCATTCTTTCCAATGCGCGGCATCTTTCCCTGCTCTCAGTTGTGGACGAGTTGATGAGTCGCCGGCCTCCTGGTCGGCGCCATTAGACCTATATGTAGGGGATTACTTTTGTCAACACTGGACTCACGACATGAACGTGAGGCAATATCGAGTTAACAAACTGCGTATGCAAGCGATGTAAGTACGCGTCAGCCATTACTCACGGTAGACGGTATAGGCGCCCCAAACTCACCTGAAAGCCAGGCCATGCCCTCCAGCAGCTCGCAGGGCGAGATTGAGAGGGCGGCGGCAAGTTTCAGGATCGTGTCCAGTCCGGGAACCCTTGCTCCGCGCTCCAGCTCACCTACCTCGGTCCGGTGGAGTGCGGCACGAAACCCCAGCTCTTCCTGAGATATTTGTGCGTCTTCTCTGAGCCTTCGGAGATTTTCTCCGAAGCGATCTTTGAGAAAGGTGGTCAAGGGCTTCTAGGCCGGAGGTGGCCCTGAGTGAAGTTCGTTGGCGATCACGCCACCTCCGCCCGTCAGTTGGCCGGTGATGAAGACCGACCACCCGGCTTGAAGCTTCCCGCCGTGTCGATCCACGACGCCGGCGGGGACTTCGATCTCGCAGCTGGCTGTTTCCACCCGCTCGAGAGAGCTGTTTGCGTCGGGGGCGGGAAAGGCGAGGAACAGGACGACGACCGGCTCGCCGTCGCGGCCTTCGTCCATCAGCGGCTCTGCGGCAAGGATTCCGCTGAGATACACGCGGTTGTGCAGTAGCCGTGAATCCTGGCCTTGATGGGCGCGCGCCGCCCCTTCCGTCGGCGGGTGCCCACGCAGCGCGCCGGCCGACGCGCCCGGCCCTTGCCCCACCTGGGCGCCGGCTGGGGCGGCGTCGGCCGACGCCTGGCGGTCCCTTCGGCAAGATTGGCGAACACGGGGAAGGAGGCTCATCGGTCCTACGCGCCTCTCGTCTCGGTGGCGCTGAGATTTGCCAACACGGCCTCACACGCCTCCGACACGAGGCGATTCCGCCTCTTGATCTCCTCGACTTCGGCCAGCTCCGGTTCCAGGCTGGCTGTGTGGCGCTCGGCCAGCTCGCGCAGCCGGGGCAGGGCTCGGCACAGCACTTCCGGGGGCGCCGTCAGATCGACCGGCTCGCCATGTCCGTCTCCCAGTCCAAGATCGTCCAACAGCCGCAGGTCGTCGGAGTACTCGCGGCCGATGCGTTCGGCGGCCTCATAGTTTCTCGACCGGATTGCCAGTTCGATGTCGCCGATCCCGCTCAGCCGGTCGAGGATCTGATCAACCAGCGCATCGCGCTGTTGCGCCGTGACGGTGGGGGTCATGCGAGAGACCAGAAGACCTCGATGGAGCCACGCGACGGGCTCTCGCCCACCTTCTCGATCACCTTCGCTTCCGCCAGCCTGGCGACGTGGTAGGCGACACACTGTTGGGTGAACCGCTCGCCAAGGATCCTCCTGAGATCAAGGGCAGAGAGGGGCTTGCCGATCCAAGACAGCGCTTCGATCATCTGCACCTTCACCGGGTGGATGAGAAGGGGAGCGAGCGCGCCCCAGTCGAACGGAGGCGCCTCACTCCCCTCACTCATCGTCATGCCTCCCGGTCTCGGCCAGACGGGAGGCACTGTCGGGGGGCGGCGTGGGAGGAAGGTTGGTCATGGAAGTTGCCAACCGACCCGGCCACAGGGCGGCAGCAGCTTGAAGTGGGAGAAGCCCGTCCGCTGCCCTTGAGCCGGATGACTGCGCCTCGGGGTGAGTTGAGGTGCAGTCGGTGTCGGTTGACTACTTCACATTTCCACACGGAAACGTGGGGGTCAAACGTGCGCTGTTGGCTATACAGCACCCGCTGCGGGTGGCGGTCTCGGCGCAGTACGCTCGCGCTCGAAACCAAGAGACGCCACGACGATCGACTGGGCATCCTCGCTTGACTCGGCACGGCGGTTGGTCGATTCGGCCTCTATTTCGCGGACTCGCTCCCAGGACCGCGCCTGCTCGGCGGCAATGTCCATGCGGCCTTGAGCATCCACGTTGAACCAACGCCAAGTCAGCCAGACCTGCGGATCGCTTCGCATCTTCCCTGCCCATAGCGCCGCCATCGCCTCGGCCGTCATGCACTGGAGGATCAACCCCGCGGTTACTTGCCGCTGTTGGGGCGTCATCGCCTCGATTTCCTCGTCCGAGAAAAAGGGCATTTTTATGGCTCGGTAGTAATGCCGAGTGGTGTTTCGAACCTGCTCGGTTTTAGCGAGTTCGATGGAGCCGCCGTCCAGCAGTTCTCTTATGTGATGGGACACGTTGTTGGTTGGCTCGCCGATGATCTCGGCGATCTCGTCGGGCGTGTAGGTGCCTTCGTTGAGGATGCTCAGCACGTAGACCCGAACGCGGTGGCCCACGGCATAGGCGACAACTTCCTCAATGGTCTTACCGCTCTGTCCTCTGCGCACCGTCGTTTTCACGGAGCCCTCCTCATTAATAATTCCCTCCCCTAGTCAGCATCTATCGAGCATACGAAGTTCTCTAATAACAGAGGCTACTTAGTCGGCATCTGTCAGATACTAGATATTTCTTTAGCATCATTTCCTCCTCCTGGCGAGCCGCGCTGGGCTGAGACAGGGGAGGAGGTGAGAGTCGATGAAAATTGGAAAAGTGGCGCATGTTTACTTGAGCTACATGGTCATGAAGAACGCCTAGAGCGCGGGCAACGGGGCCGGCCTCAGGCGCCAAGCATCGGGGTCGGGGTCGGCCTTTTATGGCGCCGGATGCGCCAGCGACGATTGAGCGCTCAAGAGATTACCAAGAAAAATGTAAAGTTTTACATGGTGATCGATGCTCGCAACGTGGACGATCCGCAATGTGGGCAACCTCGGCAAGAATCTGCGGGCGGCCCGCAAGAAGCTCCGGCTTTCCCAGGAAGAGGTCGCCGCGCGCAGTGGCCTTGAGCAAGGCGAGGTCAGCCGGATCGAGCGCGGTCTACGCGACCCCCAGGTCTCGACGCTGGAAAAGCTCGCTGCCGCCGTCGAGGTGCCGCCCGGCCGGCTCCTGGACTGAGGATTTGATTCCAGATCGCAGATTTTGAAGCTTGATACCTTATGAGGTATCGTAAATACGGGAGACTCCCCAAGAACGGTCCTTCGGGAAATGCGCCTCTCCGCCGGGCTTTCCCAGCGTGACCTCGCCCGGCGAGCTGGGACTTCCCAGCCAGCCATCGCACGCTACGAGCGTGGCGTCGCGACGCCGTCCTGGGAGACCTTGCAACGACTCGCGGCAGCCTGTGGGAGATGGCTGAGGATGAGCACTGGCGTAGTGCCCGACTCACACGACGTCGAACTCGCGGAAACGCTCCTCGAGCTGACGCCTGAGGAGCGCCTGCGATCCCTGCAGCGCTATGCCCAACTGCGCCAGGTGGCAGAGGGAGAGAGTTGACCGCCCTCGACCCCGAGAGGCTCCTCCGCACCCTGGTCGATCACGAGGTCGAGTTCTGCGTGATCGGCGCGGTTGCGGCGTGGCTCCAGGGCAACCCTTCGGTCACGCTCGACCTCGACGTGATGCCGCGCCGAGAGCTCGGCAACGCCGACCGCCTCGCCGCGGCGCTCAACGCCTTGGCCGCCCGCCCGCGCGGTGGCGAGCGGGGGACCGAACTCGAAGGCTCCGACTTCCTCGGCTGGGAAACCCAGGGGTTCGATACCGACGCCGGCCCGATCGACGTCGTCCCGCACGCCGCCGCGATCGGCGGCTTCGAGGAAGTCGCGACGATTGAGCTGGCGCTGGGCGAGTTCTCCGTTCGCGTGATCAAGATCGACGAGGTGATCGCCTCGAAGGAGCAGCTAGGGCGGCCAAAGGACACGGCCGCGCTTCCGGCTCTCTACGCCACCCGCGAGGCGCTGCGCCAGCGCAGGGGTAGCGGAACTGGAGGGTTGGCTGGAGATGCCCGACACTCCGATCAACGGCTACCTGGGCATGCGCCGCGGGCGGTTTGAACGTAGAAAGGGCCGGGCAGATGCCCGGCCCTTTCAAGTCAGCCGTTGCCAGCAGCTATTTCAGGCAGACCGCATAGGCCGTGAAGTCCAGGGCAGTCGCCTGGTTGTTCCGACCCTGAGCGACCCAGGTGTTGCCTGCCGGGAACGATGCCCGCAACTGGGCGTCCAACGTGTTCGACCCCGACCATAGCCCGCCGCCACTGAGCAGCTTCTCAGTGCCGACGCAGGACGCGGTCACCTGACTGCTGCCGCCGTTGGGAACGGCCACGTCCGGAGCCGACATCCTGATCACGGTTTCACCCAGATCGGTGGCTAGAACTTGGCCGTCCTGGATCTTGGCGCTCGCTACCGCCCCGTCGGCGAGCTTGCCGGTATTCACAGCACCTGCGGTGATCTTGTTCGAGTTGACGGAAAGGTCCGCCAGTTTGCCGGAGTTGACCGCGGCATCGCCAAGCTTGCCGGTCGTGACCGCAGCTTCAGCCAGCTTCCCGGTCGTGACCGCCCTGTCGGCGAGCTTGCCGGTGGTAACGGCCCCGTCGGTGATCTTGCCAGTGATGACCGAGCCGTCGGCAAGCTTGGCGGTGATCACGGCGCCGTCGGCGATCTTCGCCGTGTTGACCGCATTGTTCTTGATCTTGGCGGCGGTCACTGCGTTTTTCTTGAGCTGGTTGGCGCCAACCGAGTTCTTGCCGAGTTGCTGAGCAGCAAAGGCGGTAGCGCCGCCGAGAACGAAAAAGACGGCGATCGACGACATCACGTTTGCGTACGTGAGTCGCTGGCGAATCTGCTTCACGAAATCTCCTTTGGTCGTGCGGGGCGCGACGCCCTCCGCCGGAACCTCCGCTCAATGGTCAGAACGATCCTAGGCCCCTCGCGGGCGGCCAGGTAAAAGAAAAAGGGCCGGGCGTTCGCCCGGCCCCTCTACTGCAACTCGTTCTAACCGACGATCAGCAGGTCACCTGCAGCATCGATTGATCGTTGATGGGAGTTCCATCGGCGCTGCCCGTCGCTACGCGAACGGCGTTGGTGGCGCCTGAGGCCAATGCCACGGCAGTCTGGGCGGTAGCGGGAGCAACACCATCGACCGCCGCGCTGGTCGCGGTGTAAGCGCAGTTGTTGACTGCGCGGGGGAAGGTGGCTTTGTAGGCCCCGGTGCCCACTTTTTCCGTGGTCACCCCTCCCGAACTGCGGACCGTCGAGCCGTTGCTCGCGATCGACACCCACATCACGATGTCGTTGAGGCTCTTACCGCCGACTTTCTGGGCGTTGACGGCGTTGACGGCGTTCTGCGCAGTGACAGCGTTGGTGGCGTTCGGCACCGTTCCCAGCGTGGTCAGATCGAGCTTCGCGCCGGTGATCGCTTTGTCGGCAATCTTCGTCGTGGTGACGGCGCCGGTCTTGATCTTGCCGGCGGTGATGGCTTCTTTGACGATCTTGCCGGTCTTGATCGAGTTGGCTTTGATTTCGTTGGCACCGATCTTGTCCGCGGCGAAGGCGGTCGCGCCTCCGAGGACGAAAAAGACGGCGATCGACGACATCACGTTTGCGTACGTGAGCCGCTGACGAATCTGCTTCACAGAGGTTCTCCTTGATTGGAACAGTTGGACAAGGACAGTCGCTGAGCGGAAGGGATGACGTCTACTCAGTATTAGTCGAAGCGAGCCTTCAGCCCGCTGAGAGGCTGTCAAGCGAGGCGGACGAACGCCCCGATCTACCGCTCAGTCCCGCCGCTCAGCAGAGAACGGCAACGTAGACAGGGAAGTTCACAAGGTCCCCAGCGTCGTTGGCGCGGGTGACGACGATGCCATTGGGGTTGCCTGACAGCGGACTAACCGCAGCCATCCCCTCGCTCGGAAAAGAGCTGTCCCCGTCGGTCGCTCCGACAGCTCCGGGAGTGGCTAGATAGATACAGCTACTCACGTTCTGGTTGAACACAACCGTCTGCCGGCCCAGAGCCACGAGCGTGCTGGAGGTCGCGCCGCTGCTGCGAACCAATTTCCCTACCCCATCGAGGAGCGCCCAAAGCTTGGTCGCCGGGGTACCCGGATCTCCCTTGTCTCCCTTGGCGCCGGCTGCGCCGGCGGGACCGGCGGGAAGTTGGCCCGCCTTGAAATCGCTGGCTTCCAGCGACCCGGTCTTCACCTTCGGACCGGTGACGGCATCTTTCTTGATCTTTGCCGCGGTCACAGCGTTTTTCTTCAGTTGTTCGGCGCCGACGCTGTTTTTTTCCAGCTGCACGGCGGCGAAAGCGGTCGCGCCGCCCAATACGAGAAAGACAGCGATGCTCGACATCACGTTTGCGTACGTGAGTCGCTGGCGAATCTGCTTCACGAGATCTCCTTGAGTCGTGGACGAGGACGGACGGCGAAGATTTCGTCAGCTGCCGCGCTCGGCGTTTTCTGCAGCCTCCGCCAACCGCTCGACCAGCCGCGCGAACTCCTCGATGCTCTCGCTCACTTTTCCATAGCCCCCGGCGGCGTAACGGGCGTAGACGCCCTCGAGGATGATCGCCAGCTTCCAGTAGCCGAGGGCGACGAAGAAGTCGAGGTCGGCGAGGTCGCGGCCGGAGCGCTCGGCGTAGCGGTCTGCCAGCTCCTGGCGGGTGGGGAAGCCGGGGGCGAGGTTGGCGGGCTGGCCGAGGGCGATCTCCGCCTGCTCCTGTTCGGGCCAGTAGGCCATCAGCAGGCCGACGTCGGCGAGCGGGTCGCCGAGGGTGCAGAGCTCCCAGTCGACCACGGCGGCTACCTCGCCGGCCGGGGTGAGGATCATGTTGTCGAGGCGGAAGTCGCCGTGGACGATCGTCGCCGGGCCCTGCTTGGGGATGCGGGCCGAGAGCCGCTCGTGGACGGAGTCGATCGCCGGCAGCTCGCGCGTCTTCGACTTCTCCCACTGCCCCTGCCAGCGGTGCAGCTGGCGGGCGACGTAATCCTGCTTGCGGCCGAGGTCGCCGAGGCCGGCGGCGTCGGGGTCGACGGCGTGGATCGCCGCCAGGGTGTCGGCGACGCGCTCGCCGATCGCCCGCCGGTCGGCTTCGTCGGGGAAGGCCTCCGCCTCGGCCAGGCCCCGCAGCACCGGCCCCTCGACGAACTCCATCACGTAGAAGGGGGCGCCGGTTACGGAGTCGTCCTGGCAGAGCCCGACCACCGGCGCCACCGGCACCGCGGTTGGGCCCAGAGCCGAGACGACCTTGTGCTCGCGCCCCATGTCGTGGGCCGAGCCGAGCCGCTTGCCCAGCGGCGGCCGCCGCAGCGCCCAGCGGCTGCCGCCGGCGTCGCTGACGCGGTAGGTCAGGTTGGAGTGACCGCCGGCGATCCGCTCGAAGCTGAGCGGCGGGCTGGCGCGGGGGGCGTTGAGCGCGAACCAGGCTTCGACGCCGTCGCGGTCGATGCCATCCGGCGCCGTGGCGGCGCCGGCGCCGCTGCCTGTAGCCTCGTCGCCCATCGCCGCGCAAGCATATTCCGGTCGAGGTCGACGCTTGAGCCCATCGCTTGCCAACAGGCTGAGGATCGGCTTCGCGATCGGCTTCGCCGTGCTCACTGCGATGGCGGTGATCGGGGTCGGCCGCTTCATCCAGCAGCGCCAGGACTTCGAGGACGCGATCGCGCGCTCCTACCAGGTGGAGATGACCGCCCGGTTGCGCCTGGAGCGGGCCGGCAAACCCGCGGCGGCACGGGCGACCGCGGTCAAGCAGACCGCCCGCCGCAGCGAACTGCGCGATCAGATCGCCGACGACACCCGCGACACCGCCCTGCTCGTCGCCGCCGGGCTGATCGCCGGCCTGACCGGCGCCCTGCTCCTGTTCAGCGGCCTGATCGCCTCGATGCGGCGGCCGCTGGAGGAGCTGGTCGAGGCGGCGGGGCGCCTCGCCGGCGGCGACCGCAGCGCCCGGGTCCGGGTCGGCGGGCTCTCGGAGACGGCGACGCTCGGCGCCGCCTTCAACGAGATGGCCGCCGAGCTCGAGCAGGAGGCGAGCCAGCGCGACCAGCTCGACCGCCTCAAAGACGAGTTCGTGCTCACCACCTCGCACGAGCTGCGTAGCCCCCTCACCTCGGTCCAGGGCTTCGCCGAGCTGCTGATGCTGGAGCGCGAGTCGCTCACCCCCAAGCAGGTGGAGACGGTCGAAATCATCCTCGACAATTGCCGCCACCTCGTCCGCCTGCTCAACGACCTGCTCGACCTCGCCCGCAGCGACGCCGGACGCCTCGCGATCACCCCGCGGCCGACGGAGGTGGCGCCGCTGGTCGACGACGCGGTGCGGACGATGCGGGCGCAGACGGAGCAATCCCACCAGGCCCTGAGCCAGCAGATCGAGCCGGACTTGCCGCTGATCGAGGTCGAGCCCGACCGGATTCGCCAAATATTGGTGAATCTGCTTACCAACGCGCATGAGTACTCGCCCGCCGGAGCGTCTATCGAGGTAACGGCCCGGGTAGTTGGTGCCGATGTGGAGATTGCGGTGACCGACAACGGGCCGGGGATACCCGAGCAACAGCTGGAGCACGTCTTCGAGCGCTTCACCCGCGGCGACGCGGGGCTGACGCAGCGCGTCGGCGGCACCGGGCTCGGCCTGGCGATCTCGAAATCGCTGGTCGAGCTGCACGGCGGCACGATCGCGGTCGAGTCGACCCGGGGGGTCGGCTCCACCTTCAGCTTCCGCCTGCCGGCGGCGCGCCGATGACGCGGGTGCTGGTCGCCGACGACTCGGAGACGATCCTGCTGCTGATGCGAACGCGGCTGGAGCTGGCCGGCTACGAGGTCGAGACCGCGGCCGACGGCCAGGAGGTGACCGAGCGCCTGCACGTCGGCGAGGCGGGACAGCTGCCGGACCTGCTGCTGCTCGACGCGATGATGCCGCGCAAATCCGGCATCGACGCCTTGCGCGAGCTTCGCGCCGCGGGAGTCGAGACGCCGGCCCTGATCGTCAGCGCCCACCAGGACGCTACCGACGCCGACGCTCCCAGCGACCTCGAAGTCAGCGGCTACCTGACCAAGCCGATCGACTTCGACCGCCTGCTCGACAGCATCGCCACACTGACCGCCTGATCGCTTCCGACTTTCACCCCACCCTGGTGGGGGAAATGTCGGCTGCGCCGACCAGCCTCAGCTCTTGGCGATCTCCAGCCGGATTTCCTTGCCCTTGAGCTTGGTGCCGTCGAGGAACTCGACCGCGCGCTCGGCCTGATCCGGCGCGACCTCGACGAAGGAGAAGCGGTGCAGGACGCGGACCTCGTGGATCGCCTCCTCGGGCAGCACCGCCCCCTCGAGCAGAGCCCAGCGCAGGTCCTCTTCCTCGATGCCGCTGCGCTCGCCGCGGTTGACGAAGAGCTTGACCGTGTCGCGGGCGGGCTTGCCGTCCTCCTCGGGCCGCTCCGCAGCCGGCGCGTCGACCGCAACAGAGGCGCTGTCCTCGACCGCGGCGCTGTCGTCGCTCGACCCGCCCGGTCCGACCCGCTCGGTCCTTTCGCCGCGCTCGCTCGGCTTGCTGTGCTCGGAGCGCTCCGGACGCTCGCGGCGGCGCGGGCGCGGCGCGTGCTCGAGCCGCTCCTCGGGGCTCTCCCACTCGCCGATCGAGGTTTTCACGTCGCGCTCGATGCGGGCGATCTCCTCGCGCTGTGCGGGGGTGACGAAGGTGATGGCGCGGCCGGTCCGCCCGACCCGGCCGGTGCGGCCGATGCGGTGGACGTAGGTCTCGGAGGAGTTCGGAACGTCGAAGTTGATGACGTGGGTGACGTGCTCGATGTCGAGCCCGCGGGCGGCGATGTCGGTCGCGACCAGGAGCTTCACGCGGTGGTCCTTGAAGGCGATCATGACCCCGTCGCGGACGCCCTGGCTGAGGTCACCGTGCAGCGCCTTGACGTCGAGGTTCTTGTCCTTCAGCGCCTTCTCCAGCTTCGAGGCGCCGATCTTGGTGCGGGTGAAGATGATCGCCTGCTCCGGTTCTTCGGTCTTCAGCAGCTCGATCAGGCGCGCCGTCTTGTCTTTGGCCGGGACCTCGACGAAGGCCTGGGCGATCGCGTCGACGGTCAGCGTCTTCGGGGTGATCCGGATCGTCGTCGGGTCGTACATGTAGCTCTCGGCGAGCTTCTGGATCGGCGGCGGCATCGTCGCCGAGAAGAGCGCCGTCTGGCGCCCGCTCGGGCACATCCGCAGGATCCGCTCAACGTCCTCGATGAAGCCGAGGTCGAGCATCTCGTCGGCCTCGTCGAGGACGACGAAGCGGGCCGCGGTGAGGACCAGCGAGCGCCGCGCCATCAGGTCCTTCATGCGGCCGACGGTGGCGACGACAACGTGAGCGCCGGAGCGCAGCTGCGACTGCTGCGAGCGGATCGGGGCGCCGCCGAAGACGGCGACGATCTCGATGTCGAGGTGCTCGGCGTAGGTGCGCAGCGCCTGGGTCACCTGGATGCAGAGCTCGCGGGTCGGGGTGAGGACGATCGCCTGCACCTCGTTGTTCTCCGGGTCGAGGTACTGCAGCAGGGGCAGGCCGAAGGCGGCGGTCTTGCCGGTGCCGGTCTGGGCCTGGCCGATCACGTCGTGGCCGCCGAGCAGCTCCGGGATCGCCTGCTCCTGGATCGGCGTCGGATCCTGGAAGCCGAGCTCATCGAGCGCTTGCTGGATCTGGGGCGAGAGCCCGAGGTCGTGGAAGGGAGTGCTCATTTATCTAGAGGGATCGAGCAGGAGCTTGCCGCTGGTGCGGCGGGCGATCAGGTCTTCATGGGCGCTCGCCGCTTGCGAGAGAGGGTGGACGTCGCCGACGGTCACCTCCAGCTCTGCGGCCGCGACCGCGCCCAGCAACTCGCCGATCATAGGGGCTGCGAGCTCGCGACGGGCCAGCAGGTGCACCAGCCAGAAGCCGATCACCGCCTTGGACCCCCGCAGCAGGGCCGCGGTCGAGACCTCGCGCTGTTCGCGGGAGGCGATGCCGAAGACGACCATCCGCCCCAGCGGCGCCAGCACGCCCATCTCGGCGTCGAAGGCGTCGCCGCCACTCATATGGAGGACCGCGTCGACGCGCTTGCCGTCGTTGGCCTCGCGGATCGCGGCGCCGAGATCCTCCGCCCGCGAGTCGACGCAGGCGTCGGCCCCCAGCCTTTCCACCAGCTCGCGTTTCTCGGCGCTGGAGGCAAGGCCGATCACCTTCGCCCCGGCCCGCTTGGCGAGCTGGACGGCGAGCGTGCCGGTGCCGCCGGCGGCGGCCTCGACCACCACCGTCTCCCCGGCCTCGACCCGGGCGCAGCGCCCGACCAGCGCCATCGCGGTCAGGCCCTGCAGGAGCAGGGCGGCGGCCTGGTCGTCGCTGACGGCGTCGGGGATCGGGATCAGCAGCGCTTCGGGGACGGCGACCTTCTGGGCGTAGCCGCCGCTGCCCAGCAGCGCCGCGACGCGCCGCCCGTCGGGAGTCCGCCCGCTGATCTCGGCCCCCGGGATCAGCGGCAGCGCCTGCTCGGCCAGGTAGTCGTTGCGGGTGGCGTGGGTGTCGGCGAAATTGATCCCGGCCCGGGCCACCTCGACCACGACCTCGCCATCACCCGGCACCGGATCCGGAAGCTCCACCAGCTCCAGCTTCTCCGGCCCCCCGAACTCCTGTATCTGCACCGCTTTCACGGCGCCGAACCATAGTCGGCGCCGGAGCGAGGGAGTCGGGTGTGCCTCGTCGGCGCCTCCCCGCCGTTGCGCCGACGAGGCACACCCGACTCCCTATACGCTCCGCCCGCATGTCGCTCACCGTCGTCGGATCGATCGCCTTTGACGCCGTCACCACCCCGTTCGGGGAGCGCGAGCGCATGCTCGGCGGCGCCGCCGTCCATTTCTCGCTCGCCGCCAGCTTCTTCACCGAGGTGCGCCCGGTCGGGCCGGTCGGCGAGGACTTCGGCCCCGAGCAGTTCACGGTGCTCGAGCAGCGCGGCATCCTCACCGATGACATCGAGCGGGTCGCGGGCGGCAAGTCCTTCTTCTGGCGCGGCCGCTACGAGTTCGACCTCAACGTCGCCCACACCGAGGACACCCAGCTCGGCGTCTTCGCCGAGTTCGAGCCGAAGCTCTCGGAGGCCTCGCGGGCGGCCGACACCCTCTTCCTCGCCAACATCCAGCCCGACCTGCAGCGCCAGGTCCGCGCCCAGTGCGGCGCCGCCAGCTTCAGCGGGCTCGACTCGATGAACCTCTGGATCGAAACCGCCCAGGACTCGCTGCGGGCGGCGATCGCCGAGGTCGACTGCCTGGTCGTCAACGACGCCGAGATCCGCATGCTGACCGGCGAGTCGAACCTGGCCCG
>Ga0190275_10000985_pt1 | contig 22120 bp, 24 predicted proteins | sample Popmic550T_FD_133745 | JGI IMG/M metagenome (GOLD analysis project Ga0190275, IMG submission 133745) | Populus adjacent soil microbial communities from riparian zone of Yellowstone River, Montana, USA - 550 T | ecosystem: Environmental > Terrestrial > Soil > Riparian zone > Trees stand | place...
CGGGCAACGCCGGCCCGAGTGAGCGCGAGGAGGACGCGCTGCGAATGGACCAAGCCGCCCATCCGGTCGAGATTCTTCCGCATCCGCTCGGGGTAGATCAGCAACTGGTCGATCATCCCGGTGAGGCGGGCGAGCGCGAAATCGAGCGTGATCGTCGCGTCGGGGCCGATGAAGCGCTCGACCGAGGAGTGCGAGATGTCGCGCTCGTGCCACAAAGCGACATTTTCGAGCGCGGGCGTCACCGCCGAGCGGACGATGCGGGCGAGGCCGGTCAGATTCTCGCTCAGCACCGGATTGCGCTTGTGCGGCATCGCCGAGCTGCCCTTCTGGCCTGGCGCGAAAAACTCCTCGGCCTCGAGCAATTCGGTGCGCTGCAAATGACGAATCTCGGTCGCCAGCCGCTCGACCGAGGAGGCTATCACGCCCAAAGTGGCGAAATAATAAGCGTGGCGGTCGCGCGGGATCACTTGGGTCGAAATGGGCTCGACCTTCAGGCCCATCTTGCGGGCGACATGGGCCTCGACTCTGGGATCGACATTGGCGAAGGTGCCGACCGCGCCCGAGATGGCGCAGGTGGCGATGTCGTCGCGCGCGGCGGCGAGGCGGTCGCGGCCGCGGGCGAATTCGGCATAAGCCTGGGCGAGCTTGAGCCCGAATGTGGTGGGCTCGGCGTGGATGCCGTGGCTGCGGCCGATGGTCGGGGTCGTCTTGTGCTCGAAGGCGCGGCGCTTCAGCACCGCGAGCAGAGCGTCGAGATCGGCGATCAGCATTTCCGCCGCCCGCTTCAGCTGCACCGCAAGGCAGGTGTCGAGCACGTCCGAACTGGTCATGCCCAGATGGAGGAAGCGCGCGTCCGGCCCGATCCGTTCGGCCGCCCAGGTCAGGAAGGCGATCACGTCGTGGCGGGTGACGGCCTCGATCGCGTCGATCGCGGCGACGTCGATCGCGGGGTCGGTCGCCCACCAGTCGCGGACCGCTTTCGCAGCCTCTTGGGGGACTGACCCCAATTCCGCCATCGCGTCGAGAGCGTGCGCTTCGATTTCGAACCAGATCCGGTAGCGGGCCTCGGGCTCCCACAAAGCGGTCATGGCCGGGCGGGCGTAACGGGGGATCATGAGGCCGCCTAGCAAAGCGTCGGCTTGACTTCCACTTGATTGATCGTTCAAGTGCGCCATGGCCCATTCGATACTGCTCGCGCTCGCCCTCCAGGCAGCCGCGCCGGCGCTCAGCGCCGAGCTCCGGCCGCTCGCCTTTCTCGTCGGCTCCTGCTGGCGGGCGACCTTCCCGGGCACCACCCAGACCGACACCCATTGCTACACGCCGATCCACGATGGCCGGCAGGTGCGCGACGTCCATGTCGTCGAGGGCGCGCCTTCGCCTTATGCGGGCGAGACCATCTTTCGCTGGGACCCGGTCGCGCGGCGCATCCGCTACGATTATTACGCGTCGGACGGCGGCTATAGCGGCGGCACCGCCGAAGCGACCGCGACCGGTCTCTCCTTTCCCGAGGAAAATTATGTCGGCGCCAACGGACAGGCGATGATTCTGCGCAACAGCGCCATCCGCGAAGGCGCCGAAGCCTACACCGCGTCGAGCCAGATGCGGCAGGGCGAGACCTGGCGGGAAATGTGGACGATGCGCTTCACCCGCGTCGGGCCCGCGCCCGCGCCCGCGCGCTAGATCAGCCCCATCGAGCGCAGGCTCGATTCGCCGCTGGCGCCGATGATGACATGGTCGTGGAGCGCGACCTTCAGGTGCCGCCCGGCTTCGGCGAGGTCGCGGGTCAGGCGGATGTCCTGCTGGCTCGGCGCGGGATCGCCCGACGGGTGGTTGTGGACGACGATGATCGCGGTCGCGTGGAGATCGAGCGCGCGGCGCATGATCTCGCGGATATAGACCGCCGATTCGTCGACCGAGCCCTCCCACATCGTCTCGTTGGAGATCAGCAGATTCTTCGAATTGAGAAAGAGGACGCGGACCCGCTCGATCGGCTCGTGCGCCATGTCGGCGCGCAGATAATCGAGCAAAGCCTGCCATGAGCCCAATACGGGCCGGTCCATGATCTTCTTCTCGAGCAGCCGCAGCGCCGAGGCCTGCGCGATCTTCAGCGCCGCCGCCGCGCCTTCGCTGATGTCGCCGACCCGCGCGATCGTCGCGGCGTCCGCCGCCAGCAGCGCGCCGAACCCGCCGAATTCGTCGATCAATTTCTTCGCCAGCTTCTTGGTGTCGCGGCGCGGGATCGCCAGAGCGAGCAGATATTCGACCAGCTCGTGATCGAGCAACGCGTCCGGCCCGCCCTCGAACAGGCGCTGGCGCAATCGGGCCCGGTGCCCGCTGCCGTCGGACGAAGCGTCGGCCATCCATATGGATTAAGCCCGGTCATCGGGTTAGGCAAACGGCGTGGAAGGCGAAGCATTCGAGGTGAGACGGCGGCGCTGGCCGCGGCGGCTGGGCGTCGCCGCGCTGGCGCTGCTGCTCCTGATCGCAATCGCCTTGGCGATCCTCTGGCCGATGCGCGCCGAGTTCGCCCGCAATTATATCGACGGCGAGCTGGCGCGGCGCGGCGTCACGGCGCGCTACGACGTCACCAGGATCGGCTTCGGCAGCCAGATTTTCGAGAATCTGGTGATCGGGCGCCCGGGCCGCCCCGATCTCACCGCCCGCCGCGTCGAGGTTCAGGTGCTGCTCGGCTTCACCGGCCCGCGGATCGGCCTGATCCGCGCCGAGGGGGTGCGGATGTGGGGCCGGGTCGAGAACGGCCGGCTCACGCTCGGCGAGATCGATAAATTGCTGCCGCCGCCCTCGGGCCAGCCCTTCCGCCTGCCCGACCAAAGGGTCGAAATCAGCGACGCGGCGCTGACGCTGGCGACGCCCGCCGGGCAGCTCGTCCTCGCCTTCGCCGGGCGCGGTAACCTTTCCAACGGCTTTCGCGGCGGCATCTTTTTGGTCTCACGGGAACTCCGGGTCGGCGACTGCGTCCTCACCCGCCCGGTCGCGCGCTTGGGCCTTCGCATCGAGGACGCCAGCCCCCATGTCCAGGGGCCGGCGGCGATGGCGCGGCTCGCCTGCGGCGCCGATCTGGCCGTCGAGCGGCCGTTATTCGCGCTGAACGCGGTTCTGGCGCCGGGCCTCGATGGCTGGCGGGGCAGGGCGGCGATGCGGACAGGGGCGCTTCGGCTCGGCCCGCAGAGCTTCGCCGGCCTCGTTGGGCGGGTAGGCTTCGACGGCAATGTCGCACAGACGGCGGGCAATCTGGAGGTCGAAACGGGCACCGCTTCGCTTGCCGGCGTTCGCGCCGCGCGGACGCGGTTCGCCGGCGCTTATCGGGTCTCGATCCGCAGTGGCGACATGGCGCTCGACGGCCGGCTCGCCGCTTTGGGCCTGACGTTCGGCGACGCCGATCGGATCGCGGCGGCGCTGCGGGCGACGCGCGCCAGCCCGATCGGTCCGATCGGCGAGGCGCTGGCCGGGGCCGTGCTCAATGCCGGCCGCGGCGGCGCGGACGCGCTTGGCGAGATCGACGTGGCGAGCGCGAACGGAGCGGGCCGCGCCCGCATTCGCCAGCTGAGCCTCGCCACAAGGAGCGGCGCGCGGCTGCTCCAGGCCGGCGGCAACGGCGTCACTTATGCCTGGCCCTCCGGCGCGCTCGCGCTCGATGGCGAATTCGCCTTGTCGGGCGGCGGCTTTCCCGATGCGCGCTTCCACCTGGCCCAGGCGTCGGCGGGCGGGCCGATCGAAGGCAGCGGCCAAATCGCGCCGATGGCGGCCGGCGGGGCGCGGCTCGCGCTCGGCACGCTCAGCTTCACCGTGTCGCCGGGCGGCCGGACGACCTTTCGCACCACCGCCTTGCTGGACGGCCCCGTCGGCGGCGGTCGGGTGGCCGGCCTCGCCGTGCCGATCTCGGGCCGATTCGGGCGCGACGGCTTCGCGCTCGGCGAAAGCTGCGTCACCGCTGGCTTCCGCGCGCTCCAGATCCAGAATCTGCGGATCGGGCCGACCCGGCTGCCGCTTTGCCCGGTCGGCGGCGCGATGGTAGCGAGCGGGCCGCGCGGAATCGCGATCGGCGCCGAGCTTCGCGGCGCGCGCTTCGCCGGCCATCTCGGCCGGGCGCCGATCGCGCTCAGCGCCGGGCGGCTTCGAATCAGCACCGACGGCTTCGCCGCGACCGCGGTCGGCGCCGGGCTCGGCTGGGTGATCAGCGTCAGCCGGTTCGAGGCCGCGAGCCTGACCGGCCGCTTCGCCCCGGGCGGGATGACCGGGCGTTTCGAGGGCCTCGCGGGGCATCTTGCCGGCGTGCCGCTGGAAATCAGCGAAGGCGCCGGCAATTGGCGGCTGCGCGGCGCCGATTTGGCGCTCGACGGCCGTCTCGCCATCGCCGACGCGCAGGACCCGGCCCGCTTCCACCCCCTTGCCGGCGAGGATTTCCGGCTGACGCTCGTCAACGGCCGCATCCACGCCACCGGCGCGCTCAGCCATCCGGCGAGCGGGACGCGCGTCGCGGTCGCGACCATCGACCATGTTCTCGCCACGGGCGCCGGTAGCGCCGTCCTCGACGTGCCCGCACTCGCCTTCACGCCGGATTTCCAGCCCGAGGCGCTGACGCCGCTCACCGTGGGCGTCGTCGCCCTGGTCAGGGGCAACATTTCCGGCCAGGGCCGGATCGAATGGGATTCGCGCGGTTCGCGCAGCTCGGGCGTCTTCTCGACCGCCGCCATGAACCTCGCCGCGCCGTTCGGCCCGGTCGAGAGGCTGGCGACGCGGATCCAGTTCACCGACCTGCTCGGCCTGACCAGCGCGCCGCACCAGGAGGCGCGGATCGGTCTGATCCGGACCGGGATCGATGTCTATGACGGCGTGGTCCGCTACCAGCTTCGCCCGGATTATCATGTCGCGGTCGAAAGCGCGCGCTGGCCGCTCGCCGGCGGCACGCTGACGCTCGAGCCGACGATCCTCGATTTCAGCCAGGAATCGACCAAATTCCTGACCTTCCGGGTCGAGGCGCTGGATGCCGCGCGATTCATCCAGCAGCTCGAGTTCAGCAACATCGCCGCCACCGGCACGGTCGACGGCGTGATCCCGATGCAATTCACCCAGGCCGGCGGCCGAGTCGTCGCCGGCCGCCTCGTCGCGCGCCCCGAGGGCGGCACGCTCTCTTATGTCGGCGAGCTGAGCGACCGCGACCTGGGCCCTTATGGAATACTCGCCTTCGATGCGCTCAAGTCGCTGCGCTACAGCCGCTTCGACCTCGCCCTCGACGGGTCGCTCGACGGCGAGTTCCTGACCCGGATCGACCTCGACGGCATCGCCCGCAATCCCGGCGGAACGCGCGATCCGGCCGGCGGCGTCAGGGCGATGGTGGTGGGCCGCGTGCTCGGCCAGCTCGCCCGCATTCCCTTTCACTTCAACATCCGCATTCGGGGGCCGTTCCGTGCCCTGATCGCGACCGCGCGCTCGTTCGAGGACCCGAGCGCGCTGATCAGCGCCGCGCTGCCGCAGCTGCTCGAAGGCCGAACCCCGCCTGACTCTCCCGTTCAGCCCCAGGAAAGCGAGCCAATGCCATGATCGCAGCTGACTTGACGAACGCGGTTCGCGGTGCGAGCCGGAAAGGAATGGAAGGGATCGGCAAGACTTTGTTCGCCATCGCCGCGGCCGCCGGGCTTTCCGGCTGCGTCAGCGTGGCGGCGCCCGACCGGCCGATCGAGATCAATCTCAACATCACCATCCGCCAGGAGGTGGTGGTCCGGCTCCAGCGCGACGCGCAGGAGCTGATCCAGAACAACCCAGGAGTCTTCTGATGACCCGCCGCACGAAAATGCTGATCGCCGCCGCCCTCGGCATCGCCATGGTCGCGGGCAGCGCCGCCTATGCCGTCCAGGGCGATTCCGCGGGCCAGTTGCGCGCCTCGGGCCTGGTCGGCGAACAGGCCGACGGCTATCTCGGCCTGGTCGGCTCGGCTCCGTCCGACGTCCGCGCCCAGATGGACCAGGTCAACATCCAGCGCCGCGCCGCCTACACCCAGCTCGCCACCCAGCGCAACGCGACGATCGAGGAGGTCGCCGCAGCGACCGCCTGCCAGATTTTCGCCGGCCGCGTCGGCCCAGGTCAACATTACCGCCTCCCCGACGGCATCTGGCGCCGCCGCAACGGCTCCGAGCCGGTGCCCCGGCCGAGCCATTGCGGCTGAGCTGACCGCCGCTTCGTCCCGGCGTTGCTGCACTGCGGCATCGCTGTTGACTCGCGCCTGACCGCTTCCTAAAGGAACCGCGCCTTGGCGGGATCGTTCGCCGGCATGTCCCACGCCCTCGTCGCACCGCTTCTTTGAAGGCGCGGCCGCACATGGAAGGACGGCATGGCGGAAAACGAGCCCTGGCAGGACCCGAAGTCTCCCCAGGATGCGCGGCTGGCCTCGCTCGACGAGCGGCTCCGGCAGGCGCAGGCGGAGGAGGCGACGCGGAGCGGCGGGCATGAACGCACGGCGGGCAGCATGAGGCTGTTTCACCGGCTGCTTTCGGTCCTGATCGCCTATCCGCTCGGTTCGGCGTTGATCGGTTATGCGATCGATCGCGTCGCCGGGACGCGGGGAATCTGGGTGGCGATGATGTTCGTCGGATTCGGACTTGCCATCCGGGAAGTTTGGAAGATGTCACAGCAGAGCCCGGAATAGCGGCTCAGGGGAAGTTCAGGAGTGGCGGCGGAATCCAAGATCGACCCGATGCACCAGTTCCAGATCAGCCCGCTCGCGGGCAATCTGGACGGGAGCCCGTTCGTGTTCACCAACAGCGCCCTATGGATGCTGATCGTGCTCGCGCTCATCTGGGCCTTCATGCTGGGCGGGATGAAGCGCCAGCTGGTCCCGGGCCGCTGGCAGGTCGCGGTCGAGGGCGTCACCGGCTTCGTCACCTCGATGCTGGAGACCAATGTCGGGCCCCAGGGGCGCAAATACGTGCCCTGGGTGTTCACCGTCTTCATGTTCATCTTGTTCGCCAATCTGCTCGGCATGATGCCGTTCGCGATCGTCGGCGCCCATCCGTTCACCGTCACCAGCCAGTTCACCGTCACCGGCGTGATGGCGATCATCAGCTTCGGAATCGTGCTGGTCGTCGGCTTCTGGAAGCACGGCTTCCACTTCTTCTCGCTCTTCATTCCGCACGGCACGCCAAAGGTGCTGCTGCCGCTCATCTTCCTGATCGAATTGCTGTCGTTCCTGGTGCGGCCGTTCAGCCTCGCGCTGCGGCTTTTCGTGGCGATGATCGCCGGCCATATCCTGGTCGAAGTGTTCGGCAGCTTCGTCGTCAGCGGAATCAACGCGGGCGGTGTGATGGGGCCGGCGGTCAGCCTGCTCAGCTTCGTCTTCATCATCGGCGTGATGGCGCTGGAGCTTCTGGTCTGCGCGATCCAGGCTTACGTCTTCGCCTTGCTGACTTCGCTCTACATCAACGACGCGGTCAATCTTCATTAGTCGCTTCAACCGTCTCACAAAGGAGAACATCATGGACCTCGCATCTGCCAAAGTGATCGGCGCCGGCCTCGCGGCGATCGGCGTCGGCGCCGCCGCCATCGGTGTCGGCAACGTCTTCGGCTCGTTCCTCGAGAGCGCGATCCGCAACCCGGCGGCGGCCGACGGCCAGCAGGGCCGGCTGTTCATCGGCTTCGCGGCCGCCGAGCTGCTCGGCCTGATCGCCTTCGCGGTCGCGATGATCATCCTCTACGCCCAATAAGCAGCGGGCCGAAAAGGGGACTGTCCCCGCACGGGGACTGTCCCCCCGGAGGAACATAAATGCCTCAACTCGATCAGCTCGCGCTCGTCGCTTATTCGCAGTTCTTCTGGCTGCTGCTGGTGCTCGGCCTGATCTATTTCGGGATCGGCCACGCGATGCTGCCGAAGATCCAGTCGACCGTCGATGCGCGCGACAAGCGCATCGCCGGCGACCTCGCCGCCGCGCAGGCGGCGCGGACCGGGGCGGACGAGACCGAGACGGCCTATCGCGCCCGGATGGATGCGAGCCGCGCCCAGGCGCTCAAGCTCGCTTCGGCGGCCAAGGCGTCGAGCGCCCAGGCGGCCGAAGCGCGGCTGCGCGCCGCCAATGAGGAAATCCGGGCGAAGGTCGAGGCGGCCGAGGCGCGCATCCGCGCCGCTACCGACGCCGCTCTGGGCGACATCGAGAGCGTCGCGGCCGATGCGGCGCGGGACATGGTCGCGCGGCTGGCCGGCCTATCGGTCAGCGCGGGCGAAGCGGCGAAGGCGGTAAAGGCGGCGATGGCCCATGGCTGAAGACAAGATTACGACCGCCTCCACCGAGGCGCACGGCGGTGCGGCCGAGCATCATGAAGCGCCGACCGCTCTGGGGCTCGACGCGCCGGCGTGGATCGCGCTGGCGATGGTGGTCGTCTTCGCCATCCTGATTTGGAAGCGCGTGCCCGCTTTGATCGGCGCCGCGCTCGACAGGAAGATCGCCGGAATCCGCGAGCAATTGGACGAGGCCGCCAAGCTGCGCGCCGAGGCCGAGGCGCTCAGGGCCGAATATGAGGCCAAGGCCGCTCAGGCCGATGCCGAGGCGGCGACCATGATCGAACGCGCCCGCACCGAGGCCGAGGGTATCGTCAAACAGGCCGAGAGCGACGCCGCGGCCCTGGTCGAGCGCCGCGACCGCATGGCCGAAGACAAGATCGCCGCCGCCGAGCGCGCCGCCCTCGACGAAATCCGCGCCAAGGCCGCGTCCTCCGCCGCCGCCGCCGCCGAATCCCTGATCCGTGACAAGCTCGACGCCGAGGGGGACAAGGCGATGGTCGACGCGACGATCGCGGGGCTGGCGAAGGAGCGCTAGTCTCTCAGCGAAGCGGGCGCGCGTTTCCGCCACGCCCAATCCAGCGTCCGCTCGAGCCATTCTTCGCTGACCGCCTCGAGCCTCATCAGTGTCGATCCGCCGCGTCCCCAGGCGCCCGCCGCAGGCTTGAACGCCTCCGGCTCCGCCTCCATCGCAAGTTCCTGCTGCTCGGAAAGCAACATCACCGCCCCCCAACCAGCGTCCGGCGCGCCTAGCGTCGCGAAGATCATGCCCCTGACGCGGAAATCGGGGTGGCCCATATGGGCGCTCTCCTCGGCGCCGGGGAAGGAGAGGGCGATGCGGCGGAAATCGTCGGCGCTGGCCATGCGCCAGGACTATCACGGTGGCGGTTGCGCCACCAATTCCCTAAATCAGCGCCGTGACCGAAAAGCCCGACGCTCCCACCCGCTTCAACGAGGACAAGGCGACCTACACCGTCCGCGGCGCCGGCGCGCCCGACCTCGAGGCGGGGGTGGCCGCGATCAAGGCGGTGGCGAAGTCGCTGCCGGTGCGTCCGGGCGTCTACCGGATGCTCGATGCGCGCGGCGACGTCCTCTATGTCGGCAAGGCGCGGGCGCTGAAGAACCGGGTGACGCAATATACCCAGGTCGCGCGGCAGACGAAGCGGCTGCTGCGGATGATCGCGCAGACCCGCGCGATGCAGATCGTCACCACCCATAACGAGGCCGAAGCGCTTCTCCTGGAGGCGCAGCTGATCAAGCGCTACCGGCCGCCCTACAATGTCCTGCTGCGCGACGACAAAAGCTTCCCGTTCATCCTGCTGCGCGAGGATCATGATTTCGCGCGGGTCCAGCTTCATCGCGGCGCGCGGCGGCACAAGGGCCAATATTACGGCCCGTTCGCCAGCGCCGGATCGGTGCGCGAGACGCTGAACGGGCTGCAGAAGCTGTTCCTGCTGAGGAGCTGCACCGACAGCTTCTTCGCCAATCGCTCGCGGCCGTGCCTGCTCTATCAAATCCGCCGCTGCAGCGCGCCGTGCGTCGGCCGGATCGCGCAATCCGATTATGACGAGCTGGTCCGCGACGCGAAGGATTTCCTCGGCGGCAAATCGACCAAGGTCCAGCAAAAGCTCGGCATTGCGATGGCCCAGGCTTCGGACGCGATGGATTTCGAGCTGGCCGCGGTCTACCGTGATCGCCTCCGCGCGCTGACCTTCATCCAGGGCAGCCAGGCGATCCACGCCGAGAAGCTCGGAGACGCCGACCTGTTCGCTCTTGCCTGCAAGGGCGGGACGATGTGCATCCAGGCCTTCTTCATCCGCGGCGGCCAGAATTGGGGCCATCGCAGCTTCTTCCCGGCCCAGACGAACGACGTGCCCGAAGCCGAGGTTCTGCAGAGCTTCCTGGTCCAGTTCTACGAGGAGGTGCCGCCGCCGCGGCTGATCCTGACCGACCGCGCCTTGCCGGAGGCCGATCTGCTGTGCGAGGCCTTCTCGACGCGGGCGGAACGCAAGGTCTCGCTCAGGACCCCGCGGCGCGGCGATCAGGCGCGGATGATCCGCCAGGCCGCGCGCAACGCCGAGGAGGAATTGGAGCGCCGCCTCGCCGAGACCTCGACCCAGGCGCGCAATCTGCGCGAGGTCGCCGACGCCTTCGAGCTGCCCGAGCCGCCGGGCCGGATCGAGGTCTACGACAACAGCCATGTGATGGGCACCAATGCGGTCGGCGCGATGATCGTCGCCGGCCCCGAAGGCTTCCGCAAGAACCAGTATCGCAAATTCAACATCAAGCGGCCCGAGACCGCGCCCGGCGACGATTTCGCGATGATGCGCGAGGTGCTCGGCCGGCGCTTCGCGCGCCTCGAGAAGGAGGATCCGGACCGCTCGAAGGGCGATTGGCCCGATCTGCTGCTGATCGACGGCGGCAAGGGCCAGCTTTCGGCGGTCTGCGAGGTTCTGGAGGATGCCGGCGTCCACGACGTGCCGGTTGTCGCGGTCTCCAAGGGGCCGGACCGCAATGCCGGCCGTGAAATCTTCCATCTGCCGGGCGGGCGCGAGATCGGCTTCCCGCCAAATTCGCCCTTGCTCTTCTATCTCCAGCGGCTGCGCGACGAGGCGCACCGCTTCGCGATCGGCGCGCACCGGGCCAAGCGCGCCAAGAGCTTCACCGCCAGCCCGCTCGACGACGTCCCCGGCATCGGCCCGGGCCGCAAGCGCGCGTTGCTGATGCATTTCGGCACCGCGCGCGCGGTCCGCAACGCGGCGCTCGAGGATATTGAGAAGGTGCCGGGGATTTCAGGCACGACCGCGCGCGGCATTTACGATTATTTCCACCCGGCCGGTTAGCGGGGAACATTAGCGCCCGAGCTGCGCGCGCGCCTTCCTGATCGCCCGAAAGGCGTAGGCCTTGCCCGTGTTGCGGCGCGGGAAGGGGGCGGGCGAGGCGGGCTCGATGCCCCATTTGCGGAGCAAATGGTTGAGGCCCCGAGCGTCGGCCTCCTGGTAGACCCAGTGCGACTTCCAGGTGATCGAGAAGCTGATCGACGGTTCGGGCCCGTTCTTGACCCAGTGCGGCCACATCAAAGGCACGTGGACGGCATCGCCGGGGACCAGCTCGAACTTGTGCCCGCGCGCTCCATATTCGTCCCGCCAGGGCACGTTGCGGTGGCTGCCGGCATGATAGGCTTCGTGCTTCTCGGGCGGCACGACCGATTCGTCGCCGGGGACGATCATCATCGTCTTGCTGCCCCGGATCTGGAGCAGGACATTGTGCTCGGGATCGAGGTGGAAGGGCGTCACCGCGCCCGGCGAGGAGACGAAGATGAAGCCGACTTTGGCCAGGATTTCGCCCGAAACCGGTTCGATCACTCCAGCCAATTCGCCCAGCGCCTCCTCGAGCAAGGCCTTGTAGGCCGGGTCCTGGTTGACATGCTTGAGCACCATCCAGCTGCCGCACTCCTCGATCCCGCGGATCGTCTCCTCGACCGACAGGCCGTTATCGCCGACCGCTTCGGGATCGATGCCAAAAGGCAGATCGCCGGGATTATATTCGACGTCCTTGCGCGGCATCCGCTTGCCGAGCTCGACGAGCGCTTCGAGCGTCAGCAGGGGATGGCCGGAAAGCTTGTGCGAAAGCCTGCCCGGATGGTCGGGATAATAATCGCGCAGGCGATCGAGATCGCCCTCACTGAAGATCGGCATGGGTAGCTCCGTTTCGTAACGCCCCGATCCATAGCGAAGAGTTCTCGCCAATCGGTTACCGCGCTCATCGCCAGCGTTTACGAAAATTTTGCCTGGCCTCGGCTAGGGTGGGCGGATGCCCTCGCCCGTCCTCATCACGGTCGATACCGAGCTCACCTGGCGCCACTATGTGCCGGGCGAATGCTGGCGCCGCAATTTCGAACTCAGCGTCGAGCCGGCGGGCGTCGGCCTTTCCTACCAGCTCGAAACGCTCGCCGCCCACGGCCTCAAGGCCTGCTTCTTCGTCGATCCGATGCCCGCTCTGCTTTATGGAATCGAGCCGATCGAACGGATCGTCGCCCCGATTCTGGCCGCGGGGCAGGAGGTGCAGCTTCATCTCCACCCGCATTGGCACGCCGTCGCGCAAGGCCGCGACCCGGCCGGGCTGGAGCTGATCTCGTTCGACGTCGGCGAGCAGCGCCGGCTCATCGATCTGGCACGAGGCCTGCTGATCGAGGCCGGAGCGCCGTCGCCGACGGCTTTCCGGGGCGGCAGCTACGCGGCCAATGCCGACACGCTGGCCGCGCTTGCCGATCTCGGCTTCGCCTACGATTCCAGCCACAATGGAAGCCACCAGCCCTGGCCGAGCGATTTGCCCATCGCGCGCGATGGGATGGGGCCGATCGCGGTGGGCGGCGTGGTCGAAATCCCGGTCACTCAGATCGAGGACCGCTCGGGCAGGCTGCGCCATCTCCAGATCTGCGCCGTCTCCGGGGCCGAGCTGATCGCCGCGCTCGTCCATGCGGGGGCGAACCGGCACGCGCTGACCACGATCGTCAGCCACAGCTTCGAGCTCGCCACGCGCGACGGCCTGAGGCGCGCCCCGATCGTCCAGCGCCGCTTCGAATCGCTTTGCGGGTTCCTCGCCCGCAACGAAGCGCTCCACCCGACCGTCCTGTTCGGCGACCTCCAGCGTGTCCCGCTCGGCGCCCCCGCCAGGCCGATGCCTGCCCGGCCGCTGAGGACCGCGCGCCGCATGGCCGAGCAGTTCTGGTCGGGCGCCCGCTACGAACGCCCGGTGGAAGCCGCGACCGCGACCTACGGTTCGTCGATGCAGGGCCTCGAAATGCTCTTGCCGGTCATTGGAATCTGACCATGAGCCTGACGGCATCGCCGAGCGTCCTCCCGCTCCGGATCGGCCGGCGGACCTTGTGGCGGTTCGAACGTCCGCTGGTGCGCCGGAGGCTGACGCTCGAAGAGGGGCTCGCGGGCCGCCTTCCCGGGTTGGACCCGCTCCCTCCCGGCGCGGCCGGCTATCAGTTGAGCGCATTGCCCGCCGGCTGGGTCGCGGACTTGCGCGCCGCCTTCCCGGGGCTTCGGGTCTTCGTCCGCCAGCGTTACCGGCGCAGCTTCGCCTCGCTCGATTCGGATTTCGACGCCTATCTGGCCGGCTTCTCGGCGAAGAGCCGCTCGACCCTGAAGCGCAAGGTCCGCCGCCTGGCCGAGCGGTCCGGCGGCGCGCTCGATGTGCGATCCTATCGAACGCCGGAGGAAATCGCGGCCTTCCACCGCGACGCCCGCGCGATATCGGCGCTGTCCTATCAGGAGCGGCTGCTCGACGCGGGCCTCCCCGAGGGCGCCGAAGCGCTGGACGCGATGCGCGCGCTCGCCGGGCGGGACGCCGTGCGCGGCTGGATCCTCTACATCGATGGCCGCCCCGCATCCTTCCTTTACGCGCCGGCCGAGGGCGACACGCTGATCTACGCCCATCTCGGCTACGATCCTGCCTTCGCGGACCTGTCGCCGGGCGCGGTCCTGCAGTTCGAGGCCATGCGCCTTCTGATGGAAGAGTGCCGCTTCCGCCGGTTCGACTTCACCGAGGGCGACGGCCGGCACAAGCGCCTGTTCGCGACCGGTTCGATCGATTGCGTCGACCTGATCCTGCTTCGCCCCACCCCCTCCAACCTCGCCGCGGGCCATGCGCTGAACGGCTTTGACGGCGCAATTGCGCTGGCCAGGCGGGGGACGGCCGCGCTCGGTCTGGAAAGGGTCGTCCGCTCGCTGTTGCGCTGATAGGCTCCCGCGCATGCGGCTCGAAAGCCAGGCCATAATCTGCGCGGTGCGCGCCCATGGCGAACATGGCGCGATCGTCCGCGCGCTGACGCCGGGCGAAGGCGTCCAGGCCGGCTATGTCCGCGGCGGCAAGTCGCGGCGGCTGCGGCCGGTGCTGGTGCCCGGCAACCTCGTCGAAGCCGAATACCGGTCCCGCACCGAGGAGCAGCTCGCGCACCTGACCGTCGAGCTGATCCACAGCCGGGCCTTCCTGCTCTCCGAGCCGCTCGCTTCGGCCGGAATCGAATGGGCGACCGCGCTGACCGCCGCCGCGCTTCCCGAGGGCCAGCCCTATCCGCGGCTGTTCGAGGGGCTGGACGGCCTCTTGACCGCGATCGAGGCGGCGCCGAGCGCGCGGGGCTGGGCGGCGGCCCTGGTGCGATACGAATTGCTGCTGCTCGGCGAGCTCGGTTTCGGCCTCGACGAAGAGGAGCATCGGTCGTTCCCCGACACTACGCGCGAGGGCCTGGGGCTCACCGGCTTTCGCCTCGCGCGCGACATTCTCACCGACCGCCAGGCGGAAATCCTGCCCGCGCGCGAGCGTCTGGTCGAGCGGCTCAAGCGGATGGCCGGTTGACCTTCGCGGGCGGGCGTAGGAGGGAAAGCCGGTGAAAGAGCTCTTCCCCCATTCCGCCACCACGCAAGGCATCACCGTGCGCGTTTCGGTCAGCTTCCTCCCCGAGCAGTCGGAGCCCGGCAAGGGCCGTTGGTTCTGGGCCTATCATGTCCGCGTCGAAAACGGCGCCAGGCAGGCGGTGCAATTGGTCAGCCGCGAATGGATCATCTCGGATGGCCGCGGCGCCCGCCACGAGGTTCGCGGCGAGGGCGTCGTCGGCGAGCAGCCGGTGCTCGAGCCGGGCGGGTCGTTCGACTATGTCTCGGGATGCCCGCTGACGACGCCGACCGGCGCGATGGAGGGCCGCTACTTCATGATCGGCGCCGACGGATCGAGCTTTCCGGTCGAGATTCCGCGCTTCGCGCTTATTGCTCCGGCGGTGGCGAGCTAGAAGCGGCGGCGGCGCCGGTCGCGATGCGGTGCATCGACTTTATCAGGAAGCCGTCGGCAAACACCCACAATGCGCCGACCACGGCGCCGGCGAAGGCCTCGTAGGTCTGGCCCATCACCAGCGCCCAGCTGCCCAAGGTCAGGCAGGCGAGCAGGGCGCCGCTGATCGCGCGGCCGAGATAGAAGCGGTGCGCGCCAAGCGAGCCGAGGAAGATCCAGAGCAGGTAAGCGACCATCAGCGAGCGCGGGCCGACGGTCTTGGGCGCGGGCTTCCAGCGGCTCAGGAGCGTCTCGGCCTCGGCGCGCTCCTCCTTGCGGAGATGCTCGGCGGCGAGGAAGGCGGCGCGGCGCGATTCGACCCCGTCTTCCGCCGGCCGCTCGCGCTGCACCGGCTGGAACGAGCGCGGCTGATGCGCGACCAGCCCCGCGCGCCGCTGCGCCGGGGTCCCGACCACTCCCTTGCGTCCAAACGTCCCTGCCGTCATCGCCTCTCGGCTCCTAATGAAGGCCGGATTTAGCCGGAGAGGGCAAAGATAGGGTTAAAGCCCATTCACCGGACGGATTGGACCGCACGCGCGAGCAGGCCAATGAAGCGCTGCTCCTCGAGCGGCGCGTCGGGATTGTTCCAGCTGCCGGTGACGACCTGCCAGGCGCCGGCGCGGTTGCGGACCAGCCAGGTCAGGTTGAGCACGCCGGGCTCGGAGCCGCCCTTGTAGCCGACATAGGCAAGCGCGCCGCGCAGCTGCGGACCGACGCCGGGATTGATCGCGAGGATCGCCAATGCGGTCTCACCGCCGTTTCGGCGGAGCCAGTCCATCACGCGCACCATGTCGGAGGGCGAGGCGAACCATTCGATGTCGAGGTTGAGCGGGTTGCCCGAGAAGCGGGCGATGTCGATACGGCTGGCGTCGGTCTGGGCATGGTCGGCGAGCAGGCGCCGCCGCCCGGCCTCGTCGGCCTGCCGCCACAGGTTGAGCGCCGGGGCGGGAAGGGTCTTGATCGCCGCCACCTCGAGCGTCGAGAGCAAGGGGCGGTTGCGCCCGGCATCGGCGATTCCGATCGTCGTCATCATCCGCTCGACTTTGTCGCGGCCGAGCGTGTGAAGCAGCACGTCCGTGGCGGTATTGTCGCTGACCGAGATCATCAGCGACGCCAGGGTATGGAGCGTGACCGGCGATCCCTGCGGCCAGTTCTGCAGATTGCCGGACGGGATCGAGCGGCGGTCGATCGGCACGACGTCGCTCCAGCGGCGCTCGCCGGCCGCGATTTGCCGGCTGAGCTCCGCGAGAACGAACAGCTTGAACGCGGACCCGATCGCCATTGGCCGGTCCGGCTCCAGCGACGCAAGCACCGCCGGCGCGGCGTCGCCGAGCCGGGCGACCGTGAAGGCCGTCCGGCCCGGGAGCCCGCGAATCTCGTCGACGATCACGGTCAGGCTGTCGCCGCGCATGTCGGCGCCGGTGACGAGCAGGCCGCCGATCCGGTTCGGCGCCTGCGGCTCGACGATGATCTGGATGTGCAAAGTCGCCCGCTCGAGCGTCACGTGCATCACCCCCGCCTGCGGCGAGGCGGCGTCGAGCCGCTCCAGACCCCGCACGGCGCCATATTGCGAGACCAGCTGCTGCGAGATCGTCCGAAGCTGGGCCGCCGGGACCTGGGCGAGAAAGGCGGAGGTGAACATTTCCGCCGGGTCGCCCTCGCCGCGCAACAAAGCGACGACCTGTTCGGCGCGGCCGCGCAACGCCGGGCTCGCCTCCTGCTGCGCGTGCGCCGGTCCATCAAGGCCCAAAAAGATGAGCAGCGCCAGAAACCACAATCTCCTCATCGCCGCCTCCCTTCGCGCCAGCCTAGGCGAAACCTCGGCGGCTCTCCACCGTTAGAGGGTCGAACCACATCCACGGGAGGCATCTCATGCCGGTTTCGAGCACCAGCCTAATCGAGCGGATCGCGCGGGTCATCGCCGGGCGAGTGGTCAGCATAAACGCCGAGGGTGGCCAAAGCTCGGCGGGGCCGCTGGTCGATTCGGTCTGGCGCAACTATCGGGACGACGCCTTGTCGATCATCCGCACCTTGCGCGAACCAGACCCGGCGATGGCGAAGGCCGGCGACGTCGCGACCTGGGAGCGGATGATCGAGGCCGCGCTCGCCGAAGCGGAGGCGGAATCCCCCTCATAGGCCGAGCGCGGGCCAGACCATCCGGAGCGCGTAGAGCGAGGGCAGGACCAGCATCAGCCCGGCGGCGACGTCGAAAGCGCGGATCGGCCGCATCCGCCCGCCCCGCCCGCGGGTGCGTATGTCGATCAGGGTGATCCACAGGACCGAGGCGCCGCAAAAGGCGGTCAAGGCGAGCAGCGCTGCATAGGCGTAGAGCAAGAGCCCGGGCCAGCCGCCGATCGTCGCCGAGACGATCAGCGCGCTCAATCCGGCGGCGACGCCGATTACCGTCGCCCGCTGGATCGTCCAGAAAGCGAGCAGTCCCTCCTTAAGCGGGGGCTGAGGGCGGCGTCGATTAGGCGTCGATCGCCTCCTCGTCGAGATCGGCGGCGTGGCTTTGGATGAAGTGGAAGCGGTGTTCGGGGTTGCGGCCCATCAGCCGGTCGACGAGGTCGCGGACCGCCCAGCGCTCCTCGGGGTCCCTGGGCAAGGTGATCCGGATCAGGCCGCGGGTTTTCGGGTCCATCGTCGTCTCGCGCAGCTGAATCGGATTCATCTCGCCAAGGCCCTTGAAGCGCGAGACCTCGACCTTCTTGCCCTTGAACAGGCTCGCCTCGAGCTCGCTGCGGTGGGCGTCGTCGCGGGCATAGGCGACCTTCCCGCCGGCCGCGAGCCGGTAGAGCGGCGGCTGCGCCAGATAAAGGTGGCCTTGCTGCACTAACTCCTTCATTTCATTAAAAAAGAAAGTCATGAGCAAGGTCGCGATATGGGCGCCGTCGACATCGGCGTCGGTCATGATCACGACCCGTTCGTAGCGCAGATCCTCGGGCACGCATTGCTCGCGCACGCCGCAGCCCAGCGCCTGGATCAAATCGGCGATCTCCTGATTGGCGCGGATCTTGTCGGCGGTGGCCGAAGCGACGTTCAATATCTTGCCGCGGATCGGGAGGATCGCCTGGGTCTTGCGGTCGCGCGCCTGCTTGGCCGAGCCGCCCGCGCTGTCGCCCTCTACGATGAACAATTCGGTGCCCTTGGGATCGTCATTGGCGCAATCGGTCAGCTTGCCCGGCAGGCGCAGCTTGCGCCCCGAGGTCGCGGTCTTGCGTTTGATCTCGCGCTCGGCCCGGCGCTTCAATCGCTCGTCCATCCGGTCGAGGATGAAGGCCAGAAGCGCGCGCCCGCGCTCCATATGGTCGGCGAGATAATGGTCGAAATGGTCGCGCACCGCATTTTCGACCAGCCGCGCCGCGTCGGGCGAGGTCAGCCGGTCCTTGGTCTGGCTCTGGAATTGGGGATCGCGGATGAAGACCGACAGCATGATCTCGGCCCCGGTCAGCACGTCCTCTGCCTGGATATCTTTCGCCTTCTTCTGGCCGATCAGCTCGGCGAAGGCGCGGATGCCCTTGGTCAGCGCCGCGCGCAGGCCCTGTTCGTGGGTGCCGCCGTCGGGATTGGGGATGGTGTTGCAATAATAAGAGGCGTTGCCGTCGCCCCAGACCGGCCAGGCCACCGCCCATTCGACCGAGCCGGCCCCGCCCGGGAAATCGTGCTTGCCGACGAACGGCGCGGCGGTCGCGGTCTCGCGCGCGCCGATCTGCTCGCGCAGATGGTCGGCGAGCCCGCCCGGAAACTGGAACATTGCCTCGGCCGGGATTTCGTCCGCGCCCGCGAGATCGGGATCGCAGCGCCAGCGTATCTCGACCCCGGCGAAGAGATAGGCCTTGGAACGCGCCAGCCGATAGAGCCGCGCCGGCTTGAACCTGGCCTCCTCCCCGAAAATCTGCGTATCGGGGGTGAAGGCAAGCGTCGTGCCGCGCCTATTCTGGGTCGGGCCCAGATCGGTCAGGGGCGAGGTCGGAAGGCCGCGCGCGAAGCTCTGGCGCCAGAGCTGCTTGTTCCGCGCCACCTCGACGATCGTGTCCGACGACAGCGCATTGACGACCGAAACGCCGACGCCGTGCAGCCCGCCCGAAGTGGCATAGGCCTTGTCCGAAAATTTCCCGCCCGAATGGAGCGTGGTCAAGATCACCTCGAGCGCGGATTTGCCGGGATATTTGGGATGCTCGTCGATCGGGATCCCGCGGCCATTGTCGGCGATGGTCAGCCTGTTGCCCGCCTCGAGCACGACCTCGATCCGCGTCGCATGCCCCGCCACCGCCTCGTCCATGCTGTTGTCGATGACCTCGGCCGCGAGATGATGAAGCGCCCGCTCATCGACCCCGCCGACATACATGCCCGGCCGGCGGCGCACCGGCTCCAGGCCTTCGAGCACCTCGATCGAGTTGGCGTCGTAATCGCCGGGGCCGCCGGGCGGCGCGGGTGGCCGAGGCGGCGGCGGCGGAGACCCGAACAAATCGTCGTCGTCTGACATGGGCGGGGTATAGGCGGGTCGGATTCGTGGGGGCAAGGTTCTTGGGCTGTTCTATCCACAGGCTCCTTCGACGGGTTCAGGATGCGGAGGGGTGCAGGTGGAAAGCGGACGCTCGGCCGAGCACATCAGCCTACCTGCTGTCGATACTCGTCCGTCGGAGGACCAAACCGCCGGCCGCACGCTTCGAGCGCCCGATATATTTCGTCAAGTTGGCGAGCGGGCTCGCAGAGTTCGATATAGTCTATGGCGATCCGGGCCAGTGCGTCCGCATAGGCCAACGAGGCCCGCTGGAGGTCGCCCATACATGGGGAGGCCGTAATCCTCAGTTCCGCTCCCGCGAGGACGGCTTCAAGCCGATGCCAGCTATGACAATGGCCGTATCGCCGGACGACCTCGCGATCCCGTCGCCGGAGCGCCTCGGGATCAGCCGGTCTGAATGCCGCCGGCGCGCGTGCGGCCAGGCTTTCCCATACTTCAGCGGGCACTGACTGCCCGCGCTCATGCCCCCAATATTTCAGCCTAACGGTGACAGTGCCTGCACGATCACGCGTCAGCTCTACCGACGGATAGTCCAGAAGGCCCCACATTGGGTCCACGCGCTGCACCTCCAGCCCTTGGGCTGCGAGGACCTCAAGCGGGGCGAAACCTGCCCTTATCAGGCGGCGCTGCTCGTCACGATGCTCCTCGGCTGCGCGCTCAGCCACGGTCGGCGGCACGAAGGCAGGTTCTACGGATTGGCAGCCCGCCGCGAGGACCATGAGCAAGATGGTGAGGTGTTTCGAAGACGCCACTCAGCCTCTCTAGCACAAGCCGTATCGAATGTTGGCAACGGCTCGAAAGCGGTCGGATGCTTCCCAATTCGCTCCGGTGCGGGGGAGGAAGCGAAAGGTCGTCGGACATGAGAGTGGTATTGGGGGGTCGGAATCGCGGGGGCCGCCCTCCTTCGGATCGGAGTTCGACCCGGAAGAGCTCCTCCGCCTTCGCCGGGCGAGTGCCCCGGAACAAGAGATGGCGAGGATTGGCCTCTAACTATCGGACGACCGCAAAGGGCCAAAAACCGCCGGGCCATGCGGTGACAAATACCTACCTCTCGCCGATTTCCAGCGCCCCGCTCACCGCGGAATCGAATTGCTTTCGCCGGGCGGCACCTGGTCGAAGACGATCAGCCGGGCCGGGGCGTCGCCGAGCACGAGCCCCGCGTGCCATTGGCCGATCGCCTCGACGATCACTTGCCCGGCCGCGAAATCGCTCACCGTGCCGGAATCGTGGTTGGTCACGCGGATCGCTCCGGCTTCGATATAGACGTAGCGCGACCAGGGATGCTTGTGGGCCGGTATGATCCCGCCCGCCGGTATCTCGACGCGATTGACGACGAGCTCGAAGGGCGCGGGCGGAACCCGGAGCGGCTGGCCGGTCAATGTGGTTCCGGCGCGGACGATCGGGGTCGTCACTTGGCCTGATGCCGGCCAAGCGGCGGCGAGCGCGCATCCCGCCAGAATCGCGCCGACCGCTCTCATGCCCAAGTCACGTTCTCCTCCGCTTCGCGCCCGTCCCTAAACCGTCGTCTAGCTGCTGTAGTACATATCGTATTCGACTGCGCTCGGGGTCGTTTCCCAGCGCAGCTGCTCCTCCCATTTGAGCTCGATATAGGCGTCGAGCTGGTCGTCGCTGAAGACGTCGCCCTTGGTCAGGAAGGCGCGGTCGGAATCGAGCGCGTGGAGCGCCTCGCGCAGGGAGCCGCAGACGGTCGGCACCTCGGCCAGCTCCTGCGGCGGCAGGTCGTAGAGGTTCTTGTCGATCGGATCGCCGGGATGGATCCGGTTCTGGATGCCGTCGAGTCCGGCCATGAGAAGGGCGGAATAGGCCAGATATGGGTTGGCGAGCGGATCGGGGAAGCGGAATTCGACGCGCTTGGCCTTCTCGCCCGTGCCGTAGGGGATGCGGCACGAGGCCGAGCGGTTGCGGCTCGAATAAGCGAGCAGCACCGGCGCTTCGTAGCCGGGGACGAGGCGCTTGTAGCTGTTGGTGGTCGGATTGGTGATCGCGTTGAGGGCGCGGGCGTGTTTGATCACGCCGCCGATGAAATAGAGGCAGGTCTCGGAGAGGCCCGCATAGCCGTTGCCGGCGAACAAGGGCTTGCCGCCTTTCCAGATCGACATGTGGGTATGCATGCCCGAGCCATTGTCGCTCTTGATCGGCTTGGGCATGAAGGTTGCCGTCTTGCCATAGGCCTGGGCGACCATGTGGACGACATATTTGTAGATCTGCATCCGGTCGGCGGTCTCGACGAGGGTGCCGAAGGTGAGGCCGAGCTCGTGCTGCGCGGCGGCGACCTCGTGATGGTGCTTGTCCATCGGCAGGCCCATTTCGAGCATGGTCGAGACCATCTCGCCGCGAATGTCGACGGCGCTGTCGACCGGCGCGACGGGAAAATAGCCGCCCTTGGCGCGCGGGCGGTGACCGAGGTTGCCGCCTTCATATTCCTTGCCAGAATTGCCGGGCAGCTCGATGTC
>Ga0190275_10000986_pt1 | contig 22114 bp, 14 predicted proteins | sample Popmic550T_FD_133745 | JGI IMG/M metagenome (GOLD analysis project Ga0190275, IMG submission 133745) | Populus adjacent soil microbial communities from riparian zone of Yellowstone River, Montana, USA - 550 T | ecosystem: Environmental > Terrestrial > Soil > Riparian zone > Trees stand | place...
CCATGGTGGTCTCGTCTACGTGAGAGAAGGCCAGTGGCCCCACGGGGTGACTGTGGGAGATCTCCGCGAGCTGAGCGCGGTGTCGCCAGATGGCCTCCCAGCGCGCCCGTGAGTCGGGGAGGGCCACGGGGGTCGAGGACGCGTCGCTCCAGAGGAGCCGCCCTTCACCATCAATGAGGAAGCACACCTCGCGTCGCATCGGGGGTTCCTCACGCATGCCGGAGGATGACGAGACGATCCGTGTCGATCGCCTCCTTGATGACGGAAGGAAGGCTCTCGAGCGTCACGAGATCATCACGTGGCGGGTGGCCCAGGCAGATGCCGGAGTCCACGACCTGGAGCGTGGCCATGCTCACCACGGAGATGAAGCGCTCGTCCATGAAGGTGAAGATGACCTCCAGGTTGCCATTGCCAAGCCCACGGGCGCTGCGCATTCGTGCCCCAGCGGCCTCCAGCGCCAGCTCGGCGCGCGCCACCGCGTCCACCTCCCCGCCCCTCCTCTGCCGGCCTCCCTGTCCCGCATGCTGCTCCCGCTGTGCGACGGCCTGCTGAGCAAGGAAGACCACCTGGCGTCGCCGCTGAAGCTCCATCATCTCGCGCGCGGCGAGCACACGCTCGGCGGCGAGGGCTCGCAGGGCTCGCTCCGCCTCGGGGCGTCCCAGCTCGGCGACCCGACCCAGGTGGGGGCGCAGCTCGGCGGGCGCCGCGGGGATGCCAAGCCGACGAGACTCCGCCTCCAGCACGGCGTAGCCGAAGGCCGCGCGCAGCGTGGCGGGCACGCCCTTGACCTGCGCCAGCGATGCGTCCTCCTCGAGCGCGCGCCGTGCCGCTTCTTCCGCTTCACTCTCGAAGTCGAGCGTGTCGAACAGCAGCTCTCCCGAGTGCCAGCGCCGGGCCCGGCAGGGAGAGAGCCGTGGCGGCTCCTCGGGAGGGAGGAAGTGGAGCCTCTCGGCGATGGCGCCTTCGCGCACGAGCCGCTCCCCCACGAGGTGTCCGCGCACGGCGGGCAGCGCCTCCAGGGCTTCGGGATCCGCGGGCCCAAGCGGGGTGGCGTCACGACCCTTGATGCGGAACCGGTACCACCCTGGGGCGGCGGGCTCGGCAGCGAGCCGCAGCCTCCGATCCGCGGCATGGAGAAAGGCGCCGCCCAGGTACGGCAGCACCCGCTCCTCTTCCTTACCCAGGAACTTCCGGTAGTCCACGCCCGTCTCCTACGCGGTGGCGCCCTTCGCCATGGCAGTGCCCGCGGGCGTGAGCGTGAGCAGGGGCGTGCGCATCACCCGCTCGACCCAGCCAGACTGCGGCGCGGCGCCTGCGGCCACCGGCGCGTCCATGAGTGCCTTGAGCACGCGCGGTACCTGGTAGGGATCATTGAAGCTGTCGACGGCGACCTCACTGAAGGGCACCTTGAGCTGGTTGGCGCCGCTCTTCACGGTGCTGCCGCGCGCATGCGACACGGAGACGAGCATCGCCATCGCCGCCACGGAGTAGCCGCACTCGCGGAAGGCGCGGGCGAACTGGTCCCCGGCCTCCCCTGCCTCATCGCCCACCACGATGACGATCAGCCGGGCTGTGGGCGGGAAGGTCACTCCGGACTGGTGCAGCGCACGCACGGCCGCGCCGTGCATGGTGCCTCCACTGGCCTTGATATCCTTGAGCATGTGCTGGACGGCGGTGCGCGACGGCGCCTTGGGACGCAGCACCGTACCCACGGTGTCGAAGGTGGCGATGTGCAGCTTGTCGAGCGGGAAGCCCGCGAGGATGCGCGTGAGCGCCTCCTTGGACTGCTCGATGGCGCCCTCCATGGAGCCGGACTTGTCGATGAGGAACATGACGCGCACGTCCGCCTCGTTCGTCGCCTCCGCTACCGCCTTGCGCGCCGCGTTGTCGCTCGCCTCCTCCAGCTTGTCGCGCAGCCCCTTGTTCCGGACATTCTTCGCCACGTTCAGCCCTCGCTGGTCCGTGGCCTCGGCCACCGCCTTCTCCCAGCGCGCGCGGATCTCCGGCTCAGCCATCAGCCCCAGTTCCTCCAGGGTGGGCGTCATCAGCCGCAGATCCCGATCCGACAGCGACGGCAGCAGCGCCACCATGATGGCAGGCGTGAGCCCCACGTCCTTCGGCAGCCGGCCCACCACCTCCTTATAGGTGAGCTTCTGCGTCTCGATCGCCTCGCAGATCTCCGCCTCAGAGAGCCCGTCGAAGCGCTCGCGCTTCTCCAGCTTCAGTCCGGTGAGCCCCACGCGGCGATGCCCCGCCGTCGACTGCTTCTGCTTCCAGCCCAGGACCTCGAAGAAGGCCTGCGACTCGGGCTTGTAGCCGGCCTTGCGTGCGATCTTCTTGATGGTCTCCTTGAAGCCCGCCTTCACCAGGCCCTCGAGCATGGCCGGGTTCTTCTCGCGGAGCGCCAGCCACTTGGTGGCCGCACGCTTCCACCGCCCGAGCGGCGCCTTCTTCGAGCCCGGGTCGGCGAAGCCGGCGCGGCGGTTGAGCGCGGCGATCTCGGGCGTCTCCAGCAGCTCGGCCACACGGAGCACCCCCTTGGGGGTGAGCATGCGCGTGGACTTCTTCTCGTAGTGCAGGAGCATCGCCTCGCCGATGGTGCGGAAGTCATCGTCATGGAAGGCGACGGAGCCGTCGTCCTCTCGCACGGGCTGGCCCGAGCGGCTCTGCACCAGCATCAAGGCAGCGCACGCCACCTTCAGGTCGCGCCACTCGGTCTGGGTCAGCGCGTACGAGGCGAAGTGCGCCATCAGGTCCTGGTTGAGCTGGTAGATCTCCAGCAGGCGCCGGTAGAGGTTGACGGCGGCCGGGACGAAGAGCCCTGGTGGGATACGCACCGCGTTGGCGGGCACCGCCGCGCCTCGCGCCCTGGGAGCGGGCTGCCAGACGCTGCGGACATTGAGGCCTGGGCGGTTGTGCCACAGGTGAGCCGAGGCGCTCAGAACCAGGTCGAGCAGCTTCTCGGCGGGGCCCAGCTGGGCCTCCGGGAGCAGCGTCGGGTTGCGCGGGGTGTTCATGGGGAGCCTCCGGGCGGGCAGTCTCCCCGAAACACGGCCTGGCGCGCGACCCTTTCTGCTGCAGCCGGTGTGGAAGAAGGATGCACCCGAGTGAAGAAGCCTTGTTTTTAGACCCGCGCTCTACCGCTGAGCTATCTCCCGGTATGGTCGGGAGAGCCGGATTCGAACCGGCGGCATCGAGTTCCCAAGTGCTTGTATGGCCTCTTCGGCCGGACGCGAATTCGTCAGAAAAAATTGAAACGCCCGAGTGGGGAAGCCGTTGACGTCTCGAGTCGAAGTCGAGTGCCTATCCGTTAGGCTATCCCGTCATAATGGTGACGGGAGTTGGAGTCGAACCAACATAAGGGCTTGTATGGCCTCTCCGGCCGGGCGCTTCAAAACCGTTCGCGAGCTGCGCAGCGTGACGCTGTCACCCTCTCGCCTATAGGACCAAGGACGCAGCGGCCTCTGGGGACCTGACAGCGCATTTGATCTTCAGGGCTCCTTTCTGGGCTGGGGCTGAGGTAGACTCGGGACAGGTCCGTCAAGCGAGAACTCCGTGGCGCAGCAACAGCCACATTCCGTGAAGTGCCCTTCCTGCGGCAAGCAGCTGCCGTCGGGTACGGCGTTCTGTCCTTCAGATGGCCACATGCTCATACCCGCTCCGCCGCCGGAGTCCCGGACGGATCCGCTCCTGGGCTCTCACGTCAGCGAGTACGTCATCCAGGAGCGAATTGGCGCGGGGGGTATGGGCATCGTCTACCGCGCCGTCCAGCCGCTGATCGGCAAGCAGGTCGCCATCAAGATCCTGAAGGCGGACATCACGGTGGCCCGGGAGCTGGTCCAGCGGCTGCTGGTGGAGGCGCGGGTCGTCAACGCCATCCAGCACCGGGGCGTCATCGACATCTTCGGCTTCGGGCAGCTGCCCGACGGTCGGCCGTATGTGGTGATGGAGCTGCTCCAGGGCGTGTCGCTCTCCACCTTCATCCGGAAGCGCAAGCGCCTCCCCGCCGAGGAGGCCGTGGCCATCCTGGACGAGATGCTCGCCGCGCTCGGAGCCGCGCACCGCGGAGGTGTCATTCACCGAGATCTGAAGCCCGGCAATGTCTTCCTGGTGGAGAACTCGGAGGGCGAGCGCTCCGTCAAGCTGCTCGACTTCGGCATCGCCAAGGTGGCGGAGTTCCGGCCCTCTCGCCCGCTGACGATGGAGGGCCACATCCTCGGGACTCCCGAGTACATGGCCCCCGAGCAGGTCCGCGGCGAGAAGGTAGGCCCCACCTCGGACCTCTACGCCATGGGTGTGATCGCGTTCCAGATGCTCACGGGCCGGCTGCCGTTCCTCGGCGAACAGACGCGCGTGCTCGTGGCGCAGATGGAGGAGAAACCACCGGCGCTGTCCAGCCTGGTCCCGGACGTGCCCAAGGTGCTCGAGACCATCGTGATGCGGCTGCTCGCCAAGGCCCCCGCGAGTCGGTACGCGTCCGCGGAGGTGGTGCGGCGGGAGCTGAGCACCCTGCTGCCGCCGCGAGTGAGCGGCCTGGCGGTAGCCACCGGAGAGACTCGCGGTTCAGCCAACGAGCCTCCTACCCTGTCCCTGAGATCTGATGGACGGCGCACGATAGAAGTGCCGATGCTGGCCGACTCCGCGCAGGAGACCGAGCCCCTCACCGCGGATTTCAGCCCTCCTGTCGCGCATGTGTCGCGACCGGCGAAGCCCCGATGGCTCGTGGCAGCGGTAGGAGCGACAGCTCTCGCAGCATCCGCAGGAGTCGTGGGCTTCAAGGTGCTCCATCGGTCGCCTTCAGCCATCGTCTCCAGTCCTGCTCCCCAGGTCCCGACTCCGCCCGCACCTCAACCCTCGGAGCCTTCATCCCCGCCGGCTCAGCCCGTGGCGCTCGCAGCGTCCGCGCCGGAGGAGGGGTCAAAGCGCCAGCGAGTGGAGGTGTCCAGGCCTCAGCTCGAAGCCGCCCCCCAGGCGAAGCCTTCCCCGGGTACTCCCCCTGCACGAAAGGCGATCGCCCGACCGACTCCACCGAAGTCAGGCAGCCCCACTCGAGCGGCCTCTGCGACTCCAGGCCTTGACCAGCCCACTTTGATGGTGCGGCTCCTGGACGCCGAGGGTCGGTTGCTCAAGATCAACCCCACGGCATGCCCTGTCACTTCTCCCGCCATGGCCCGCCTGCGAGAGCTCCAGGCTCAGGCCCGTGAGGCTGGGACGAACGAGGCGCGCTTGAAGGTGGTAGGCCTGCTCGCCGAGTGGGAACAGAAGTTCATGGCTCAGCCCTGAGCCTTCGCGCGTTGCCGCCTGGCCCCCGGTGAATTGACCTGAACTTCACAATCCATGGGGGTTCTCCTAGTCTCCCGCCTCCGCTCTCTCAGGAGGCTCCTTGCGCATTCGTTACCTGGTTGCCGCGTGCGGCCTGGTGTTCATGGTCACCCGCTGCGGAGGCCCTGAGCCGATACCGGCCATGAACCTCTTCGCCCTCCCAAGGGTCATTCACGACCAGGGCGCCAAGTCGACGATCAGCGTTGAAGTCTTCGACGACCAGAAGCAGAAACGCGCGGGGAACGTGAGCATCAGCGCCACCGCGGGCTCCTTCCAGGGAGCGGCCAACACCGCCAGTCTGGAGCTGAGCAATGAAGGGTTCGGCGAGCTGGAGTACACCTGCGTCAAGGCGACGGACCCCAACTGCACCGGCCCTGTGAGGCTCGAGGCGCGCTGGAGCCAGGGCGAGGAGTTCCTCGTGCAGGTCATCCGGGTTGACGTGGTGCCAGCCGACGGTGGTGTACGAGATGGTGGCGTGCGAGACGGAGGGCCGTGATCATGATCACCTACGAGCGGAAGCTCTGGACTGAGTCGTACAGGCTCATCGTCGCTGCAGGCATGATGGCCCTCGCGGGGACACTCGCCGGCTGCCAGTCGCAGGAAGTCGTCAACGAGGAGCCCATCCTCGAGTTGCTCATCAGGCCCACCTCCATCAGCGACCGCGGTGAGGAAGCGGACATCCAGGTGACGACGCTCGACGAGTTCGACCGGCCGGGAAGAGGTGACGTGGTGCTCGAGGCCACGCATGGGCAGTTCTCGAATGGAGAGCGGACCATCACCGTCACACTCGACTCCAGCGGAACGGCCTGGGCGGTCTATCACTGCAACGTCTTCGAGGACGAAGAGTGCTTCGGCTCCATCTCCGTGAGCGCGAGCTGGCAGAACCCGGGTTCCGCGCTGGCGACCACGGACAAGAAGATCACCATCGAAGGGTGCGGCCGGCCCAACGCTGGCAACCCGACAATCGTGCGCAAGTGCGCACCCGCCGCCGCCACCGAGTGCAGCGGGGAGATCGACACCTTCCTCACGGGGGCCAGCGTGAGCGCCTCCCGCCTTAACGGTGCGTCCGGCAACGGCTTCGATGACGACTGTGACGGCTTGGTGGACGAGGGGTGCAGCTGTCCGGGCAATGGGCAGACGAAGGAGTGCTACCTAGTGCCAGCCACCCAGGTGGCCGCGGACACCGGGCTGCCGGTCAACTGGTGTGCCACCAACTCCAAGGGCTCCGTGGACTGCGCCGGGGAGCAGCAGACGGTGTGGACCGGCGTGTGCCGTGGCGCGCAGCCTCCGGCCGAGAATGACTCGTGCTCCGAGGGTGACTTCAACTGTGACGGCCTCCAGTCCAACAACCCCTTGTCCGGGTGCCGCTGCGCCTCCGCGGTGAAGTGCCCGACCGACCCGATCGTCAAGGCTCCCTTCCCGGACCCGCGCAACCTCGCGCCGATCGAAGGCTTCCAGTGGATCACCGACGCGAGCAAGCGGGCGCTCGCCACCAACTGGACGTGGACCGTGGTCGGAGGGGATTGCGACAACGTGCTGCCGTTCCCCACCTTCGGCCTCTTCAAGGGCAAGGACACGACGCTCACGGGCGCGCGCATCGGCACGAGGAAGCCTGTGCGCTACGACACCGCGAAGAGCCCGCCCCGCTACGCGGAGCAGGCACAGTCCAAGCTGGCGGCGCTGCAGGCCCTCACCGGGACTGGCCTGGCGGGGGGGGTGGTGTACCCGGCCTTCGGACTCTCGGGCGACTACATCGTCCAGGGCGAGTTCGACCTCAATGGCACCCACTTCGTGTGCACGCAGAAGGTGCAGGTGCGGGCACCCGGCCTGCGGGCCGAGATGTGCTGGGACTCGGTGGGCTTCGATGACGTGGACCTTCACTTCGCACGCTTGCAGGAGTCGCAGTGCACCTCGAACGTTTGGGACGAGACCTGCAATGACCAGGACTGCTTCTGGGCCAACGAGAATCCCAACTGGGATTACGTGACGTCACCCGACTCAGCCTGCCGCGGTTGGTCGTCCAGGCGCGTGGGGGCGTGCACCAACCCACGGCTCGACAGGGACGTCGTCAGGTGTGATCGAAACAACTCGGACCCGAACAACGCCAACTTCTGCGGCCCCGAGAACATCAACATTGATAATCCCCGCAACGGAGACCGCTTCGTCGTGGGCGTGAACTACTTCGGCAGCCGTACCAACCCGCCCCTCGCCCACCCCCACGTCAACATCTACTGCAATGGGGAGCGCGTGCTGTCGGCTGGCTACAACCCTGTCACCGGCCAGCTGAACTACCCAGCCCTGCTCACGGCCGGAGGGGACACCGGGGGTGACTACTGGACCGTTGCGACAGTGCAGACCACCGTCACGGGCGGCAACCTGGTGGGCTGCGCGGTGGAGACCATTCCCTCTCGGTACGCAGACCCGACGCGGGATGGGCCTCCCTCCGCGACTGGGGGAGCCGACTTCTGCGTGGACTCGACGCGCAACGCCACGCCCGCTCCGAATACGTTCAACTACGTGAGCCATCAGTTCGTGGACGCCAACTCGAGCCAGGGGCTCGCCGAGGGGGCCATCCCCCAGACCCGCGAGCAGTGGTGCAAGCACTGAGACGCGCCCGCTGACCGCGGCACGGCTTGAGGTAATACTCGGGTTCATGATCACGGCGTGGCGGAGCGGGCGCTCGCGGCCTGCGTTGGCACCTTCGGCATCCACCCCCAGTCGGTGTCGTCGATCCGCCTCAAGGGCGTGGAGGTCTTCATCTACGACAGGCAGACGTGGTGGAACGACTGGCGCGGGTTCGCTTCATCGGTCGGTTCGCATCCGGGCCTGCTGCAGCCAGGGTTCCAGGGACAGCCTCTGATTCGTCCTGGACTCACGGGAGCCTCAGCCTTCTGGCAGCGGCTCCTTGTCCTGCCGAGCTGCTACTCACCGAGCAGCACCGACAGGAGGTGCTCGGCGCGCCCCAGGATCTCCACGTCGAAGTCAGGGTGGCGAGGCTGCATGGGCGTGAGGTTCACCAGGAGGGTCCAGGCCCCCGCGTACCGGGCGCCTCGGACGAAGTTCGCCGCGGGTGCCACCGTCCCAGAGGTCCCGATCGCGAGGAAGAGGTCGCACTCGCGCAGGGCTTTCTTGGCCGCCCACTCGGCATCCACGGGGAGCGGTTCGTCGAACAAGGTGATATCGGGGCGAAGGGGCTGACCGCATCTTCCGCACGCGGGCGCCTGCGCATGCTCGGACAGGTCCTCGAACGCGCTCAGCGTGCAGTCCGGGCTGCCGCAGCGCGTGCGCAGCAATGAGCCATGGAGCTCGACGACATCGCGGCTCCCCGCCCGGAGGTGCAGCCCGTCCACGTTCTGCGTCAAGAGGGTGAAGGACTGGCCTTCAGGACGGCGGGCCTCCCAGGCCGCCAGCGCAAGGTGAGCGGCGTTGGGGTTCGCGGCGCGAGCATGACCGCGCAGCGGGCTGAAGAGGGACCAGAGGCGCGAGGGCTCACGCGCGAACATGGCAGCGTTGGGTACTTCCTCCATTCCGGGGCGTGTCCAGAGCCCTCCTGGGCCTCGGTAGGTAGGCAGCCCCGAGGCAACGGAGATCCCCGCGCCGGTGAGGATCACGACGTGGCGCCACGATCCCGCCTGCAGCCGGGTGCGTAGCTCCTGCAGTTCTGCATCGCTGGTGAGCAGGTCGGACATTCTCGGTCCAGTCTATGCCGGGCGCTCCTCCCTGGGCATGCTCCGCGCCCATAGGCCTCACCGATGGCTCACTTCGAGGGGGGCGCTCGCCGAACATGGAGCGTCACCGCTGACATGCAGGTGTCCGAGTACTTGTCGCCGGCATGGGTGGAGCGCAGCTCCAGGCGAACCTTCTGGGCCTTCACCGGCACGGGCAGCACCACGGTGTAGCGCTCGCCCGCGCCAATGCGGTCGTCCTGGCTGGTGACGCAGGTCTCGTCTCCACACGGCCCGTCCTCGACACTCGTCCCCTCAGTGGGGTTCTCCTCGAGGACGGTCATGACGTGATCGGGAAGGGCCACCTCGAAGCGCTGGTTCCCTATCTCCAGCACCACTTCATGAGGCCGTGCGTTGCCGTTCGCCCGGCGCATGTCCTTGGCGTAGAAAGGCACCACCTCCAGCGCCGCCACCTCCTGGGGCGTCTGGAGCTCGAACATCACGGACTCGCCCACGCCGTCCTTCTTGGCTCCCTCGCACCACGCGGTGGCGTTCTCGCCGTCGACGAGCCGCTCGGGCCCATGGCACGTGCGCTTAGAGCCCTTGCCTTCGCACAGAGTCGAGGAGGCCTGCACCTTCAGCTCCTTGGAAGGCACCGCCTGGGTTCCTGAGGGGGACGTGTGACCAGGCCCCGTCGCCTTCAGCTTCGTGGGGGCGGTGGGCTCGGTGGCCAGCACGACAAGAGGCATCATCAGAGCGAGGGTGAACGACAGGCGGTGCATGGACATCCTCCTCCCAGAGCATAGACAGAAGCTGAGTGCTGCCGGAACGGAGCTTGGATCGGGGAAGCCAACGGGGGAATCACGCCCCCCGTGACGAGCGCCTGCGTAACGGAGCTCGTCGCCATTCTACGCCTCGGGAGCCTGCGACAGCCGGGCAGGCTCGACGGCCTTCAGATACTTCGGCTCGGCAGGGGCAATGCCGTGCCCGGCGCGGAACTTCCTGGCCATCAAGGGCATGGCCAAGGACAGCATGGAGAACATGATGTGCAGCACGGGAGCCGGCTTCATCACCATCTGCGCCGCTCGGGTCTGAGCGGCCTGAAGAACGGCTATCTCGGGCTGGCGTTCGTCCTGGATGCGCTGCAACAGCGCCGCGTCTACCGGCCCCTCCTGCTGGAGCCTGGGAATCAGATGGTTGGCAGCCACGAACGTGTCGCGGATGGCGACATTCAATCCCTGCCCTCCTGACGGAGACATGGTGTGCGCCGCGTCGCCGAGGAAGAGAACCCCGGGAGCGTGCCAGGAGTTCACCCGATCCACGATGATCTTCAACACCTGGGATTCGGTGTTCGGGCCGAGCCTGGCATCCACGAGCCGGCGAACCCCCGCGCCCAGGGTGGGCAACAAGGCGCTGCGCAGCTCGGGCAGGTTCTTGCGCAGGCGGCCCAGGTCTCCTGGAGCGCTGTAGGCGATGTGGAGGCGCTTCGCGCTCGAGGGTTGCAGCACGGTCACCACCCCCTTGCCGAACATGTGCACGTCCACCGAGTCCGGAAGCGCGTCGGGCGCATCCGTGAAGTCGAAGCGCAGCCATAAGGCGTCCGCGGTGCTCGGAAATAGCTCGGTCTCGAGCCCACAGGACTTTCGGAGTGCGCTGTTCCGCCCGTTGCAGATGATGAAGAGATCGCCCTCCACCTTGCCTTCGGCCCCGGCCTGGCGCGTCTTCAGCGCCACCACGCGCTCCTCGCGCTGAATCGCTTCGAGGACAGTGGTTCCGAAGTCCAGCCGGTAGTTCGGAAAGGTGCTGCAGAGCTCATGCAGCAGGCCCAGGAAGCCAGGCTGTGAGACGACCGCACCGATCTCGACAGGGGCGGGAATCTGAACCCTCCGCTTGAGCCCGACGAACATCCGGCGCTCGACGTGGGGCAGGACCAGACCGCGTTCGAGCAGGATGCGGAGGATGCCCGCTCTCTCGAGCTGCTCGATCGCCGAGCGCTGCATCAGCTCACCCCGGAACTCGCGCTTGAAGTCTGGATGGTGCTCGAGCACGCGAACCTGCACGCCATGGGAGACCAGCTGGTAGGCGAGCATCATGCCCGCGGGGCCGGCGCCGACGATGACGACTTCTGGATGCTTCTGAGCCATTCAGCTCAACCCTACCTCATCGGTCTCCCTCCGACTCACGGCGGTGACGTTTACGTTAATGTCGCGAAGAATCCTTTTTGTTGGAGGGGTCATGAGGATGTGGGTCCCAGTGTTGTCGTCGCTCCTCCTGGCCGGGAGCGCCGCGGCGCAGCCTTCTTCCCAGGAGACGCCGAAGAAGCCGCTGGTCATCCGCGCCGCTCGGCTGCTCGATGTGCGCACCGGCACCTTCATCAAGAACCCTGTCATCGTCATCGAGAACGAGCGGATCTCCACGGTGGGCCCGGGGCTGCCGCTTCCCGAGGGAGCGGAGGTGATCGAGCTCGGTGGAGCGACGGTGCTGCCAGGGCTGATCGACTGTCACACGCACCTGCTGGCGCGGATGCCCGGCACCCGCGAGGGCTATGCCCAGGATCTGTTCACCAAGTCCCACGCCCTCCGAGCCCTGGAGGGGGCGGCGAACGCCCGGGCCACGCTGCGCGCCGGCTTTACGACCGTCCGGGATGTCGAGAATGAAGGGGCCGGGTACGCGGACGTCGCGCTGCGAGACGCCATCCGCCAGGGGCTGGTGGAAGGACCCAGGATGCTGGTGGCCACCCGAGCGATTGCTGCCATCGGGAGCTATCAACCCTTTGGCCTCTCGCCCGATCTGAAGGACCCTCCCACCGGCGCTCAGCCCATCAGTGGCGTCGAGGAGGCGCGCCGCGCGGCCCGGGAGCAGCTCGCCCACGGTGCGGACCTCCTCAAGCTCTACGCTGACTGGGATCATCCGACGCTCACCATCGAGGAGATGCGGGTCATGATCGAGGAGGCGCACAAGGCCCGCCGCAAGGTGGCTGTCCACGCCGTGTCCAGCGAAGGCATCCGCAATGCCCTGGCGGCCGGCGCGGACTCGATCGAGCACGGCCACCAGGCGGATCGCGCGGCGCTGGAGCTGATCCACAAGAAGGGGGCCTTCCTTGTCCCGACCATCGGCTTTTCGGAGGTGGCCATGGAGGATGCCCCCAACGAGGGGGCGCGTCAGTTCCGCGATGCGAAGCGGCAGTCCTTGCGCAAGATGGTGGGGCTCGCCCACAAGCTCGGCGTGAAGATCGTCAGCGGATTCGACGCGGGCACGGCCCGTGATCAAGGGCGGAACGCCTTGGAGGTGGTGGCGCTCCACCGGGCCGGGCTGCCGCCCATCGAGGCGATCCGGGCGGCCACCTCGCGGGCCGCGGAACTGCTCGGGCTGCAGGAGCACGTCGGCACGGTGGAGCCAGGAAGGTATGCCGACTTGATCGCTCTCTCTGGGGATCCGCTAGCGGACGTGACAGAGCTGCAGCGCGTACGGTTCGTGATGAAGGGAGGCGCCGTGGTCCGCAACGAGCTCACCGCCTCCGCTCCTGTCCCGGCACGCCCCACTTCCAAGTAGCCGATCTTCCAGAAGCTCACCAGCTCGCACCCGCGCTGGAGCTGAAGGCCGTGGGCTTCGCCATGGACGAAGCGCGCGAGGCCGCCTGGAGGTTCGCGCAGAAGCTGGCCTTCCTCCCGCTCCAGCAGCAGGTGTCCGCGATGGCCACGCGCGACACCGAGGTGGCGATCCTCGGGGACCTGGTCCTGGCCCGCAATCCGATCTTTCAGCTCATCCACTCACGGGAGATCACCGACGTTCCCGGGAACATCCGCCTGCTGGCTCAGGGCGAGTTCGAGCTCGCCGTCCCACCCCAGGCGGCCGTCGCCGCGAAGGCCGGCTAACAGCAGAAGCCTCGCCATCTCCATGGCGAGGCTCCTCGTCGAAGCCAGCGGCGGAGATCAGCGCGCCTTGGTGGCCCGCTTCCCGCCCGCGCGGCCAGACCCCACCTTGTAAGGGTACAGCTCGGAGTCCTGGATGATCTCCAGCCTGTTGCCCGAGGAGAGCGAGGCCAGCCGCTGCATGAGATACTGCCGGCTTGGCGGCATGGTGGCCTTGGTAGGCAGCTCGTAGTCAGTGGCAATGACCCCCTTGAGCTTCTTGCCCTCCTTGGTGGCCCACTGCATGGGGAACTCGCCGGACAGCTTCCCGGCTCCCTGCGGGGCCCAGGTCTCTACCACGGAGCTCACGCTCTCCAGCGCCGGGATGTCCACCTCTCCCTCGATGGTGAACTTGCTCATGACATTGCTCGCCTGCTTGTCATGCCGTGTCGTCACGATGATCCGGCTCCCATCCTCGAGCGTCAGCGTCCGCCGGTAGTGGTAGGACAGCCCCTTGAACGGGTTGATCGCACCCTCCATGGGACGGTGGACGCTGGGGTACCCCAACATCAAGAAGGCGTTGAGGAGCAGCAGGTCCATCTTCGGGGGAAGCTGGGTACAGACATAGGACCCTCGGGAGAAGCCGTTGCCATCCTGAAATCCCGTGCCCTTCAGGGAGAACTTCACTCCGTTGAGCCTGCCACCCATGGTGGCCTCAAAGGTTCCGCCTCTACCGCTCTTCTTCACTGGGCTCATGCGTCACGCTCCTTCGCCCCATCGGGGACAAGTCCCCGTGAGACCGAGGCCACCGGCATTGGCGGCCTGGGCGATTGTGCCCTGCTCTCCAGGGAAGCGGTCATGATTATCGCTCCTCACCCTCCCGGAACGCCTCGCTCACGGCGGCCGTGTCTCCAAAGACACGGATGGAGGCGGCCTTGCCCTCCCGCAGCGTCCAGACGTGCACCCAGGCATTCTCATAGGTGCGGCCCGTGGGTTTGACGCGCACCTTCTCCAAGCCGAGCACCACCACCTGCTCTCCCTGGGCGATGAACTCTCGCGGCTCGAATGCCAGAGACTCGCTCGAGGCCTTGATCGCGCTCACGAACCGCCGGATGCCCTCATGTCCCCTGAACTCGCCCGCCAGGGGGACATGGGCCGGGTACGGGTTGGCCCAGACGATGTCCGCCGTGAACCCGGCCAGCACAGCCCCGAGGTCCCCACGGTCATACGCCGCGTACACGTCCTTCACTGCTCTCAGATTGGACTCGATCATGCCAGGCTCGCGGCGGCCCGGAGCTCCGTGCCAGGCGCCCGCCCTCCGGGTGGCACGAGCGTCGCGGCCTCCTTCAGCGCCAGGTCGATGTGGTGGAACTCCTCCTCGTGCGGAGGGACGTCCAGGATGAGGGTGTCGAGCCCCCGCTGCACCAACGAGTTGATGAGCGCGGCCACCTGGGCATGGCTGCCCACGAAGTAGGGACAGTCTGCCTTGAAGTTGCGGAAGGGCTCCAGCCAGAAGCCCTGCCGTGCCACGGCGGATCCCTCCGCGACCATCTTCATCCGCCACTTCCACTCGGCGTCGGTGTTCCGCATGGAGATTTCGAGCACGCTCTGCCCCAGGGGATCCTCGGGGAACAGGGCGCGTGCGGCCTCCCAGGCCTCTGCCTCGTGCGGACGGGTGATGATGCCGAAGTGGACGCCTCGCACGCCCGCGCGCAGTCCCTGCTCCAGCGTCGCCGGCAGCATCTGCATGCTCACCGCACCGAGCGCCCCCGCCGTCCGCAGGGCCGCCTCCGACTGTCCCGCCAGCAGCAGGCCGGGCTGCAGCGCCTCGGGGGTCCTCGGCAGGAGCTGCAGGTTGGAGACACGGTAGTACTTCCCCTCGTACGTCACCGAGGGCTCGGCGAGCAGCCGCTTCAGCACCTCGGCGTACTCGCGCAGCCGATCGTACCGCTCATCATGCGGCAGCCGATCATCCATGGACTGCTGGTAGCTGAGCGCCGCCCCTGTGACGAGGTTGAGGTACGTCCGGCGCCCGTAGAGGTGAGCGAACGAGGAGACGAACTTCGCCGCCGTGAACGGGTGCATGTAGATGGGGTTGATGGCCACCAGCGGCGAGAGCTGCTTCGTCCCGGCCAGCACCCGCTGCGCCACCACCCAGGGCTCGATGAGGACGTCGTTCCCCGTGAAGATGAGCAGGCCGGTATAGCCGTAGCGGTCGCTCAGCTGCATGACGGTCTCGATATTCTTCCAGTACAGCGCTTCATCCGGGGTGCGGGGGCTGACCGTGAAGAGCTCCACCGCGCCATGAGCCAGTTCGAGTTTCATGCTGCCTCCTGCCGGGAGTGCGAGGGCCCCACCGGAATGGAGCGGCCCGAGCGCGCGGCAATGTGGGAGGCGAGGAAGGCGGCATCCCGCCCCACGCCTCCGAGAAGAGAAGAGTTGACCCGGTGCAGCCACTTGAGGCCGAGGAAGTAGAGCCCTGGGTGCGCGGTGACGCCCCGCGTATGGACGGGCTTGCCGCCCGCATCGAGCACGGGCACCTGCAACCAGGAGTAGTCCGGGCGGAAGCCGGTGGCCCAGACGATGGCGTCCACCTCCAGCGCGCCCCCCTCCACGAAGGTGACGCGGTGCCCCTCCACCTCCTTCACCCGCGGCCGCAGCACGAGGCCATGCGCGCGCGCCAGTTCCTCAGGCCCCAGGCCGATGATGCCATCCGGCCCCTGGCTCATCCGCTGGCCAAGCCAGGAGCCGATGGTGACCTCCGTGAGCCGCAGCAGGTGGGCCCACCAGAAGAAGTCCCGGCCGAGCAAGCGCCGCGGGCTGGCCGCCGTCCGCCCGAGCGCGAGGTGCACCTCATGGCTCGCGGACAGCTCCCGTGCGATGCCTGCCCCGGAGTTGCCACAGCCGGCCACGAGCACCTTCCCACGGGGGAGCTGCGACGGGTTGCGGTACTGGCTGCTATGGAGCTGCACCAGCTGAGGGCTGGCTCGCTCCATGCTCAGGGGCAGGTGGGGACGTTGGAAGGGCCCCGTCGCGCAGACGACGTTGCGCGCCTCGAAGGCGGTGTCCTCCGTACGCACCACGAAGGTGCCGCCCTCCGCGCGCACGGAGGTCACCCGCGTCCCCAGTCGCAGGGGCAGCTCGAAGGTCCTGGCATAGTGGGCGAGGTAGTCAGCCACCTCGTCCTTGGTGGGAAAGCTCCACGGATCCCCCGGGAACGGCATCCCAGGGAGATCGTTGTACGGGCAGGGGGTGATGAGCCGGAGCGACTCCCACCGGGACCGCCAGGAGTGGCCCACCTGCTCCGCGGCCTCCAGGATGAGGAAGCGCTGGCCCTGCCGGGCGAGGTGGTAGCCCAGGGCGAGGCCGGCCTGCCCTCCGCCAATGATGATGACGTCGTGCATGATCCTCTCCATTACCGGGGCTCGGCGCGCGCCAAGGACATCCGCAGCGCCGCCGCCAGGGACTCCACGCCCGGCGAAGCCAGGAGCGAGTAGTGATCTCCCGCGAGCGTGCGCGTCTCCAGGCGGCCTACCCAGGCGCGCCAGCCGGACTCCTCCGCGCGCGCCAGGGGATCGTCCGCCGCCCGCAGTGACACCACGGGGACGTCCACCTTTCGAGGTGTCCACTGCTCCATGGCCCGCGTGTGGGCTTCGAAGACACCCAGCAGGCGGCGGAGCTGAGGCAGATCCACATCGCGCGCCACCCGCCCGGCCTCGTGCGCCTGCTCCAGCGCGAAGACCAGCCGCTCCTCGGCCCCCAGCGCTCGAAGCTCCTCCACGGGGAGGGTGAAGGGTTTGCCTCCCGTGCTGGCGATGTCCTGGAAGAACCAGGCCACGCGCTCCGCGTCATCCCCCCGCGCCAGCTTCCCGGGCGCAGGGCTGTCGATGAGCGCCACCAGCGCCACCTCCTGCCCGGACTCACGCAGCAGGCTCGCCATCTCCAGCGCCACCAGCCCGCCCATGGACCAGCCGCCCAGCAGATAAGGCCCCTGGGGCTGCACCGAGCGCACGGCCTCGGCGTACTCGTGCGCCATGGCTACGAGATCCTCCCGCGGCACCTGCTCCCCGAGGAAGCCCCGCGCCTGCAGGCCATAGACGGGGCGCTCCCGGCCGAAGTGCTGAGCCAGCGTGCGGTAGCACAGGACGTTGCCGCCCACGGGGTGGACGAGGAAGAGCGGCCGCCCCTGGCCCTGCGAGTGGAGGAGCACCAGCGGCGACCAGACCGGAGCTGCCGCGCCGCCCCTCACCAGGGAGGCCAGGTGCGCAAGCGTCGGCTCCCGCACCAGCGCCGTCAGCGGCAGCTCCCGCCCGAACTGCTGGCGGATGCGCCCCATCACCCGGACCAGTGCGAAGGAGTGCCCTCCCAGCTCGAAGAAGTTGTCGTGCAGGCCCACCCGGGAGACTCCCAGCACCTCCTCCCACATGCGGGCCAGCGCCTGCTCCAACTCGTCCCGCGGGGCCTCGAAGGCCTGCTCGCGCCTGGCACCCGGCTCCTCTGGGGCTGGGAGCGCCTTGCGATCCACCTTGCCGTTGGCCGTCAGGGGGAGTTGCTCCAGCGGGAGGAAGAGCGAAGGCACCATGTAGCGCGGCAGCTTCGTCTCCAGGTACGCGCGGAGCTGCGCGAGGGTGCCAGAGGGCTCGCCGTCGATGACGACGTAGGCCACCAGGCGCTTGTCCCCGTGGCGCTCGCCATGGGCCGTCACCACCGCCGCGCGCACGGCCGGGTGCCGCTCCAGGACGGTCTCGATCTCGCCCAGCTCGATGCGGTAGCCCTGCACCTTCACCTGGAAGTCCGCGCGGCCCTGAAACTCGATCGAGCCGTCCGGCAGGTAGCGCCCCAGATCCCCCGTCCGGTAGAGGCGCTCTCCCGTCACGGGGTGGCGGAGGAAGCGTGCCTCCGTCTTCGCCGGATCCTTCCAGTAGCCCTTCGCCAGGCCCACTCCCGCGATGAACAGCTCGCCGGTGACCCAGGTGGGGCGCGGCGCCAGGTTCTCATCGAGCACGTGGAAGCGCTGGTTCTTCAGGGGCTTGCCGTAGGGGATGCTCTGCCAGCCCGGCTCCACCCGGTCGATGGGGTGGAGGATGGACCAGATGGAGGCCTCGGTCGCCCCGCCCAGGCTCATCACCTGGATGCTGGGGCGCAGGGCGCGGATGCGATCCGGCAGGGCCACGGGGATCCAGTCGCCGCTCAGCATCACCGTGCGCAGCGACAGCTCATGGAGCCGCTCCCGCTGCCCCTCTGCGTATTCCACGAGGAGCTGCATGAGGGCAGGCACCGAGTTCCACAGGGTGATCTTGTGCGTCCGGAGCAGCTTCAGCCAGTGGGCCGGATCCTTGGCGGCCTCGGGCGCGGGCAGGACGATGGTCCCGCCCGCCGCGAGCATGCCAAAGAGATCATAGACGGACAGATCAAAGGTGAGCGCCGAGAGCGCAAGCACCCGATCCGATGGCCCCACGCCGAACCGCTCGTTGAGGTCCACGAGGGTGTTGGCCGCGCCGCGGTGATCGATCATCACGCCCTTGGGCTCACCCGTGGAGCCGGAGGTGAAGATGACGTAGGCCAGATCCTCCGGCCGTTGGACGGAGTGGAGGCGGACGCCGCTCTCCCCCTCGAGGGCTTGCTCGGAGACGGAGATCCGCTGGATGCCCTCGGGCCAGGCGATCCGCTCCTCCAGCCATGGCTGAGTGAGGACGATGCGCACCTCTGCCTGCCGCAGCAGGGAGTGGAGGCGCTCCGCGGGCCACTCCGGATCCAGCGGCAGGTAGGCGGCGCCGGAGCCCAACACGCCGAGCGCGGCCACCACTTGCTCCCAGCCCTTCTCCATGACGATAGCCACCAGGGTGTTGGGGGCCGCTCCCAGCGCGCGGAGCTGGTGGGCAAGCTGGTGGGCCCGGCGCTGCACGGTGCCATGTCTGAACGTGCCACGCGGCTCGATGACGGCCGGGTGATGGGGCCGAGCCTCAGCCTGCGCGGCGACGAGCTCGTGGAGGAGGACGTGGGGGATGGGCGCCTCCGTGGCGTTGGCGGCCTGGCGTGCGGACAGCCCGGTGGACGGCGGGTGCACCGTCTCCATGGCCTCCCAGCCCTCACCGCCGGCGAGCCGCTGCAGCAGCTCGCGGTAGGCCTGGAACATTGCCTCCACCAGCCCCTCAGGGAAGATCGCCTCGAGCACGTCCCAGTGGAAGCGGAGCCCCCCGTACGCCTCGCTGGCCTGGTGATCGATCCAGACGTGCGGCGTCTCCAGGCTGCTGTGCACGGGCCGCCCCAGGAGCTGGGACTCCTCGCTTGCCTTCGGATCCTCGTACAGCGTGCTGGCGAAGACAAAGGGCATGGCCGACGCGGCGCCCGTACCCTGGGCCAGGGCCAGCTCCCGAAGGACCTGAGTGCCGCTCACCTGGGTGTGCTCCAGATCGCTCCACAGGCGCGCTTGCACCCGGCGGGCGCGTTGCTCGAAGGTCTCCCGCGGCCGGCAGTCCACCTCGAGCAGCAGGGTGGTGCTGAAGTTGCCCACCACCTCTCCAATCTGCGGGTGGAGCGGCGGACGGTTCTGGTACAGGAGGTTGAGTGAGAAGTGGGGCGTCTGGCTCCAGGCGGCCAGCACCTCCGCATAGGCCGCGGTCAGCACCGCGGTAGGCGTGAGGCCTGCGCGCGTGCCGCGAGCCTTGAGGCGCTGCCACGCCTCGGCATCCACTTCCGCATTCCACCGCTGGAAGCCACGCTCCCGCAGGGCCACGGGGGTGCTCACCTGCGGAAGGAGCGGTGCGGGCGGTAGCGTCGGCAGGCGATCACGCCAGTACGCCAGCGCCTTCTGGTAGCCCTCATCCGCCTCGCGCGCGGCCTGCAGGTAGCGGACATAGTCCCGGTACGTCACCTCCAGCGCCCCGAGCTCCACGCCGGGATCCTGGTAGAAGCGCTCCAGATCGCGGTTGATCACTCGGAAGCTCTGCAGGTCCCCCATCAGCAGTGGGAAGGCGAGATGCAGCCGGTACCGCCGCTCGTCGAGCCGGTGGCCCCGGAGCGTGAAGAGCGGCCAGGTGTCCGAGCGCGGGTTGGCGCGGGACAGCGTGGCCCGCGTCTCCTCGATGCGGCGGCTCACCTCGGCCTCGGACAGCCCCCGCAGATCGACGACCTCCAGCTCAAACCGCGGGACTGCCGCGAGCACCTGCTGCTGCCCATCGGCGCGGACCACGCTCCGCAGCGTGTCATGCCGCGCGATGACCCGCTGGAACGCGGCGTTGAACCGCGCGAGATCCAGATCGAGCGTCTCGGACTCGATGTAGCCCACGGCCGTCGCACTGCTGCGCTCGAAGAGGCCTGTCTGCCCCAGCCAGTACGCCTGCTGCAGCTCGGTGAGCGCGAAGGGCTCCAAGCGGTGCTGCGGCTCAGGGGTGAGCTGGATCTGCGTGGGAGCCAAGCCCGCGCCCCCCTTCGCACGGGGCTGCTCCCGGGTGAGGAACTCGGCCTGCCGGGCGATGGTGGAGAGCTCGAACATGCGGGAGAGCGGCAGCTCGACGCCGAACCGCTCGCGCAGACGGATGATGAGCTTGACGGCCAGCAGCGAGTGGCCACCCAGCTGGAAGAAGCTGTCCTCGACGCCGACGCTCTCCACGCGGAGCAGCTCAGACCAGATAGCCACCAGCGAGGCCTCGGTCTCGTTCCGGGGAGCCACCCCGAGCGCCGGGCGGGCGCCCTGAGGGCCCGGTGGGGGGAGCGCCCGCCGATCCACCTTCCCGTTGGCATTGAGCGGGAGCGCCTCCAGCACCACCCACTCCGACGGCACCATGTATTCGGGCAGCCGCTCACGGAGGTGCTGGAGGACCGCCTCTTGCGAGAGCTCCTGGCCAGGCCGGGCAACGATGTAACCCACCAGGTGCACACTCCCGGAGACATCGGGCGCCGCCGTCACCACCGCGTCTCGCAGCGCCTCGATCCCACGGAGGACGGACTCGACCTCACCCAGCTCGATGCGGATGCCCCGCACCTTCACCTGGTGATCGGCCCGGCCCAGGAACTCGATGTCGCCGCCAGGCAGGTGCCTCGCCAGATCCCCGGTGCGGTACAGGCGCGCCGCGCCGTCCCGGGAGAATGGGTCGCTGACGAAGGCGTTGGCGGTGCGCTCCGCATCGTTGAGGTAGCCCCGGCCCACGCCGACGCCGCCGGCATACAGCTCGCCCACCACCCCCACGGGCACGGGCTCCATCCGGGAGTCCAGGATGTAGAGGCGCAGGTTGGCGACGGGACGCCCAATGGGCAGGTGCGCCATGTCCCCCTGCGGAGGCGCGGTGATGGCGTAGTGCGCCACGTCGTCCGAGCACTCGGAGCTGCCATAGGCATTCAGCAGGGGAATGGCCGGGTAGAGCGCGAGCCACCGGCGGCAGAGCTCGGGCGAGAGCGCCTCGCCGGTGGGCACCAGCCAGCGCAGCGAGGAGAGGGCGGGCCGGCGTGACCCCCGCGCCTCCGCATCATCCAGCACCAGGCGCATCACGGAGGGGACGATCTGCAGGACGGAGATGCCATCTTCCGCCACCCGATCGAGCAGGCGCCTGGGATCCCGCGCCACCGCGTCCTCCACCACATCCACCTCGGCCCCCACGAGCAGGGGCGCCAGGGTCTGCCAGATGCAGATGACGAAGGAGGGCGGAGCCGTCTGTGCCACCACATCGCGCGCGGAGATGCCCAGATCCGTCACCTTGGCATAGAGGTGATTGAGCATTCCCCGGTGCTCCATCATCGCCCCCTTGGGCACCCCGGTGGACCCGGAGGTGAAGACGACGAAGGCCAGGTTGCCGGGAGCCACAGGCGCACGCTCCACCCCAGTGGGAGCAGGGCTCGCGAGCAGCTCCTCCACCGTCCAGAGCGCGGGCCGGCGCGGCGCGGGCAGCACCTCCATGGCCTGGGTGAGCGCGGCCTTCCGGGCCTGGGACACGAGGACACCCGCGGCGCCCGCCTGTTCCAGGATCTGCGCCACTCGCTGGACCGGGTGAGCGGGGTCGATGAGGACGCACGCCCCACCCGCCCCATGGACGGCGAGGATGGCGGCCAGGAAGTCGATCCCGCGATCCAGCGCCACGACGACGAGCGCCTCCGGCCTCACCCCTTGCCCCGCCAGATGCGCGGACAGGTGTCTCACCCGCTCGGAGAGCTCCCGGTACGTCAGGCGCGTGCCGCCAGATCGCACGGCAATGGCTTCGGGAGTGCTCGCGGCCTGCCGCTGGAAGAGCTCGGGCAGACACAGCTCGAGAGGAAAGTCCTGGCGGCGGTCATTCCACTCCA
>Ga0190275_10000987_pt1 | contig 22111 bp, 22 predicted proteins | sample Popmic550T_FD_133745 | JGI IMG/M metagenome (GOLD analysis project Ga0190275, IMG submission 133745) | Populus adjacent soil microbial communities from riparian zone of Yellowstone River, Montana, USA - 550 T | ecosystem: Environmental > Terrestrial > Soil > Riparian zone > Trees stand | place...
CCAGGTCGCCCGGTCGCAGCTGCGGTGGGGTGCGCAGATGCCCGGATGGCTCCGCTGCTGGCCGGCGTGCTCGCCCGGCGCGACGTACGAGCGATCGTGTTCCGCGGGGACGACGGACTCGACGAACTCACCACCACGACGACGTCCTCGGTGTGGCTGGCCGCTGACGGACAGGTGATCACAGACTCCCTGGACCCCACAGTCTTTGGCCTCGCGCGAGCAAGCGCGCAGGACCTGCGTGGGGCTGACGCGCAAACCAATGCAGCCGTCGTCCGACGACTGGTGGCAGGGGAAAGGGGACCGGTGCGCGATGCGGTGGTGCTCAACGCGGCAGCAGCGATCGTCGCCGAGGGCGGCCTACCGGGGCCGTCGACGCAGGCCGGTCAGTCCCTGACAGACCGATTCGCCTCGGCGATATCGCGCGCGGACCGGGCGATCGAGGACGGCTCGGCGGCGGCCACGCTCGAGCGGTGGATCCAGGTCAGCAGAGCCGCGAAGCAGGGCTAGTTCGACACGCTGGACCCGGGCTTCCGGTGATCGTGAGCGCCCTGGTTACACAGCTACTAGGCCTGCACCGCTCACGATCTTCGATCACAGCGGGCCAGGACCCTCGCGGGCCTGGCCCGTCACTCGGCGGTGTCGAAGCCGATCGAGAAGGCGGCGTCGAGGTCGTGCTTGGAGTAGGCCTGGAAGGCGATATGGGTCTCGGTGTCGAGAACGCCCGGAACCTTGCTGATCTGACCGGCGATCACCGAGGCGATGTCATCGAACCTGCGTACTCGGACGATGGCGATCAGGTCCACATCTCCTGCGACCGAGTACACCTCGCTGACCGACCCGATATCGGCGATCTGCTCAGCAACTTCTGGGATGGAGTCGGTACTGCAACTGACCATGACGATCGCGGTGATCACGTCGGCGAGCCTATCCCTTACGGCTGGGCGGTCAGGCCACGCCGATGCGATCGGGCTGCGCGCGCATACGTCGCGATCGGGGGTCAGCGAAAGGCGTAGCCGCCTGGCTGACACCGCCGACCCGGGTGAGCCAATCGGCGGCAACTCCACCGCGAGCGGGACAGGCCAGCACGCCGGTGAGATCGACCAGCCGCGTACCCGGTGTGTCCAGCCAGCGCAGGATCACTTCGGTCTCCTCCGGGCTCGTCGCGGCAGTGCCCAGGGGAGCGTTGACTGTTTCCGCCGAGCTGAGCAGGTCGTTCAGGTAGGGCCGGACGGCGACACCGCGCACAGCCTGACCGGCCGCGACCAGTCGACCCTGCCGTACGACCGACAGCAGCCAGCCGCCATCGCCGTCGGATCGAGCAGCCACCAGTTCGGGGACCATCCACAGCGAGCGCAGCCGCTGCCAGCGAAGGCATCCCCGCAACAGGATGGTCACACGATCCCGAAGTGCGGAGGCATCCTCGAACCTCCCCGCGTCGGCCAGGACAGCCAGCCTGACCAACAGTGGTGCGAGCAGATCCGATGGATCCCCGTCGGCGGCCCGGCGGAGGACGTCGGCAATGTCTGCGTACTCCGGCACCGACTGGGAACCCTCGCAGGGGGCACCGCAACGACCCATGCCGGCAAGGGCGCACGAGGCGGCGACGCGATCAGGGGACAACCGCATGGTGCAGCGTCGGATCGGCAAGGCGTCGTAGACGGCGGTCATCGCCGCGTCGGCCTGCCGCCGGGAGGAGAACGGGCCGATGTAGGAGCCGCCATCCTGACGATGGCGGCGCACAAGCGACAGGCGCGGAAAGGCTTCGACGGTCAGCTTGAGCCAGACGACCCGCTCCGGAAAGCGGGACCGCCGGTTGTAGCGCGGTTTGTGTTCAGCAATCAGGCGCAGCTCCCGGACGTGGGCCTCCAGGTCGTGTGCGCAGACGATCGAATCGACGCGCTCTGCCAGGCCCACCATCTCGGTCATCCGAGAGCGCTGCTCGGAGGCGGCAAAATAGGAGCGCACCCGACGGGCGAGGTCATGAGACGTGCCGATGTAGAGGGGACGGTCTTGAGCGTCCTTGAACAGATACACCCCCGGTGCATGGGGCAGATTCGCGGCCAGATGCCGCTTGCGGCGGCGTACGGGATCGACCTGTCGGCTCAGGTCGGTGAGTTCCTCCAACGACTGAACGCCCAGTGGGCCGAGCCGCTCGAACAGCCCGTGCAGGACGTCCACGGTGGCCCTCGCGTCGGCCAGCGCCCGGTGACAGGGTGCGGTGCCGGCCCGGAAGTGCTCGGCCAGCGTGGACAGCTTGCAGTTGGGTACCTCATCACTGGTCAACAGGCGCCGCGCCAGGATCGCGGTGTCCACCGACGCAAAGGGTGGCCACGCCATCGCCGACAGCGCGCAAGCCGCTTTGAGGAAACCCAAGTCGAACGGCGCATTGTGCGCGACCAGAACGCTGCCGCGGGCGAATTCCAGAAAGGCTGGCAGTACCTCACAGATCCGCGGGGCAGCGATGACCATCGAGTCGGTGATCCCGGTCAGGATCGAGATGTACGGGGGGATCGAGGATCCCGGATCCACCAAGGTCTGGAACTCACCCAGGATCTCCCCGCCACGCACTTTGACTGCGCCGATCTCGGTGATCGCGCAGCCCTCGGGTGAGCCCCCGGTCGTCTCCAGGTCGACGACGACGAAGGTCACATCGCGCAGCGGGGTACCGAGTTCGTCGATCGAGACCTGGACGTATGGCGAGAGCAGCGCGGCCTTGGCAGGTGCTGGGATCGAAGAGCCCATGCGGCCGCGACGCAACACGCCCCACGCCCGAATTGGAACCCCTGACTTCACTCAGGCGAGGCTAAGCCGCAGGTACGACAGGAAAGCCCAGGCGCGCCGCTTCGACAATGAGCGGCGCGAAGGGCCGGGTCGGTGACCGTCTCGGGAAACCGATCTAGTGTTGCCTCGTTGTGATGAGGGTGACCGGCAGCCGCGATTCCAGGAGGCGGCGCCGACAGCTGACGGTCATTGCCGCGATCGTGGTCTTCGCACTGCTCGCCTCGGCGCTGGCCGGCGTGGTCGCTGCCTTCGCTGAACCCAGTGATCAGCCCGGCAGCACCTCCGCCGTCCTGGACACACCTGAACTGGACGCACTGCAGGAACGTGCCCGGCAGGTGCAGGGCGAGCTACAGCGTCGTCAGGCTGACGTGGCCGAGGTCCTGGCCCGCTTGGAAAGCGCTCGGACGACAGCTGCCGCCGCACGGGTCGCGCGAGTCGATGCCGATCGGGGGCTAGCCGCCCAACAGCAGGCGATCGCCGGCTACTCATCCGCGATCTACCGGGACGGGTCAGCCCCCGATGAGTTACGCCTGCTTCTCGACTATCGATCCCCAGGCGACCTGATTGCGGCGTTGGGCTACCTCGACGCCGTGCGCAGGTATCACGAGGAGGCACTGGAATCGGCCGAGCGGGCACGCCTGCGCGCAGTGGCCGCCGACAGCGCCGCTGCCGCGAGCCTGGCTTCGGTCGAGACCGAGGCGGCGAGCGTGCAGTCGGAGGCTTCGCGAGTGCAGCAGGCCGCCGCCGCGGTCACTGATGAACTCACCGCCGCGTTGGCCACGGTCAATGCCCAGCTCGCCGAACTCCAGCAGGCCCAACTGGACGTCAACGCGAGGACCGCCGCGCAGTGGCAGAACTATCTCGCCCAGCTCGGCGCGGCCGGCGTGGTTGCGCCGCAGATCACCGAGTTGCTGGATCCGGCGCGAGCCCTTCCGCAGGGCTTGGTTCCGGTCGGACTCAGTACGGGGGGTGTCAACCCCGGTGCTGCCCAACTTCCCAGGGCGCCAACATCGCTGCTGGTGCTCTCCGAGCAGACCATTCGTGCGGTGTCTGCAGCACTCGGAGAGTTGAGCCTGCCCTACGCCCCGCGCACGACCGGCCCCGACTCGTGGGACTGCGGGACGTTGATCCAGGCGGCCTACGGGGGAGCCGGGTTTTCGTTGCCGGCCACGGCCCAGGAGCTGTGGGCGGGATTGCCGGCAGTGAACCCGCCGGATGCGCTGCCAGGGGACCTGGTGTTTCTCGGCGATCCCGAGTCGGGGATCACTCATGTCGGGATCGGCCTGGACCCGGAGACGATGCTCGCCGCGGACGGGCTGGCCGGCGCGGTCATCATCCGGCGGATTCCGCCGGAGCAATTGCTCGGCTATGCCCGACCGGTGCTGCCCCCCGGTCCCCCCCGCGCGGTGCCCCCGTCAGCGCAAAGCCGGCTCCCGGTGACCTGCGGGGCCACGGTCTATCCGGCCTCCTACGGCGGTGATCGAGCCTGGGGCGGGTATCCCAACGGTCTCATCCCGGCTAATGCGCTGTGCTCGCTCGGCACCGGCTCCCATCTGCTGCGCTGCGACGCTGCCGCGGCCTACAGCGCCATGGCCACTGCTTTCGCCGGCGCCTTCGGCCGGCCGTTGTGCATCACCGACTCCTATCGAGGGTTCGGCTCCCAGGTCCAGCTGTACGGGCAGAAGCCGGAGCTGGCCGCCGTGCCTGGGACCAGCAATCACGGCTGGGCGCTGGCGGTGGACCTCTGCCGAGGGGTCGACCGTTTCGGTACCGCGGAATACCGTTGGATGGTCGCCAACGCCGGGCGGTTCGGCTGGGTCCATCCCACCTGGGCAGATCCGGGCAACGGCCGTGAGGAACCGTGGCATTGGGAGTACGCCGGCGGCTGACCTGCTCGATCTACCCCCGCCGACTCGCTGCACCGCCCTTTGTCAGACCCTGCTTCTAGTGTCCTGCTGGGAGTGACCGCGACGCGTCCACTCCAGACGGTCACCGAAGTGGAGGGCTCCATGCTCATTGATTGCGACACCTGCCAGGTCCGAGGTGATGCCTGTCGTGACTGTGTGGTCACCGTCCTGCTCGGTCCGCCCAGAGAGCTGGAGCTCGACGATGTCGAACAAGCGGCGGTCAGTGCCCTCGCTGCGGGGGGCCTTATTCCGCCGCTGCGGCTGGTGCCGATCGTGACTCACCGTGAAGCTGATGAAACACAGGGTAAAGAACGCGCTGGTTAGTTGCCGACGCACGAAAGTGCCTGCCGGGCAACGGTCCACGGAACTGTCCGGGGGTTGTCAGTGGCCGCTGTCCACCCTGTAATGTGACGCCCGGCTCAACGGGTGGAAGTCATCGCAGAGGATGACCCCGCGGAGCCGCCGCCAAATCGGTCGGCCAACGACGTCGCCAAACGATGTCATTGATCGGCCGAACCGGGGACCCACCCACTGTTCTTGGGGTGAATCGGCGCTCGCGCCGTAGGGCTACCACTTCCCAGCCCGAACCCGTCAGCTAACCCGGTAGGCGGTCGACGCGGAAGAATGGAGAGCCGCCGCTCGTGGCGACCCCCCCACAGCACCCCCGATTTGCCCGGCGTCAACGAAGTGCACGGCGCCAGCGACGTGTCTTTCCCCCCTCCCTCGTCCGCTTGCTCACAATGGTGTGTGCCTTCCTGGTCGTCGCGACAATCTCTCCGGGAGCAGCGCTCGCCGACCCTGAACTGCCAGATACCGCGAGTGAGGCAGCCCAGCAGGTCAGCGAGATGCAACGCGAGCTCGAGATGCTCTCCGAGCAACGCAACGAAGCCAGGGTGGCCCTCGACCAGCACATCGCTGAGACAGCAGCCGCGACGGTGGCCCTCGGAGAGGTCAACGCGGCCATGGCCACGATCGATGGCAAAGTACGCGCCGTGGCCCGCAGTGCCTTCGCCGGAGACCGGTTGGGTAGCTTCTCGGCCATCCTGACATCGGATTCGCCGCAGGAATTCCTGGACCGGGTGAACACACTGGAATACATCTCGGGGAAGGACGCGGTCCTGCTGGCCCAGGCCACCCAGACGCGTGACCAGGCGCAGGCACTGAAGGACACCGCCGAGGCCGCCGTCGCCTCGTCGCAAGCCACGGTCAACGACATCGCAGCGCGCAGCACTGAGCTAGAAACCAAGATCGAGACCTACCGGAACCTGTTCGGCCAGCTCTCGCCCGATGACCAGCAGCTGTTCGACGGTCCCGGCGGGGGCCCCCAGGCGCCCCCAGGGCCGATCCTTGCCCCGACCGAAGCCGCGCGGATAGCGGTCGAGACGGCCTACGCGCAGTTGGGTGACCGGTACGTCTACGGTGCCGCTGGGCCGAACTCCTTCGATTGCTCGGGCCTGACGATGTTCGCCTATGCCCAGGCCGGGGTGCGGCTGCCGCATTCGAGCAGGTCACAGTCCGCGCTCGGCGTGCCAGTCAGCCGCGGCGATCTGCAGCCCGGTGACCTGGTGTTCTACTACCAGCCGGTCAGCCACGTCGCCATCTACGTGGGTAACGGCCAGATAATCCACGCATCGAACGAGAGCCGCCCGGTCACCCTGGAGTCGGTCGACCCGTGGGGTGCCTACAACAGCGCCCGTCGGATCACCGGCTAGCAACTCAGCTGGCCCGCCGGCCAGTAGCCTGATCTGCTCATGGGATCCCTGGCCAGGCGAACTCTCGTTGTCACCAACGACTTCCCGCCACGTCAAGGCGGTATCCAGACGTATGTCTATGAATTGGTGCGGCGTCAGCAGCCGGATTCGGTCGTGGTGTTCGCCCCCGCGTGGGAGGGTGCGGCAACCTTCGACGCTGCGCAGGACTTCCCGATCGTTCGCCATCAGAGCAGCCTGATCCTGCCGACCCCGGGTATTCGCCGCCGGGTCAGCGCCGTGGCCGGCGAGTACAGGTGTGACCGGGCCTGGTTCGGGGCAGCTGCTCCGCTGGCGCTGTTGGCGCCGGCGCTGCGAAGGAGCGGAGTCGAGCGGTTGGTGGCCTCCACGCACGGTCACGAGACGGGGTGGGTGAAACTGCCCGGGGCTCGGCAGGTGCTACGCCACCTGGCTGCGCGAGTCGACGCGATCACCTACATCACCGAGTTCACCCGCAGCGTGCTCGAGCCCGTACTGGGCGAGCTGACAACGCTGAGCCGCCTGCCACCGGGCGTGGATATTGACGCCTTCCACCCAGCAGCCGACGGCACCGCCGTACGAAAGCGACTCGGTCTGCACCCGACCACTCCAGTGGTGGCCTGCGTCTACCGTCTGGTCCGGAGGAAGGGTCAGGACGTACTGATCCGGGCTTGGCCCCAGGTTCGGTCCCGGTTCCCGGACGCGAGTCTGTTGCTGGTCGGTGGCGGACCCGATCTCGAGCGGTTGAAGGCCATGGTCGGCCGCGTCGGTGCCGAGGGTGTGCATCTTCTCGGTGGGGTGGACCAGTCGCGGCTACCGGACTACTACGCCGCGTGCGATGTCTTTGCCATGCCATGCCGCACGAGGCGAGGTGGCCTCGATGTCGAGGGCCTCGGGATGGTCTACCTGGAGGCTGCCGCTTGTGCCCGACCGGTCATCGCAGGGACCTCAGGGGGGGCACCGGAGGCGGTGCGACACAACGAGACAGGGCTAATCGTGAAGGATCCGACCTCGCCGGGGTCAGTGGCGCGTTGCGTCATCGAGCTGCTCGGCGACCGGAATCGCGCGCGGACGATGGGCATCGCGGGACGGGCTTGGGTGGAAAAGGACTGGTCCTGGGACATCCTCGCGCAGCGATGGCGGGACGTCATTGCCTGAACCGGCCGGAGGTGGTTACGCGCGGAAACCGGAAACCTCCGGCCCACTTTGCAGCCGGCCCACCGGCGGAGAGTCCGTGCGCCGAAATCGAACGACGGCCAGCAGGGTCAAGGGCAGTAGAACCGCCGCCCCGAGATAGCGCCACGGGTTCTCCTCGATCGGTGGTCCATATCCCTCGCGCCAGGTGTTGACGTTGATGACTGCCTCGGTGGCCAGCACCTGCCCATGGCAGGCCAGGACGGTGAGGCCGGAATGGACCGACTCACAGCGCTGATGCATATTGGCAAACCACCAGTCGTCGATCAGCGGTCGCGCCCACACCCCGAGGGGCGCGCCTATGGCGGCGGCGTAGCGCAGGAGGTCATAGCCCAGGTCGTGTCCCTTGCAGGTGGGCTCCATGTCGAACACGAGGTGCACCGGAGATGAGCAGGTACCGATCGGCTTGGCCAGCGACAGGGCATTGTTGATCTCGATCACCTCTGGGCGGTAACCCATCACCGACACGTAGTCCTCGGGGATGGAGGCGACAAGCTCGGTGCGCCGATCCGGACCGGAACCCTGCCCGGTGATGAGCAACTCGACGGCACTCACAGTCTCGGAGTCCCCGCGACCGGACAGGATCATCGCTGGGGAGCCTGCTCCACTGACGGCCAGCAGCATGGCGACCACCACGGTGGCCTGGAGAAGGGCCCACATGATCGGCGAGGGGATCAGCCCGACCGGGCTCGGCAGGACGGACAGGAGTGACCTCCGCGCCCCCGAGGGCGCGCTCAGGCTGACCTGGCCGGTCCACCCAGTCCGATAACGCATCGATGCCAATCGTTGCACGCTCAGCTGGCGTAGATGGCCTGCACTTCGTCGGCGTGGTTCGTGAGCACCACGGACCGTTTGATGCTGTTCTTCGGCGTCAACTCCCCGGCCTCTTCGGTGAAGTCCCTGTCCAGGATGCGGAATGCTTTTACTGCCTCGGCGTTGGAGACTGCCCCATTGGCCTCATCCACGGCTGTCTGGATCTCGGCCCGAAGGTCTGCATCGTCTTTGAGGGACCGGGCATCCGCGCCGGACGGCTTTCCGTTGCGCTGCGCCCAGTCCGGCAGAACGTCTGGGTCGACGGTGACCAGGGCAGCGATGAACGGGCGCTGATCACCGACCACGACGCAATGGCTGATCAAGGGATGGGCGCGCAGTCGGTCCTCCAGCACGGTTGGCGCAACGTTCTTGCCGCCCGCGGTGACGAGGACCTCCTTTCGCCGGCCGGTGATGGTCAGGAAACCTTGGTCGTCCATCGACCCGATGTCCCCGGTGCGGAACCAGCCCTTGTCGGTGAGCGCGTAGCGCGTGGCTTCGGGGTTGTTCCAGTAACCCGAAAAGACGTGCTCACCTCTGATCAGCACCTCCCCGTTCTCGGCGATTCGGATCGAGACCCCCGGAAAGGGACGGCCGACCGACCCGATCTTGACCGCTTGTTCGAGGTTGACTGTGGATGCAGCTGAGGTCTCCGTGAGCCCATAGCCCTCGTAGATCGTCACGCCGATGCCGCGGAAGAAATGGCCCAGCCGGGCCCCCAGCGGAGCACCTCCGGAGATGGCCGCATGACACTGGTCGCCGAGCGTCCTTCGCAGCTTGGAATACACCAAGCGGTCGAAGGCCTCGTGCCGTACCCGCAGCAGGAATCCGACCCGACCACGGTCCAGCGCGCGGGAGTAGCTGATGGCGGTGTCCTCGGCCATGTCGAAGACCTTGCCGTGGCCGTCTGCGTGCGCACTCTGTTTGGCGGCGTTGTAGATCTTCTCGAACACCCGGGGGACAGCAAGGACGAAACTCGGGCGGAAGTCCGCCAAGTCGGAGAGCAGCCGCGCAACCTCGGATGTGTGTCCCAGCTTTGCCTGCGTCTCCAGCGAACCGATCTGGATGATCCGGGCGAAGATGTGGGCCAGCGGTAGGAAGAGCAGGGTCGATCCTTCGGAGTTGAACAACCCGGCAAGACCCGGTAGTGCATTGCGGACCTCGAAGAGCAGGTTGCGATGAGTGAGCCGGCAGCCTTTGGGGCGACCGGTCGTGCCGCTGGTGTAGACGATGGTGGCCAAGCTGTCGGCCCTGACGCCGTCGCGACGGTCGGTCACCTGCTCGTCCCGGATCGAGTCCCCGGCACCGGACAGCCATTCCACTGCGCCGTTGTCGAGCTGCCAGACATGGGCGAGTCCGTCGAGGCTGTCCCGGAGCGCTGCCACGAGCTCTTCGTGCTGCTCGGATTCCACGACGATCGCGGTGGCGCCGGAGTCGGCCAGGATCCACTTCACCTGATCGGCGCTCGAGGTCTCATAGATCGGAACGGTGACAGCGCCGACCGCCCAGATCGCGTAGTCGAGCAGAGTCCATTCGTATCGCGTCTTGCTCATCAACGCGACTCGATCACCGGAGTTCACACCCGAGGCGAGCAGCCCTTTGGCCACAGCGACGACTTGCACTGCGAACTCTGCGGCGGTGACGTCCGCCCAGCCCGTGGACCGGCGAACGGCGAACAGGACCTTGTCCGGCACGTTGCGCGCGTGGGCGAAAACCGAGTCGGTCAGCGAGTCAGGCTCACTCACGTGGACCATGGCCGGTATTGCCAACTCGCGCACGGATGCGAATGTAGCCGCTGAGGGCATGCCGAGCGGATGGCAGGCTGGCCAGGTGCCGACTGTGGACCTGGTTGACGAGACCTATCTGCATGCGCCGGTCGCTCGGGTCGCCGAGGTCGTACACGACCGGGCTCGCTGGTCCCTGTGGTGGCCTGCACTGACCCCCGTTGTCTTCATGGATCGGGGTATTGCGGGGATCCGTTGGAATGTCACCGGGGCGCTGATCGGGAGCATGGAGATCTGGCTCGAGGGCTACGAGGCGCCGTTGGATGGTGTTCTGTTGCACTTCTATCTGCGTGCCGATCCGACAGCACCGGGATCGGCCACGCAATCCGTGCAATTGAGCGGCAGGGCTGCCCGGACGCTGTCCGTACGGTGGGCCAAGGCGAGTAAGCACAATCTCTGGAGGCTCAAGGATGAACTCGAAGGCCGCTGGCAGGAACCGGTGCGCGGAGCGCATGAAGGTGGGCAGTAGTGCGACTACATCTGGTCAGCGACGTACATGGCGCCGTAGAAGCGTTGCGACGTGCCGGTGAGGGCGCCGATGCGCTCATCTGTCTGGGTGACCTGCTGTGCTTCCTGGACTACTTCGATTACAACGCAGGGGTTTTCGGAACGCTGTTCGGCTCGGAGTCCGTCGCCCGGCTGGTCGAACTGCGTACCGCTGGCCGTTTTGATGACGCCCGCGAATGGTCGCGCTCCCTTTGGGCGGGCCTGCCTGATTCCCGGCGGGCGATGGACGAGGCGATCGATGCGCAGTACGCGGAGATGTTCGCCGCCATGCCCACGCCGACGTACGCGACGTATGGAAACGTCGATCTACCCGATCGTTGGGCCAGGCACATCCATGACGGAATACGCGTTCTCGATGGCGAGGTAACCGAGATCGGCGGGCTCCGGTTCGGTTTCGTCGGCGGGGGCCTGCAGACCCCGATGCGGACGCCGTACGAGGTGTCCGATTCCGACTACGCCGTCAAGGTCGAAGGACTCGGACCAGTGGACGTCCTGTGCAGCCACATCCCGCCGGCGATACCGGAACTGACCTTCGACGTCCTGGCACGTCGGCTCGAACGCGGAAGTGTGGCCCTGCGCGATGCGATCCTGGAGCATCAGCCGTCCCTGATGTTCTTCGGACACGTCCACCAACCGCTGGTGGCGCGCACCCGGATCGGACGGACGGAATGCATCAACGTGGGGCACTTCGCCGGTACGAAGCTCCCCTACGTCCTGGACCTGTGAGGCCACTGTGATGCAAGAGCCCGCGGTCGGAGTTCAGTAGTCTGGCGCCATGGCAGACCAGTCCCAGCAGTCCATCGACATCGCTGCGCCAGCAGCCGACATCATGGCCGTGATCGGCGATTTCGCTGCCTACCCGGAGTGGACCGGCGCGGTGAAGAGCGCTGAGGTGATCGAGGAGGACGAGAACGGCTGGGCCAAGCAGGTGCACTTCACCCTCGATGCAGGTGTGGTCAAGGACGACTACGTCCTGGCCTACGAGTGGGACGACGACACCGCCGTTACCTGGCGACTGGTCTCCGGTCAGATGCAGAAGTCACAGGTTGGGTCCTACGAGCTGTCCGAAACCGGCGGCATGACGCATGTCACCTACTCGCTGACTGTGGACCTTGCTATCCCGATGCTGGGGATGTTCAAGCGCAAGGCGGAAAAGGTCATCATGGACACCGCGCTCAAAGAGCTCAAGAAGCGCGTAGAAGGCTGATCAGGAGCGTGCGGATCCTCCTGTTCACCGGCAAGGGTGGCGTCGGCAAGACGACAGCAGCTGCCGCCACGGCCCTGCGACTGGCCGGGCGCGGGCACAAGACCCTGGTCATGTCGGCTGACCCCGCGCACTCGCTGGCCGACGCGTTGGGTGGCTGCGACATCGGTGACCGACCGACCGAGCTCGCTCCTGGGCTGATGGCCTGCCAGATCGACGGGTTGGGCCGGATGCAGCAGCACTGGGCCGGCGGAGGCGACTGGGCGACCATCACCGACCAGCTGAGCGCGACCCTGCGTGCCGGCGGGCTCGACCCGATCGTGGCCGAGGAACTCGCAGTGCTGCCAGGCGTGGACGAGCTGATGGCTCTGTTAGCGCTGGAGGAGCAGGTCGCCGCAGGCCTCTACGACGCCGTCGTCGTCGACTGCGCCCCGACCGGCCAGACCCTTCGGCTGCTGGCTCTGCCAGAGGTCCTCGACCGCTATCTCGAGCGGATCTTCCCAACGCATCAACGAATGCTTGCCTCGCTGGGCCTGCTCGCCCGATCTCGGCCCGCTGCGCCTCGCGAGCCGAGCACGTCCGGGGCTGGCGGGGTAAAAGCGTTGGCGCTGGCAGCACACCGGCTGCACGAGAGGCTGCTGGCCCTTCGACAGATCCTGACCAACCCGTCGATCACCCGTATCCGACTGGTGCTGACTCCGGAGAGCCTCGCCCTGACTGAAGCGCGCCGAGCCGCGACAGCCCTGGCTCTGTTCGGGTATGCCATCGATGGGGTCGTCGTGAATCGCGTTGTCGATGATCGCGAGCTGCACGTGTCCCGCACGCCGACGTGGTTGCAGGCCTGGGTCGATGCACAGCGCCGGGTTCTCGATGATGTTGCCTCCAGTTTTCCGAGTCTTCCTGTCTGCGTCGTGCGCCAGAGTGGGAACGAGCCGGTGGGTACCGCGGCCCTGGACGAGGTGGCAGACCAGCTGTACGGGGCCAGCCCAGACGACCTGGACCCGTTGGCCGGCGCCGAACCAGAGCCGCTGATGGAGGTCGTTGCCGACGGCAGTGACTATCTGCTGCGTCTCGCCCTCCCGCACGTGGGTTCGGCGGAAGTGACCTTGAACCGGGTGGGTGATGAACTAGCCGTCAGCGTGGACGGCCACCGGCGGCTGCTGGCACTGCCCGGTCTGTTGTGCCGGTGCCGGGTCGTCGGCGCGGCACACGACGACGGCGTCTTGACCGTTCGATTCGAGCCCGACCCCGCTCGGTGGCCCGAGGATCTGCTTCGCGCCCGAGTATCGGCACCTGGGTCTGCCACATGACTGCCGGCGAGCGCGACCCGCTGGCCGGACCCGCGGAAGAGGCACGGCGGCTGGTCGAGGCACTCGGGAACTGGGCAAGTACTCGGATCGAGTCCGCAGACGATCACATCGCTACCGGGTCGGAGCCGTGTCAGGTCTGCCCGGTGTGTCAACTCATCTCCGCGCTGCGGGGAGATAACACCGACGTGGTGGCGCGGCTCGGCGAGGCGTGGTCGGCCTTCCTCGCCGTCCTGAGTGGACATTCGCACCCGAGCCCATCGCAAACCGAAGACCAGGCTGAGCGCGACGTCGAGCCCCTGGCCCGGCCGGTGCAGAACATCGACGTCCGGTGACTGAACGGGTCTTGACCCTAGGAATCGACATCGGCGGCACGAAGATCGCCGGGGGACTGGTCGACGATGCGGGAACAGTCGTTGACTGCCTTCGGCGGGAAACGCCCGGCCACGCGGTGGCTGCTGTCGAGCAGGCGATCGTCGACGTCGTCGAGGAGCTCTCCCATCGGGCGATCTCCGAGTCCTACGGCACCTGTGTCGCCGTGGGCATCGGCGCGGCGGGCTGGGTGAGCACCGACCGCTCGACTGTGTTGTTCAGCCCACACCTGGCCTGGCGCAACACGCCCCTGCGAGCCCATCTCGCGCAGCGGATGTCGCTGCCCGTGTGGGTCGACAACGATGCGAACGCAGCAGCGTGGGCGGAGTACCGCTTCGGCGCCGCACGCGGCCACGAGACCGCAGCCTGTGTCACTCTCGGCACCGGCATCGGGGGTGCGGTGATCTCGGCCGGGCGGCTGCAACGAGGTGCCTTCGGGGTAGCCGGGGAGTGGGGACACGCCCGAGTGGTGCCAGACGGGCGCCGTTGTGTGTGTGGCAACCGGGGCTGCTGGGAGCAGTACGCCAGCGGCCGGGCACTTGCCAGCGCGGGTCAGGAACTGATCGAGGTCGCCCCCGCGGCGGCGAGCGCGTTACTGGCATCGGTGGACGGGGACGGTGGGCGACTGACTGGCGCAGACGTGACCTCGGCGGCCATGGCGGGCGATCCCGCGGCCATCGAGCTGGTGCGCGAGGTTGGGACCTGGCTGGGCGAGGGGATGGTGACGATCGCCATGATCGTCGATCCCAGTGTTCTCGTCGTCGGCGGTGGAGTGGGAGCGCTCGGGGAACTGCTCCTGGGACCAGCACGGGAGCGATTTCTCGCCACCCTCCCGGGGCGTGGTTATCGGCCCGCGCCCGAGATCGTCGAGGCCAGCCTGGGAGCTGATGCAGGCATGATCGGTGCGGCAGAGCTGGCCCGGAACAAGCTCGGCTGACGGGGGACGGTGTGCGCCGCGCTTGTGCTAGTCATTAGCCTCGGCCCACCCTTCGACGAAAGGTTTGGCGATGTCGGTCACGAAGCTGCCGGTCACGAAGATGTCGGTCAAGAAGATGTCGGTGGCACTGGCGGCGGCTAGCACTCTCGTGCTCGCCGGATGCAGCAGCACCGGCCAGGAGGAGGACTCCGGGGGCGGAGACGAACTCGACCTCACGATCGCCGTGATCACCCACTCGGGTCCTGGAGACACCTTCTGGGAGGTGGTCAAGTCCGGTGCCGACCAGGCAGGCAGCGACCTCGGCGTCACCGTCGACTACAACGCCGATGCCGACCCGGTCCGCCAGTCGGAGCTCATCGACAACGCCGTCTCGCAGGACGTCGGCGGAATCGTCGTGTCGATGGCCAACCCGGACGGGGTGCGGGACTCGGTGCAAGCGGCTGTGCAAGCAGGGATCCCGGTGGTCACGATCAACTCCGGCCTCGAGCAGTCGGCCGAATTCGGTGCGATCACCCACGTCGGACAGAGTGAGTCGATCGCGGGGGCGGCCGTCGGACAGCGACTCAATGAAGAAGGTGCCCAGGGCAAGGTGCTGTGCGTGATCCATGAGGCGGGCAACATCGGCCTGGAGGATCGCTGCTCGTCGGTGGGTGAGACCTATGACGGCGGCGTGGAGAACCTCCAGGTCGACGGCACGAACGTCGCCGATGTAGAGGACACGATCCTGTCCAAGCTGCAGTCCGACCCCGATGTCGGCGTCATCCTGACCCTCGGCGGCCAGTTCGGTATCGCGGCCGCCGATGCTCAGGCCGAGGCCGGCACCGACGCGCTGATCGGGACCTTCGACGTCTCCGAGGACGTGCTCAACCGGATCGTGGACGGGGACATCCTGTTCGCGGTCGACCAACAGCCATATGTCCAGGGATACCTGGGCGTGCAGTTGCTCTACCTGAAGGTGTTGAACGGCAACGACGTGGGCGGAGGCCAGCCGGTCCTGTCCGGACCTGCGTTCGTCGACGCGTCCAACGCCGAAGCAGTCCTGGAATTCGCTACCGACGGCACCCGCTGATGGCATCCCAGCTGTGACCGCGGGCGCCATCACTGTCGACGAGCGACTCAGCAATATCAGCCGCCGCACCAGGGTGATGCGACGCCCCGAGATGGGCGCCTTCGTCGCCGCGCTGACGGTTCTGGTCTTCTTCTCGGTCATCACCGAAGATTTCCTCACCGCTGAGGGTGTCGGTACCTGGCTGAATTCGGCGTCCCGGTTCGGGATCATGGCCGTCGCCGTGGCTCTGCTGATGATCGGTGGCGAATTCGACCTGTCGGCCGGTGTCATGACCGGCGCCACGGGACTGTTCGTCGGCGTGGTCACCACCGGGTACGGGCTCAACATCTGGGTGGCAGTCCTGGTCGCCTTCGTCATCGCTGTCTCCATCGGCGCGATGAACGCAGTGATTGTGATGCGGACGGGACTACCGAGCTTCATCGTCACGCTGGGCACGTTCTTCGTGCTGCAGGGGCTAGACCTTGCCCTGGTCAAGCTGGTGTACGGCCAGGTCGCCGTCCAAGGGATCCGCGACGTTCCGTATTACGGCTCAGTACAGCCGATCTTCGGTGGCAGCTTCACCCTCGGTGAGGCACGGCTGTCGGTCTCGGTGCTGTGGGCGTTACTGGTGATCGCAGTGGCCACCTATGTCCTCTTGCGTACCCGGTCGGGGAACTGGATCTTCGCGGTGGGCGGGGCTCAGCTCAGCGCCCGTCAGACCGGAGTTCCAGTGCTCAGGACCAAGATGGGGCTGTTCATGGGCAGCGCGGGAGCGGGCTGGCTGGTCGGCATGATCAGCCTGTTCCAGTCCTCGACCGTGCAGAGTTCGACCGGGGTGGGCGATGAGTTCATCTACATCATCTGTGCCGTCGTGGGCGGGTGCTTGCTGACCGGGGGATACGGCTCGGCGATCGGAGCCGCACTCGGGGCATTGATCTACGGCATGACCCGGCAAGGAGTCGTGTATGCCGGATGGGACAGCAACTGGCTCTTCGTCTTCCTCGGCGTGATGTTGCTGGCCGCAGTCCTCATCAACAACTGGATCCGGACGAAGGCGGCGCTGGCGAAATGACCGAGGACAAGCCGACGGAGCTACCTCCCCGCGGGACGACGATCATCGAAGCCCGAGGGATCGGGAAGAGCTACGGCAGCGTCGTCGCCCTCGCAGATGTGAGTACCACCGTGAAAGCCGGCGAGGTGACCTGCGTCCTGGGTGACAACGGCGCCGGGAAGTCGACCTTCATCAAGATCATGGCCGGCGCGCATCCCCATTCCGAGGGGGAGTTGCTGATCGACGGGGAGCCGCATGACCTGGCCAGCCCCCGGGAGGCCCTTGATCTAGGCATCGCGACCGTGTTCCAGGATCTGGCGGTCGTGCCATTGATGCCGGTGTGGCGCAACTTCTTCCTTGGTTCGGAGCCGACCCGGGGCGTCGGACCCTTTCGACGCCTGGACGTAGGCACCATGAAGAAGACGACCAAGTCCGAGCTCGCCGCAATGGGTATCGACCTTCGTGATGTCGAACAGCCCATCGGCACCCTCTCCGGGGGGGAGCGGCAGTGTGTTGCGATCGCCCGCGCGGTGCACTTCGGGGCTCGAGTCCTCATCCTGGACGAGCCCACAGCCGCCCTCGGCGTGAAGCAGTCCGGGGTGGTGCTCAAGTACATCGCGAAGGCCCGTGATCGTGGACTGGGCGTCGTGTTCATCACGCACAATCCGCATCATGCCTATCCGGTCGGAAATCGGTTCATGCTGCTTCGGCGTGGGCGGAGCATGGGGGAGTTTCCGAAGGCGGAGGTCAGCATGGATGACCTCACTTCGATGATGGCCGGAGGCACCGAGCTGGAAGCACTGAGCGAGGAATTGCAGAACAGTCTTGGCGCCGACTCGGAGGTCGCTCGCGATTTTCGCGCCGAACTCAAGGCATGACTCGTATGCATAAGTTCTGAGCCGAACTCAGGCAACACGACATCTACGCTGGTCACCAGGGGCCTAGCGTGCGCTGGCCCTGACCCTGTGCTGAGACGGAGTTCCAACGTGCCCGACGTTCGCCGCACCTTCACCGTGCAACAGCCCACGGACAAGGTCGTGGCATATCTCAAGGACTTCACCAACACCGAGCAATGGGACCCGGGAACTATCACGACGAAGCGGGTGGACAACGGCCCCCTCGAGGTCGGTGCCCACTGGCACAACGTCTCGGAGTTCCGTGGGCGCCAGACGGAGCTGGAATACCGGCTGACCCTGGCCGAGTCTCGTCGGCTGACCTTCGTCGGCGAGAACAAGACCGCAACATCGACCGATGACCTGCGATTTCGCGAGGTCGAGGGGGGAACCGAGGTCGCCTACCATGCGCACTTCGAGTTCCACGGCCTGGCAAAGCTCGCGTCACCGTTCTTGAAGGGCCCGTTGGAGAAACTGGGTGACGACACCGAGAAGCAGATGCGCGACACCATCAACGCGCTCTGACTGGACTCAGTCGAGCAGTTCGCGGCTGAGCTGTTCGAGGAACAGTCCGGTGTCGGTGATGATGCCGATCGCCTGAGCGCTGCCGCGGTCGGCGAGCTTGGTGACCGTGGCCGGGTTGATGTCGATGCTGACCAGCGGGATCGAAGCGGGCAGCAGGTTCCCGGTCGCGATCGAGTGCAGCATGGTGGCGATCATGATGGCGAAGCCCACATTCGGCAGTTGGGCTCGCATTGCCCGTTGTCCCTCGATGACATCGGTGTAGACATCGGGCAGCGGACCGTCGTCTCGTACCGAACCGACCAGTACGAACGGCTTGCCCGCCTTCACCATCGCGTGCATCACGCCGCCGGTCAGCAGTCCGCTCTCAACCGCGGCAGCGATCGAGCCTTCAGCACGAATGCAATTGATCGCGCGAATGTGATGCTCGTGCCCATGTGGTACCCCTGAGCCCATTGCCAGGTCGACCCCAAGCGACGTCCCGTACAGCGCTGACTCGATGTCATGTGTGGCCAGCGCATTACCGGCGAAGAGCAGATCGACGAAGCCCGCCTCTACCAGCTTCACCATCGCCGGCGCTGCGCCGGTGTGAACGATTGCCGGGCCACCGACCCAGAGGATCCGCTTTCCCGATGCTTTGACCGTGCGCATGGTGTCAGCGATCTGTCGTACGAGCAGGGCCTGCGGTTTCTCGCTGGACACCGTGGAGGACATGAAGCCGAAGTCGCCTGCGCTCTTGGCCTCGACGACGGGCATGATCACGCGGACTCCGGACGCCCCGCAGACGACCTGGTCGTCGGCGCGTACGTCGGAGACGGGGACCGTCCGGACTCCTACGGCGGTGGCGACCAGCCCGCAGTCCATCTCCGGCTGCTCGACGTCGATCCATCGATCATCGAGGCGGACCTGGGTGTCGAGGTTCGTCGTTGAGTAGAAGTCCTCGGGAAACACACCGTCGCTGGGGGCCGGGCGCAATTGGGCAAGGCCAGGGTCGAGTTGGTTGGCCCCGTGCACCTGCAGCCGCATGAGAATGCGCGCCAACAGTTCGCTGTCGTCGCTGCTGATCGAGATGTGTGCAGTCGAGGCGTCCTCGTGTTGTCGCCCCAGGTCCAGGGAGTCGATCCGGTAGTCACCGCCGTACTCCAGGACGTCGTCAAGGATCTGGGCCAGCGCCCCGGTGTCCATCAGGTGTCCGGTGACGGTGACGATTTCGGAGTGAGGCACAGCCGGAGGTTAGTGGAGGGGGTTGTCGGTCATGCGAAGCACGGGGTGTGGACGATTCAGACGATATTTCCGTCGTCGGGATCTTCGAACTGGGGGCCTTCGCGCATCCGCCAGACCAGCATTCCGACGCCGCTGGCAATCGCGAGAACGCCGAAGACGAAACCGAGTTCGCGACCCAACCCTATGACGCCGGGAGCCACGAGCAGCAGTGCTCCGCCCAGCAGCAGCGCGATGGCATAGGCCGAAAACCGGGAAAGGGCCGGCAGGGGAGGCGGTGGCGGGGGTTGGTAGTGCTCCTCCTCCGCAGCCTCCTGCGCATCGAGCGCCGCTTGCGCCGCCGCATCATGTTCTGCCGCGCGGGTCTGAACCGCCTCGTCGAAGTCGTCTGTGAGGGTGGCGCCCAGGCGGCCATGGTTGGCCTCATAGGCCGCGACCAGTTCCTGCCATTGCGAGTCCTCGGCGCCCGGTGCTGTGACGCTGGGCGCACCGACCGAGGTGCTCGTGCCGGGGTTTGCCAAGGGTTGCGAGGTCAGCCGATCAGCTTCGGCATCGAGGTCGTAGTCGTGCAGCAGGGTGCTCGCGTCAAAGGTCTGGGCTCGATCAACGAAAAGGCGGTCGCTGGGGGGACTGGGCACGGCGATGCTGCGGGTAACGGCGTCTGTGTCGGAGGTCGGGTCGAGATAGGCAGCGATCCCCGCCGCACGCAGGACGTCAAGCATGTGCTCACCGACCCGAGGGTCGACGTCGCGTATTGCGCGGAAGGACGATGCGTCCAGCCCGTTGTCGCGCCGGCCGCGCCGACGCGGCGCAGTCATGGGACTCCTGGCTTGGCAACGTGACTGGCTAACCACTGAGTGCTCACCGAGAAGAGCTCCTCGGCGTCGTTGTCCAAGGTTGCCACGTGGTAGCTGTTGTGGAGCAGGCGCTCGGTCACGTCGGTGGAGCGGACACCCTCGAGCAGCAGGCGACCGGACAACGGCTCCACGACGTGGTCCTCGGTGCTGCGGAAAGTCAGGATCGGTATGTCGACCTTGGCCAGGTCGGCGGCCGTGGTGGCCCACAGTTCCTGCAGCGACACGGCGGCTTTCAGCGGAACCCGGGGGTAGGCGAGCTCGCGCGCCCCGGGCTTCTTGATGTCGTTGGACACGCCCTTCCACGTGGGAAGCACCTTGGACAGGACCTTGAGAGCCACGATGTCCTTGCGCTCGGTGCCCAGGGAAGGATTCACCAGGAGCAGCCCGGAAAGCTGCTCGCCGTGTTGCTCGGCCAGCCTGATGGCCAGAGTTCCGCCCATGGACAGACCCGCCACAAAGACCTCCGTACAGCGGTCGCTCAGATCTTTGAACTCTCGCTCGACCGTGCCGTACCAGTCCGGCCACCTGGTGAGGTTCATGTCTGCCAGGGCCGTGCCGTGCCCCGGCAGCCGCGGGCAGCTGATCGTGTAACCCTGGGCAGCCAGATGTTGTCCCCACGGGCGCATGCTCTGGGGCGTACCGGTGAACCCGTGGACCAGCAGGATCCCCACCGGTCCGCCGTCGAAGGTGAATGGCTCGGCACCAGCCAACACCGGCATGGGTCCTCCTCCAACAGTGGCTGCGTACTGACCGCGGTGTCAGTCGAGTTGTGGGCGCGTGATGACCGCGTTGTGACAATGACCGCGTCGTCCCTAGTCTGACACCCGAAGGGTCAGGTGGTGACAGTGTTCTACTGGGTGCTGAAGTTCGTCCTGGTGGGCCCGATCCTGCGACTGCTGTTCCGCCCGGATGTCCAGGGCCTGGAGAACATTCCGAGCAAGGGACCGGCGATCCTGGCCAGCAACCACCTCTCCTTCTCCGACTCCATCTTCCTCCCCTTGATGGTGCGCAGGCGGGTGACCTTCCTCGCCAAGGCCGAATACTTCACCGGCAAGGGCGTCAAGGGTCTTCTCAGTCGCTGGTTCTTCCGCGGCGCGGGCCAGGTTCCGATCGACCGGGCCAGCGGTACCGCGGCCAAGGACGCGCTCGAGACCGGCAATCGCATTCTCGCGGAGGGCAAGCTGTTGGGTATCTACCCGGAGGGCACGCGCTCACCCGATGGCCGGCTCTACCGAGGCAAGACCGGCATGGCCCGGATGGCGCTGGAGTCCGGTGCCGTGGTGATCCCGGTCGTCATGATCGACACCGAGAAGATTCAGCCCATCGGCAAGAAGATCCCACGCATCCACAAGGTCCGGATCCGGGTCGGGGTGCCACTGGACTTCTCCCGGTACGAGGGAATGTCCGGCGACCGTTTCGTCGAGCGGTCCATGACCGACGAAGTGATGTACGAGCTGATGCTGCTTTCTGGTCAGCAGTACGTGGATCTCTACGCGGCGAAGGTGAAGGCCGCCATGGATATGACGGGCAAGAGCGCGGATGAGGTCGTTGCGATGCTGAAACCAAGTCCGGTGGAAGTCGGCGACCGGGTGCCAGCCACACTCGCCGGCTGAGCCATGCTTCGCTGATGCGGCGGTACTTCTACGACACTGAGTTCATCGAGGACGGGCGGACCATCGACCTGGTGTCGATCGGCGTTGTCGACGAGACTGGCCGCGAATTCTACGCTGTGTCAACAGAATTCGACCCCGACAAGGCGATCCCTTGGGTACGGCGCAACGTCCTGGAACAGTTGCCGCCTCCCGCTGACAAGGCCTGGTTGTCACGAAGTGAGATCCGCGACAGCCTGATGTCGTTTCTGACCGGTCCGGGCGAAGGCATCGAACTATGGGCCTGGTTCGCCTCCTACGACCACGTGGCGCTGGCCGAGCTGTGGGGACCGATGACCGAAATGCCTCGGGCCCTTCCGCGGTTCACCTGCGAGCTACG
>Ga0190275_10000988_pt1 | contig 22111 bp, 15 predicted proteins | sample Popmic550T_FD_133745 | JGI IMG/M metagenome (GOLD analysis project Ga0190275, IMG submission 133745) | Populus adjacent soil microbial communities from riparian zone of Yellowstone River, Montana, USA - 550 T | ecosystem: Environmental > Terrestrial > Soil > Riparian zone > Trees stand | place...
CATTCGCTAAATCCGCATCACCCGTCATGCCGGGCTTGACCCGGTATCCACCTTCTTCTTGCAGCGATGGCCAGTAGAAGATGGATCCCGGATCAAGTCCGGGATGACGATTCAGGTTTAGCGTACGATGCCTAAAGCAATATCCTGAACAAGGCGCCGCCGCTGTCGCTCTCGCCGAGGCCGATCGAGCCGCGATGGGCGAGGACGACCTGACGGGCGAGGCTGAGGCCGACTCCGGTACCCTTGGCCTTGGTCGTGAAGAAGGGGAGGAAGACGTCCTGGCGCAGGTCTTCGGGGACTCCGGCGCCATTGTCCGCGACCTCGATCTGGACCCGGCCGCCCGCCACCGCGGCGAAGGACAAGGAGACGGCCGGGGCCTCGGCCTGGTCCCGGGCCGCCTCGGCCGCGTTGCGCAGCAGGTTGATCAGCACCTGGCACATCAAATCGGGATCGGCGTCGAGCGTCAGCCGGTCCGGATTGACGTCGAGCGACAAAGCGACCCCTTCGGCCCCGTCGCCGGCGCGGAACAGGGATTCGAGCTCCCGAGCCCAGGGCAGGACCTCGAAAGGGCGGCGTCGCACGACCGGGGTCCGACTGATCTGCCGGTAGCTTTCGACGAAATGCATGACTCCGTCGGCGCGGCGGGCCAGGGTCTCGACCGCGGCTCGGGCGTCGGAAACGAGCGGATCGTCGCCCTGGTCGACCTGAGCCATCAGGCCGGCCGCGCTCTGGGCGAGCGAGGTCACCGGGGTCATCGAGTTCATGATCTCGTGGGTGAGGACCCGGATGAGGTCGCTCTGGGCGGCGATCTCGATCGCATTCAATTCGCCCTGGATCGGCTGCACGGCGACGACCCGGACCATGCCGCCGAGGCGGTGGACCGAGGCGGCGCTGACCATCGCCGTCTGCGGCAGCTCGTCGAGCATCAGCGGCACCAGGCGCGGCTTGCCGATCGCGTCGTCGCGGAGCGCGGTGGCGAAGGTCTCGCCGTAGATTCGGTAATCCTCGATCCTGACTCCGTGATGGCGCACGAACAGGCGCCGAGCCGCCTTGTTGGCGAGCTCGACCCGGCCCTCGGTGTCGACGGTGAGAAGCGGCGCCGGAGCGTCGTCGAGCACGGCCTCGCAGAAGCGGTTCGCTTCGTTGAGTCGAAGCCGCTCGTCGAGAAGGTGGCGGATGCCCTGGTCGAGCGCCTGGCCGATATCGGTGAAGCCGCTCCCGTCCGCGCTATGCGCGAAGCTTTGCGAAAGATCGCCGAGCCGCACCGCTTCCAGGAAGCGGGCGAGCTCCATGTTGGTGCGCTGGATGTAGCGCCACAGCTCGTAAAGCGCCCACAGGCACAGGCCGGCGGCGAGAAGCCGGGCGACCCCGAGCCCCTCGACGTCGAGCGCCGCGACGAACAGGTAGATGGTGCCGAGCAGCATCGCCGCCCGCCAGCCGAGGCCGGCGATGAAGCGGCTCCTAAAGCCCATTGGCGTCCTTACCCCTAAAATCCTCCCCGCGATTTCGCGGGGAGGGGGACCGGGCGGAGCCTGGTGGAGGGGTTCTTCCAACTTTGCAGAACCCCTCCACCGCGTTTCGCGCGGTCCCCCTCCCCCGGAAATCCGGGGGAGGATTTATGGCGCGCTCAAAGCCCATGCTTGTCCATTCGCCGGTAGAGCGAGGCGCGGGTCAGTCCGAGTTCCTGAGCGGCGAGCGAGATGTTGTAGGCGTGGCGTTTCAGGGCCTGCTCGACCATCTGCTTTTCGGCGCGCTCGAGGTTGAGGTCGGCGCTCAAGGCCGGCGGGGTGCTGGTCGCGGCCTGGCGCGGCGTAGTCGATCGGGTGAGTGAGAAATCCTCGAAGGTGAAGGCGCCGTCGCCGGCCAGGATGACGGCGCGCTCGGCGGCGTGGCGGAGCGCCCGGACGTTGCCGGGCCAGTCGTAGGCGACCAGAGCCGCCATCACCTCGGGGGGAAGCTGGCGCGCCGGCTTGGCATATTTCTTCGCGTAGAGGGCGACATAATGTTCGACGAGGACGGGGATGTCCTCGCGCCGCTCGCGCAGGGGCGGAAGCTCGATCTCGACGGTGTTGAGGCGGAAGAGCAGATCCGGGCGGAACAGGCTCTCGTCGGCGAGCCGCTCGGGCGGGAGGTTGGTCGCGGCGACGACCCGGACGTCGATCGGCACCGGCTTGTTGGCGCCCACCGGCGTGACTTGGCGCTGCTCGAGCGCGGTCAGGAGCTTGGGCTGGAGGTGGAGCGGGAGGTTGCCGACCTCGTCGAGGAAGAGGGTTCCGCCGTCGGCCGCCTGAAGCCGCCCGATCCGGTCGCCGCGGGCGTCGGTGAACGCCCCCTTCACATGGCCGAACAGCTCGGACTCGAAGAGATTCTCGGCCACGGCTCCCAGGTCCACCGAGACGAAGACATTGCCGGCGCGGCGCGACTTGCCGTGCAGCTCGCGCGCGACCAGCTCCTTGCCGGTGCCGTTCTCGCCGAGGATCAGGACGTTCGCCTCGGTCGGGGCGGCGCGCTCGATCAGCGAATAGATCCGGCGCATCGGCGCGGACTGGCCGAGCAGGGGGGTCTCCCCGCCCGCCGCCGGCGCGGAGATGGCGACGGCGCGCTTGCGCTCGGTGACCGCCGCCTGGCGCGAGGTTCGAAGCGACGCGGCGGTCCGGACGGTGGCGAGAAGCCGCTCGTTGGACCAGGGCTTGGAGACGAAGTCGGTGGCGCCGCGCTTCATCGCCTCGACGGCGATGTTGACCCCGCCATGGGCGGTGATCATCACCACCACCGCCTGCGGGTCCTTGGCCAATATCTCGCCGAGCCAGTGGAAGCCCTCGGCCGCGTTGGTCGCGCCCCGGCCGAAATTCGCGTCGAGCAGGACGACGTCGGCGCCATCCCCCGCGATCGCCGTCATCGCCTCTTCGGGCGCCTGGAAGGTGGAGACATCCTCGAAGAGGTCCCGAAGCAAAAGACGAGCCGACAGCAATATATCCTGATCGTCGTCAATGACGATGCAGCGCCAGAACGGCTTACCCTCCCCAGCCACGTCCTTCTCCTACAATCCTGTCCGGTAACGGACAAACAATAATCATGCCAGCGGGCGTCCGCGAGCGGACAGGCGGCGTCCGCGGCCGGACGCGCGGCGAGCGGAAGCGGACGAACCGGCCCCGGAGGCTTTGTCGGCAATGGCGGAAAACCGGGATTTTCGCCGCTTGGCACGGCTCATGCTGCATGGATTTGGACAGGGGCCATAAGGTCCGGGGAGATGATCGATGCGCAAGTTTGACACATGGCTGATCGGCTTTCTTTGGATCGCAATGGCCTTGCTTCTGCCGATGGCGGCGCTCGAGCCGGTGAGCGGCGTTCGCGCGGCCACGGCCGGCCTCGCCGCCGGTGCCTGCGACGACGGCAGCGCCCATCTCGCCATGGGCTGCGCGAGCATACTGCTGTGATCTTGTCCGTCCGCGTACAAAGCCGTGTCCGGAACCGGACATTCGCCGCGGCGAAAGTGGGCCTGCGCGGCGGCGGGGCCCGTGGCATGATGGTTGCTGACGGATCGGCATGAGGTTGGGATGAGCGTGATCAGGATCAAATCAACGGACAGCGAGCCACGGGCGGAAACCGGCTCCGGTATGGACAAGGTGGTGGCCTCCACCGGCCTGTCGCAGCGCACCAAGATCGCCATCGGCGCCGCCGCCTTGCTGCTTCTCGTTTTGCTCTTCTGGTGGTTCGCGCCGACCGGGGCCAGCCAGACGGTGGCGGCCGAGCGGCTGACAATTTCGGCCGTCAGCAAGGGGACGTTCGACGATTTCCTGCCGCTTAGGGCGCGGGTCGAGCCTTTGGTCACCGTCTATCTCGACGCGGTCGAGGGCGGCCGGGTCGAGAAGATCCTGGTCGAGGACGGCGCCATCGTCCAGCAGGGCCAGCTGCTCGCGGTGCTGTCCAATTCGGACCTCGCGCTGAATTTGCTGGCGCGCCAGTCGGACGTGTCGCGCGAGGTCAATTCGATGCGAAGCCAGGAGCTCGCGCTCGCCCAGACCAGCATCGGGGACGAGCGCGCGGTCATCGACGCCCAGCTCGCCGCCGACAAGGCGAGGCGCCAGTATGAGATGCAGAAGCCGCTGATGGAAAAGGGCTACGTGCCGGCCAAGGTGTATAACGACAGCCGCGACGAATATCTCTCCAGCCAGCGCCGAGCCGAAGTCCTGAGGCGCGCTCGGGAGGTCAACCGCCGGCTTCAGACCAGTCAGCTCGCCCAGCTCCGCGCCTCCAACGCCTCGCTGAGCGGAAGCCTCGACATCGCCCGCTCGACGCTCGACGCGCTCAACCTTCGCGCGCCGGTCTCCGGGCAGCTCACCGCTTTCTCGATCCAGGTCGGCCAGTCGCTCAATCGCGGCGAGCGGCTGGGCCAGGTCGACAGCGCCGGCCGCAACAAGCTGGTCGCGAGCGTGGACGAATTTTATCTCGGCCGGGTCCAGCCCGGGCAGTCCGCGACCGTCGAATCCGGCGGCAAGACCTATCGGGCGAAGGTCTCCAAGATCTACCCGCAGGTCAAGAACGGCGTGTTCGAGGCGGACCTCACCTTCGTCGGCGCCGAGCCGCCGGGGCTGAACCGCGGCCAGACCCTGCAGACCAAGCTGACGCTGGGCGACCCGGCCCCGGCCCTGCTCATCCCCAACGGCGCTTTCTACAACGAGACCGGCGGCGCCTGGGTGTTCGTGGTCGAGCCCGACGGCGACGGCGCGGTCAAGCGCAACGTCCGCCTCGGCCGCCGCAACGCCGATTATATCGAAGTGCTCGAAGGGCTGGAGCCCGGCGAGCGCGTCATCACCTCACCCTATACCGGTTTCGCCGACAAGGACCGGCTCGACCTCGAGACCTGACGAAGGAGCTTCATTTATGCTGACCATGCGTGAACTGTCGCGGGTCTACCGCGCCGACACCGTCGAGACGACGGCGCTCGACCGGATCGATCTCGACATAGCCGACGGCGAGTTCGTCGCGATCATGGGCCCGTCGGGCTGCGGCAAATCGACCTTGCTGAACGTGATCGGGATGCTCGATTCGCCGAGCAGCGGATCCTATGTGTTCGACGGCAAGGAGGTGGCCGGGCTGCCCGAGGCGAAGCTCGCCAACGTGCGCAAGCAAAATATCGGCTTCATCTTCCAGAGCTTCAACCTGGTCGACGAATTGAGCGTGCGCGAGAATATCGAGCTCGCCTTGCTCTATCACGACGTCGCCGCGTCCGAGCGCCGCTCGCGGGTCGAGGCGGTGATGGACAAGGTCGGGGTCGCCCACCGCGCCAAGCACCGGCCGAGCCAGCTTTCGGGCGGCCAGCAGCAGCGCGTCGCCGTCGCCCGGGCGCTCGTCGGCAACCCCAAGCTGATCCTCGCCGACGAGCCCACCGGCAACCTCGACACCCAGCATGGCGAGGAAGTGATGAAGATGCTCCAGGCGCTCAACCGCGAGGGCTCGACCATCGTCATGGTCACCCACTCGCCGGCCCATGCCGATTATGCCGGCCGGGTCGTCAACATGCTCGACGGCCGGATCCTGATCGAGCGGCGCCGGGCGGCGTGAAAAGGCTCGATCCCCGTCAATCCCGCGCAGGCGGGAATCCAGCGGACGCCCGCGCGGGCTCCAAGGCTGTCTGGATTCCCGCTTTCGCGGGAATGACGAAATTGGGAACGGCTCTCCTCATTGCCGCCACGGCCACGCTTCCCGCCGCCGCCGGCGAGCGGCAGCGCTCGACCGTTCTGATGAGCGAGAACGAGCAGGGGCGGAAGTTCCAGGAGGAATGGGGCTATAACGACGCGATCGTCGCCGGGGACACGATCTACCTCAGCGGAATCGTCGTCGGCCAGCGCGACGGCGAGACTCTCGAGGCGGCCTATGACCGGACCTACGACCAGATCGGAGCGATCCTGAAGCGGGCCGGAGCGAGCTGGGACGACGTCGTCGACATCACCAGCTTCCACACCGACGTCACCGCTCAGATGCCGGCGATCGTCGCGGCGCATAAGCGCCGAGTCAAAGCCCCTTATCCGGCCTGGACGGCGATCGACGTCGACCGGCTGATCCCGGAGCGGGGCATCACCGAGATCAAGATCGTGGCGCGGCGGCCGGGCGCAGAAGGCGGCAAGTGAAGAGAACCCGTCATTCCCGCGCAAGCGGGAATCCAGCGGGCGGCAGGGCAAGTTCGAGGGCCGACTGGATTCCCGCTTGCGCGGGAATGACGAGGGAAGGGCCGGGAATGACGGGAATGGGGGAATAATAAGCACCATGTGGCGCAATTATCTGACCGTCGCCTACCGGGCCCTCTCGCGGCAGAAGGTCTATGCGTTCATCAACATCTTCGGCCTCGCGCTCGGCCTTGCCGCCTGCCTGATCCTGCTCCTCTACGTCCGCTACGAGACGAGCTACGACAGCTGGCTTCCCGACTCCGACCGGGTGTTCCAGGTTCAGACCGTCGGCATTGACGACAGCACCGGCGGCCGGATCGCCGTGCAGGCGGCGACCCAGCCCGTGGCCGCGGCGCTCGCCAAGGACTTCCCTCAGCTCGAGGCCGTTTCGAAATTCGAGCCGGACGATATCGTCGTCATGAAGGACGGGCAGGCGGTGCGGATCGAGGTCCATGCGGTCGACCTGCGCTTCTTCGACATTGTCTCCGTCCCCTTCCTTCGCGGCAAGGGCGCCGATGCGCTGAAGTCGGTCGACGGGGTCGCGATCAGCCGGTCGCAGGCGATGCGTCAATATGGCAGCCTCGACGCGATCGGCCGAACGCTGACCACGGTCCGCGAAGGCAAGATCCATGACCTGCGCGTCACCGGCGTGTTCGAGGATATCCCGAAGAACAGCCATCTGAACTTCGGAATCGTCCGCCGCTTCACCTCCGCCGAGGAGAATCCCTGCCCGTGGGGCTGCGTCAACGGCGGCGCCTATGTGAAGCTCAAGCGCGGAGTCGACGTCGCCGCGATCAATGCCGCATTGCCGGCCTGGGAAAAGCGCAACGTTCCCGCCAGCGACGTCGCCGGCGGTGATCTCGCCAGGCAGTGGGACTGGCGCCTGGTCAACGTCCGCGACGTCCATCTGAGCGGCGCCGAGGGGGACCGCCCCGGCAACGACATGCGAACCATCGCCACCTTCGCGATCGTCGCCTTGCTCATCCTCGGAATGGCCTGCGTCAACTTCGTCAACCTGACGACGGCGCGCGCCAGCCGCCGGGCCCGCGAGGTCGCGGTCCGCAAAGTGCTCGGCGCGCGCCGGGTCCAGCTGGTCGCCCAGTTCCTCGGCGAATCGATGCTGCTCGTGGCGGCGTCGATGGTGATCGCGATGGCCTTGGTCGAGCTCGTCCTGCCCGTCTTCTCGGCCTTCCTCGACGCCGACCTCGAGCTCGCTTATTTCGGCGCCGGCGGAATGGTCCTGCCGATCCTCGCCCTGACCTTCCTCGTGGGCCTGGCCGGAGGGCTCTATCCGGCTTTCTACCTGTCGCGCGCCCAGCCCGCCTCGATCCTGAAGGGCGGCAAGGGGGCGGCCGAGACCGAGGGGGCGGGCCGGCTTCGCACCTTGCTGGTGGTGGCGCAGTTCGCCGTGTCGATCGGACTCATCGTCTGCACCGCCATCGTCTACCAGCAGACCGTTTTCGCCCGCACCGTCGACGCCGGCTACCAGCGAGAGGGGCTGCTCGAGATCAAGGGGCTGGACCAGCCCGAGCTGTTGCCGGTCCGCGAAACCCTTCAGCGCGAGATCGCGGCGATCGACGGAGTGACCGGAGTCGCCGGAACGATGATCGAGCCGGGCTCGAGCCGGACCCTCTACACCACCGTCGCGGCGCCGGGGCAGTCGGCTCCCGTCAAGCTCGGCTGGTACAGCGTCGAGCCGGCCTTTTTCGAAGTCCTCAAGATCCCGATGGTCGCGGGCCGCCCGCTCTCGCCGCGCTTCGCCAACGACAAGCACTTCATCGACGAAGCCACGATCGAATCCGAGACCGGCTTCCCGGCGGCCCAGCAGACTATCGCCCGGCGCGGCCTGAACATCGTCGTCAATGCGCTCGCGGCCGAGAAGCTCGGCTTCACCGATCCTGGCGCCGCCCTGGGCAAGCAGATCCGAATTCCCATGTTCCAGAACGACGTCATGGTGCCGGCGACCGTCGTCGGGGTCGCCCGGAACAGCCGCTTCCGGTCCGTCCGCGAGCCGGTCGAGCCGATGATCTACCATGACAGCGGCTATTATCGCTGGGCGGTGGTCCGCTACCAGGGTATCGATCCCGAGCGGGTCCGGGCCGAAGCGGAACGGGTCTGGCGGCGTCATGCCCCCGCCGTCCCCTTCGAATCCCATTTCGCGGAAAGCCGGCTGGCCGAGCTGTACGGCGCCGACGAGGCGCGCGGCCAGACCTTCGCGGGCTTCGCCGGCCTCGCCATCCTGATCGCCTGCCTCGGCCTGTTCGGCCTTGCCGCCTTCACCGCCGAGCGGCGCACCAGGGAGATCGGAATCCGCAAGGTGTTCGGCGCCCGGATACGCGACATCGTCAGGCTCCTCGCCTGGCAATTCTCGAAGCCCGTCGTGCTCGCCAACCTCATCGCCTGGCCCGTGGCCTGGTGGGTGATGCGCGACTGGCTGAACGGCTTCGACGCGCGAATCGACCTCGGGCCGGGGCCGTTCCTTATGGCCGGCCTGCTCGCCCTCGCCATCGCGCTCGGGACGATCGCCGGCCATGCCGTGAAGGTCGCCCGCCTCAACCCCATCCACGCCCTCCGCTACGAGTAGGAGCCCAAGCGATGTGGAAGAATTATCTGACGGTCGGCTTCCGCGCCCTCGCCAAGAACCGCACCTATGCCTTCATCAACATCTTCGGGCTCGCCATCGGCATGGCCGCCTGCCTGATGATCCTACTCTTCGTCCGCTACGAGATGAGCTACGACAAATGGTTGCCGGGCGCCGAGCGCGTGTTTCAGGTCCAGCAATGGTTCCGCGATCCCGGAACCGGCGAGGAGGCCAAGCTGCAAATGGCGCCCTTCGCCACCAAGGCGGCGCTGATCAAGGATTTCCCGCAGATCGAGAAGGTGGTGTACGGGTTGCGCAGCGTCCCCGTCTTCCTCAAGGACGGGCAGGCTTCGGCGACCGAGGATTATCTCTACGTCGACGACGATCTGCTCGACGTCATCGAGCTTCCGATCCTCCACGGCAGCCGGAACGCGCTCGATCGGGTCAACACCGCCATGCTGAGCCGAAGCGAGGCGGTCAGCCGCTTCGGCACCGACAATGTCGTCGGCCGGACGATCACCGTGATCAGCAAGGGCCAGCGCTTCGACTATCAGGTCGGCGGAGTCTTCGAGGACGTCCCGAGGAATTCGCACTTCCGCGCCAATGCCCTCGTCCGGATCGATTTCCCGACCTACATGGCCAAGGAAGCGCAATTCCTCAGCTGCTGGGGCTGCCAGGGCGGCTGGATCTACGCGAAGCTTCGCCCCGGCGCCGACGCCTCCGCGATCAAGGCGGCCATGCCGGCCTGGGAGAAGCGCAACATCCCCGACGAGAATACGGGGGAGGCGAGGTTCAACGCGGGCGAGGCCGGCGACTGGCATTTCGTCAATGTCGCGGACGTCCATCTCGGCGAGGGCCAGGAAGCGGGGATGGCGCCCGGCAACGACCAGGGCACCATCGTCACCTTCGCGATCATTGCCCTGCTCATCCTCGCCATGGCGATGGTGAACTTCACCAATCTCGCCACCGCCCGCGCCAGCCAGCGCGCCCGCGAGGTGGCGCTGAGGAAGGTGCTCGGCGCCAATCGCCGCCAGCTCATCGTCCAGTTCATCGGGGAATCGATCCTCGTCGCGGCACTTTCGATGCTGATCGCCTTGGCCCTGGTCGAACTGCTTCTGCCGAGCTTCTCGTCCTTCCTCGACGCCGATATCGAGCTCCATTATCTCGGCGAGGGCGGAATCGCCTTGCCGATGCTCGGCCTGGTGCTTCTCGTCGGCGGGCTGGGCGGCCTCTATCCGGCCTTCTTCCTGTCGCGCTTCAAGCCGGCGACGGTGCTCAAGGCCAATAAGTCGGCCTCCGAGGGCGACGGGACCGGGCGGCTTCGCGCGGCCCTGGTCGTCGGCCAGTTCGCGGTCTCGATCGGCCTCATCATCTGCACCGCGATCGTCTATCTGCAGACCAGCTACGCGCGAAGCGTCGATCCCGGCTTCGACCGCGAGCGTCTCGTCCAGATCGACGGCCTCAACCGCTACCAGCTGATCAATTCGGGCCGGGCGATCGCCGAGCGGATGAAGCGGGTCGAGGGAGTCGAGGCGGTCGGGCGAAGCACGATCGCGGTCGCGACCGACGGCCAGAACAACACCAACGTCATGGTGCCGGGCAATCCGAAGCCGGTGCTGATCGGCTCCTACACGGTCGATCCGGGCTTCCGGGAGGCGATGGGCATCAAGCTGCTCGCCGGCCGCTGGTTCGACGAGAGCCGCCCGCTCGACGACATGACGATTCCCTTCCCGCCTCCCCCCGAGCTGCAAAGGGCGCTGATGGCCCGCGGCGGGAATATCGTCGTCAACGAATCGGGCGCTCGCAGGCTCGGCTTCGCCAGTCCCGCCGATGCGATCGGCAAGCAGGTCAAGGCGGGCCTGGTCCAGCAGGAGTTCGGGCTGGTGCCGGTGACGATCATCGGAGTGGTCTCGGATTCCCGCTTCCGCTCCGTCCGCCAGCCGCTCGACGACATCATGTTCGTCAATTCCGACTCCGGCCACCAATGGCTGGTCGTCCGCTACAAGGGCGATCCGCGGGCGATGCGGGCGAAGCTGGAGCAGGCCTGGCGCGGCATTACCACCGAAGTGCCGTTCGAGGCCGATTTCAGCGAGGACGTGGTCGCCGAGCTCTATGAGGCGGAGGAGGCCCGGGCGAAGACCTTCGCCGGCTTCGCCTTGCTGTCGGTGGTCGTCGGCTGCCTTGGCCTGTTCGGGCTGGCCGCCTTCACGGCCGAGCGGCGCACCAAGGAGATCGGAATCCGCAAGGTGCTCGGCGCCCGCTCGCGCGACATCGTGCGGCTGCTCGTCTGGCAATTCTCCAAGCCGGTGATCGTCGCCAACCTGATCGCCTGGCCGATCGCCTGGTGGGTGATGCGCGACTGGCTGAACGGATTCGACGCCCGAATCCCGCTCGGTCCGACACCCTTCCTGCTCGCGGCGCTTCTGGCCCTCGCCATCGCCATCGGGACGATCGCCGGCCACGCCTTCAGGATTGCCCGGTCCAACCCCATCCACGCCCTCCGCTACGAATAGGATCCGCAACATGTGGCGCAATTACCTGACCGTCGGAATCCGGGCCCTGGGCAAGAACAAGACCTACGCCTTCATCAACATTTTCGGGCTGGCCATCGGCATGGCCGCCTGCCTGATGATCCTGCTCTACGTCCGCTACGAGATGAGCTACGACGCCTGGATGCCGGGCGCCGAGCGCGCCTATCAGTTCCAGGATTTCTACAGGGCGACCGACAATGGCGGGGAGGAGATGTCCCTGCAGATGACGAGCTATGTCTCGGGCAAGGCGCTGGTGAAGGATTTCCCGCAGATCGAGAAGGCGGTCTACGTCGCCTCCTCGGGCGCGGTGATCATGCAGAACGGCCAGCCCAGCCTCGCCGACGATTTCAACTTCGTCGACGGCAATCTGTTCGACGTCATGCAGGTACCGTTCGTGCGCGGCGACCGAGCCACCGCGCTCTCCAGTCCCAACGCGCTGGTCCTGACCGAGACGGAGGCGAGCAAGCGCTTCCCCAATCAGGATGCGCTCGGCAAGACCCTGACCCTGATCGTCCAGGGCAAGAGCGCCGATTATGTCGTCGCCGGGGTGATGAAGGACCTTCCGAAGAACAGCCACATGGAGCTGGGCGTCGTCGCCCGCTTCCACCCGGAGACCTTCTTCGCCGACCAGCCGAGCTTCCTCACCAGCTGGGGCAATCAGGGTGGCTGGTGGTACGTCAAGCTTCGCGAAGGCGCCAAGGCGGAGGACATCAACCGCCAGCTTCCCGCCTGGGAGAAGCGCAACATCCCCGACGATACCGGCGGCCGCGAGAAGACCAATCCCGGCGACGACCAGGACTGGCGCCTGACCAACGTGCGCGACATCCACCTCGGCGAGGCCCAGCAGGCGTCGATGACCCCCGGCAACGACCAGCGCACCATCGTCACCTTCGCCATCGTCGCCCTTCTGATCCTCGGAATGGCGGTGGTGAACTTCACCAACCTCGCCACCGCCCGAGCTTCGCAGCGGGCGCGCGAAGTGGCGCTGCGCAAGGTGCTCGGCGCCAGCCGAAAGCAGCTCATCACCCAGTTCCTCGGCGAATCGATGCTTGTGACGGCGCTGGCGATGCTGCTGGCGCTGGCCATGGTCGAGCTGCTCCTGCCGCTCTTCAACAAATTCCTCGATGCCGATATCGGGCTGGTTTACTGGGGCGCCAGCGGAGTGCTGCTTCCGATCCTCGTCCTGCTGCTGCTCGTCGGCGCCGCCGGCGGCCTCTACCCCGCTTTCTATCTGTCGCGCTTCCAGCCCGCCCGGGTGCTCAAAGCGAACAAATCGTCGGCGGAAGCGCAGGGCTCCGGACATCTTCGCAACGTCCTTGTCGTCGCCCAGTTCGCCGTCTCGATCGGACTCATCATCTGCACGGCGATCATCTACGCCCAGACCGTCTACGCCCGCACGGCGGACGCCGGATATAATCGCCACGGCCTGCTTCAGCTGCAGGGGCTGGCCGCCCGGCAGGCGCAGCCGGTGGGGGAAACCCTGAGGCGCGAGATCGCCAAGCTCGACGGAATCAGGGGCGCGTCGCTGACCGGGATCGGAGTCTCGCCGGGCAACAATTCGGTGGGCTCGGTCTACCTGCCCGGCAATCCCAAGGCGATCGACCTCGGCACCTACGTCATCGATCACAATTTCCTCCCGACCATGGGAATGAAGCTGCTCGCCGGCCGCAACTTCTCCGATCGCGTGGCGATGGACGATTCGACGACGCCCTTCCCGACCGACCGGGCGGCGGAGCAGGCCTTCGCCAGGCGCGGGACCAACGTCCTGGTCAGCGAGGTCGCCGCCCAGCGGCTCGGCTTCCGCGAGCCGCAGCAGGCGATCGGCAAGACGATCAGCGCCGGGCTGACCCTGGACGAATTCGGGCTCGTCAACGCGACCATCGTCGGGGTCTATAAGGACGCGCGCTTCCGCTCGGTGCGCGACCCGCTTCAGCCGATCATGTTCCTGTTCGCCCGCAACGGCTTCAACACGATGGTGATCCGCTACGACGGCCGCGATCCCAAGCAGGTGATGGCCGACGTCGAGCGGGTCTGGAAAAGGTTGCTCCCGGATCTGCCCTACCGCGCCGAGTTCGCCGACGACCGGGTCGCGCGCCTCTACGAGCGCGACGAGGCGCGCGGCCAGCTGTTCGGCGCCTTCGCCTTGCTGGCGGTGGTGATCGGCTGCCTCGGCCTGTTCGGGCTCGCCGCCTTCACCGCCGAACGTCGAACCAAGGAGATCGGGATCCGCAAGGTTCTCGGCGCCCGCTCGCGGGACATCGTCAGGCTGCTCGCCTGGCAATTCTCCAAGCCGGTGATCATCGCCAATCTGATCGCCTGGCCGGCGGCCTGGTGGGTGATGCGCGACTGGCTGAACGGCTTCGACAGCCGGATCGCGCTCGGGCCGGGGCCCTTCATCCTGGCCGGCGGCCTCGCCCTCGCCATCGCGCTCGGCACCATCGCGAGCCACGCCATCCGGGTGGCTCGGGCGAACCCGATCCAGGCATTGCGTTACGAATGATCCCGTCATTCCCGCGCAAGCGGGAATCCAGTACTGACGCCCGGGCTGGATTCCCGCTTTCGCGGGAATGACGAGGGACGCGCGGGTGAAAGAGGACGAAAAGCTCAAGCTCTCAAGCCGGCTCCTGATCGGCGGAATCGCCGGCTTCGTCGGCACGATGGCGATGACGGCGGCGATGCGTCGGCTCCACCGGCGGCTGCCGGCGAAGGAGCGCTATCCGCTGACTCCGCGCGAGATCGTCGATTCGAGCTCGACCCAGCTCGGCGTGCCGCTCGCGGGCGAGGCCGCCAAGGACGTCACCACGGCCGCCCATTTCGCTTACGGCGCGGCAATGGGGGCAATGATCGCGGCGCTGAACCCGGATCCCGGGAAGCGCAGCGGGGCCGCCGCGGGCGTCGCCGTGTGGCTGGCCAGCTACATGGGCTGGATTCCCGCCGTCGGGACGCTCGAGCCGGCGACGAAGCACCCGGCCCGGCGCAACCTGCTGATGATCGGTGTGCATCTGGTCTGGGGCGCGGCGACGGCGGCCTCGATGCGCGAGCTCAGGGCGGCGCGCGAGACGATCTTCAGGAATGGCCCCGACAAGGACGCGCCACGCTGAAATCCTCCCCGCGATTTCGCGGGGAGGGGGACCGCGCGAAAGCGCGGTGGAGGGGTCCTTCGGAGTCTGAAAGAACCCCTCCACCATGCTTCGCATGGTCCCCCTCCCCCGGAAAACCGGGGGAGGAATTTCATCGTCAATCCACGTGCTTGACCGCGGGCGGGTCGCTCGCCGGGAAGCTTTCGTCCGAGGCCTGATCGGCCTGCTCCCATTCCCTGGGCGGATCGCGCATCGCTTCCGGGCCGGCCGACCGGGCCGCGCCCGATTCGCCGACCGGGCCGTGGCCGCCCGAGCCGCTGATCGCGGGTCGGGCGCCCGGGCCGGCGCCGCCCGCCGAGCGGCGCCGCAAAAGCGAGGAGACGGCATAGCCCAGGCCCGCCGCGCAGGCGGCGGCGATGCCGGTGATGATGGCCCCCTTGCGCCGCATCTAGCCCTCCGTTCCCATCGTCGCCGGCTGGGCCGGGGGCAGGCCCTCGGCGTCGGCGAGCATCATCAGCTCTTCCTTGCGCGCCGCCATCTGGCGGCCGAGCGCCTCGAGGTCGACGTCGGTGGCCCGGGCCTGCTGGAACAGGTTGCCCCGGCTCTTCTCCTCCTCCTCGACATGGTGCTCGATCTGCTCCTGAAGCACCTTCACCTTGGCGTCGTAGAAATGATCGTCGGGGCCGCCGGCCTCGATCTCGTTGATCAGCGTCTTGGCGCCGTCATGCTCGACATAGGCCTCGTCGAGATCGTCCTCGTCGATCTTGCCGCGCAGCGCCGGGTAGAAAATCTCCTCCTCGATCATCGTGTGCACCTTGAGCTCGGTGCAGATCTGGCGGGCGATCTTCTCCTTGCGGCCGTCGCCGCTCGCTTTCTCATATTGCTCGAACAAATCCTCCACCTTGCGGTGGTCTTCCATCAGCAAATGGGTGGCGTCCATATCGCGTGCGGTAACCATCGATGCTCTCCTCATTTGGGCTCTGGAACATTCGGCGCTAGGGACCGGTTCCTTGGCGCCTGCATCCGAGGGAAGAAGTTTGAACGACACCGAGACCCTGTCGCCCGTGCTCCCCGACGAGACCGAGGAAGCGGCCCGACGGCTGCTCCAGAAGGCGTCCGAGCGCGGCCTCCTGCTCGCCACGGCGGAAAGCTGCACCGGCGGGATGCTCGCCTCCCTGCTCACCGACGTGCAGGGGGTCGCCCACGCCTTCGAGCGCGGCTTCGTCACCTACACCAACGAAGCCAAGGCCGAGATGCTCGGTGTTCCGAGGGCGCTGATCGATGAGAAAGGCGCCGTCTCGAGCGACGTCGCGATCGCCATGGCGGAGGGCGCGCTGGAGCGATCGCGCGCCAATATCGCAATCGCCGTCACCGGCTTCGCCGACAGCGGCGACGAGCCCGGGCTGGTCCATTTCGGCTGCGCCCGCGCCGGCCGCGCCACCGCGCACCGCGAGGAGCATTTCGGTCCCGGCGGCAGAGGTGCTACGCGGGTCAAATGCATGAAGGTCGCCGTTGAGATGATGACGGAGATGCTGTGATGGCCCGAAGGAAGCCGGCGCGCCCGCCGTTCGAGGCGATCCACCGCCACGGTTTCGTCCGGGTCTCGGCGGCGAGCCCGACCGGCTCCTCGGGCGACGTGACCTTCAACGTCGACCAGGCGATCGCCTTGGCCGAGGAGGCGGACAGGAAGGGCTGCGACCTCGTCGTCTATCCGGAGCTCAACATCTCCTCCTACGCGGTCGACGATCTCTTCCTTCAGGAAGCCTTCCTCGACTCGGCCGAGGACGGCATCGCCCGCTTCCGGGACTCCACCGCGAAGCTCGGGCCGGCCTTCGTCATTGGCGCGCCGCTGAGGCGCAACGGCCGGCTCTACAATTGCGCCCTGGTCGTCGCGAAGGGGCGGATCCTCGGCGTCGTTCCGAAGAGCTTCCTTCCCAATTACCGGGAATATTACGAGAAACGCTGGTTCGTCTCCGGCATCGGACTGAACGGCATCGACATCGCGGTGGCCGGCGAGACGATCCCGTTCGGCACCGACCTCATCTTCGCCGCCGAAGATCTCGACGACTTCATCTTCCATGTCGAGATTTGCGAGGATTATTGGGCGCCGCAGCCGCCTTCCACGGTGGGCGCCCTTTCCGGGGCGCTGATCCTGTGCAACCTTTCGGCCTCCAACATCACCATCGGCAAGGCGGACGAGCGCAAATTGCTCTGCGCCTCGCAGTCGAGCCGCTGCTGCGCCGCCTATGTCTATGCCGCGTCCGGGCCGGGCGAGAGCACGACCGACCTCGCCTGGGACGGCCAGGGTTCGATCTACGAGCTGGGCGAGCTGCTGTGCGATTCGGGCCGCTTCGACCTGGAGCCGGAGCTGTGCATCGCCGACGTCGACGCCCAGCGCCTCCGGCTCGAGCGGATGCGGATGCCGACCTTCAACGACAATGCCGTCGCCGCCGGCCATCCGGAGAAGAGCGCCCGCCGGATCCATTTCGAGCACAGGCCGGGCCTGACCGACATCGGCTTCAAGCGCCGCTACCGCCGCTTTCCCTATGTCCCCAACCGCCCCGAGCAGCTCGATTCCGATTGCTACGAGGCGTTCAACATCCAGGTCCAGGGCCTCGCCCGCCGCTTCCAGGCGACGAGTGGAAGCCGTCTCGTCATCGGCGTGTCGGGCGGGCTCGATTCCACCCATGCCCTCATCGTCGCCGCCAAGATGTGCGACTTCCTCAAGCTGCCGCGCTCGACCATCCTCGGCTTCACCCTGCCCGGCTTCGCCACCGGCGACACGACCAAAGGCAATGCCTGGGCCTTGATGAAGGCGCTCGGCATCGTCGGCGAGGAGATCGACATCCGCCCGGCCGCGATGCAGATGCTGAAGGACATGGGCCACCCCTTCGCCGAGGGGGAACCGGTCTACGACATCGCCTTCGAGAACGTCCAGGCGGGGTTGAGGACCGACTATCTCTTCCGCCTCGCCAATCAGCGCAAAGGCTTCGTCATCGGCACCGGCAATATGTCGGAAGTGGCGCTGGGCTGGTCGACCTACGGGGTCGGCGACCAGATGAGCCATTACGCCGTCAATGCCGGAGTGCCCAAGACGCTGATCCAGTATCTGATCCGCTGGGCGGTCAAGACGGGACAATTCGACTCCGATACGAACTCCATTTTGGAGGCGATCCTCGCGACCAAGATCTCGCCCGAGCTGATCCCCGCCGACGACAAGGGCGAGATGCAGTCGACGGAAGGAACGATCGGCCCCTATGAGCTTCACGATTTCTTCCTGTTCCACATCCTGCGCTCGGGCCAGCCGCCTTCGAAGGTCGCCTTCCTCGCCTGGCAGGCCTGGCACGACGAAGGCGAGGGGCATTGGCCGATCGGCTATCCGGAAGGCCTGAAGCGCGCCTACGACCTGCCGACGATCCGCAAATGGCTTGAGGTCTTCCTCTATCGCTTCTTCCAGACCAGCCAGTTCAAGCGCACGGCAATCCCCAATTCGCCCAAGGTCTCCGCCGGCGGGGCGCTGTCGCCGCGGGGGGACTGGCGGGCGCCGTCGGACGGGACGGCCAAGCCTTGGCTCGACGAGTTGAAGGCGGCCTTCGGCGACTAGCCGTCCTGATGGAAGTGGCCGGTCCGAAGTTACGGGTGCCGAAGCCTCTAAATAAATCATACAATTCGAATCGGACGCGGAATGTCCCGGCAGCGAAACAAGCGGCCTCAATCCTTAACTGGATCAATAAGAATCATGCTGCAGTGCGGGAACTCGCACAACCATAGGGCGTTCTCCGGAAGTCATTCAAAATCATAAGGTATAATCGCGTTGATCACGCTATCGACCGCCTCGACGCTGGGGCAGAGCCACTTCGCGCCCCAGCCGGCCACCGGCCACACGCTCATCTGCTTCTCGCACCTCCGTTGGAATTTCGTGTTCCAGCGGCCGCAGCATTTGATGAGCCGGTTCGCCGAGGCGGGTCGGGTGATCTTCTGGGAGGAGCCCGAGGCGGCGCTGCCCGAGATGGAGCCGGCGCTGGGCGTCCGGACCTGCGCCGAGACCGGCGTGATCGTGGTGACCCCGTCGTTGCCCGAGACTCTCGCGGCCGAGGAGCGCGAGGCGATTCTCAAGTCGCTGCTCGACACCTACCTCGCCGGCGAGGAGGGCCCGGTCGTCCGCTGGTATTACACCCCGATGATGCTGCCTTTCTCGAGGCACATCGAGGCCGCCTGCACCGTCTACGACTGCATGGACGAGCTCGCCAATTTCCGTTTCGCGCCGGTGGAGCTGCTGTCCCTGGAGCGGGAGCTGATCGCCTCGGCCGATGTCGTCTTCACCGGCGGCTACAGCCTGTATGAGGCCAAGAAGGGCCTCCATCCCAACATCCATCCCTTCCCCTCCAGCGTCGACCGGGCCCATTTCGGCCGGGCGCGCGCGATGGACGCCGCTCCGGACGATCAAGGCTCGCTTCCGCGGCCGCGCTTCGGCTTCTACGGAGTCATCGACGAGCGGATGGACCTGGAGATGGTCGCGGCCGTCGCCGACGCGCACCCGGAATGGTCGATCGTCATGGTCGGCCCGGTGGTCAAGATCGACTTGGCCGACCTGCCCCACCGGCCCAACATCCATTATCTGGGCGGCAAGAAATATGAGGAGCTGCCGGTTTATCTCGGTGGCTGGGACGTCGCCTTGATGCCCTTCGCGATCAACGATTCGACGAAGTTCATCTCGCCGACCAAGACTCCCGAATATCTCGCCGGCGGCCGGCCGGTCGTGTCGACTCCGATCACCGACGTCATCCGCCATTATGGCGAGCTGGAGTCGGTGTTCATTGCCGACGGCGCCGAAGCCTTCATCAAGGGCTGCGAGGCGGCGCTCGCGCTCGTCCGCGGCGGCGACGAATGGCTGAACGAGGTCGACCTCAAGCTCGCCAACCTGAGCTGGGACATCACTTATGCCCGGATGGCCGGTCTGGTCCACGAGGCGATCGCTGTGCCGAGCGCCGGGCCGAACATCCTGAAATCTGCCGCGAGGAAGGCTTACGACTATCTCGTCGTCGGCGCCGGTTTCGCCGGCTCGGTGATCGCGGAGCGGCTCGCCAGCCAGCATGACGCGCGCGTGCTCGTCGTCGACCGGCGCCCCCATGTCGGCGGCAATGCCTACGACCATCTCGACGAGTCGGGCGTGCTGATCCACCAATATGGGCCGCACATCTTCCACACCAATTCGGACGAGATCGTCGACTATCTGTCGCAATTCACCGAGTGGCGGCCCTATGAGCACAAAGTGCTCGCCGAGGTGCGCGGTCAGCTGGTGCCGATCCCGATCAACCGCACCACCTTGAACCTGCTGTTCGGCCTGGATCTGAAGACCGACGAGGACGCGGCCGCCTATCTCGCCTCGCGGGCCGAGACGGTCGAGGAGATCAAGACGTCGGAGGACGTGGTGATCAACGCGGTCGGGCGCGAGCTCTACGAATTGTTCTTCCAGGGCTATACGAGGAAGCAGTGGGGCATCGATCCGAGCGGCCTCGACAAGGCGGTGACGGCGCGGATCCCGACCCGCACCAACACCGACGACCGCTATTTCGGCGACAAGCACCAGATCATGCCGAAGCATGGCTACACCGCCATGTTCAACCGGATGCTCGACCATCCGAACATCGATGTCCTGCTCTCCACCGACTATAAGGACATCGTCGAAGAGATCGACGCCGGGCATATCGTATTCACCGGGCCGATCGACGAATATTTCGATTTCCGCTACGGCAAGCTGCCTTACCGGAGCCTGCGCTTCGAGCATAAGGTCGTCGACCAGGGCCAGTACCAGCCCGTTGCCGTGGTCAATTATCCGGATCCGCAGGTGCCCTACACAAGGATCACCGAATATAAGCATCTGACCGGGCAGAGCCACGCCAAGACCAGCATCACCTACGAATATCCGTCGGCGGAGGGCGATCCTTACTATCCGATCCCGCGGCAGGAGAACCAGGCGCTGTTCAAGAAATACGAGGCGCTGGCCGATTCTACCCCGGGCGTCACCTTTGTCGGCCGGCTGGCGACCTATCGTTATTACAATATGGACCAGGTCGTCGGCCAGGCGCTCACCGCCTTCCGCCGTCTCGACGCTGCCCGCCAGGTCGAAGCCGGCGGCAGCCGCGGCTCGATGTGGACCGAGGCCGCGGAGTGATTTGCCTCCCCGTAGCGCAAGCCATGGGGAGGAGGACCACCCAAAGGGTGGTGGAGCGGTAGAAGGCGCGGACTTCGGGGTTCGCGCACGCGCTCTTCTGGATCTGCGGCGGCTACCCCTCTGCCATGCTTCGCATGGTCCCCCTCCCCCTCTTCGATGGGGAGGCAATTATTCCGCCGCGACCGCCGTCTCTTCCTCGATCGCGACCGACCTCAGGAACTCCTCGAGCGCCGAGTCGAAGCTTCTGAGCATCATTCCGCGCTTGCTCCCCAGCGCCGTGCTCGTCTCCTCCGGCCCATCCTCGGCCACCACCAGCTCGGCGTCGTAGCCCGAGCCTTCCGCCACCCTCAGGGCGAACTCGAACCAGCTCAGCTCGCCGTCATTGGCGAGGTGCCAAAGACCGGTCTCGCCGTCGATGAGCAGGTCGAGCGTGGCGTGGCAAAGGTCCGGCACGAAGGTCGGCGAGACCCGGCTTTTGGAGCAGGCCCGGACCGTTTCGCCGCGGGCGAGGCTGGAAAGCACGTGCCAGGCGAAATTGTAGCGGTCCCACGGTCCGAAGAAGGCGCTGGTCCGGACGACCAGCGCCTTGCCGCCGGCGGCGAGCACCCGAGTCTCCGCCTCCGCCTTGCTCCGTCCGTAGACGGTCGTCGGCGCGGTCTCGTCCTCCTCATGGTATTGGCGCCCGAGCCGGCCGTCGAAGACGAGGTCGGACGAGAAGGTGACCAAAGGCACGCCCGCCGCCGCGCAGGCCTCGGCGAGCGCCGCGGCCCCGTCGGCATTGGCCGCCATGCAGGCCTCCACTTCCCGTTCGGCGTCGGCGACCCGGACGAAGCCGGCGGTGTTGATCACCGCCCACGGCTTGTGGAAATCGAGCGCTTTCGCGATCGAGCGCGGGTCGCACAGGTCCATCTCCGCCCGATCGGTCAGGCAGAAGGGCAGGGCCCTTTCCTCGCAGAGGCGGGCGAAGGCATTGCCCAGTGTCCCGGTGGCGCCGGTGATCAGGAGCTTGCGGCCGCCGCCGGCGGGCTTGCTGCATTTGCCGCTCCACGGATAGAGCCGCGGGGCTCGGCGCCACCAGCCGGGGGCATCGAGCGCCGGATGGTCGAACGTCTCGCCTCTGGCATAGGCCTTGGCGGCCTGGGCGACCGCCGTCGGGCGAGGCGTGCCGCTGCGCGCGTCGAAGGCGCCGGTGTCGTAGAAGCCGTTGCGCTGGGTCAGCAGGAAGCGCCAGTCGACATTGCCGAACATCGACCAGATCGTCACCGCGCGAAGGTCCATCCCCTCGGCGCGAAGCTGGGTAGCGGTCTCCCACACCTCGGCGAACCAGCGCAATTGCTCGTCGCGGTGGCAGCCGTGGTGGACCTCGGTGATCGCGATGGGAATCCCGTAACGGTCCCAGGCTTCCCTGAGCCGCGGGGCCAATCCGGTTTCCGGCTCAAGCCTCTTTACCCGAACCGCCTCGGCGTCGACATAGGTGTCGCGACCGTTTCCACCCGGCTGGAGCCACGGGTACAAGTGGGTGCGGTGGTCGAGGAACCGCTCGCTGGTCAGATAATGATTGATTCCGAGCATATCCG
>Ga0190275_10000989_pt1 | contig 22092 bp, 19 predicted proteins | sample Popmic550T_FD_133745 | JGI IMG/M metagenome (GOLD analysis project Ga0190275, IMG submission 133745) | Populus adjacent soil microbial communities from riparian zone of Yellowstone River, Montana, USA - 550 T | ecosystem: Environmental > Terrestrial > Soil > Riparian zone > Trees stand | place...
CAGCGTGAAGCCGGCCGGCGCGCGGGTTTCGACATGCTCCGCATGATACATGTCGAAGGCGATGCGGCCCGCCGCGCCGCCGCAGGTGACTTCGTAGGCGGCGACCACCGATCCGAACGCGCCGATTCCGGCCTCGCGGCGCCCCCCGATCCGGGGCGCGGCGCCGCCTTCGCAGCGCAAATGGGCGAGATAGGCGCGCTCGCCCTCGGGCCCGCCGACCCGCACCGGGTTTTCGGGCGTGCCGAGCGGGTGCGCATCGGCCGCGGCGACCAGCGCCCGCATTTCCTCCTCGGGCGATTCCTGCCGCATCTGGGCGACCATCGCCTCGGGCGAATTGGTGCGCCGGCCGAGCTCCTGGGCGGAGGCCGGGGCGGCGGAAAGAAGGATCAGGGCGGCGGGAAGAAAGGAACGCATGATACTCTCCGAAAGGGAGAGGCTATGTAGGACAGGAGCGGCGGATGGGAAAGGCGGGGCGTAAACGGGCCACGGCCTCAGTGAAAGTCGCGTGATTTGATCCTCAGGCCGCCATCACGCGCGAAGGGAAGAGGGGGTGGGCGCGAACGCTCGCGGTGATCGGGCCCGCCCTTGCGGGCGGCATCGGCGGGGCCGGGGCGGTGCGGGAAATGCATCGCGCCGACCTCGTGGAGCAAATGCGTCAGATCCTCGAGCCGGTCGGTGACGATATGGGTCACCAGTCCCTCGCGCTGTAGAATGCCGTGGATACCCACCATCGCCGCGGCGAGGATGATGCGGCGCTGGCGCTCGAAAATGCGCTGCCAGACGATCGCGTTGGCGATGCCGGTCTCGTCCTCGAGGGTCATGAAGGTGACGTTGCCGGCGCCGGGCCGCTGGCGGACGAGGACGATGCCGGCGACGAAGACCTTGTCGCCGTCCTTCATCACGCCGAGCGCCGCCGCAGGCGCGATCCCGCGCCGGTCGAGCGCGGCGCGCAGGAAGGCGAGCGGATGGGCGCGCAGGGAAAGCTGGACCGCGCGATAATCCTCGACCACCTCGCGCCCGCCGGTCAGCGGCGCGAGCGTGACCTCGGGCTCCGTCCCCCGCGCCTCGGCGGCGGCGAAGAGCGGGAGCGGCGCGCCGCCCAGGCCGCGGATGCGCCAGAGCGCCTGGCGCCGGTGGAGGCCGAGCCCATGGAAGGCGTCGGCATCGGCGAGCTTCTCGAGCGCCGCCACCGGCACCCCCGAACGCCGCCAGACATCCTCCACGGAGGTAAAAGGCGCGTCCATCGCCGCGACCGCGACCTGGGCGCCATGATCGTTGGAAAGCCCCTTCACCATCCTGAGGCCGAGGCGGAGGGGGAGAAGGGAATTCCTCCCCTGCTTTTGCAGGGGAGGGGGACCGTCCGAAGGACGGTGGAGGGGCTTCTTTGACTCTGTAGGCCCCTCCACCATGCTTCGCATGGTCCCCCTCCCCTCGAAATCGAGGGGAGGATTTAAAGGTTCCAGCGTGCAATCCCACCTGCTGGCGTTGATGCAGACCGGACGCACCTCGACCCCGTGATCGCGCGCGTCGCGGACGAGCTGGGCGGGGGCGTAGAAGCCCATCGGCTGGGCGTTCAGCAAGGCGGCGCAGAAGATGTCCGGATGATAATGCTTCATCCAGGACGAGGCGTAGGCGATTTTGGCGAAGCTCGCGGCGTGGCTTTCGGGAAAGCCGTAGCTGCCGAAACCCTCGATCTGCCTGAAGGTGCGCTCGGCGAAATCGCGGGAATAGCCCTTGGCGATCATCCCCTCGACCATCTTGTCGCGGAAATGGCTGACGCCGCCGGTCGTCTTGAAGGTCGCCATCGAGCGGCGCAGCGCGTCCGCCTCGGCGGGCCTGAAGCCGGCCCCGACGATCGCGACCTTCATCGCCTGCTCCTGGAAGAGCGGCACGCCAAGCGTCTTTTTGAGGACGTCCTCGAGCTCGGGGCTCGGATATTCGGCCACTTCCCTGCCCTCGCGCCGGCGCAGATAGGGATGAACCATATTGCCCTGGATCGGACCCGGACGGACGATCGCGACCTGGATGACGATGTCGTAGAATCGGCGTGGGCGTAGCCGCGGCAGCATCGACATTTGCGCCCGGCTCTCGATCTGGAAGGTGCCGATCGTGTCCGCCTTGCAGATCATGTCGTAGACGGCGGAATCGTCCTCCTGCATTTCGGGCGAGGCGAGGGTGAGGCGCCGGCCCTTGTGCGCGTCGAGCAGATCGAAGGCGCGGCGCATGCACCCCAGCATGCCGAGGCCGAGCACGTCCAATTTCATGATCTTCAATTCCTCGAGATCGTCCTTCTCCCATTCGATGACTCGGCGGTCCGCCATCGCCGCCGGCTCGATCGGCACGAGATCGTCGAGCCGGTCGCGGGTCAGGACGAAGCCGCCGGGATGCTGGCTCAAATGGCGCGGCGTGCCGATCAATTGCCGCGTCAGCGCGAGCGTCAGCGCGAGCCGGGGGTCGTTCCGGTCGAGGCCCAGTTCCGCGACGTGCTTTTCGGCGACGCCTTCGTTGGACCAGCCCCAGACCTGGCCGGACAAAGTGGCGGTCACGTCTTCCGAAAGGCCCAAGGCCTTGCCGACCTCGCGCACCGCGCCGCGGGTCCGGTAGCGGCTGACCACCGCGGTCAGCGCGGCGTGGGCATGGCCGTAAGTCTCGTAAATCCACTGGATCACCTCCTCGCGCCGTTCATGCTCGAAATCGACGTCGATATCGGGCGGCTCGTCGCGGTCGTCGGACAGGAAGCGCTCGAACAAAAGCTTGTGCGCCACGGGATCTATCGAGGTGATGCCGAGCACGTAGCAGATCATCGAATTGGCCGCCGAGCCCCGCCCTTGGCAGAGAATCTGCTGGCTGCGGGCGAACTGGACGACCGAATTGACGGTCAGGAAATAGGGGGGGTAGCGCCACGAGGCGACCAGCTTCAGCTCGTGCTCGAGCAGCTCCGCATAGTCTTGCGGGACGCCGCCGGGGAATTTGTCGCCGAGCGCGGCGCGGCTCAGCCGCTCCAGCGCGGCCTGGGGCGAGCGGCCCGACATCAGGATCTCGTCGGGATATTGATAGCTCAATTCGCGCAAGTTGAAGGTGCAGCGCTCGGCGATCTCGGCCCCGGCGCGGATCGCGTCGGGGAAAGCGGCGAAGCGGCGCTCCATCTCCGCCGCGCTCTTGAGATGGCGGTCGGCGAAGCGCTCGCGGCGGAAGCCCAGTTCGTCGATCGTGACATGCTCGCGGATCGCGGTGACGACGTCCTGGAGCATGCGCTTGCCCGGGCTGTCGTAGAGGACGTCGCCGGTGGCGAGGGGGCGCACGGCGTGACGGCGGGCGAGCGCGGCCAGAGCGTGGAGCCGCTTGGCCTCGCCCGGGCGGCGATGGTGGGTGAGCGCGAGATGGGCGCGGGAGCCGAATATGTCCGCCATCCGGGCGAGCGCGCTTTCGGCGGCCTGGTCGGCCCCGCCCGGCACCAGGGCCGCAACCAGCCCCTCGGACCAGGAAGCGACATCCTCCCAGTGGAGGAAGCATTGGCCTTTCTCTCCCTTCCCGCGGTCGGCGCGGGCCTTGCCCATGGTGAGCAGGCGGGTGAGGCGCGACCAGGCGGCGCGGTCCTCGGGCCAGACCAGGAGCGCATTGCCGTCCATCAAATCGAGCCGGCAGCCGGCGACCAGCCGCACCCCGGTCTCGTCGGCGGCGCGCAACGCCTTGACGAGGCCGCCGACGCTGTTGCGGTCGGTCAGCCCAAGCGCCGGATAGCCGAGCAAGGCGGCCGCCGCGAACAGCTCGCGCGCGCTCGAGACGCCGCGCAGGAAGCTGAAATGGCTCGCGGCCTGAAGCTCGACATAGGTCATCCGAACAGGCCGTGCATATGCCAGCTCAAGTCGCCCGTGGCGGGATCCTCGCCATCGCCGCTGCGGTAGAGCCAGAAGCGCGCGCCGGCCTCGTCCTCGACCTGGAAATAGTCGCGGACCGCGTCCCGCTCGCCTGCGTGCCGCCACCATTCGCCGTAGACGCGCTCGGGGCCGTCGGCGGCGGCGACACGATAGGCGCGCCCGCGCCACTGGAAGCGGAGCGGCGCGCCATCGGGCAGGAGGGCCATGATCCGGTCGACCGGCTCGGGCGGGGAGAGCAGGCGGACCGGGCGCGGCCAGCGCGGCCAGCCGACCGGAGCGTCGAGCGGGCCGGCGCGTGCAAGGCTGCGTTCGGGCAGGTCGCTTTCGAGAGCGGTGAGGCGGTGGATGCGGCGGGCGCCGAGGCGGACGGCGAGGCGGTCGATCAGCAAGGCGAGATCGGGCGCGGGCCTGTCTCCCGCCATCGCGCCGGCGATCGGCTGCGGCCCGAGCGGCTCGACGCGGTCGGCGACGAGGCGCAGGCGCTCGATTCCGAAACCGGGTTCGATCTTCTCGATCTTCACGCAGAGGAGCTTGTGCAGATGGACCGGATCGCGGGTCGCTCTTGCCGTGCTAAGTATCACATATTGCGTGATATTATCGACTCGATCACAGGCCAGGGCGAGGCGGCGGACGCCAAGGCCGGATTCGGCAAGGACGATCGCGAGCCGGCGCACCGCCTCGCCGCCCGCTTGCGCGATCGCCTCGGCGGTGGCGATCGGCTCGAGGAAGCTCAAGCCGACGCAGGGTGGTTCTTCGGGGACGATCGGGTCGAACGGCTCGGGCGCGCGGCCAAGCGCCTGGTCGAGGCGCAGCAGCAGGTCCGGGCCGAACCGGCGCTGGAGCGGCGCGCGCGGCATGGCGGCAAGCGCGCCGACCCGTTCGATGCCGAGGCGGCTGGAGCGGCTTAAAGTTTCATCGTCGAGGCGCAGCGCCGCGAGCGGCATGGCGGCCAGCGCGTCGGCTTCGCGGCCGGTGGGGCAAAGGATGAGCGGGTCGCCGCCGAAGCGCGCCAAAGCGTGCGCGGCGCCGGCGGTGCCGGCGACGGCGATTCGGGCGGCAAAGCCCAGCCGGGCGCAGAAAGCGAGGATACGCGCGCACATGAGCCGCTCGCCGCCGAACAGATGGGCGACGCCGGTCAGATCGAGCCAGAGGCCGTCGGCGCCGGACAAAGCGGCGCGCGGGGTCCAGCGGCGGGCGGCGAACAGGCCGAGGCGCGCGAGCCAGGCGGCGTCGCCCTGGGGGTCGGCGGGCCGGACGTCGAGGCCCGAGACGAGGATGCGCGCCTTGGCGAGCGGCATGCCGCGCTCGAGGCCGAGCGCGCGCGCGGCCGGGCAGGTCGCGGCGAGCAGGTTGCGATTGCCGTCGCGACGGGCGGTGACCAGCGCGCCCTCGCCCGAGCGCAGGATGAAGCTGTGCGGCTGCGCCTCCCGCGCCCAGCGCGCGCCGGGGCGCCAGTGGCCCGGTTTTAGCCCTTTAAGCCCCTCCCCTTGATGGGGAGGGGTTGGGGAGGGGTGGCGTTGATCAAAGGGTTCAATGCGGGTGGAAACTCCACCCCCACCCAACCCTCCCCCATCGAGGGGGAGGGCTTCACGAGCCTTACGCCGCTCGTTGCGCCTGATCCGGTCGATCGCCAGATCGGGCAGGAAGAGCGAGGCGAGCCTCGGCATCGGGGGCCTCCAATAGCCATTCATAAGTCGGGCCGCCGCGCTGGCGGGCGAGGGCGACACGCCAGCGGGCGCGGCCGATGCCGTCCTGCGGGCCACTCCCTTCATAGGGCGGGGCGGACGGCGCGCAGGCGATTCGCCAGCGGGTGAGCGCGGCGGAGGGGATTTCGAGCGGGTCGGCGCCGGCGCGGCGCCAGCGGCGCAGCATCAGGGCCGCCGTTCCGCCCTCCTCGGCGGCGAGCTGGAGCCGGCGGGCGGCCGGCATGGCCATCCGGCCGACCTCGCCGACGATCGCGGCGAGGCTGCCGTGGCGCACGCTCTCCTCGACCACCGCCAGCACCTCTTCGTCATCGCGGCATTCGGCGTAGAGCAGCCGGTCGGGCGTCAGCCCCGCCTGCGCGAGGCCGGGGGCGAACAGGTCGCGGCGGGTCAGCGCCCAAAGCACCTGGCCGCTTTTCCCCTCGGCCATCGCGAAACGCGCGGCCAAGGCGGCGAGGAAAAGGGTCGCGGCGGCCTCGTCGCTCGGCGAAGGCGCGGCAGGCGCGGCCTCGTGCAGCCCTGAGGCCAGCCCGCCCCCCGCCAGCCGGCCGTCCACCTCCTCGATGCCGAAGGCGAGGCACGATCGCGCGGCGGCCGCGGCAAGACCGGACCGTTCGAGCGCGCGCACCTCTTCCCGCAAAGCGGCGAGGCGCGCCATGGATGTGGCAGCGTACATGCGACTCGGACTCAGTTGTTCGCTATATGTTCCGCCGCATTTCCGACAGAGTCAAGTTGAGGGGACGGATCCACGGCGGTCTTTTAAAGACCGCCACTGGCCCCCGCCGCGCCTTGGCGCTAGAGAGCGGCGTCTAGTCATGGCGAGCAACAGCGCAGTCCAGATCGCGGAGGCCGCTCCGCGCGAGGCGCCGAGGCGGCGGGGATGGAGCCCGTTCCGCCTGCGCAAGCAGCCCTTCTTCGAGGACAAGAACCGCGCCTTCTGGTTCCTGCAATCTTCGGGCTGGGCCTGCTATTTCGTGCTGCGCACGCTCTCCGGCATCGCCAATGCGATGGGCGGGACCTTCGTCATCCACACCGCCTTGCTGACCGCGGCCGGCTATTCGATCACCCTCCTGATGGCCTCGGCCTTCCGCCGCCTGATCCGAATGCAGCCGGTCTATACCTGGGTCGGGACGGTCGTCATCGTCGCGGTCGCGGCGGCCGCTTTCTCGGCGATCGAGACGTGGAGCATGTCGACCTTCATCAACCCCGGGACACGGCCCGAGGGTATCCGCTTCCTGGGCGCGATCCTCCTGACCGTCTCTTTGCTCGTCGCCTGGTCGGCGCTCTATTACAGCATCAACTTCTTCATCCTCCTGGAGGAGCAGACCGACCGGCTGTTGCGGCTCGAAAACCAGGCCTCGAACGCGCAGCTCGCCATGCTGCGCTACCAGCTCAATCCCCATTTCCTGTTCAACACGCTGAACTCGATCTCGACGCTGGTGCTCTTGAAGCAGACCGAACGCGCCAATGCGATGCTGTCGCGCCTCTCCTCCTTCCTGCGCTACACGCTCGTCAACGAATCGACCGGAATGGTCACGGTCGCGCAGGAGATCGAGACGCTGAAGCTCTATCTCGAGATCGAGAAGATGCGCTTCGAGGAGCGGTTGAGGCCCCATTTCCACATCGACCCGACGGTGATGCGCGCGCACCTCCCTTCGCTGCTGCTCCAGCCCCTGATCGAGAATGCGATCAAATATGCGGTGACGCCGCAGGAGGAAGGCGCCGACATCTCGATCGAGATGCACCGCGAGATCGACCGGGTGCTGATCAACGTCTCCGACACCGGCCCGGGCGCCGACGCCCATTATCAGGTGCGCGCCGCGCAATCGACCGGAGTCGGCCTGGCCAACATAAGGGACCGTCTGGCGCAGGCCTATGGCGACAATCACAGGTTCGAGACACAATCGGAGATTACCGGGGGATTCCGCGTTGTCATCGAAATCCCATACCAAATCGAAACCGAGGAACCGAAATGACGACGATTCGCACCATCCTGGTCGACGACGAGCCTTTGGCCATTACCGGGCTGCAATTGCGCCTGGAGCGCCACGAGGATGTCGAGATCGTCGATACCTGCTCGAACGGGCGCGAGGCGATCAGGAGCATCAAGACCCACAAGCCCGACCTCGTCTTCCTCGACATCCAGATGCCGGGCTTCGACGGCTTCTCCGTGATCCAGGGGCTGATGGAGGTCGAGCCGCCCTTGTTCGTCTTCGTCACCGCTTATGTCGACCATGCCCTGCGCGCCTTCGAGGCGGACGCGGTCGACTATCTGATGAAGCCGGTCGAGGAGGATCGGCTCGCCGACACGCTCGAGCGGGTCCGGGTGCGGCTCTCCGAAAAGCGCGGCGCCGAGGAGGCCGGGCGGCTGATGGAGGTGCTCGCCGAAGTGGCGCCCGAGGCGGCCGAGAATGTCGAGGGGGTCGAGGACACCCACAGCTCGAACCGCTACGAAAAGATGATCAACATCAAGGACCGCGGCCAGATTTTCCGCGTCGACGTCGATTCGATCGAGAAGATCGACGCGGCCGGCGACTATATGTGCATCTATACCGGCAACAACACGCTGATCCTGCGCGAGACGATGAAGGACCTGGAAAAGCGCCTCGACCCGCGCCGCTTCCAGCGCGTTCACCGCTCGACCATCGTCAATCTCGACCAGGTCAAGCAGGTCAAGCCGCACACCAACGGCGAATGCTTCCTGGTGCTCGGCTCGGGCAGCCAGGTGAAGGTTTCGCGCTCCTATCGCGACGTGGTGGCGCGCTTCGTCCACTAGGCTGTTCACCGAAAGAAACGGAACGCTCTTTCCCGTCACTCCCGCGAAAGCGGGAGTCCAGCTGCCTTGAGGCAGGGAAGAAGAAGCGGGATTCCCGCTTTCGCGGGAATGACATGGGAGAGATATCGATGTCGTCACAGTCCGACAAATTCCGCCGCTTCGCCGCGCTCCACGTGCCGGGCAATCCGGTGATCCTCTACAATGTTTGGGACGCGGGCAGCGCCAGGGCCGTCGCCGAGGCGGGCGCGAAGGCGATCGCGACCGGCAGCGCTTCGGTCGCGCAGGCGCACGGATTTTCGGATGCCGAGGAATTGCCGCTGGAATTGGCGCTCGCCAACTCAGCCCGGGTGGTGGCCGCGGTCGACCTGCCGGTGACGATCGACTTCGAGGGCGCTTATGCGGCCGAGCCCGATGGCGCGGCCGCGAACATGGCGAAGCTCGCGGCAATTGGCGCGATCGGCTGCAATTTCGAGGACCAGTTGATCGGCGGCGAGGGGCTGCATTCGACCGCATTCCAGGCCGGGCGGATAAAAGCGGCGCGCGCGGCGGTCGGACCCGATTTCTTCATCAACGCGCGGACCGACATCTTCCTCAAGGCGAAGCAGGAGGAACATGACGACGCAAAGGTCGATGCGGCCCTCGAGCGGGCGGCGGCCTATGCCGACGCGGGCGCAAGCGGCTTCTTCGCGCCGGGCCTCGCCGATTTGCGGCTGCTCGCGCGCCTGTGCGCGGGCTCGAAGCTGCCGGTCAATTTCATGGCCTGGCCGGGAGCGCCGCCGGCGCCCGAGATCGCCGCGGCCGGTATCGCGCGGATCAGCCACGGGCCCTTCCCGTACAAGCTCGCGATGAAGGCGCTCGCGCAGGCGGCCCGCGCCGTCATGGACTCGGCAACCCAACCCTCATAGCCTCCGCGCCCATGAGCCTGCTGCTCCAGCGTTTCGACGAGGCGGAGACGGAGCGCGCCTTCCTGCGCGCCGAGCGCAAGGAGCGCGGCCAGGCGATCCGCGCGCTGATCGTGATCGCGATCGCAACGCTCATCTCCTACATCGTCATCAACCCGATGCATTTCCCGCGCGAAGGGGTGATCGCCTACACGCAGGCCGCCGGCACCCTGATCGCGCTGATGACCGGCTTCTTCCTCCTGACCCGCACACAGATCTATCTCGACAAGCCCTGGATCGACCTCCCGGTCTTCGTCGTCATGGGCGGCGCGATGAAGTGGCTGGCCTTGGTCCTCGCCGGCCTCGCGCCCTATACCGGCTTTCCGCCACACGTCATGGCGATGGCCCAAATGGCCATAACGATGGTGTTCGCGAGCGTCGGATTCGCCGGCACGTTCCGCCTGTTCCTGGTCTGGTCGTTCGCGATATTGGCCTTGTTCGCCACCTGGCTTCTGACGCGCGCCGACGTGAGCGACATCGCCAAGGTCTACACTCTGACCAATTTCTCGACCTTCTTCGTGTTCGCGCTCTATTTCAACTGGGACATCGAGCGGCGCGCGCGCAAGGTCTTCGCCGTCAATCTGGCGCTCGAGGCGGAGCGCGCCAAGACCGAGCAATTGCTCTACAACGTGCTGCCGCGGGAAGTCGCGGCGCGGCTGCGCGCGGGGGAGGCGGTCGCCGACAGCTTCTCGGACCTGACCGCGATATTCGTCGACCTCGCCGGCTTCTCGACGCTGGCGAAGCGGCTGTCGCCCGGCCATCTCGTCAGATTGCTCAACCTCTTCTTCTCGGCGGCCGACCGCTGCGCCGAGCGGCACGGCCTCGAAAAGGTCAAGACGATCGGCGACGCCTATCTGGCGGTGGCGGGCGGAATGGCCTCGGGCGGCGCCGGCGGCAAGGCGGCGATCCTCTTCGCGCGGGATCTCGTCGCCGAACTCGTCGAAATGGAAAAGGAGAGCGGCATCGCGCTCGAGGCGCGGATCGGAATCCATAGCGGGCCGGCGGTCGGCGGCGTCATCGGCACGACCCGGCTCGCCTACGATTATTGGGGCGACACGATGAACGTCGCCAGCCGCCTCCAGGGCGTTGCGCCGCTGAACGGCGTGGCGGTCTCGGAGGCGACCTATTTCCAGGCCGGGGCGATCCAGATATTCGAACGGCAGAATGTCGTGCTCAAGGGGATCGGCGAGACGCCGGCTTATACGGCGCGGCTCGGCGACAAGGACGGGGGGGATTGACGATGGCACAGGTGACGGGGCTCGGCGGCATCTTCTACAAGGTGCCCGATCCGGCGAGGACGCAGGCCTGGTACCAGGAGATGCTCGGGATCGGCGGCGAATGGGGTGCCAATTTCCGCTGGGCCGACGAGACCGGCGAGGATCCGTTCAGCCTGCTCAGCCCGTTCAAGGAGACGACCGACTATATGAACCCCTCGCCGGCGCCGTTCATGATCAATTTGCGGATCGACGATCTCGACGGAATGATCGCCGACCTGGAAGGGAAGGGAATCGAGATTCTCGGCCGCCAGGACGAGGATTACGGCAATTTCGCCTGGATCCTCGATTGCGACGGCATCAAGATCGAGCTCTGGCAGCAGAAGGGCCCGGCGCCCGCTTAAGCCGGGTCGGCCGCGCTTTTCGGCTTCCTGCGAAGGAAGGAAAAGAAAGAGCCGCCCGCGGCCGACTTGAGCACGGTGATTCTGAACAGCCGCGACGAGACGCGGATTATGAGGACAACCCACAGCGCCTGCCAGACGAGCGCCAGCAAGTGCGGCCAGAGCGTTGGCGATTCCGACGCCCTGGCGATCATCGCCATCGGCGAGCTGAACGGGAAGATATAGGCGGTCAGCGCCAGCGCGCCGCCATTCGCGCCGACCACCGTCATCGCCAGCAGCAGCACCATCAGCTGCAGCAGCGTGACTGGCATCGAGATCGTCTGGATCTCGCGGATGTTCGTGGCCTGGCCGCCGATGCCGAGGAAGAGCGCGCCCAGCAGCATGAAATTCATCGTATAATAAAGCAGCAGCAGAACGACGAAGATCGGCCAGCCCACCCCCGGCGTGACCTGGGGCAGGGTGACCCAGTTCTGGAACAAATGGTAGAAGAAGGTGACGGCGATGCCCGCCATCGCGCTCCACAAAGCTAGCCCGACCAGCGAGATGCCGAGCATGGCCAGCAGCTTGCCGAGGAAGATGGCGTCGAGCGGCACGGCGGCGGCGAGAACCTCGATGATCTTGTTCGATTTCTCCTCGACCAGGGTCGAAAGCAGGAGGGTCGCGAGCATCAGGGTGACGGCGAAGATCAGGCTCTGCGCGGCCTGTGCGACGGTGCGGCGCATCAATTGCAGATTGCCGACCGCCTGAGCGGTCACCACCCGCTCGAGCGCCAAGGCGGGCGGCGTTGCTCCCGCGCCGTCGAGCGCGGCGCTGCGGCGCGCCTCGTCGACCACCAATTGCAGGCGGCGGCCGACGAACTCGTCAACCCTGGTCGGCCCCGTCAGGACCGGACGCTGAAGGGTTCCGCTCAGCACCGCGGAATAACCGCCCTCCTCGTCCGCCAGCAGCCGCTGCGCCTGGATGGCGACATTCTCGGCGGGCGGGACCGGACGCAAGATCGGGAAAGCCTGGTCCGACGTGCTGGCGACCAGCCGCGCGCGCGTGGCATCAAGCGCGGCGGTGGTGGCGCTGTCGGCAACGACCGCGACCACGGGGTGGCTGGCGGCGCGGTCCTGTGCTTCGGCCGCGTAGATGAAAAAGCCCATGAAGCCGAACAGCAGCAACGGCGCGAGCAGGAACAGGACGAAGAAGCGCGAGAAGACCGAGGCGACGAAATCGCGGCGCGCGATCACCCAGGCGGCCTCGAACAGGCTCATCATGCCGCCACTCCCAGATCGGCCTGCCCGCTCGCCTCCATCTCCCGCGCGGCGCTCTCGCCGGCGATGGCGACGAAGGCGTCATGAAGGCCGCTGCGCTCGATCGACAGCTCCTCGATGCCGGCCCCGCCGTCGATAAAGGCCTTGAGCATGGGCTCGATGCCGCTCTTGGGCAATTCGAACTGCCACAAATCGCCGGCCTGGCGGGCGTCGGCGGGCAGCGCCTTGCGCCAGGCGCCGTCGGGGTTGCGCGCCTTGAGGCGCACCTGCGGGCGCAACCGGTCGCGTGCCTCGGAGACCAGGCCCTCGAAGCGGACCCGGCCCGCGGCAATGATCGCGATTCGCTCGCACAGCCGCTCGGCGTGGTGGATGACGTGGGTCGAGAAGATGATTGTGGTGCCCGCCGCCGCCTCGTCGCGGATCAAGTGCTCGAGCCGGCCCTGGTTGATCGCGTCGAGGCCCGAGAAGGGCTCGTCGAGGACCACCAATTTGGGCTTGTGGACGATCGTGCCGAACAACTGGATGGTCTGGGCCATGCCCTTGGAGAGACTCTTGATCGGCTTGTCGACATAGTCGCCGAGGCCGTTCTGCTCGAGCAATATGGCGCCGCGCTTGCGGCCGATTTCGAGCGGCAGGCCGCGCAGCGCGCCCATGAAGGCGATCGCCTCGCGCGTCGTCATCGCCGGGTAGAGGCCGCGCTCCTCGGGCAGATAGCCGACGATCTTGGCGGCTTCGAGCGGCCGCTCGAAGCCGAGCAGGGTGCGCGTGCCGGAATCGGGCTCGATGATGCCGAGCAGCATACGCAGCGTCGTCGTCTTACCGGCGCCGTTCGGGCCCAGGATGCCGTAGATGCTGCCCTCCGGCACCGCGATATCGATGCCGCCAACCGCTTCTTTGCCGTCAAAGGATTTGACGAGGCCCCGGGCCTCAATTGCTAGACCGACCACTTGACTTGGCTTCCCCCTGGCACAACTCGCTGGTAGCTGGAGAAGATGTTGAAAGGCAAGACAAAGCTTCGCTCCGGATTGGAGGAAAAAGCGGCCGAACTTGGGTTTTGCGCGCTTGGCCTGGCGCGCGCCGACGCGGCCCCGAAAGCGGCGGAGCGGCTCCGGGCCTGGCTCGCCGCCGGTGCCCATGGCGACATGATCTGGATGGAAGAGACCGCGGCGCGGCGGGAGCGCCCGACGGCCCTCTGGCCCGAGGTCAGAAGCGTCATTTCCCTGGGCATGAGCTATGCCCCCGCGCTCGACCCGCTGGCTCTGGCCGGACGGCCGGACCGCGGACGGATTTCGGTCTATGCGCAGGGCGCCGACTATCACGACGTGATCAAGAAGGCGCTGAAGTCGCTGGCGCGCTGGCTGGTCGCCGAAGCCGGCTGCGCGCTCAAGGTCTTCGTCGACACCGCGCCGGTGATGGAAAAGCCGCTCGCCGAAGCCGCCGGGCTCGGCTGGCAGGGCAAGCACACCAATCTGGTCAGCCGCACGGACGGGAGCTGGCTGTTCCTCGGCGCGATCTACACGACGCTCGATCTCGGTGAGGATCTGGCGGCGGACGAGGCGCACGAAATGCGCTGCGGCAGCTGCACCGCCTGTCTCGAAATCTGCCCGACAAACGCCTTTCCGGCCCCGTTCCAGCTCGATGCGCGGCGTTGCATCTCCTATCTCACGATCGAGCATGAGGGGCCGATCCCAGAGGAATTCCGCGTGGCGATCGGCAACCGCATCTACGGCTGCGACGATTGCCTCGCGGCGTGCCCGTGGAACCGCTTCGCCGACGCCGCGCGCGCCAACAGGGCCTTCCTGCCGCGCGCCGAGATGGCGGCGCCCGCGCTCGGCGACCTGCTGCAGCTGGACGATGCCGGTTTCCGCAAGGTCTTCGCCGGATCGCCGATCAAGCGGATCGGCCGGAACCGGATGGTGCGCAACGCGGCGATCGCGGCGGGAAATAGCGGGCTGCCGGAGCTGGCCCCGGTCCTCGAGCGGCTGGTCGGCGACGCGGACGCGGTGGTCGCCGAGGCGGCGAGGTGGGCGCTGGATCGGCTCAAATCCTCCCCTGCATTTGCAGGGGAGGGGGACCACCCGAAGGGTGGTGGAGGGGCTTCTTAGGCCTCAAGAGCCCCTCCACCGTGCTTCGCACGGTCCCCCTCCCCTCGAAAGCGAGGGGAGGAATTTGGGTCAGCGCGCCTCGCGGCGGCGGCTGAGGGCGGCGACGCAGGAGGAGCGGTCGATGTCGCGGCCGTCGGGGAGGCGGGCATCGACATGGCTGACGATCGGATCGGCGCCGGCGCGCGGCGGATAGAGATAGGCGTCGAGCACGCAGGCGGGCCCAAGGAACTGGAGCTTGCGCGCGGCGCCTTCGCGGACATCGAGATCGGGATTGCCGAACAAGGCGACGAGCGCGCGGGCGCTTTGGCCGATCACGCTTTCGAGGCCGAGGGTCGAGTAGGTCGGCGCAGGCGGCGGTGCCGGCGCGCGAACCGGCGGCGCCTCGCGTGCGGGCGCGACGCAGCCGGCGGCGAGCGCGGCTCCGGCCATGGCGGCGATCAATGCCCTCCCCTTCATGGCCTCGCAGGAATCACGTTATTTCGGCGAGGACAAGCCGAAAGCGGCGAGGGGCGCTCCCATTCCGGACGGAACGAAGCTAGGAGAGGGTGATGCCGCCGTTCCACCTCGCTTTTCCCGTCCACGACCTCGAAGCCGCGCGCGCTTTCTACGGCGGGCTGCTCGGCTGCCCGGAGGGGCGCAGCTCGGCCGAGTGGATCGACTTCGATTTCTTCGGCCACCAGATCGTCGCCCATCTCGTGCCCGACGCGAATGCCGAGGCCGGCAGCAATGCGGTGGACGGCCACGACGTGCCGGTGCCGCATTTCGGCGCGGTGCTGGCGATGGACGAATGGGAAAGGCTGGCGGCACGGCTCGAGGCGGGCGGCGTGGAATTCGCGATTCCGCCGACGGTGCGCTTCCGCGGCGAGCCGGGCGAGCAGGCGACGATGTTCTTCCGCGACCCCTCGGGCAACGCGCTCGAGATCAAGGCGATGGCGGATCCGGCGAATCTGTTCGCGCGCTGAATGGGAACAGTTACGACTAACTGTCCCCTCCACAGCTCCCGAACTTGCCGTCGAGATAGACGAGCGGGTTCACTTCCTCGCGAACGACGACGTCCTCGACCACGCCGATGAAGATCGAATGGGTGCCGAAGCGGTGATGGTCGATCCGCCGGCACAGGATCGTCGCCTGCGCGCCCCTGAGGCGCGGGGGCGTCACGCAATCATTGTCCCAGCCCCTGACGAAGCGCTGCGCCTCGAGGCTGCGGTCGGCGAAGATGGTCGCGACCCCGGCCTGGTCGCGATGAAGGACGTTGACTCCGAAATGGACGACATTCTCGATCTTGGGATGAACCGAGGCGGCCTGGTTGACGCAGACCAGCAGGCTCGGCGGGTCCATCGACACGACCGAAACCGCGGTCGCGGTGATTCCCATCGGCTTGCCCTCGACGCAGATCGAGATGACGTTGACCGTCGCCGCGACGCGGCGCATCGCCTCCTTGAAGGTCGCGGCGAGGGTGGGATCGCTTTCGGTCATGCGCGCAGACTGTAGCCCGCCAGTACCTCGCAAAGCCAGCGGCCGGCGGTCAAGGCGGTGATGTCGGAGACGTCGAGGCCCGGGTCGAACTCGGTCAAGTCGACCAGGCGGACCCGCGGCTCCCCGGCCAGGCGACGGGCGGCCCGGAAGAAGTCGGCCACGGGCAGGCCGCCGGGACGCGCGCCGGGTGCGCCGGGAAGCTGCGACCGGTCGATCACGTCGATGTCGAAATCGACGAAGATCGCATCGACATGGCTCAGATGTTCGAGCGCCGCCTCGACCGCGGTCTCGATACCCTCGGCCAGGACCTGCTCGATGTCCCGCAGCGCGAACCCGGCGGCGAGGGCGTCGTCGTGCATCTTGCGGGTGTTGGCGAACGGCGCCAGGCCGAGCTGGGCGATGTTGGCACCGGGCAGGCCATCTTCCATGAGACAGCGAACCGGATTCCCGTTTCTCGGCCCGACGTCGGTGTCGCGCATGTCGTGATGCGCGTCGAGGGTGATCAGGCCGATCCTCTCGAGCGGAAGGCCGAGCCCGTGCGCCGCCGGCCGGGTCACCGCATTATTGCCCCCAAGGAGGATGACGAGATCGTGATCGCGCGCGGCATCGGAAACCGCGAGCCGGATCGGCTCGAAGCCGTCGGCGGGCATCAGACCAGCGACCGCAACGTCGCCACGATCGTGAACGGCAAGGTCGAGCTCCAGATTCTCGCAAAGATCGTAGGTGCTGAATCGCCTGAGCGTCCGCCGCACCGCCTCGGGCGCGAGATCGCAGCGGCCGGGGGTCACCGATCCGGCTTCCATCGGCGCGCCCAGGATCGCGACCGGGGCGCCGCGGTCATCGACGATCAGGTCGGCGATCGATTTCCAGCTCATCCTTTGCCCATATAGATCGCAGGCCCTAGAAAGCGAGCCATGTGGGACAGACTGCTCGTCGACTGCAACATCGCAACCATGGATCCGGGCGTCGACGCGCCGTTCGGGGGGATCGAGAATGGCGCGATCGGCATCCAGGACGGACGGATCGTCCGGGTCGGGCGGCGGACCGAGCTTGCCGGCTATCAGGCGAAGAAGGTCGAGCCGCTCAATGGCGCCTGGGTGACGCCCGGGCTGATCGATTGCCACACCCATCTGGTGTTCGCGGGCAATCGGGCGGGCGAATATGAGCAGCGGCTGGAAGGCGCGACCTATGAGGAGATCGCCGCGGCGGGCGGGGGCATCGCCTCGACCGTCAAGGCGACGCGCGCGGCGAGCCTCGATGCATTGATCGAGGAATCGCGGCCGCGGCTCAGGGCGCTGATGGCGGGCGGGGTGACGACGGTCGAGATCAAATCGGGCTACGGGCTCGACATCGAGACCGAGCTGAAGATGCTCAAGGCGGCCAAAGCGCTCGAGGCGAGCGAGACGGTGCGGATCGAGCGGACCTTGCTGGCGCTGCATGCTTTGCCGCCGGAATTCGCGGGACGGCGCGAGGAATTTGTCCGGCTGGCGATCGAGACGATGTTGCCCGCCGCCGCGGACCAGGGGCTGGCGAGCGCGGTCGACGCCTTTTGCGAGGGGATCGGCTTCACCCGCGATGAGGTCCAGGCCCTGTTCGAGGCCGCGCGCGACCATGGCCTTTCGGTCAAGCTCCATGCCGAGCAGCTCAGCAATCTGCACGGCGCGGCGCTCGCCGCCGATTACGGCGCCTTGTCCGCGGACCATCTCGAACATGCCGACGAGGAGGGCGTGGCGGCGATGGCGCAGGCCGGGATGGTGGCGGTGCTGCTGCCCGGAGCCTTTTACGCGCTCCGCGAGACCAGGAAGCCGCCGGTGGCGCTGCTGCGCCGCTACGGCGTGCCGATGGCGGTGGCGACCGACTGCAATCCGGGAACCTCGCCGGTCCTGTCCCCCACGATGATGATGTCGATGGCCTGCACCCTGTTCGGCCTGACGCCAGAGGAGGCGCTGGCGGGGATGACGAGGGCGGCCGCCAAGGCGCTGGGCTTGCAGGACGAGGCCGGCACGATTAGCGCCGGCAAGGCCGCCGACTTGTGCGTCTGGCGGATCGGCCGGCCGGCCGAGCTTTGCTACTGGATCGGAATGAGCGGGCCCGAACGAAGGATCGTTGCCGGCGAGAATGCCTGAACGCGAGGATTGGTTTGCATTCGAGACGCGACAATAGCCGCCGGATCGCGGCACCGACCGGCACGGAGCTGAGCTGCAGGAGCTGGGCGACCGAAGCGGCGATGCGGATGCTGATGAACAATCTCGACCCGGGCGTTGCCGAAGCGCCCGAGGAGCTGGTCGTCTATGGCGGCATCGGCCGGGCCGCGCGGGATTGGGAAAGCTACGATGCGATCGTCGAGACGCTGAAGCGGCTGGAGGAGGACGAGACGCTGCTGGTCCAGTCGGGCAAGCCGGTCGGCGTGTTCCGCACCCACGCGGATGCGCCCCGCGTGCTGATCGCCAATTCGAATCTGGTGCCGCATTGGGCGACTTGGGACCATTTCCACGAACTCGATCGGAAAGGCCTGATGATGTACGGCCAGATGACGGCCGGATCGTGGATCTATATCGGAACGCAAGGCATCGTTCAGGGCACCTACGAGACCTTCGCCGAAATGGGGCGCCAGCATTATGAGGGCGACCTCAGGGGTCGCTGGATCCTGACCGCGGGGCTCGGCGGCATGGGCGGCGCCCAGCCGCTGGCGGCAGTGATGGCCGGCGCCCACTGCATCGCGATCGAATGCCAGGAGAGCCGGATCGAGAAACGCCTCGAAACCCGCTATCTCGACAAGCGTGCGACCGATATCGACGAGGCGCTCGACATGCTGCGCGAATCGCCGGTGGCGATGTCGGTCGGCCTGCTCGGCAATGCGGCGGAAATACTGCCCGAGCTGGTCAGGCGCGGCATAAGGCCCGACGCGGTGACCGACCAGACGTCGGCGCACGATCCGGTCAACGGCTATCTGCCGATCGGCTGGAGCGTCGAGAAGTGGATCGCGATGCGTGAACGCGATCCAAAGGCGGTCGAGGCGGCGGCGCGCGCGTCGATGGCGGTCCATGTCGAGGCGATGCTCGCTTATCGCGCGATGGGGGTGCCGGTCTTCGATTATGGCAACAATATCCGCCAGGTCGCCAGGGACGAGGGCGTGACCCACGCCTTCGATTTTCCCGGCTTCGTGCCGGCCTATGTGCGTCCGCTCTTCTGCCGCGGCATCGGCCCGTTCCGCTGGTGCGCTTTGTCCGGCGATCCGGAGGACATCTACCGGACCGACGCCAAGGTGAAGGAATTGATCCCCGACGATCCGCACCTCCACCGCTGGCTGGACATGGCGCGCGAACGGATCGCCTTCCAGGGCCTGCCGGCGCGGATCTGCTGGGTCGGGCTCGGGCAAAGGCACCGGCTCGGCCTCGCGTTCAACGAAATGGTGGCCTCGGGCGAAGTGAAGGCGCCGATCGTGATCGGGCGCGACCATCTCGATTCGGGTTCGGTCGCCAGCCCCAATCGCGAGACCGAGGCGATGAAGGACGGCTCCGACGCGGTCTCGGACTGGCCCTTGCTCAACGCGCTGCTCAACACCGCTTCGGGGGCGACCTGGGTGTCGCTCCACCATGGCGGCGGGGTCGGCATGGGCTATTCGCAGCATGCCGGAATGGTGATCGTCGCCGACGGAACGCCCGAGGCGGCGCGGCGGCTCGAGCGGGTGCTGTGGAACGATCCCGCCACCGGCGTGATGCGCCATGCCGATGCGGGCTACGAGGAGGCAATCGACTGCGCGCGCGAGCAGGGGCTCGATTTGCCGATGGTGGGGCGGTGATCACGCTAAGCCCCGGCTCCGTCACGCTCGCCGAGCTGCGCGCGGTCTGGGACGGCGCGCCGGTCGCGCTCGATGGCGGCGCATGGGACGCGATCGATGCTTCGGCGGAAAGCATCGGGCGGATCCTGGCGAGCGGGCGGACCGTCTACGGCGTCAACACCGGCTTCGGCCTGCTCGCGCAGACGCGGATTCCCGACGACCGGCTGGCCGAGCTGCAGCGCAATCTGATCCTGTCGCACAGCTGCGGGCTGGGCGAGCCGCTCGATCCGCGGATCGTCAGGCTGGCGATGATCCTCAAGGCCGTGGGGCTGGGGCGCGGCCATAGCGGCGTGCGCCGGATAATCGTCGTGCGAATCCTGGAGCTGGTTGAAGCGGGCGCGCTTCCGGTGATCCCGAGCCAAGGCTCGGTGGGCGCGTCCGGCGACCTCGCGCCGCTCGCTCATATGAGCGCGGCCCTGCTCGGCGAGGGCGATATCGTCCTGGGCGGCGAGACGCTGCACGCCGGCGAGGCGCTCAAAAGTCTCGGGCTGGAGCCGCTGACGCTCGGGCCCAAGGAGGGGCTCGCGCTGATCAACGGCACCCAGATCTCGACCGCGATCGCGCTCGACGTTCTGTTCAGCGCCGAGCGGGTGTTCGCCTCGGCGCTGGTCGCCGGCGCGCTGTCGACCGAGGCGCTCAAGGGCAGCGTCGCGCCGTTCGATGCGCGGCTCAGCGCGGCGCGGGGGCAAAAGGGCCAGATCGCGGTGGCAGGCGCGTTGCGCGGGCTGCTCGCGGGGAGCGGCATCGGCGCATCCCACGCCGATTGCGGCCGGGTGCAGGACCCCTACAGCTTCCGCTGCCAGCCGCAGGTGATGGGCGCGGCGCTCGATCTGATCCGCTCGGCCGCGGCGACGCTCGAGATCGAGGCCAATGCGGTGAGCGACAACCCGATCATCTTCGCCGAGGGCGACGAGGCGATTTCGGGCGGCAATTTCCATGGCCAGCCGGTCGCCTTCGCGGCCGACATATTGGCGATGGCGCTCTGCGAGATCGGCTCGCTCTCGGAGCGGCGGACCGCGGTGCTGGTCGATCCCAAGCTGAGCGGCCTGCCGCCCTTCCTGATCGAGGATAGCGGCGTCAATTCGGGCTTCATGATCCTCCAGGTCAGCGCCGCGGCCCTGGTTTCGGAGAACAAGTCGCTCGCTTATCCCGCCAGCGTCGACACCATCCCGACCTCGGCCGGCCAGGAGGACCATGTCTCGATGGCGACCCACGGCGCGCTCAAGGTCCGGCGGATCGCCCGCAATGCCGCCGGCGTGGTCGGAATCGAATTGCTGGCGGGGGCGCAGGGGGTGGATTTCCACGCCCCGCTCGAAACCTCGCCGCCGCTGCGCGCGGCGCATGGCGCGATCCGCGCTTCAGCGCCGCACCATGACAAGGACCGCTATCTCGCGCCGGACGTCGCCTGGGCCCAGGCGACGGTGCTGGACGGCGCCATCTCTGGCGCCGTCCAGGCCGATTTGTTCGATCAGTAGCGAACGACCGGCGCGCCGCCTGTCAGCGCGCCCATGCCGAAGAAGCTTAGAACCAGAGCCCCCACGATCATCGCGGCCATGAAGTACAACACGATCTGCACCACGATCACGACGACGGTATAGCCCACAGCCTTGTCGTCGGAGACGCGCATCAGACGCGGCAAGCCGAGATAGAGGAGATAAAGCCCGTAAAGCGCTCCGACGAGCCCGAGCCAGCCGAGCATCGGAATGATGCTGAATATCCCCGCGACCCAGCCCGCCGTCGCCGAATAGGCCGCGACCTTGAAGGCCTTGACGCTGTCCTTCGTGCCGCCGAACGACGTCGCGAGCGCGTCGATGATCAGCGAGGCTAGATAGACGAGCACGAGCGACAGCACATAGGTGAGGACGGCCGAGCCGATGGAATAGGTCATCGACGGCTTGTAGGTCACGCCGAGCACCGAGATGCCGATCAGCTGCTGACCGATCAACAGGGCGATCGGTCCGATCGCCGCGAGGATCACGACGTAGGAAGTGTAGATGCCGCCGATCGTCGCCGGCTCGGCATCGATCACGCCCCATTCCGTCTTGGGCGTCATCAGGATATCTTTAACGCGGTTTATCAGTGACTTGGAACCGCCCGGCGGCGGCGGAGTCGTCGGTCCGTCTGTCATGCAACCCTCCCCTGTTCGATCCGCGGGACTGAAGCATGTTCGGGCGCAAATCTCAAGCGATCCGGCCCAAACGCGAAAAACCCCGTCGATGCGGGGTTCTTGGGTGGAGGCTTGGGCCCCGGATCAAGTCCGGGGCAACGCAAACGCTTGGCGCGGCGCTCCGCGCCGCTGAGGTTTGGGTTGGTTGCGGGGGCAGGATTTGAACCTGCGACCTTCAGGTTATGAGCCTGACGAGACGCGGCCACAAAGGGCGGTCCGGGGGACCGACCGACTGGTTGCGTGGGCTGCGGGGAGGTTGGTTGCGGGGGCAGGATTTGAACCTGCGACCTTCAGGTTATGAGCCTGACGAGCTACCGGGCTGCTCCACCCCGCG
>Ga0190275_10000990_pt1 | contig 22084 bp, 16 predicted proteins | sample Popmic550T_FD_133745 | JGI IMG/M metagenome (GOLD analysis project Ga0190275, IMG submission 133745) | Populus adjacent soil microbial communities from riparian zone of Yellowstone River, Montana, USA - 550 T | ecosystem: Environmental > Terrestrial > Soil > Riparian zone > Trees stand | place...
CGGCGCGTACGGGCGCACCGGCGGCTGCCCGTGCTCGCGGTGCGCGGCGTGGACCTCGCGCACGTACCACTCGCGCACCTTCTGCACGGTCTGCGAGTACGGGCGCGCGTCGCCCTCGGCGAAGCTGCGCACGGCGTCCTTGCCGATCCCCACCTCGCCCGCGACTTCGCGCAGGGAGCGCTCCTCCACCTGCTCGCGCATGAACTCGCGGAGCGCGTCGAGCGGAACATCGCCCGGCTGGCCGGAAGGTTCTTGCGGCTCGTCGCTGCTGGCGCTCATATCAACCCCCGATGAACCACCCCGAAACGCCCTTAACAGACACGCAACGAAATATGTTGCACGCTGCACTTCGTGTCAAGTTCTTTCTCCGGCAGGGTTCCTGCGCCGTCCGCGCGCGCTCCCGTAGCACGACCCACACCCTCGTGATCCGACCCATGAAGCTCCACCGCAGCCGATCGACCGTCACCGCGGCGCTGCTGCTCGCCGCGGCGGCCTGCGCACCCGCCGCCCGGGCGCCGTCCGCAGGCACCGCGCAGATGCCGGAAGGCTCCGGCGCCGCCGGCCAGGCGCGCTGGGGGATGGTGATCCACGGAGGCGCCGGCACCATCTCGCGCGAGCAGATGACGCCGGTGCGCGAGGCCGCCTACCGCGCGAGCCTCGAGCGCGCGCTCCGCGCCGGCCACGCGGTGCTGCAGCGCGGCGGCCGCAGCCTGGACGCGGTGCAGGCGGCGATCAACGTGATGGAGGACGATTCGCTGTTCAACGCCGGCAAGGGCGCCGTGCTGAACGCCGAGGGGAACGCCGAGCTGGACGCGTCGATCATGGACGGGGGCACGCTGGCGGCGGGCGCGGTGGCCGGCGTGCACCGCACCCGCAACCCCATCGACCTCGCCCGCGCGGTGATGGAGAAGAGCCCGCACGTGATGATGGTGGGCGACGGCGCCGAGCTGTTCGGCCGCCAGCAGGGGATCACGATGGTGGATCCGGGCTACTTCATCACCAACGCCCGCCGCGCCTCGTGGGAGCGCCAGCGCGCCGCCGACAGCGCGCGGGCGGCGGGCGGGCGCCCGATGGTGATGAGCGAGCCGGCGTACTCGGTGCCCGACGAGCGGAAGTTCGGCACCGTGGGCGCCGTGGCGCTGGACCAGGCCGGCAACCTGGCCGCGGGCACCTCCACCGGCGGCACGCAGATGAAGCGCTACGGCCGCGTGGGCGACGCGCCCATCATCGGCGCGGGGACGTACGCCAACAACCGCTCGTGCGCGGTGTCGGCCACGGGGACGGGGGAGTACTTCATCCGCAACACGGTGGCGCACTCCATCTGCGCGCTGGTGGAGTACGGCCGCCTCCCGCTGGCGCAGGCGGCCGACAGCATCGTCATGCGTCAGCTGGTGGCGCAGAACGGCGACGGCGGCGTGATCGCCATGGACCGGCAGGGCAACTGGACGTGGCCGTTCAACACCAGCGGCATGTACCGCGGCCACGTGGACGCCGCCGGAAACGTCCAGATCCACATCTTCAAACAGTAGTCACACGCCCGTCTCCTCAGACGCGTGGACGGCCCCGGCATCGCGCCGGGGCCGTCGTGACGAGGTGGGATGAATCCGTCCTGCGACACGAACTAGATCGAGGGATCGATGATGCACATACCGGCTTCGATCCGGGACAGCGGCCGCTCGCTCGGCCTGGCCGCGCTGCTCGGCCTGCTGGTCGGCCCCGCGGAGGCGCGGGCCCAGTGGGCCGACTCGTCGACGGTGGAAGCGCGGGTCTCGGAGGCGGTCTGCGACAGGGAGGTCGTGGTGCTGGGGGAGCTGCCCAGCCACGGGGAGGCCCGGGCGTTCCAGGCCAAGGCGCGGATCGTCCAGCGGCTGGTGGAGCGGTGCGGCTTCGACGCGGTGCTCTTCGAGGCGCCCATCTACGACTTCCTGGGATTCCAGGCCGCGGTGGCGGAGCGCCGGGCCGCGCCCGCGCAGCTCGACAAGGCGATCGGCCGCTTCTGGTGGACGCGCGAGCTGGCCGATTGGCGCCGCTGGCTGTTCGGGCAGGCGACGGCCGGCAGGCTGGTGCTGGCGGGGCTGGACGACCAGGTGAGCGCGATGTCGGACCATGCCCGCGCCACCCTCCCCGCCCTCGTCGCCGCGTCGCTGCCGGCACGGAGCGCGGCCGAATGCGAGCAGGCGATCGTGCGGAACCTGTACTGGCGCTACGACGCGGCGCGGCCGTTCAACGAGCCGGAACGGATCCGCCTGCAGCGGTGCGCGCGCCGCGCCGCCGACGCCCGCGCCGCGCGTGGACGGAGAGGTGCCGGCACGCCCGAGTCGGTGATGCTCGAGAACCTGGCAGGCTTCTACGACCGCGAGCAGGGCGCCGCCGGGGCGCGGGACCGCGACGCGATGATGTATCGCAACTTCCTCTGGCAGCGCGCGCGCATGCCCCGGGGTAGCAAGCTGATCGTGTGGACGGCCACGGTGCACGCCGCGCGGCGACAGGGTCCACTACCCGCGAAGCCGCTCGGCGCCTGGCTCGCCGAGCACCGGGGCGATCGCCTGGCCGTCATCGGCTTCAGCGCGTTCGGCGGTCAGTCGTCGATGGCGGGGATGCCGAGCAAGCCGCTGCCCGAGGCGCCGCCGGGCTCGCTCGAAGCCCAGGCGACCGGCGGGGGCACGGCGATGGCCTTCCTGGACGCGTCGGCGCTGCGCCGGATCGGCAACGCGCCGTCCCGGCTGTTCGGCAGCTTCGCATCCGTCGACTGGTCGGCCTACTTCGACGGGGTCGTCGTCGTTCGAGAGGAGGTCGCCCCGGTTTTCGAGCCGTGGCGATAGCTCCTTCCCCAGTTCCGTTCGAGAGCGGTCTTTTACCGATCAGGTCTCACGCAGAGCAGCAGAGAACAGCCAGGTTTTCCCTGGTTTCTCTGCTTCTCTGCTGCTCTGCGTGAGATTCAGCCGGTCTTTCGGCCCGATCGGCGTCAGTTCAGCGGCAGCCAGTACGTCACCTTGAGGGCGAGGAAGTTGTCGCCCGGCGCGTCCAGCGTCTCGACCAGCGAGCGCGGGCCCACGCGCTCGATGCGCTCGCGCTCGCCCGAGCGGTCCTGCTGCCAGACCAGGTAGAGCGTGCTCCCCGGCCGCCATTCCCAGCGCAGCACCGCGTTGCTGCGGAACGAGCGCACGTTGAAATCGCTCACGCTGGCGGTCTGCCCATTGTAGCGAAGCTCCGTGGTGCTCCCCGTTTGCACGATGCGCGTGGTGTCGCCGGCCAGCGGGCGCAACTCGTGGCTGCGCGCGGCGGGAAGCTCGCCGAAGTCGTGGTAGCGCCCGCTGCTGGCGAACGGCTGCGCCCAGATCTCCAGCGACAGGTCGGGGGTGAAGAGGTAGTTCAGCCGCACGTCGGCGAAGAGCTCGCTGCGCTCCACGGCGGAGAAGATGTACGTGTTGCCGAACGTCTCGGCCGGGCCGCCGGCGAAGGTGGCGATGTACTGCCGCGCCGGCGTGGTGCGCAGGTAGTTGGGGTTGATGGAGAGCTGCCACTGCGGGCCCGGACGGACCGAGATGCCGCCGCTCAGGCGGTACGTCTGCCTCCCCTCGTCGCTCTCGCCGTAGTAGATGCGCCCCGTCCAGCGGAGCCTGGCCGAAGTGCTGCTCGACAGGCTGCCGATGGTGGCCCAGCTCCCGCGCGTGCCGGCCAGCGGACCGCCGCGGGTGAGGGTGGGGCTCTGCGCCCGCGGCACGCCGAAGACGGTGAAGGTGCTGCGCCAGAAGTTCTTCCAGGTGGCTTCCCAGTCGAGCCACAGCGCGCCGTCGGTGAACACGCCGCCGGTGTTCCACTGCGCGCTGGGGGTGAGGTACGCGTCCCAGCGGCGCAGCAGCCCGCGCGGCTTCGTCTCGCGGTAGCGCAGCTCGCCGTAGACGAGGCGGTAGTCGGCGATCGACTGCGAGCCGGCGTCGTTCAGCTCGAAGCCCGGCGAGCGCATGTCGGCGGCCACCGTCCACAGCCAGTGCCGGCCGCTGATCTTCTGCGCGGCGAGCGAGGCGGTGTAGCCGGAGAAGGTGGCGCGCGACGGGTCGTAGGCCACGTACTCGGCATCCGGCCGCTGCAGGTAGCGCACGGGGGAGCGCTGCAGCCGCAGGATGGCCAGCGAATCGCCGGCCTGGTGGCTGAAGCCGACGGCGCCCGTCACCTCGTAGGTGCCGCCGCCCAGCCGCAGGTTCCAGTCGGCCGCGCCGGCCAGGGCGTCGCGGTCGAGCCGCGCGGCCAGCGGCGAGCCGGCGTCCAGCGCGCGGTGCACGCCGGTGAGGATGATCCCGGCCGTGCTGCCGCCCCCGCCCAGCTCCTGCTGCAGGCGCACCACGCCGTACGCCGTCGCCGGCTCCACGTCCACGCTGCCGAAGCGCCCGGAATCGGCGTGGAACGTCCGCGCCTGCTCGTGCGCGGTGAGCGCGCCCAGGACACCCACGGAGAGGCCGCTCGGCAGCCGCCCGGTCAGCTTGGCCGCGCCCAGGATGGTGCTGTTGGCGGGCCGGTCCACGAAGTCGCCGCTGGCCGGGCCGCGCGGCGCCGCGCCGATGCGGCGCGAGTAGAAGTAGCCGGCGCCGCCGCCGCTCAGCAGGTTGGCGCCCTCGGTGAAGAACGGGCGCCGCTCGCTGAAGAACGATTCGAACGCGCTCAGGTTCACCTCCGCCGGGTCCGCCTCCACCTGCCCGAAGTCGGGGTTCACGGTGGCGTCCAGCGTCAGGTTGGGCCCCAGCCCCACCTTCAGGTCCGCGCCGACGCGCACCGTGGCCTCGCGCGGCTCGTGGAACGGGTCCGCCGGGTCCACCCCCTGGCTGAACGACGCGCCGGTCGCCACGTACGGCGCCAGCTCGATCCGCCGCTCCGGCCGCACCCCGCCGATCCCGCCCAGGTCGCCGAAGCGCGACGCCCACCCGGAGACGCTCTTGGGCACCATCACCCAGTAGTCGTCCTCCTCCTTCTGCGGGATCCAGCGGCGCACGTTCACCCCCCAGGTCTGCGCGGCGCCCGGGTTGAAGCGCAGCTGCGACAGCGGGATGCGCATCTCCGCCGTCCACCCGGCCGAGTCGCGCGCGGTGCGGGCCACCCACACGGGGCTGTACTGCGCGTCGCCGTCCTGCGCGTCGCGCGGGTGGAAGAGGTCCACGCGGGTGCCGGCCGCCGTCACCGCGAAGGTGTAGGCGGTGCGGCGGTCGAGGTAGGTGTCGAGGGAGACGGAGAAGGTCTCCGCCTGCTCCCACACGTCGCGCCGGCTCACCGGCGCCTGGATGCGCGCGGGGTCGGATGAGTACATCCGCGCGCCCACGTAGAGCGCGTCGTCGTCGTAGAGGAAGCGGACCTCGGTGCGCTCGGTGGCGGGCTCGCCCTCCTTCGGCTCCTTCTGCGTGAGCCCGCCCAGCACCGGCGCCGCCGCCCACGCCGCGTCATCCAATCGCCCGTCGACGGACGGCGCCCGGTCCACGACGCGCGCGGCGGTCGCCTGCTTGCGCCGCCCGGCGCTGTCCGCCGCCGGCGCGGGCGCCTGCTGCGCGGCGAGGTCGGCGCCGAGGAGGGCGGCGAGGAGCGCCGCGACGAAACCGGCGCGGCTCACGGGAGGCTCCGGGCCAGCCACGTGGCCACGCGCGACCGGTCGCCGTCGCTGGCGATGGTGCGCATCGCCGCGGTGAAGCTCGTGCGTACCTGCGCGTCGCGCAGCGCGGCGGGCGGGGTGGAGGTGAGCACCCGGGCCTTGTCGCCGTCGCTGGCGATGGTGCGCGCCGTGCGCAGCGCCCCGGCGGCCACCGCCGCGCCCTGGTCGGCCCGCATCGCCGCCATCAGCACCGACGACTTGTCGCCATCCGACGCGATCCTCTCCACGGCGTGGAAGAACGCGTCGCGCACGCGGCCGTCGCGCAGCACGTCGCGGTGGGCGGTGCGCCGCAGCAGCGACGCCCGGTCGCCGTCGCTGGCGATGGTCCCGGCGGCCTGCAGCATCGCCTCCAGCACCTGCGGATCGCGCGGGAAGCGGTCGAGCCCGGCGGCCAGCGTCGTCCGCTTGTCGCCGTCGCTGGCGATGCGGCGGCCGGCGTCGAGCAGCACGCGCGCGGCGTCTCCCGGGCGGAGCCCCGGCTGGCGCAGCAGCGCGGTGTAGTAGCTGCGCTTCGTCGCGTCGCTGGCGATGCGGGGGTTTCGTCGAGCACCGCGTCCGCCCCGCCGCGGCGGAAGAGGCGGGCGACGTGCGCCCCCGCGTACGCGCCGCTCTCGCGCACCACGTGCAGCAGCGAGCGGCGGATCCACGCCTCGTCGTCGGCGCCGGGGCGCGCCTCGCGGTCGTCGCGGTAGAACAGCCTGCGCACGGCGCCGCCTTCCTCGCGCCACACCACGCGCCGCTCGGGCTCGCCGCGCGCGCTCTCCTCGATGGACAGCCGGCCGCCGGGCTCCAGGTAGACCACCGCGTCGTCCGCGTCGCTGAAGCGCGCCTGCCCGGTGCCGTCGATGGTCACGCGCCGCCCGTTCTCCACGATCCGCGACCGCGTGTGCGTGGTGTGCGACTGCGCCGCCGCGGGGGCGGAGGTGACCGCGGCAAGGAGCAGCGCCGCGCCGATCCCGGACCATCTCGACCAGTTCCGCATGGGGAAGGGGCTCCTGTCAGGGGGTTCAATCTGCTGATTTTTCAGCACTTACGACGACGACGAAAGTCTGACACAGGGTTCGGGACGAGCTTGCCGCGATCCGTCCACCGAGGCAGGACCGCCCGCTGATGCTGATTTATCAGCACTTCAGGGCCGGGGGAAGAGGACGGCCGGCGGGTCCGGCGTCCCTCATCTCCCCAAGCCGTTACTTGCCCAGGAACTCGCGCAGCACGCCGGCCAGCCAGCGCTGCGCCGGGGCGTCGTACGGCTGCGCGCGCCCGTCCACGGTGTAGGTGTGCGCGATGCCGCCGGCGCACGACGCGCAGGGCCGCATCTCCACGCGTCGGGTGCGGCCGTTCGCCACCTCTTCGGCGGTGACCGAGCCGCCGGGGCGGATGGCGCGGACCTCGCCGGGCGAGTCGCCGCGGACGGCGCGGCGCGCGCGCACGCGGACCACGCGCCGCCCGTGGTCGCCCGTCAGCTCCACGTCGGCGTTCCACAGGCCGTTCTCCGCGACCTGCCGGCTGCCCGTGGCGGGGGTGCCGCGCGTGGCCGGCGGCACCGGGGATGCCGGGGACGTCCGCTCCGCCGCGCCGCCCAGCAGCGCCGTGAGCGCGTCGGTCCTGGCGGCTTCGCTGGGGATCACGCGGGCGGCGGCGAAGTAGGCGTCGCGGGCCGAGCCCTCGATGCGCTGGGTGGCGGCGGCGCGCACCAGCACGTCGCGCTGCTCCCCCGACGACGGGATCAGCGACGCCGCGTTGTACACCGCCGCCTGCACGGCGCCGGGAAGGTCGCGGTGCGCCAGGATGGCCATCAGCACGTCGCGGCGCACGCCGCTGCCGGGGATCTCGCTGGTCGCGCTCACGGCCTCCAGCATCAGCGCCTGCGGCAGGTCGGCGCGGCCGACCACCGCCATCAGCACGTCGCGCCGGTCGCCCTGCCCCACCATCTGGCGGGTGGCGCCGATCACCGCCCGCGTCACCATGGCCGACGTGCCCTGCCGGCTCAGCGCGGCCAGCAGCACGTCGCGCCGCTCGGGGTCGCTGGTGAAGGTGGCGAGCGCGGAGAAGAACGCCGTCCGCACCCCGGTGGAGGTGAGCGAGTGCCGCTCGGCCGCCACCTTCAGCACGTCGCGCTTCTCCGGGCACGAGGTCATCGAGCCGGCCGCGCGCAGCGCCATCGCCACGTCCGCCGAGCCCACGTTGGAGCGGCGCAGCACGGCGATCAGCACCGCGGCGCGCTGGGGGTTGCTGGAGATGCTCTCCGCCGCGCGGATCACGTCGGCGTAGGCGCCGCCCTCCTGGAGGAGCTGCGCCGCACCCTTCTGCTCGCCCGCGGCGGGCGGCCGGGCGACCACGGCGGGGCCGCCGTCGCGCGGCGCGTCGACCGCCGCGCGCGTGTCCGGCACGCCCGCCGAGGCGCCCGAGCCCGGCGTCGCGGGGGGCGCCGGGGCCGCCGGCGGCGCGGGGACGGGGGTGCCGCCGGCCGTGGCGGCGGGGGCGCGCACGCTGTCGCCCCGGGGGAGCGCGTCGGCCGCGCGGCCCAGCACCGACTCCACGCCCGACGCGAGGCGGCCCAGCACGCCCTTGGGCTCGGCGGGCTTCTCCTTCGCGATGTCCGGCTTCCGCAGCGCCCTGGCGACGTCCGCGGCGCCGGCGTTCACGGCCGGCGCGGCGGCGTGCCGCGGCGGCACGGCGGCCGGCTCCGCGGCGCCGAGCGCGGCGAGCGGAAGGACGGCGGCGGCGGCCACCCCCAGCGCGGCCAGCCCCAGCCCGCGGGTCACGCCGCCGCGCTGCGTGGCGCCGTCCAGGATCGCCAGCAGGCGCCCCTCGAACTGGCTGCGCCGCGCCATGGCCAGCGCCGCGGCGGGGCCCTCGGACTGCCCGAGGGAGCGCACGATGTTCAGCAGGTGGTCGGCGTAGGCGACGGGACGGGTGCCGATGGAGAGCACCGCGTCGTCGCAGGCGTGCTCGCGCTCCTGGCGCATCCGGCGCGCGGCCACCCACACCAGCGGGTGGAACCAGAACGCCGCCAGCGCCAGGTGCGCGATCCACTGCGTGAGCGTGTCCCAGCGCCGCACGTGCGCCAGCTCGTGGGCGAGGACGACGGTCCGCCGCTCCGTGTCCCACTCCTCCGCGTCCGACGGGAGGAGCACCACGGGGCGCACGATCCCCCAGGTCATCGGCACCACCGCGTGCGACTCGCGCAGCAGCGTCACCAGCCGGCCCACGCGCAGCTTGCGGGCGAGGCGGTCGGTGATGCGCACCCACTCCTCGTCGTCGATCTCCACCGCCCGGCGCTGCATCCACCACACGCGCGCCAGCCCGTACGCCAGCCGCAGCGCGAGCACCGCGCCGCCCACCGCCCACAGCGCCAGGAGCGCGGTCTTCCAGTCGAACGCCGCCTCGGGCGCGGCCGACGACGCCGTCGATGCCGTCGATGCCGTCGATGCCGTCGATGCCGCCGACGGACGCGAGGGGGCGGACTCGACGCTCACCGACCCGTTCGCGACGATGGCGTCCGGTGCCGGCGCGACGCGCGGCGCTTCCACGGACGGCAGCGCGGCGGCCGCGGGGGCCGCGACGAAGACGGCGGCGGAGCGGAGCGGCGCGGGAACGGGAACCACGCGCCACGCCGGGAGCGCGCGCGAGGCCAGCGGCAGCACCAGCATCGACGCGAGCGCCACCATCCACACCAGGTGGCGCGCCGCGGCCGAGCGGCGGCGCATCAGCCGCGTGGCGGCGAGCGCGGCGAGGAGGATGACCGTGCCCTTCACGGCGGCGTCGGCCAGCGCGGCGAAGAGCGCGGCCAGGGCGAGGGCGCTCATGCGGCGTCCTCCTGCCGGGCCTTCTCGATCAGCGCGGCCAGCCGGTCGAGCTCGGCGGAGGAGGGGCGGTGCTCTTCCAGCAGCGCGTTCACCACCTGCTCGGTGTTGCCGCCGAAGAAGTTGCGCACCACGTCGCGCAGCGCCGTCGTCCGCGCGCGGCTGCGCGGGGTGACGGGGGCGAAGACGTAGCGCTTGCCGTCCATCTCGTGGCGCAGCGTCCCCTTCTCTTCCAGCAGGCGCAGCGCGGCGCGCACGGCGCTGTAGGTGGGCGGATCGGGCAGCTCCTCGAGCACCTCGGCGGCGGTGGCCTTCCCGCGCCGGTAGATGATCTCCATGACCTGCCGCTCGCGGCGGCTCATCCCTGTGAGCGTGGAATCGGGCATGAGGCGATGCGACCCGTGGAAGGCGTCCGTCCGCCGGGCGGCCCGCTGATCGGGCGCCGGCCATGTGCGGAAAAATCTGCACGTGCTGAATAATCTGCACGTGCTCCGCGGGTGTCAAGGGCTTCGTTCGATGAGAAAGGGAGCATTCGGATAAACGAACTCCGTTCCGCAGCGGATTGCGTGAGGGATTCGCGCCCGGAGGGCCGAGACGCCGGCGCGCCACTCTGTCGACCGCGGGAACGAGCCGGGCCGTGGCGCGCCGGCGGCTCGGCGCCGTTGGCAACGGCGGTATCGTTGCCTACGGCGCGCGAAGCCCGGCCCGGAGCGCAGCGGAGGGACACGCCCGCACCCGGCTCGTCCGTTTCGGATTCAGGCACCGACTTTTCGAAGTCCATATCACGCGGAGGCCGTTCCGACCTCGTGAATGCGGGAGCTATCGGAGCGAGGGAAAACGACGAGCCCTCCCGCGGGGCAGCGGAAGGGCTCGTCACTGGATGCGGATGCCGGCGGATCAGGCGTGCAGCGTTTGCTTCACCTTCTCGGCCAGGGCACGGTTCATCCCCGGGAGCGCGGCGAGCTCGTCCACGCCGGCGTGGTGCGCGCTCCAGATGGTCTCGTAGCGGTCCACCACCGCCTGGACGCGGCGCGGGCCCATCCCCTGCACGCCCTCCAGCCGCGCCGCCAGCCGCTCGCGCTCGAGCAGCAGGCCGACGGACTCGGGGTTCGAGGTGTCGTGCCCGCGCTCGCGCAGGTGGTCCAGGAAGGCGACCCAGTCGCCGTGCCCCCAGCCGCTGGGCTGCGCCTGCACGAAGGCGCGCAGGTCCTCGCGCAGGTCGGGCCCCTTCACCCGGCGCTCGAAGCGGCCGGAGCCGCCCTTCGCGCCTTTCGCCGCGGCGGCGCCGCGGGCGGGCTTCTTCGCGGGGGCGGCGGCCTTTCCGGCGGCCGCCTTCCGCGCGCGGGGCGAGAGGCTCTGCGCCTTCACCTGGGGCGGGTCGGCGGGTGCGGGGGCGGCGGTGCGGGCATCCACCGCCACGCCGGGCTCGGTCGTATCGGTCGCGGGGGCGCCCGTGGGGCGGCCCGCCGTGGTCTTCGGCATCGTTCCGGTCTCTCGTCTGTTCGAATCAGGGTTGTTCGGGCTTCATCACCACCATCCCCAGCGGCGGCAGGGTGAGCCGCACCGACTGCGCGTGCCCGTGCGCCGGCACCGGCTCGGTCTCCACGCGGCCCATGTTGCCCACGTTGCCGCCGCCGTACGCCTCGGCGTCGCTGTTCAGCACCTCGACCCACCCGCCCGCCTGGGGCGCGCCGATGCGGTACTGGTGCCGGGGGATGGGGGTGAAATTGAACGCGAAGAGGAGCTGTTCGCCACTCTCCGCCCCGCGCCGGATGAAGCTGAGCACGCTCTGCTCCACGTCGCGGAAGTCGACCCAGCTGAAGCCCTCGTAGCTGAAGTCGGTCTCCCAGAAGGCGCGCTCGCGCAGGTACAGCGCGTTCAGGTCGCGCATGAAGCGCTGCATCCCGGCGTGCATCGGGTCGTCGAGCAGGTGCCAGTCGAGCGAGCGGCCTTCGCTCCACTCACGCCACTGGCCGAACTCGCCGCCCATGAACAGCAGCTTCTTCCCCGGGTGGCCCCACATGAAGCCGAGCGACGAGCGCAGGTTGGCGAACTTCTGCCAGCTGTCGCCCGGCATCTTCTCGATCAGCGACCCCTTCAGGTGCACCACCTCGTCGTGGCTGAAGGGGAGGACGAAGTGCTCGCTGAAGGCGTACATCAGCGAGAAGGTGATCAGGTTGAAGTGGTACTTCCGGTAGACCGGGTCTTCCTCCGCGAAGCGCAGGAAGTCGTTCATCCACCCCATGTTCCACTTCAGGTGGAAGCCCAGCCCGCCCAGGTGCGGCGCCTGCGTGACGCCGGGCCAGGCGGTCGATTCCTCCGCGATCATCAGCGCGCCGCGGTGGCGGTCGCGCACCACGGCGTTGACCTCCTGGAGGAACTGGATGGCGTCCAGGTTCTCGCGCCCGCCGTAGGCGTTGGGAACCCACTGCCCCGCCTGGCGGCTGTAGTCCAGGTAGAGCATGCTGGCGACGGCGTCCACCCGCAGCCCGTCGACGTGGAACTCGTCCAGCCAGTACAGCGCGTTGGCCACGAGGAAGTTGCGCACCTCGTTGCGGCCGAGGTTGAAGATCAGCGTCCCCCAGTCGGGGTGCTCGCCCTGGCGCGGGTCCTCGTGCTCGTACAGCGCGGTGCCGTCGAAGCGCCGCAGGCCGTGCGCGTCCTTGGGGAAGTGCGCGGGCACCCAGTCCAGGATCACGCCGATCCCCAGCCCGTGCAGGTGGTCCACGAAGAAGCGGAAGTCCTCGGGCGTGCCGTGGCGGCTGGTGGGGGCGAAGTAGCCGGTCACCTGGTACCCCCAGCTCGGGTCGTACGGGTGCTCGGCCACGGGGAGGAGCTCCACGTGGGTGAAGCCCATCTCCACCACGTACTCGCCGAGCTGCACGGCCAGCTCGCGCCAGGTCAGCACGCGGTCGCCGTCCTCGGGCGCGCGCTTCCAGCTCCCCGGGTGCACCTCGTAGATGGTCATCGGGCGCACGTAGCAGTCGCCGGTGCGCCGCTGCTCCATCCACTCGTCGTCGCCCCATTCATAGCCGCGGAGGTCGCGCACCACGGATCCCGTGTCGGGGCGGTACTCGCCGCCGAACGCGACGGGGTCGGCCTTGAGAAAGGTGCCGCCGGGCGCGCCCTGCAGCTCGTACTTGTAGACGGTGCCCTCGTCCACCCCGGGGATGAACATCTCCCACACCCCGGCGCCGGGGTGGAAGCGCATCACGTGGCGGCGCCCGTCCCACCCGTTGAAGTCGCCCACCACGCTCACGCGGCGCGCGCCCGGCGCCCACACGGCGAAGCGCGTTCCCTCCGCCCCCTCGAGCTCGTCGGGGCGCGCGCCCAGCACCTCCCACAGGCGCAGGGGCGTCCCCTCGGCGACCAGGTACAGGTCGAAGTCGGGGACGGTGGGCGGGAACGCGTACGGGTCCGCCAGCTCCGCGGTGCTCCCGTCGGCCGCGCGGACGCGGAGGCGGTAGCGGAAGGGGTGCGAGCCGGGGGGCAGGACCAGCTCGAAGAAGCCGTCGGGGTGCGCGAGATCCATCACCCCCGAGTCGCCGGTCTCGGCGTCCACCACGGCGGCGCCCTGCGCGCCGGGAAGGAAGGCGCGCACCACCAGCCGCAGCTCGCCGGCGATGGACACGCGGTGCATCCCCAGCACGCGGAACACGTCGCGGTGCTCGCCGCGAACCACCTGCTGGATGTCGGTCTGGAGAGTCGCCGAAGCCATCACGTTCCGGATCGGGCGCGGCTTCGATCGCCGCGCTACGGTTGAATGCGAGGCCCCTGATCGGCCCCGGCAGAACCCCACGCGTGCCTGCGAAGCCCGTGCCGTGGGGCCTACAGCGAGTCCGCGGGGACGAGTCGAGCGATGGTCCCGGGCGCGGTTCCATCGACCGGCAAAGAACGCGGAGTGCGCGAGCGCCCCGACGCACTCGCGCACTTCCGCACTCACGCACCCGTCAGCCGTATCCGCCGCCGCGCGGGTCCTACGCCTCCGGCACGTTCCGCTTCAACTCCTCCAGCCACACCGTCGCCTCGCTGTCGCTGGGGGCGCGCCAGTCGCCGCGAGGGGAGAGGGAGCCGCCGGAGCCGACCTTGGGCCCGTTCGGAGACGCCGAGCGCTTGAACTGGCTGATCTTGAAGAAGCGCCAGGCGAACACCTCCAGCCAGCGGCGGATGGTGCCCAGGTCGTACGCGCGGTGCTTGTTCGCCGGAACCAGCGCGGGCCAGGTGCCGCGCGCCGCGTCGCCCCAGGCGTGCAGCGCCAGGAACGCCACCTTGCTGGGCCGGAAGCCGAAGCGCGTGACGTAGTAGGTGTTGAAGTCCTGCAGCTCGTACGGCCCGATGGTGTCCTCGGTCTTCTGCGCGGGGGCGGAGGTGTCGTCCTCGCCCGCGGCGTGCGGCACCAGCTCGGGGCTGATCTCGGTGTCCACGATCGCCTGCAGCACGCGCCCGGTCTCGTCGTCGAACTGGCGGCTGCCGATCACCCAGCGGATCAGGTACTGGATCAGCGTCTTGGGAACCGACGTGTTGACGTTGTAGTGCGACATCTGGTCGCCCACGCCGTAGGTGCTCCACCCCAGCGCGATCTCGCTCAGGTCCCCCGTCCCCAGCACCAGGCCGTTCTGCTGGTTTGCCAGGCGGAAGAGGTGGCTGGTGCGCTCGCCCGCCTGCACGTTCTCGAAGGTCACGTCGTACTGCGGCTTCCCCTCGGCGAAGGGGTGGCCCAGGTCCTTGAGCATCTGCGTGGCGCTGGGCCGGATGTCGATCTCCTTCGCCGTCACCCGCAGCGCCCGCATCAGCGCCCACGCGTTGTCCTTGGTCCCGCTGCTGGTGGCGAACCCGGGCATGGTGTAGGCGAGGATGCTGGTGCGCGGCAGCCCCAGCCGGTCCATGGTGCGCGCGGCCACGATCAGCGCGTGCGTGCTGTCGAGCCCGCCCGAGACGCCGATCACGATCTTTTCGATCCCGGTGGCGCTCAGGCGCTTCATCAGCCCGTGCACCTGGATGTTGTACGCCTCGAAGCAGCGCTGGTCGAGCAGCGCGGGGTCGTCCGGCACGTAGGGGAAGCGCGGCACGCCGCGCATCAGCGGGATCTCGCCGGCGGGGACGGCGAACTCGAAGGGCACGGTGCGCACCTCGCGGACGCGATCGCGGTAGGCGCCGATCGAGTCGTTGTACGAGTTCATGCGCATGCGGTCCTGCGCCAGCCGCTCCAGGTCCACGTCGCCCGCGATCACCTGCTCGTCATCGGCGAAGCGCTGGCTCTCGCAGATCAGCTCGCCGTTCTCGTGGATCATGGCGTGCCCGTCCCACGCCAGGTCGGTCGTCGACTCCCCCGGCCCCGCGGCGGAGTAGAGGTACGCGCACACCATGCGGCCGCTCTGCCCGGCGCACAGCTCGCGGCGGTACTCGGCCTTGCCCAGCGTGATGTTGCTGGCGCTGAGGTTGGCGACCACCGTGGCGCCCGCCATCGCCAGCCAGGTGCTGGGCGGGATCGGCACCCACAGGTCCTCGCAGATCTCCACGCCCAGGCGGAAGCCGTCGAGGTTCACCGCGTCGAAGACCAGGTCGTTGCCGAACGGCACCTCCTGCCCCAGCAGCCGTACCTCGCGCGACACGGCCATGCGCCCGCTGGTGAACTGCCGCTTCTCGTAGAACTCGCGGTAGTTGGGGAGGTAGCTCTTGGGGACGATGCCCAGCACGCGGCCGCGATGGATCACGACGGCGCAGTTGAAGAGCTTACCCTCGAACAGGAGCGGCGCGCCCACCAGCAGCACCGGCGTGAGCGCCACCGACTCGCGCACGATGCGGTCGAGCGACTGCACGGTGGCGTCGAGGAGGGCGCTCTGCTGGAAGAGGTCTTCGTTGCTGTAGGCGCTGATCCCCAGCTCGGGGAAGAGCGCCACGGCGGCGTTCAGCTCGTGCGCGCGCCTGGCCAGCCCCAGCGTGCGCTCGGTGTTGAACGCCGGGTCCGCCACGCGCACCGCCGGGATGCAGACCGCCGCGCGCACGAACCCGTGCGTGTATGCGTTGTGGAAGTTGCGATCCATCGCGCTTTTGCCTGGTTTGCGGGTGCGCCCGCAAAGTGGGACGGACGGGTACCCGCGCGCAATTGCGGGAGGGGACCAGAACTCATCCCCATTCTGGGAGCATAAACAAACTTAAGGTTGACTTGAATATTTTTTATACAAGGTATAGCTTGTATTTGGAGTTTTTATTCCCAAGCCATGAGTTGAATCATGCCTCGCCACCCGACGGCTTTCGATCGTAAACAGCTTGATAGCCGCTTCTCGAGGCTACGCGAGCACCTGCCGTTGATGCAACCGCCGCGCGGAGGATGGATTCGCGCGCTGAGAGACGCCCTCGGGATGCGGCAACAGGATCTCGGAGATCGGCTCGGGGTAACCAGCCAGGCCGTGGCCGATCTCGAGCGCCGCGAAGTCGACGGCGCGGTGACGCTCGCGACGCTACGGGATGCCGCCCGCGCGATGGGAGGCGAGCTGTACTACGTGGTGGTACCTGTCCGGCCGATCCAGGAGACGCTGGAAGCGCGGGCTGCCAGGGTCGCCGGGTTCATGGCCGGCCAGGTCAACCACTCGATGCGAATGGAGGATCAGCAGACCGGTACGGCGGAGCAGCGGGACAGGCGCGAGGAGCTTCGTCTGAACCTCCTCAAGACCCCGTCGCTGCTGTGGGCGCTTCCGGATGATCTCTGAATGGGCGCTCCCGGACGGCGCAACCCCGCTGGACCCCGAAGAAAGCGAAGGGTTGATCCCGCGGCACATCGCCACGCGGGCGGAGCTGAACGAAGCCGAGGAGGCGAACATCGCCCAGGGGTTCGCCTGGGCGCTTCGGGCGACGCGCCGGCGGCCGGTGCTGAGCGACGACTTCGCGTACGAGCTTCACCGGCGGATGTTCGAGCGTGTGTGGGAGTGGGCGGGCCGCACGCGCACGACCAACAAGAACATCGGGATCGACAAGTTCGGGATCCGCGTGGCGGTGCGCGATCTCATGGCCGACGCGGCGGTGTGGATCGACGGAGAGGTCTACCCACCCGAGGAGATCGCCGTTCGTCTCCACCACCGCCTCGTCGCTATCCATCCATTCGTCAACGGCAACGGGCGGCACGCGCGACTGATGGCAGACCTTTGCCTCCTGAAGGAAAAGCTCCGGCCGCTGCCATGGGGCCGCGGACGCGGCTCGCTGGTGGCAACGGGAGAGCTCCGGGCCGAGTACATCTCCGCGCTTCGAGCGGCGGACGCCGGGAACATCGCTCCCCTGCTCGTATTTGCCCGCAGTTGAAGTCTCGGTGGGGGGTGGGGTGTGCCACGCCGGCCCCTGCCGACGGGACCTGAAGGACACATCGTCACCGGTCCCGCCCCCGGTTCGCATCTTGCCGTGCAACGATCGTCTCGGCGGGGTATCGGCCCCGCGCTTCGGAAGCCCTGACCGCACGCGGATGTCTGGACTGGAGAACCTGCTCGCCGGCAAGTCGCTGGTCGGGCGGTACCGCATCGAAGAGGTGATCGGCCTGGGCGGCTTCGCGGCCGTCTACCGCGCCGCGGACGAGCGCCTGGCGCGCGACGTGGCGGTGAAGGTGATCACCCTGGCCCCGCCCGACGCCCAGTCGCGCGAGCGGCTGCGCCAGCGCTTCGAGCACGAGGCGCGCGCCGCCGCGTCGCTGCCGCACCACCCCAACGTCATCACCGTCCACGACTTCGGCCACGACGAGGAGCTGGGGCTGGACTTCCTGGTGATGGAGCTGCTGCGCGGCGAGAACCTGGCGCAGCTCTTCAAGCGCTCCGGCCGACCCGGGATGGACGTGGCGCTGCAGCTCCTCTGCGAGGCGGCGGACGGGATCGCGGTGGGGCACGCGGCGGGGATCATCCACCGCGACGTGAAGCCGGGGAACATCTTCCTGGCCGAGCCGCACGACGACGACCCCTTCCGCGTGGTGGTGCTGGACTTCGGCATCGCGCGGATCGCGACGGAGGACGAGGAGCTCACGCGCACCGTGGGCGGCGAGAACCCGCTGACCGCCGCCTACGCCGCCCCCGAGCAGATGCGCGGCGACGCCCACCTCACCTGCGCGGCCGACGTGTTCAGCCTGGGCGTGGTGGGCTACCAGCTCCTCACCGGCGAAAAGCCGTTCGCCGGGGGCGAGGGCCGCCGGCAGCGCGGGCGCGACCCCGTGCGCCCGATCCGCGAGTTCGCGCAGGTGCCGCCCGCCGTGGAGGCGGTGATCGAGCGGGCGATGGCCGAGGACCCCGCCGACCGCTACCCCGACGCGAGCGAGTTCAGCGCCGCGCTGGCAGCGGCGATGCGCACGGACGACCGCACGCTGATCGCCCCCGCCGCCAGCCTGGGCGCCGCGGCGCTCGCCGACGACCGCACCATCCTGCACGCCGCCGCCCCCGCGCCGCCGCCCGTGGTTCCGCCGGCCGCGCCCTCGCGTCCGCCGGCGCCGCCGGTGGCCGCCGCGTCAGCCCCGCCGCGCGTGGAGTCCGTGGCCGCGCCGAGCCGGGGACGCAGCCGCAGCCGCGCGCCGATGCTGCTGGTGGCGCTGCTGGTGCTGGCCGGCATCGCCGCGGCGGTGTTCGCGATGAGCGGCGGCGGCGGAGATACTCCCGTCGCCGGCCGCGACGCCCCGGCCGCGGGGCTGCCGGCGGAGGAAACGGACCCGGAGACGGGCGAGCCGGTGGTGCCCGCGCCGGGGGACCAGGACCCGAACGGCGGCACGGGGGAGGACACGCCCTCTGAGCCGTCGACGCCTTCGCAGCAGGGAGGCGACGGCCAGCCGTCGGCGTCCGCGCCGCTGCCGACGCCTCCGCCGGGGATCGAGCCTACGCCGGGGTTCGCCCCGCCGTCTCCGCCCTCGTCTGGACAGCCGCCGGTGTCGCCGCCGAGCCCGCAGCCACAGCAGCCACAGCCCCAGCAGCCGAGGCCGCAGCCACAGCAACCGCGTCCGCAGCCACAGCAGCCGAGGCCCCAGCCTCAACCGCAGCAGCCGCAACCACAGCAACCGCAGCCGCAACCTCAGCAGCCGCAGCCGCAGCCGATTCCGCCGCCCGCTCCGCCCCCGGCGCCGCCGCCCGCGCCGCCGCCGGTGATCGTGGTGCCGCCGGCGCCGCCGGTGATCCCGCTGCCCAACCCGAACGCGCCGCGCGACACCATCATCATCCCCACGGCGCCGGGGGAGTCGGCGACGGCGGTGCCCTGATCGAGGGCCGGCGCGGCGGTTTGCGCGCGGGCGGCGCGGCGGCGAGATTCGGCCGATCATCCCGAAAACACGAAACGCCGTCCGCCCTCCGCGGCCGGCGTCCCCGCGCACCCGTCGCAGGCCCATGCCCCGCATCCGCATCCCCCGAACGCCGTTCCTGGCCGCCGCCGCGCTGGCGCTGGCCCCGCTCGCCGCGCACGCGCAGGCGCTGACGCCCACCGAGCGCCGCATCGCCGCCTACGTGGACGCGCACACGAACGACGCGATCGCGCTGCTGGAGCGCACGGTCAACATCAACAGCGGCACCGGGAACCCCGAGGGCGTGCGCGAGGTGGGGCGGATCTTCGCCGCGCATCTCGACTCGCTGGGGTTCGAGACGCGCTGGGTGTCGCTCCCCGACTCGCTGCGCCGCGCCGGGCACCTGTTCGCCGAGCGGCGCGGCACGCGGGGGAAGCGGCTGCTGCTGATCGGCCACCTGGACACGGTGTTCGAAAAGGACAGCCCGTTCCAGCGCTTCCTGCGCAGCGGCGACACGGCCAACGGGCCGGGCACCAGCGACATGAAGGGCGGCGACGTGGTGGCGATCTACGCCCTGCGCGCGCTGCACGCCGCCGGCGCGCTGCGCGACCGCCGCATCGTCGTCGCCTTCACGGGGGACGAGGAGAGCCCCGGCCGGCCGCTCTCCATCTCCCGCGCCGACCTGGTGGAGGCGGGGAAGCGCAGCGACGCCGCGCTGGAGTTCGAGGGCGCCTCGCGCGAGGAGGATGGCCGCGAGACGGCGGTCACCTCGCGCCGCAGCTCCAGCACCTGGACGCTGCGGGTCACCGCGCGCTCGGCGCACTCCTCCGGCATCTTCGCCGAGGGCGTGGGGAGCGGCGCGATCTACGAGGCGGCCCGCATCCTCAACGCCTTCAACACGCAGCTCCGCGAGCCCGGGCTCACCTACAACCCGGGGATGGTCGCGGGCGGCACCGACGTGCGCTTCGAGCCGGGCGAGAGCCGCGGCACCGCGTTCGGCAAGAGCAACGTGATCGCCGGCACCGCCGTGGTGACCGGCGACATCCGCACGCTCACGGACGAGCAGCTCCAGCGCACGCGCGAGCGGATGCGCCAGATCGTCGCGCAGAGCCTGCCGCAGGCGCGCGCCGAGATCGTCTTCACCGAGGGCTACCCGTCGATGCCTCCGACGCCGGGGAACCTGGCGCTCCTCGCCACGCTGAACGAGGTGAACCGCGCCCTCGGCGTCCCCACGGTGGACGCCAACGATCCCGTGCGCCGCGGGGCGGGCGACATCTCGTTCGTCGCCCCCTTCGTCAGCGGCGTGGGGGGATTGGGGATGCACGGCGCCGGCTCGCACACCGAGCGCGAGACGGCGGACCTGTCCACGCTGGCGCAGCAGATCAAGCGCGCGGCGCTGCTCATCCACCGGCTGACGCAATGACGACCGACGCATCCGCCGCGAACGCGCCGGAGCCCGGCGAGGGCGGCCTGCCGCGCATCGTCCTCGCCTCGCCGGATGGCGGGCGGGCGGAGGTGTACCTGCACGGCGCGCACGTGGCGCGGTGGACCGACGCGTCCGGCCGCGACGTGCTCTTCCTCAGCCGGCGCTCGCCCTTCGCGCCGGGGGAGGCGATCCGCGGCGGCATCCCCGTCATCTTCCCGCAGTTTGCCGAGCAGGGCCCGCTCCCCAAGCACGGCTTCGCGCGCACGGCGGCGTGGACGCTCGCCGAGTCGTCGGCGACGCACGCCGTGCTGGGGCTGACGGACACGCCGGAGACGCGGGCGGTCTGGGATTTCGCCTTCCGCGCGGAGCTGCGCGTGGCGCTGTCGGGCGTGCTGGAGATGTCGCTCGCGGTGGAGAACACGGGCGGCGCGGCGTTCGAGTTCACCTGCGCGCTGCACTCGTACTTCCGCGTCGCGGACATCCATCGCACGGCGGTGCTGGGGCTGCGCGAGCTCCCCTACCGCGACAAGGTGGAGGACGGCATCGGCGTGCAGGAGACGGCCGAGCTGCGCTTCTGCGGCGAGACCGACCGCGTGTACGTGGGCGTCCCCGACGAGCTGCGCATCGTGGACGAGGCCGGCGGGCGGACGATCACGATCGACAAGCGCGGCTTCCCCGACGCCGTGGTGTGGAACCCCGGCGCCCGGAAGGCGCGGGGGATGGTCGACCTGGGCGAGGAGGCGTATCCGCGCTTCGTGTGCGTGGAGGCGGGGTGCGTGGGCACGCCGGTGCGCCTGGAGCCGGGCGGCCGCTGGGAAGGCGGGCAGGTGATCCGCGCGGCGTGACACCCGGCTTCGCCGCGTCGTTCAGGATGGAGCGGGAGACGGCGCGATTCGCCTGAGGATCGACCCGGGAGACGGGACGATTCGCGTGAGGGATTCGCGCCCGGAGGGCCGAGACACCGGCGCGCCGCACGGGTCTTCCAGATCCGCGGCGAGGACCTGGCGCGCCGGGGGCTCGGCGCCGTTGGCAACGGTCGTTTCGTTGCCTACGGCGCGCGAAGCCCGGCCCGGAGCGCAGCGGAGGGACACGCCCCACCCCCGCCCTTCGTCGTTCCGGCCACCACGCAAGAAATCCAGACGTGACGGCGGCGCAGGTACACGCGGCGGTACGCCCGTTGCGCGGGGGACAGGCTCCCCGTGCGGCGGGCGTCGCCGTTTCCCGCCGCCGCGCCCACCCACGCAAAGGACGATGGATGAAGGAGATGACGAGCCGCCAGGACGCCGACGCCGCGCTGGGCGAGAAGACGGCGCTGGTGTTCAAGCACAGCACGACGTGCCCCATCAGCGCCAACGCGCGGCGCGAGATGGAGTCGCTGCTGAGCGGTGGCGAGCCGGTGCCGGTGTACATGGTGGACGTGAACGACCAGCGCGAGGTGTCGGACTACCCGGCCGAGCGCACGGGGGTGACGCACCAGTCGCCGCAGGTGATCGTGGTGCGCGGCGGCAAGGCCGAGTGGAACGCCGACCGCTTCGAGATCACCGCCAGCTCGGTGCGCGACGGGCTGGGGCTGGCGAGCCCCGGCGCGTGACCTCGGCGCGGCGCCGGCCCCCGGACGCCGTCGTCCTGGCGGCGCTGGTGGCGCCCGTCGTCCGCTGGGCACTGCCGGAGACGGGAGGCGCCGACGTTTCCCGGACTGGATTCGCGGGAGCGGGCCAAGGGTTTCACACGGAGTCAGCGGAGTCAGCGGAGTGCGCGGAAGACCGCGGTGCGGCGGCTCACTCCGCTGGATCGAGGTGAGCCGATCCGGGGCGGAGCTTTCGCGGGGGGAGGAATGCCGCTAAATTTTCAAGCAATTGCGGGGCAGAGCCTTACGTTTCGTGGGATGAAAACGGGCAGATGAACGAGACCTTCGCCGAGCTGCGCCGCCGCGAGTTCAGCCGGCTGGACGACCTTGGGCACGTGTACCTGGACTACACCGGCGC
>Ga0190275_10000991_pt1 | contig 22071 bp, 20 predicted proteins | sample Popmic550T_FD_133745 | JGI IMG/M metagenome (GOLD analysis project Ga0190275, IMG submission 133745) | Populus adjacent soil microbial communities from riparian zone of Yellowstone River, Montana, USA - 550 T | ecosystem: Environmental > Terrestrial > Soil > Riparian zone > Trees stand | place...
CGATGAGAAGCACGATCAACACGGATCGTAAAGGTGGCCGCCAGGGTGTTGGATCGCGTCCGATCAAGTACCAGCTGAGCAGGCAACCGGCCGCGAACATGTGCAGGTGGGCCAACCCTTGCACCCACGGTTGTTGGTGGGCGAAGTCGTACAAGGCGGTGAGGTAGTAGGCGTAGGCACCGCCAACATTCAGGATCAGCACGACGGGAGCCGCCATCAGTACTCGACTGAATCGGCTGTGCAGGACAGCGAGGAGTAGCCGCCGGACCTTGAGGGGTGTGGTCCGTAAGGCGAGAGTGACCGGCGTGCCCAGCGCCAACAGTAAAGGCCCCAGCATTGCCATCAGCAGGTGTTGAACAACATGGCCGGGAAAGCCGCTGGCGGGCGGCGGGGGCAGCACCGCGACAGCCAAGCAGCACACGCCCGCGACCGCGGCCAGCGATCGGCTGATCGGCCAGTATTCGCCGCGCGCCGACAACCGGCTTACCCCCAGGCCGTAACCGGCGGCTGCGACCAGTAGCACAGTGAGGATCCAGAACCCACTTCCTGGACCACCGGCCATGGCGCCGGGGTGATCATTCATCGAGGTGTGACCGGCCGGGCACGGCCGACCAGCAAGGCGATGCCGGCCAGGAGACCGACGGCGCCGCTGATATTCCAAGCCAGGTCATAGACGGTGAGGTCGACGCCGTACCGAATCTGGTGTAATCCCAGGATTTTGTGTTGGATCAGGCCGTCATAGAGCTGAAATGCGCCCCACCCGATCAGGGCACCAGCCCAAAGCCGCTTCGGCACAGTCTCCCGGCGGCGCTGCAGGTCGGCGAACATGAACAGTCCCACCACCATGGCCAACCAGCCGCCGGCATGAAAGAAGCCATCGGACACAAGGCCGATTTCCGCGGTGGATTTATCGTAGAAGTGGTGCCAGTGCAGCAACTGATGAAACACCGTCTCATCGATGAACGCGGCGACGCCCACGCCCATCAATACCCCGGCGGTGATTGACCGACCCACGGCCGCACCTGATGCAGCGCGGTTGGTGTGACCAGCAGTCATCCTCGATCCTTCCGACGGCAGGGAGGGTTGGGCGCAGCTGCGCATGACGCAGTGGGAGGTTGGCATATCGAGTCGACCAGCAATTGTTATCGGATCGGCAAAGCCCTGCACCGGCGAAATGCCCATGTTCGATATACCCAGCCGGATACCGACCAAACCCTGAGCAAAGCAGCCCCACTTGGTGGCTGGGCCTCGGCACTTTCTGCGAAAGCCACGGCAAACTCCTACCAAGGCGCGAAATGTCCGACCGCACCGGCGCGCCGACGCCTGTGGGCAACTGTCCCTACAGCCAGAGCCTTTCTGGCGATGCACTGCCTGGGTTCGCGCCGGCGTCCTGGATCTCCGGACCGGCGACCCGGCCGCAGCGCTGTCTGCGGGATGCCGCTCACCGGGTCTTGACGCGGCACTTGTTTTTTGCAAGTGTGACACCGTCCACATACCGGACCCACGAGAGGGAGACCACGATGACCGCAATGTTCGTCAACCTGCCGGTGACCGACCTGGAGCGCGCCAAGGCGTTCTACACAGCCGTCGGCTGCACCGTCAACCCGCTGTTCACGGACCACAACGCGGCCTGCGTCGTGGTCGACGAAGACCACAACTACTTCATGCTCGTGGTCCGCGAGTACTTCCAGACCTTTACCAAGCTGCCGATCGGCGATCCTGCGGCGAACCCGTCCGCTTCTGTCGCGCTGTTTCTCGACAGCCGGGAGGCGGTCGACGCGACCATTGCCGACGGCATCGCCGCTGGCGGTTCGGAGGCGCACCCTGCCTCTGACTACGGCTTCATGTACCAGCGTCAGCTCACCGACCCCGACGGCAACATCCTCGAGTTCGGCTGGATGGACCCAGTTGCCGCCGAGCGGGGTCCCGAGGCCGCCATGAGCCAGCAGGCCTAAGGGCCATGGCGGCACGCGAATACGGGCAGTACTCCGGCGTCACTCGCGCTCTTGAGCTCGTGGGCGAGCGCTGGGCCCTGCTCATTGTTCGCGATCTGCTTGTCGGGCCGCGCCGTTACGGAGAACTCGCCGAGGGGCTGCCCCGGATCCCGAGCAATATCCTGGCGGCGCGGCTCAAGGAGCTGCAGGCGGCCGGCATCCTTTGCCGGGCGCCGCGCTCGCGCGTCATCGTCTACGAGTTGACGCCCTACGGCCGCGAACTCGAGCCTGTGGTGCTCGCGCTCGGCGCCTGGGGCTTCAAAGCGTTGGGCGACCCGCGGGAGGAGCAGATCATCACCCCCGACTCGATGACCATGGACCTCCGTACCGCCTTTCGGCCCCAGGTGGCCGCGAGCCTGCCGTCGACCTCCTACGGGGCGCGCTTCGGCCCCGCCGAGCTGCTCATCCGGGTGAACGGTCCCACCCTCGCCGTGACGCGTGGGGATGGTCCGGTCGACCTGGCCTTCGTCGCGGGCGCAGGCATCCGACAGCTGATCACCGGAGAGCTCGCCCCAGATCGCGCGATCGCCACCGGAATAGTCGAGGTGCTGCGCGGACCGGGCGGGCTCCTCCACCGCTTCGCCAGCACATTTCACCTCGCTGCCTGATCGAGCGCACCGGCGCGTCGGTCGATCCGGGGTTCGGCCGGGCTTCGGGGTCCCGTACCGGAAATTACTGATTGTCGATCTTCAGGGCGATTCGCTAGCACGGTTGGCGGATTTCCTTCTCGCAACGCAACCTGGTACACATCCGATATGACGTCGGATCTGCGCCTCGTCAGCCGAAGGGCTGTCGATTTACTCCGCGTCAATTCCGCAGCCTGTCCGGGTCACTGACGACCCGCGGCAACGAGGCCGCCACCACTTATCGGGATCAACCACGGTCCCTATCGGTGCCCGGACGGTCTCGGATCGGCGCTGCCAGTGCTTCCACGGACCGCGGGTTTCCGCTCAATGACAGCGAACCCCAGCTCTTTGGAGTATTCACATGAAGACCCTCGTGCTCATCGGCATTGTCGGATTCGTCGCCCAGCTGGTCGACGGCAGCCTGGGTATGGCCTACGGCGTCACCACCACCACATTGCTGCTCGCTATCGGAACCAACCCGGCCGCGGCCTCGGCAACCGTCCATCTCGCCGAGATAGGAACCACCCTGGTATCCGGCTTCTCGCACTGGAAATTCGGCAACGTGGATTGGAAGGTCGTTGCGAAGATCGGCATCCCGGGTGGGATCGGCGCTTTCGTCGGTGCAACGGTGCTGTCGAATATCTCCACCGAACTAGCGGCGCCGCTGATGTCGATCATTCTGCTCACCCTCGGCCTCTATATTCTGATCCGGTTCACCACGTGGGGGTTGCCGAAGGGGAACCTCGGAAAGCCGTTGCACAAAAGGTTCCTCGCGCCGCTCGGACTCTTCGCCGGGTTCATCGACGCCAGTGGCGGCGGCGGATGGGGGCCAGTCGGCACCCCGGCTCTACTGGCCAGCGGCCGGATCGAACCCCGTAAGGTGATCGGCTCCATCGACACCAGTGAATTCATCGTCGCACTGGCCGCCAGCCTTGGGTTTCTGTTCAGCCTGGGATCTCAAGGCATCGACTGGAGCTGGGCCGCAGCGATCCTCATCGGCGGCGTCATCGCCGCACCGGTCGCGGCATACCTTGTGCGGCACATCCCGCCACGCCTGCTCGGGTCTCTGGTCGGCGGAGTCATCGTGTTGACCAACGCCCGCACGCTGCTGCGCAGCGACTGGATCGACGCATCACCGAGCACCCAGTGGCTGTTCTACACGCCGATCCTCATCGCCTGGGCGGTCGGCATCTGGTATTCCGTGAGCGAGTACCGGAGACCGGGCGCACGAGTCGGCAGATGCGCTCGCTGCGGAGGTTCGTGCTGCACAGGAACGCAACGGGGAGCTGATTTCCGCGGCAGCCGTCGATGGGCACCCCGACGATGGCGACGGACCTAAGTGATCGGTACACCGCTCCGGGGATTACTTGTCGCCGAGTTGGCGGCACGTCCGTTGGGTACTCACTCTGCATGACTGAGTCAGCTGAACCCGCCGCAGGTCCAGACGCCGCCGGGCCGGACGTGCCGGCCGATAACATCGCCAGCCGCGCCGGCGACTTGTTGCCGGAGGAGTTGGCTGTTGGCAGTGCCGACCCTTCGGCGCAGGCGGCGGCGATTCTGCTGGAATCGGAGGAGCGGACGGCAGATCCAACTGCCGGTATTTGAGACCGAGACGCAGTGCGGTCGTCAGCCACGGCATGGACGGTTGAGCGCCGTTGCGATGACACGGCTCGTCGAGTTGGTCAGCGACGTCCCCACTCCGGCGCGCCTTCCGCGGTACCCCGGCTCCCGAGCCCCATCTGCCGTAGTTCAGTCCCATCCAGGTTCGACACCCAGACCTGAGCCTCGGCAAGGCCGGCGGCATCGATCCGATTGCTCTTGAAGGCGATCTGGGTGCCGTCGGGGGACAACGTCGGGTCTTGGTCGAATGCGGTGCCATCAGTGATGGGCCTCAGTCCGGTCCCGTCCGCATTCACCTCGACGATCTGCGCGGTGGAGTTGCCGCCTGCATCGGTTGCTGCGCGTCGGAAGATGATCGTCTTGCCATCGGTGCTCCAGATCGGGTCGACGTCATTGGCCCGACCCGGCGAGGTGATCTGCTGAGGGCTGGAGCTGCCATTCACCGGCATCACATACAGTGCACCGCCGCTGGCATTTTCTTCCTGAGATCCCCAGAACACCAAGGTCTTGCCATCCGGCGAGTAGCTAGGATCGTCGAAGGTCGCCAGTCCCGGGTGCAACGTGCTGTGCAAAGCGCCGTCGACCCCGATCAGGTTCAGCTGGTAGCCGCCGTCATCGGATCTGCAGCTCACGGCGATTTCGGTTGAGTCGATGGGATTCCACGCGGGGCGCAGCGGCGAATCGCAGAAATCAGATCCCGACGTGAGTAGCGTTCGGTCACCACTACCGTCAGCGGCCATCACCCGCAACTCGTTCTTCTCGCCACTTTGCAGATAGATCACCGAGCCTCGGTCCGGCGAGATGATCGGGTACTGCGCTCCGCTGACGCCCTTTGTCATCTTGTCGCCGACCGCCCCGGTCGTAGTGTCGATCTGATACAGATCAACGACATCATCGACCCTGCGGTCAGTGATCAGGATGTTCTCCGCCATCGGCGTCGAATGTGGGATCCCGGGCACTGCCGCCGGCCGCGTCGTCGCAACTGCGCTTGCGGGCGCCGGGCTGGACAACCTTGCCGAATTGGAACTGGTCGTTGCTGCCGAACTGCTCGCAGCCGCCGTGCTGGTGGGCGGGGTGCTACTGGACGCTGCAGGGGTGGGCGAAGAAACGCCGGTCAGCGAAGCAGTTCCGCCAACGGTGCTGCATGCGGCCAATACAACCGCAAGCGCCGCGAGACCGACGCCGAAGACATAAGGCCTGAGGTGGGACATCTTGCCATTCTGCCGCCGCAAGATCATCCGCGCATGGCATTACGCGCCCCGCACCCGGACGACTTGCACCGACGCCCGGCCCGATCGGCGGCTGCCAGCAAGATGGGGGGTCACGCTCGTCGATTGGTAACGCTCAGCAACGTCTCCTGCCTCGCTGGCAGCGGGTTTGCTGCCCTGCTGGAGCGCTCGTTTGACCCCGATCATGTTGGATACAACCAGAGCGTCGCGACGAGAAAGTGGGAGACCATGATTCGGCTGGCTATCGGGTTCATTGCTGGGTACGTCCTTGGCTCTGCGGCGGGCCGCAAACGCTATGAGCAGATCGCCAGCCTGAGTTCGAAGGCTGTGCACAGCAAGGCCGTGCAAGGGGCCGTCGGGTTTGCCCGCGGCAAGGTGTACGACCTGCTTCCGGGCCGCAAGCCCCAAGCCCCGGATCCGGCGGTGCTGGCCGCGGGTACCAAGGCGAACCCGGTGGTCATCACCTGAGCGAGGTGTGGTCCAGCCGATCTGCAACGGCACCCGACTCATTCTGTCGGCTCGACCAGGTGCAAAGACCAGGCCGGCGCAGAATCGTTGCGGTGCAATAGCTCTCGGTCAAGGCGCTACGCGGGATCTGCGGCCTCGCAGCAACTGCTGTCCACCGCCGCCACACCAGCCGGATCTGCTGCCGACCGAAGCCCGGTGCGGATCCGATCTGCGATCAGTCCACCGACCTCCCGTAGGGATTGCACCTGCGCAGCGGACAACGGGTCAAAGATGAATTGCCGCACCGCGTCCACATGCCCGGGCGCCGCCTGAACCACGCATTCCCAACCGGCGTCAGTGAGCACCGCGTTGGTGTACCGGCCATTCGTCGGGTCAGGTGCCCGGCGAACCAAGTCCCGCTGTTCCAGCCGTTTGACCACATTCGACAGCCGGGACAGCGATCCTCGGCTCAGCTCCGCCAGCTCACTCATCCGAACGGTGCGGTGCTCTGCCATCGACAGCCACGACAGCACCGAGTACTCGAAGAACCCGATACCGGCATCCCGCTGCAGCTGGGCTTCCAAGACCCCGGGCAGCTGCATCGCGATCGTTGCAATCTGCAGCCAGGCATCCTGCTCCTGCTCGGTCAACCACAACGGCTCTGACCCACCAGGTGCCGGATCCACCGGATTTAGGGTTTCGATCATGACCGCAGCCTATCGACGTCGACCACCGTCAGGCCAGCTTGACTTCAAGCGTGAAGTATTAGAAGCTGACTTCAGCCTTGAAGTGAAAGGGCAGACACCAGGTTTGAGGGAGACGAAATGACGTTGTTCCGTTTGGACGCGAGCATCCGCGTGGAGGGTTCGGCCAGTCGGGAGATTGCCGACATCGTCGAGGCCGAGTGGCTTGCTGCCCATCCCTACGACGCCGTGGAGCGTCGGCACATCGGCGTCGACGTCCTGCCGCCGGATGCCTGGCCGCGCGCTGTCGGTGCCGCGTCGGTACCGGAAGCCGATCGCAGCGCTGAGCAGAAGTCCGCCGTCGCACTCGCTGCAGCCCTGGTCGACGAGTTGCTCGCCGCAGACGCGATCCTGTTGGCTGTTCCGCTGTACAACTTCGGTGTGTCCCAACACTTCAAGACGTGGGTCGACCTGATCATCACCGATCCACGTGCTGCCGCCGGTGGCCCGGGCCTGCTGGCGGGTAAGAAGGTGGTGCTCTGCACCGTGCGCGGCGGCGCGTATGGCGCAGGCACGCCGCGCGAGGGCTGGGATCACTCCACCAGTTATCTCAGGCGCATCATCGGCGAGGTCTGGGGAGCCGATCTGTCCGTGGTGGAGCGCGAATTCACCCTTGTCGGGGTGAATCCTGCGCTCGACGCATTCAAGGATGCGGCTGCATCGCTGCATCTCGGGGCGCTGGCTTCCGCCCGAGAAGCGGGCAAGGCACTGGCCGTTGCGTAAGCCGGCCGTAGGCCGGTTGCTACTCGACCGTCCAGCAGTGTGCCTGGCTGACCAGCCGATCCATGTCGTCTGCCGGCATCGGCCGGGCCAGGTAGTAGCCCTGGCCACGGTCGCACTGCAGTTCACGCAGAATGTTCAGTTGCGCGGAACTCTCCACGCCCTCGGCTGTCACGACCAGGCCGAGCGCGTCAGCCATGGCGACGATCGCTGCGACCAGCGCTGAGTCGTGCGGGTCGGTGCCGAGCCCGTCGATGAAAGCCTTGTCGACCTTCACCGCGTCCACCGGGAAGCGCTTGAGGTAGCTCAGTGACGAATACCCAGTGCCGAAATCGTCAATCGACAGCCGGACGCCGAGCGCCCGGAGTCGGACCAGCGTTTCGCCGGAGAAGTCGGCGTCGTTCATGAACACGCTCTCGGTGATCTCCAGACAGAGGCTGGACGGATGAATATTGCTGCGGGTCAACGCATTCGCGATCATATCGACAATTCCGGGAGACACGATCTGGCGAACCGACAGGTTGACCGCCACCGTCAGCGTCGGGTCGGTCAGCTGCCAATGTGCCAGCCGTTGGCAGGCCTGCTCGAGAACCCAGGCGCCGATGGGCACGATCAATCCCGACTCCTCGGCAAGCGGGATGAAATCGTCGGGTCGGATGAAGCCACGCTCGGGATGCTCCCAGCGGACCAAGGCTTCCGCGCTGAGTAGGAACCCCGTCTTGAGATCGACAACCGGCTGGTAGTGCACCACGAATTCGCCGCGGTCCAATCCATTGCGCAGAGCGGAGGTGCCGGCCATCCACTCCGTTGCCCTGGCCCGTAGAACGTCATTGAACAGTTCGACCCGGTCGCGCCCGCGGGATTTGGCGAGATACATCGCGGCGGTGGCGTCCCGGAGCAGCGTCTCTGGCGTCGCGTCGTCGTCGGGGATGGCGATCCCGATGCTGGCGGTGGCGGTGATCTCCGACGAGCCATTGAAAAATGGTGCTCGCATCACCTCGAGGATTCGTTCCGCGATGTGCATCGTCTCCTGGATGGAGACGAAGTCGCACACGATCACGAACTCGTCCCCGCCGAACCGGGCGACCGTGTCGTCCTCCCGGATTGCCGCGCCGATCCGGCCGGCCGCCGCCACCAGGAGTTCGTCGCCCTTGCTGTGTCCGACCGAAACATTGACGACCTTGAAGTTGTCGATATCGAGGAAGATCACGCCGAGATGCGAACCGCGGCGGCGCGATCCGAGCAACCCGCGCCACATCCGGTCGGTGAGTAGCGCCCGGTTGGGCAAGCCGGTGAGGGCGTCATGCAGGGCCTGATGCGCCAACTCCTCACCGATTCGCTTGCTCTCGGTGATGTCCTGCATCTGCGCCAGGTAATACCAGGGGGCCCCGGATTCCTGGCGCACCAGGGTGACGTGGAGGTCGGTCCACACCACGCTGCCATCCGGCCGCAGGAAGCGTCGTTCCGCGGAATAGCTGTCGTCTCCCTCCACAATCCGCGGGGCCATGGCCTCCCCGAGTGGTCGTTCGTCAGGATGGTTGAACGCCACCCATGATTGCCCGACCAGTTCTTGGGCCGATCTGCCCAGGATGACGCAGCCGGCGGCATTGACTCGGGTCGGAATCCCGTCCAGGCCGAAGATTGCAGTGCCGACCCCAGCCTGCTCAAATGCGACTTCGAAACGGGACTCGGCGGTACGGCGCTCCAATTCGGCGGCGAGCCGATCGGTGACGTCCTGCATGGTGCCGGCCAATTTGACCGTCACTTCGTCGGCGCCAACCCCGCGCTGGAACCTGGACTTGATCATCCGTTGCTGGCCGGAATCCGCCCGATTGATTCGATACGAGAAATCAAGCGGCTCGCCGGTCTTGGTCGCGGCCCGCCAGGCCTCGGTGAGGCCGGGAACGTCGTCGGGGTGCAGGACGGCCATGAACAATTCCGGGCTGGGCTCGAGGGTCGGGTCGATGCCCAGCACCCGGTACTGCTGTTCCGACCAGCTCATCTCGAACGTAAGTGGGTCCACCTCGAAACTGCCGATTCCAGAAATCCGCTGCGCCTCGGCCAGCCGGCGTCCGGTGGCCTCGAGTGCGCGCTGGGCAGCAACCCGCTCGCTGATGTCCTGCACAATCAATGAAAGCCCGGTAACGGCGCCGGATTCGTCCAGCGACGCCGAGGCGGAGATCAGTACGTCCACCAGCGTGCCGTCGCGGCGCCGACCGGTGCCCTCGTAGCGTTCGGTCGGTCCGCCGGCGACAATGCGGCTCAGCCTCGCGATCGGCATTTGGCTGTTCCAGACCAGCACCGCCATCGACCTTCCGATCATCTCGGCCGCGGAGTACCCCAGGAGTGACTCGGCGCCGGCGTTCCAGCTGGTGACGACACCTCCAGTGGTGGCGGAGAAAATCGCATCGCCTGAATTCTCGACAATCGTGGCCAGCAACCGGTGCGTGCGCTCCGACCTGATGCGTTCGGTGTTGTCCACCGCAACGATGCCAATCCCGATCACCTCACCAGCGACCCGGACGGGGTAGTAGCTGAGCAACCAGTGCCGGATTTCCTCTGGGTGTGCCTGCGATGGCCCATCTACCTCGATGCCCAGGACGGCCTCACCAGTCTCGAGGACGCTGCGGTAGAGGGGTTCCACGGAGGGCCAAACGAGCGGGACCAGGTCCGGGACCAGTCGGCCGACCTGCGCTGCGACGGTCGAACCATTGAACGCCGCCAGCGTCTCGTTGACCATCACCCGGCGATAGTCCCGATCCACGAACCCAAACCCGACCGGCGCCTTGGACTGCAGTGTCTCGAGCAGCGCCAGGGTGCGCGCGCCTTCGGTACCAGCCACCCAAAGCGCGTCGGCTGATGTGTTGGCGTCGTCGATGTCGTCGGCGAGGCCGAACCATTTCACCCGGGCAGTCGCTCGATCTTGCAGTGGCACCCCGCTGAGGGCGTGCCAACGGTAGGCGCCTCAACACGCCTCAGCCGGCACTTCATTCGGTAGGGGATGCATTCCCGCTGCGCCTGTTCGCGAACGACCGCCAGCTGTTCCACGTCGTCGGCGTGCACCAGGGTCAGCCAGTCCAAGTGGCTGGCCGGCAGCGACTGGCCGGTATATGCCATGCCCGTCGGATTGAGATATTCGACAAAGCCGTCCGGTGTTGCCAGCCAGACAGTCTGCGGCAGTTTCTCAACCATCAGCCGGAACATTGCATCATCGACGCCGGAGACATCCAGGGTGTGATTGGTCACCCTGCTGGCCCAGCACGAGGATTGCCGGCTGCACTGCGGTCCGCTACCACGACGATCGCTTCGGGCCAACGGTGAATAGGCAGCCACCCGGGAAGGGCATCATGTCGACACTGCTCTCGTATTCCTCCCATTCCTCCTCCGCAACCGGTTCGCGATTGATGGCCCGGCGCACCGGTTCCGGGACGGGCGCGGGCGGCGGTGGTGGGGGAGCTGGTGGTGACAGCCTGGCTCTGGCAACCGTGGCCACCGTCGATCTGCGGGTCAAGCTGGCGCCGCACGCGCTGCATGTTCTGCCGCCGTGGTTCACCGACTCGCAGACTCCGCACCGCCAGACGGCGTTCATCGGGCCCGACGTTCGTCGAGCTTGCCCAGCAATTTCCCGAGCAACTTCCCGAACCCAGCAGCCGGGCTGGACGTGGGCAATCCGCGAGAGATCACCGGGACCGGGGCGGCCCGCTCACCACCAGGAACGGGTGCTGCGGAATGCGCTGGCGTCGTTGTGGCGCCGACCGCAGGAACAGCAAATGTTCGCACTGCGGTCGGGGACCCATTTCCGGCCAGCCGCACACCCCTCCCGCGTAGGGAGCTGGTGACCACCGCTCCCTCGACGACGGCTGGCGGGGATGGCATTGGTGCAGCCGTGGTGGCCGCGCCGCTGCGCCAGCCCATCAGCGTGGCGTGCACCTGCTCGATAGTCGGTCTTGCCGCTGGATCGGCCAACAGCATCTTCTGCACCAGGGCAGCGATCGATTCGGGTGTCGAAGCCGCTGGCAGTGCCAACGGCACACCACTGAGAACCGCGATCGCCGCCTCCCGGTATGCCGGGTCGAATGGTGGCAGCGACCCGGTGAGGTACTCGGCATAGATAAGACCCAAGGCGAAGATATCTGATGCGGTCGTGAGCTCTGCTGCCTCGGCGGTGCCCTGGATGTAGCGGACCAATTCGGGGGAGTAGTAGTTCATCGTGCCGACAATTTCGTCGGGTGGTGGCGGACTGCCGACGATGTAGGAGCTGTCGAAATCGATCAGTTTTGTGGTGTATCCCAGCTCGGTCTGCTTGATCAGCACATTGCTTGGCTTTAGGTCGCTGTGCACGATATCCATATCATGCAGAATTTTCAGGCTGTGCGCCACCGTTTTCAGTAGCACCATTCGCACCGAAAAGTCCAGCCGCGCAATACCTTCGGTGTCAAGGCCGGCCGGGTCGACCTTCTCGGTGACCTTGTAGTACTTGGCGCCGTCCCGAAAGAAGTCCAGTGTCGCGATCAGGTTGCCGCCATAACTGGTGATTGGTGCCAGCGCGGCGGCAATACCCCGGTGGTGCGATTCGAAGGCGGCACACTTGGCGCGTTTTCGTGCTTTGGTGGTTGCGCTGCCCGGTGCGGCGTCATCGGGGTACGTGGGGCTGAGGAAGCGTTTCAGAAAGTATTCCCGGCCGTCTCGTTCGGCAAAGGTCCACTCGCTCAAGCCGGCGCCGACGACCCGAAAATCCTCCAGGAGGGTGTATCCGCCTACAGTGTCCCCGGTCTTCATGAATCACCCTTCCCTGACGCCTGGAGGTCCAGGTATTGCTCGTAGTCGGGCCGGTACGCCGCCCACAGTTCGCTTTGTTGGCTGATCCGGTGGCGGCGGAGCGTCTCGAGTTCCTGTTCCAGGTCGTTGACCTCGGCGTCGAGTTGATCGAGGGGGGTGACCCAACGGGTTTCCAGGGCCGCCGCGCGCTCGGCGAACAGCGACTGGAACTGCCGGTAATCGGCGCCGATGCCAAGCACAGCCATGGACGCGTCATCTCCGGTGATGGTCGTTATCTGTGCCTGCAACTGCTCCGACCACATAGCGGCGTCCAGAGAGTTCTGCATTGTCGACAGCAGGAGCCATTCGAAATGCATGGGCGAAGGCAGGTACCCGAAACAGCCATCGGTTGCCGCGACCAGCACAAACGGAGCTGACAGCTCGATGCTTCGTTGGTTGAGCACAAATGTTGTGTCAGCAGACATGGCGTTGCTGATCACCGAGTCCTGGCGCAAATTCTCCATGGCATCGCCGTGGTCGCGGATGTCGTCGGTGGTCAGTTGGCTGGCCCCGGAACCAGGTTGCAGCAGGTACACCCGGGAATCTCCCGCCCACCACAGCTGGCATCGCCACAACTTTTCCTCGGCAGTGGTTCGTTCGATCGCTGTCAGGGCCATCGTGGTCGGTAACGCCCGCAAGAGTCTTGACCGCAACATGCTTCGCTGCGCCGGCAACTCCGCCAACCGCGCGCGAAGGGCCGCCTCGATGGTGTCGTGCAGCTGCGCCGAGACCGCCTCTATGTCATCGGCGGAGGGCAATAGTTGGAGCAGGGAGCGGTCGACGGCAGCTCGGGCCGCCCTGGCACCGAGATACGCACCAGTGCGGGGACCGTAGGGCGTCTGGTATTCGGTGCCGCCGGCGCCGCCCATTCCGTCGAATACAGCTAACAGCCCGTTGTCTCGGGCAACGTGCAGGATCGGATCGGCATCCTCACCCTGGTCGTTGATCTTGGCCAAGTTGAAGCTGAATTCGACCTGCTCGCCAATTGGGGCCGGAATTGTCCACGGTGAAATGACTACCGGCTGTGTCGTCAGCTCGTCGGGCGACCATAGGCTCGCCGAGACTGGCTCCGCTTCCGGTAGATCCGCCTTGACCTGCTGTACGGCTGCTGATTGTGCGGGGCTCGGTATTGGTGGGTCGACGAGCCGCACGGTGGGCGATATCGCTTCGGGGAGCGGTTCACCGGCCGTTCCGACTGGGTCGACCGATGAGACACCCTCAGTCACACTGAGTTGCCTATCGAGTCGATAATCGTGCCGTAGTCGACGTCAGAAAGACCGCCGCCCGCCTGGGACGGGTGATGAACCACGTTCTCCCAGCTCGCGGAAATGTCGCTCCACCCCGGTCCGTCCGGGGCGAACAGGATGAGCCGCTTGCTGCTTGCGCCCACCGGCCCCTGCGGGTCCTCCCAGAGATCGGTCAGGGCGCTGAAGTCGGTCGGCACGCTGCTCGCCAAGCTCGGCGGCAGGACCGCGAAATTGAGCGGGTGCGCCGGCTGGTCGGTCCACACCACGATGACCTGACGACGGCGGTCGCCTCGCGACGTCCATGGAGAATTGATCGCAAGCGCAACGGCTTCCAAACCCGATTCAGGTGCATCCCCACCACCTTCTGGAACGAGGCTGTCGACGAAGGCGCTGAAGATGATGCGCTCATCCGGCAGGACGAAGAACGATGATTCCTCCAGCGCCGAATCCGGGTCGGCAGCAAAATCGCGGAACGCGATGATCCTGACCCGGAGCTCATCGACATGCTTGCCCTTGTCGGTGAGATTGGCTTGGACGTCGTCATAGAACCGCAACGCATTCGCTTTGACCGCATCGAGGATCGGCGTCATGCTGCCCGTGACGTCGATGCAGAAGACGATGTCCACCGCGTAACTCAGGCCCTTTGCGACCTGTGGAGCGGCGCCCAACCTCACCGGTTCAGCTGCGGGTGGGCGACCGTTGCCGGCAGGGGTTGCCGGTGCGGGGTCAACGGCCGATTCCGCCACGCCCGCAGACTGCGGTGCGCCGTCAGCCAGGCCGCCGCTTGCGGCCGCGGGCAGCTCAGTCCCGGAGTCACCGGCGACGGGCGGTGTTGCGGTGTCCAGGATTGGCTCGTTAGGCATTCAAACTCCAAGTTTTCAGTGTCTGGTCAACCAGCCGGCCTGGTGGCGCCGGCAGTCTCAGGCCGGGTACCCAACACTTGGAGCGGTAAGCAGAACGCAGAAAGGTCAACCCGTACGGAAGAGCGAACCTCGCACCAAATCACCACCCTGAAAGGTCAGGCAGCAGTCGCCGCCTGTGCCGCGCCGTGTGCGGTTCGATGAACCAGGTCGATGATGGTCTGCGGAGCATCGGAGTGTGGTGCGTGCCCTGATGCCGGCAGCAGGCTGAATGCCGCGTCCGGGATGAGTGGGGTGAACCGTGGGGTCTGGCCGCCGGCGATGAAATCCATTGCCCCCTGGGCGACGATGACCGGGCAGTCGATCCGGTCCAGCCCGGTGGGGACGTCGATCATGATCGCGTTCCACAAGGTCGTCCAGAATCCGGTCTGGTCGGCGAATCCGCCCTTCATGGTGAGGGCCTCGGCGGGGGAGGCCTGCCATGGCATTGCCCGCATGCCTGCAAGCAGCGCGGATCGGCCGGCTGGGGTCCGGGCCAGCTCGTCGAGCCACGGGTAGCGAATCCGGTTGATCATCCGGGCGGTGCTCATCAACGCACCCTGGTAGGCCCGTTCCAGCGGTGCGCCGAGTCCACACGGGGAAATAGACACGACCGAGATGGCGCGGTGCCGGCAGGCAAGCTCGATCGCGATCCGGCCACCGAGTGAGTTGCCCAGGACGTGCACGCGGCCCAGACCATGGGCGTCCAGGTTGGCCGCGACGGCGTCGGTCAGTGCCGCCACCGACGGCCGCCCGCCGATCATCGGTGATTCGCCACGCCCGGGCAGGTCCGGGATCTTTGACACAGATCTTCCGGCTACGTGGGCGACCGGCCGGTTGATGCCGCCAGGCTGGTGCCCTCGCTGGCTACGCCGGTCGCACGTCGCCGGGCGCGCGACGCGGGGGTTTGCCGAGTCGCTCGCGTCCCGCAGCGAGCGGCGCAGGTGCGCCGCCGTTGTCGGGCAGGAAGCCGGCCAGACCGTCAAGGATGACGGTGAGGCCGAAGCTGAACTCTGCACCGAAGTCGTAATCGGGTCGCATGACGTGCGTCAAGGTGAATTCCAGCAGGGCGGGGTAGGCCTCGGCATCGAAGTACTGCTCCAACATGGATCCGGCCGTGTCGGCGACGCTGTCCGGGCCGTGGATCGGAAGTGCGTTCTCCGACAGGGCGAACCCGAAGACGTAGCTGTCGATCAGCGCGAAGGCGTGGGCGGTCAGTTCCACCGTGAAGCCCGCCGTGCGGAGGGTTGCGATGAACGCGTTGTGGTGTCGCAGGGTCGCAGGCCCCGGATGCAGGCGTGATTGCAACAGCGCCGTGGCCCAGGGATGGCGAGCCAGTACCTGCCGGGCCGAGCTTGCCCGCCGCCGCATCTGCGTCTGCCAGTCGCCGCCTGGTTCCGGTAGCTCGATCTCGCCATAGACGACATCGACGATGCCATCGATGATTTCATCCTTGTTGGCGACGTAGTGGTACACCGACATCGGTTTGACGCCGATTTCTTCCGCCAGGGTGCGCATGGTCAGGGCCCCGATCCCACCGGCGTCGGCCACTGCGATCGCGCCGCGAAGCACCCGCTCGCGACTGAGCGGGACACGGGCTTTGGTGCCGTCACTGACTGGTCTCGACACCGGAACTCCCCACCCTCATTGCCTCGTACTAAGTACTATACCTTGCAGCAGCATGGCCGGTGAGCCCGTTGCTGCAGGTGGGCCCAGTGGATGGCTCGACCTACCCGATGTGCCGGCCGGGGCAGGCACACTGGCCGGAGTGACGGCACTACGCCGGCGACGGAATCGATACCACGGGCGCCGGTCGGGTCACGCGGGATTGTCGATCTGGTCCTGGAGCCGCGGGCCTGAGCCTGCCCTAGTCCTCCTGCGGTGAAGTCAGCTGGCCGAGTCGGTCTCGCAGAAAGGCTTGTTCGGCCGGGTGACCCGCTGTTTCCAGAGCCTGCCGGTAGGCCTGTGCCGCGGCGGGCCTGTTGCCCGCCCGGCGGAGCAGGTCTGCCCGAGCGGCGTGGTAGGCGTGGTACCCGTCGAGCTTCAGTGAGTCCAGGATGGCGAGCGCGGGAGTTGGCCCGTTGACCTCCGCGATCGCAATGGCGCGGTTGAGCGCAACGACCGGGCTGGGGTCCACGGTCAGCAACTGGTCATAGAGCGCGACGATCTGCCGCCAATCTGTTGCCTCGAAGGTTTCGGCGTCGGTATGTACCGCGTTGATGGCGGCCAGGATCTGGTAGCGACCGGGCCGCCCTCGCCGCAGGCAGGCTCTGACGATGTCGTGGCCTTCGGCGATCAGCTCGGCGTTCCACTGGGAACGGTTCTGGTCCGGCAGGGCAATCAGGGCGCCGCCGGCGAAGCGGCTGGGCCGGCGGGCATCGGTGAGCAACATCAGCGCCAGCAGACCCTGCACCTCCGGCTCGTCCGGCATCAGGGTCGCGAGAATCCTGGTCAGTCGGATCGCCTCGGCGGACAGATCTGTTCGGACTGCGTCGCGCTCGTCGTTCCGCGGTTCGGCGTCAGCCACATCCGCTGCCGGACCAGGGTTGTCGGCCAGTGGACGGGATGGCAGGTAACCCTCGTTGAAGACCAGGAGGAGAGTTGCCAAAACGCCTCGGAGCCGGCCCGGCAGTTCCGCGTCCGGCGGCACCCGGTAGGGGATCCTGGCCGCCTTGATCTTCTGCTTCGACCGGGTCAACCGTTTGGCCATCGCCGCCTCGTCGACGAAGAAGGCGCTGGCAATCTCACCCACCGAGAGCCCGCCCAGTAGCCGCAGAGTCAGCGCGACCTGTGCGCTGATGGCCAACGCCGGGTGACAGCAGGTGAACATCAGCCGGAGCCGGTCGTCCACCACCGACGAAACGGACTCGGCTGAGTCATCGGTGTCGTTGATCATGGCGGCCTGCTCATGTTTGTTGTCTCGGGTCGATTCACGACGGATCCGGTCGATCGCCCGGTTGGCGGCCGTCGTGGTCAGCCAGGCCCCCGGGTTCGGGGGTGGTCCGGACTCGGGCCACCGCTGCAGGGCGATGAGATACGCCTCCTGGGCAGCCTCTTCGGCGATATCGAGATCGCCGAACCGGCGGGCCAGGGTGGCGACGACCCGACCGTGCTCGGTACGGAAGACACGGTCGAGGTCGGCACGGTTCAGGTCGGCGGCCCGATTCGAAGTTCTGCTGTTGGAAACAACCACGAGTCGTCAGGCGTCCGGCTCTGGCTGGAATGGCCTGACCTCGACAGGGCCCTGGCAAGCTGCTGATCCCCGACGGGCCAACTCGAGTGCGGCGTCGAGGTCGGGAACATCGACGACCCAAAAGCCGCCGAGGTGCTCCTTGGACTCCAGGTAGGGGCCGTCGGTGATCACGGGGTCACCACTGCCGGTCCCATCGATGACGGTGGCGGTGGACGCCGGGTTGAGACCGCCGGCGAAGACCCAGGAACCGGTGGCCTGGAGGTCCTTGTTGAAGGCATCGACCGCCGCGTAGAGCTCTTCGACGTTGTCCGGGATGGGGTCGGTGTCGCTGCCGTGTACGGAAAGCAGGTACTGGGCCATGATGTGCTCCTTGTTTCTCGGGTAGGCGTTTCTTTGGTGTGTGGTGTGAACGAACGAGGGGAGAGCGTAGGGGTTGCCGGTCAGCCTTGCCGGATGACTTCTTTGCCGTCGACCACTTCGATGTCGCCAATACCAACGCTGCCGGCCGGCCGCAGGGTCAGGGCATGGGCACCGGTGCCGGTGATGGTTGTGCTGATGAGGGTGAGAGACCCGGGTACACAACCGTCCGGAAAGAGCCGCTTTCCGCCGCCGAGGATGACCGGGAAGATGACCAAGCGGTACTCGTCGACAAGGCCGGCGTCATGCAGGGTGTTCGCCAGGCCGCAACTGCCGTGCACCTGAAGTTCACCGCCCGGCCTGGCCTTGAGCTGCTCGACTGCCGCAACCACGTCACCGCTGATGACCGAGGTGTTGTTCCAAGAGGGGTCCCGCAGGGTCCTGGACACGACGTGCTTGGGGCGGTTGTTGAGTTTCGCGGCCACGACGTCATCCGGGTCTGTCACCTGCGACCAGAATGTGTGCATCATGTCGTAGGTCGTCCTGCCGAGCAGGATCTCGTCCGTCTCGGCGAACCAACAGCCGACGATGCCGCCGAAATCGTCGTCGGCGAACGGCACGACCCAGCCGCCCCGATCGAACCCGCCCGACCGGTCCTCGTCGGCCCCGCCCGGCCCCTGCATGACGCCATCGATGCTGAGGAAGGTGTGCAGGGTGAGCTTCATCGTGGTCTCCCTTGGTCAAGTGGCGGACAGCTCCATCGGCTGTCCTCAGCTAACCCACGAACGGGCGGGTGCCGATAGGACACCCTGCCGGAAGAAATTTTCGGGCGAAAGCCAGGTTCGATGCGGGCGAACGCACACCAGTACTGCTGCGCACCCGACTCACCCCGGCGGTAGCTGATAGCTTCGGTCGCCGATAGCCACCCATTTGCCAACGTCCGGTGGGCCCTTCGCGGGTCCGTCACACTGGCAATGCATTCTTGTGTTCGTTCTGGGGCCCGTCCAGTGATCGGCTGAGTTGTCCAGTTGAATTACGGTCGCGCGGGATCGGCGGTTTGTGGGTACCATCCATTGGCGTTCCTTGATATCTCCGGGCGGGGCCGGCTATCCGGGATATCCAGCGTGCACCCAGCGAAGTTGGGAGGGTTCTTCGTGGGCAAAAAACCGCTGAAGTTCAGTCATGTTTGCAGCCCGCCGCCACCGCAGATCGAGGGGGCAGCGTGGGCCGAATCCAACCGGGGGTGCTGCGCCGAGGCCGAATGGATGGAATTCCAGAAACTCGCGACCGATATTATGCGGGTGCAGCTGAAGAATCAGAAGCACACCAGCGCCGGTGGTCACCCGCAGCAGTTGGACAGAGCCTTTCATGCAAAGTCGACTCTTTTTGTGGAAGATGCCAGGCTCCGCTTTCGGATCGACTTGCCCGCCGAATTGTGGGCGGGTTTTGCCCAACCGGGCGCCGAATATATGACCTCAGTCCGATTCTCGAATGCCAGCGGTGAGCGCCGGGATGACCGGGAAAAAGACATGCGGGGTGTGGCCCTGCGGGTGACTGTCGCTCCTAAGGACCAGCATGATCTGCTGCTGACAAACTACCCGGTTTCGCACGCACGGGACGCCCGTCAGTTCGTCACATTGGCCAAGGCCACTGCTGGTGGACGAATCTCTCGAGCCGCCGGCGTCGGTTGGCTCCTTGTCCGCGATCCCATCGAGAGCGCGCGGATGCTGTGGAACATTTCCCGTGCCCGCACCGTCGTGGAAAGCATTGCAACGCAGACTTATTGGAGCCGCGGCGCGATTCGCTGGGGTGAAACACTGGCGGTTCGCTACCTACTCGAACCGGCCGAAGAGCCACCGCTGAAGCCATGGATCGACCGGAACGATCCCAACTTTCTCTCCCGGGAGATAGCGCACCGGCTGGCGGAAGGGGATGTGCGGTTCACACTGTGCGTGCAGCTGTTTCAGGACGAGACTTCGACACCTATCGAGGACACCGCTGTCCCCTGGCGGCCCAAGGATTCGCAACCCATACCGGTGGCCGACCTGATCATCGGCCGGCGGCATCTCGGTGACGCCTATTCGGGGCTCCCGCCAACTGGGTCCGCACCGGTCAATTACAACCCGTGGAATACGTCTGATATTTTTCGGCCGCTCGGCAACCTGAACCGGGCGCGAAAGTCGTCGTATGACGCCAGCGCAAATCTGCGTCATCAATTGCGCTGGCACTCCGACCCACCGGTTCGCAATGTTGTGTTCAGCGCGATCGCCCGTGGCGTCTTTTCCGTCATCAATCGCCGTTGGCCCTGGTACAAGCTCGGCGTCAAGCCAGGCCTGCTCAACATTGTTGCGCTCCGGCAAACCCTGCAACGAAAGAACCGATTCGACACCGAGTCGCACGACGCACCACCAAGGACCAGGCGGGTGCCTCGTCCGCCGGCGGAGAAAGCCCGGACCCAGCGCGCATCGAATGGTCGGCGTAACGATCTGTCCGTGCCCCAAATGGGTGCCGTCGGAGCCACCTTCGGCCGCAATGTCCCACCCGATTATCACCAGGCGACGTCCGTCCCGAATCCCATCTGGGTCAGCCAACAGCTGTTACGTCGAGAAAGATTTCGGCCGGCACTGTCACTCAACGTGTTGGCCGCCGCGTGGATACAGTTTCAGATTCATGATTGGGTAGATCACGCACGTCACCCGCTGGACGGCAGCCACGACGTTGAAGTCCCCATGCCGAATGACATGGAATGGACGAGCATGGTCGGTCGCGCCGCGGAGCGCAGGATGCTCATCGCAGGTAACAGGGAAAAGCCCACTGGGCAGCTCTTCAATACCACCACCTTCTGGGGCGATACATCCGAACTGTACGGAAGCCGGCGATCGGTGGCCGCAGACCTCCGGGACGGGGCCAAACTCAGGCTCCTCGACGGATATCTACCAAAAGGTGTGGGCGGACTGCCTCAAACTGGCTTCACCGAGGGATGGTGGCTCGGCCTCGCCGGGCTGCATACATTGTTCGCCCGTGAACACAATGTGGTGTGCGATGAATTGCGTGCGCACTACAAGAGCATGACAGACGAACAGGTGTACCAGACGGCACGACTCATTGTTGCTGCGTTGATCACCAAGATTCATACGTTGGAGTGGACGCCGGCCATCCTTGCCCGGGAGACACTTGAGATCGGCATGAACGCCCTGTGGTCGGGTCCATCGGGCAAGGATTGGCTGACCAGGCTCGGTACGTGGCTGATTGACAGCCATGCGAGTGTTGGCGTTCCAGCCACGATGCCCGACCATCGCGGTGTGGCGTTTTCCTTGACCGAGGATTTCACCGCTGTCTACCGTTTGCATCCGTTATTGCCCGATGCTTACAACTTTAATGACTGTCGCACGGGCAAGCCTCTTGCTCCCACGATGGAATTCCTGCAGATCCAGGGGGCCGATGCCGACGGTGTATTGACCGGATTTGGGCTGCGAAACGTCCTGTATTCATTTGGGGTGTCCAATCCGGGGTCGATAGCTCTGCACAACTATCCCAAGGCACTGCAGAACTTCAGCCGCACGAATGAAAATGGGGAAGTCGAGATCATCGACCTGGCAGTGGTCGACCTGGTTCGCAACAGACGGCGGGGTGTGCCTCGCTACAATGATTTTCGTGTGGGCTTGCACATGCCCAGGGTCAAGAATTTCGAAGGGCTCACCGCTGACGCCGACGATGTCGAGATTCTTCGGGACGTCTACGGCGGTGACATCGAGAATGTCGATGCCATGATAGGTCTTTTTGCCGAAACGCCACCGGCCGGGTTCGGCTTCTCAGATACCGCTTTCCGCATCTTCATCTCTACCGCCACCAACCGAATCCAGAGCGACCGGTTCCTGACCGTAGATTTCCGACCGGGAATATACACACCGTTCGGGATGGACTGGATCAAGAACAATACTATGCACAGTGTCTTACTGCGGCACTGTCCGGAACTCGCCGCGGTGGTCCCACGAGACAATGTGTTCGCTCCGTGGCGGGCCGCCGGCACCTGGTAGCAGGAATGATCGGCAGCGAGAGCCCGGACCGAGACCCAGCCTCGGTCCAATGCCGGGTTCAAGCGCTCGCGTAGGCGGCAGGGCTACCGGTGGCGTGCAGGAACGCTCGGATGGCTTCGGTGCGCCGGAGCTTGTCGATGC
>Ga0190275_10000992_pt1 | contig 22066 bp, 15 predicted proteins | sample Popmic550T_FD_133745 | JGI IMG/M metagenome (GOLD analysis project Ga0190275, IMG submission 133745) | Populus adjacent soil microbial communities from riparian zone of Yellowstone River, Montana, USA - 550 T | ecosystem: Environmental > Terrestrial > Soil > Riparian zone > Trees stand | place...
CGACCCCGCCGCGGGCGCCGCGCTGCTGCGCCTGGCCGGCTCGCCCGAGGCGGTGACGGGGGAGGTCGTGGCCGCCGCGCTCCGCGAGGGCGACCCGCTGGCGCGGCGGGTGATGGACGAGACGGCCGAGGTGCTCGGCGCCGGCGTGGTGGGGCTGGTGAACGCGCTCAACCCGCGTCGGGTGATCATGGGCGGCGGCGTGCTGGACGGCTTTCCCGGGCTGATGGACCGCGCCGCCGCCATCGTCCGCGAGCGCGCCCTCCCCGCGGCCCGCGGCGTGGACTTCGCCCGCGCCGCCCTGGCCGACGACGCCCCCGCGCTCGGCGCCGCCGACCTCGCCCTCGCGCGGCTGCGTGCGCGAACCGGAGGCCGGACGCCGGAGGAATGAACCACGAGCTGACGGAACGCGAAATCGCCCGCGGCACACCAGCCCGAGCCGCGAGCGAAGCGAGCCGAAGTCCCTCCCCCAGGTTGTTTTGGGGGAGGGACAGGCGCCGCCAGGCGCCAGGGAGAGGGCCCCCGCGGCGCCCGCCCATCATGCCCGTCGTCCGCCGCTCGGCACGGCCGGTTTCGACGCCTTTTACCCGGTTGTCATAGCCGATCCAGCCCGCGCGTTCTGAGGTGAACGGCGGGGCTCGAACGGGGTACGAGCGCCGTCCTCCCACTCCCACCGCGTTCCCGCGGAACCTCAAGGCATGAAGACGCTTACCTGCTCGGCCGCGCTGCTGGCCGCCGCCCTGCTGGCCGCGTGCGGCGAATCCGGCGGCACGCCGGCCCAGGCCTCGCCGGGCGTGCTCACCGTGAGCCTGGCCGCGCCCGTGGCCGGCGACCGCGCGCTGGTGATCGCCATCACCGGGCCGGGGCAGGTGAGCGAGGTGCAGCCCGCGGTGCCGGGCTACACCGCGTTCGCGCGCACGCAGGGCACCGGCGCGCGGGTGGCGGTGATGGGCGCCATCGCCGCCGGGCCGGTGCTGCGCATCACCGTTCCCGACGTGCGCCAGGCGAAGCAGTACCAGGCCGCCGTGGTCGACGCGGCCGACGGCGGCAACACCGCGCGCGCCAGCATGGCCGCGTACTCGCTCACCGTCTCGCGCTGACGGGGGCGACGATGAACCGAACCGCCTTCCGCCCCCTCCGCCGCGCCGCGCTGGTCCTGGCCGCCGCCGGCCTCACCGCCTGGGCGTCCACGCCCGGCGTGGTGCCCGGTGAGACGCGCACCGGCTGGCTCAACGTGGTGTGGCAGACCCGCGGGGTGGAGAACGAGCTGGCGCACGTCGGCCTGTTCCTGGTGGACGAGGAGGGCGCCGCCATCGAGCTGCGCGCCACCGACGCGGACCTGGCCCCCCACGGCGGCCTGCTGCGGCTGAACGGGCGGCGGCTCACCGTGACGGGGGACCTCTCCCCCGTGCGCGAGCCGCGGGGCACGCCCACGCTGCGGGTGCGCGCCATCACGCCGCGCGGGGGTGCGCGCGCCGCGCTCTCGGCCGTGGTGGACGGATCTCGGTCGTACGTCACGCTGGTCTGCCGCTTCCCGGACCACGGGATCGAGCCCAGCGGCACCGCCACGCTGCGGCGGTGGATGGGGGACGCGTACCCGGGGCTCGACCACTTCTGGCGCGAGAACAGCGAGAACCGGGTGAGCATCGACGCGGCGTTCGCCGGGCCGTTCCTGATGCCGCTGCCGTCGACCAGCTACAACACGAACGGCAGCGCGAACCTGGCGATGCTCTTCAACGACTGCACCCGCGCCGCCGACCCCGAGGTGGACTTCTCGCAGTACGCCGGCGTCAACATGCAGTTCAACTCCACGCTGTGGGGCTACTCGTGGGGCGGCTCGTGGTCGGCCACGCTCGACGGGCAGGCGCGCCGCTGGGCCGCCACCTGGATGGCGAGCTGGGCCACGCAGTCCACCTACGCGCACGAGACCGGGCACTCGCTGGGGCTGCCGCACTCGTCCGGCCCGTACACCGCCGTGTACGACAGCAAGTGGGACGTGATGAGCGGCGGCGGGAGCACCGACGCCACGGTGGGCACGCGCGTGGCGACGCACACCATCGCCTACCACAAGGACCTGATGGGGTGGATCCCCGCGTCGCGGAAGTACGTGGCGCGCCCCGGCACCAGCGCCACCATCGACCTGGCGCGCGACGCGCTGCCGGGGGCGGCGGGGTACCAGCTGGCGCAGGTGCCCGTCGGCACGAGCGGCACCTTCCTCACCCTCGAGGCGCGCCGCTACGCCGGCTACGACGCGCAGGGCCGCCTCCCCGGCGAGGCGGTGATCCTGCACCTGGTGAACCCGGTGGGGAGCGGCCCGCCGGCGCGCGTGGTGGACGTGGACGGCAACGGCAACGTGAACGACGCCGGCGCCATGTGGGTTCCCGGCGAGACCTTCGCCAGCGTGGAGATGGGCGTGTCGATCCGGGTGCTCTCCGCCACGGCCGACGGCTTCCGCGTGGAGGTCAGCACCACCGGCACCCTCGCCATCGCGACCGACTCGGTGCTCCCGGCCGGCACCATGGGCGCGGACTACGGCGGCGCCGCGTTCGCCGCCGACGGCGCGCCGGCGGGGGTCACGTGGAGCGTGGCGTCGGGGGCGCTGCCCGGCGGCCTCACGCTCACCCCCACGGGCCAGCTCGTGGGCGTGCCGGCGCAGGCGGGCGTGTTCCGCTTCGGCGTGCGGGTGACGGCGGGGAACGGCTTCGGCATCAAGGAGATGCGGCTGGAGATCGCCAAGCCGCAGGTGGCGCAGACCGCCGTGCTCGACGCGCTGCTCGGCGGCGCCACGCTCCCGCCCGATCAGCAGCGCTTCCTGGACCTGCTGGGCAACCAGAACGGCCGCCTCGACGTCGGCGACGTGCGGGCGTGGATGATCGACCAGGGGCATCCGGTGGGGAGCTGACGGGCGGGGAGGTAGGATTCGCCAGTTCGATTTAACAGAAACGACGGGCGGATTCGATCGACGGGAGGACGTGATTGGTCAGCGCCGCTGAGGCCCTCTCCCTGGCGCCTGGCGGCGCCTGTCCCTCCCCCCAAACAACCTGCCCAAACAACCTGGGGGAGGGACGGGGACTCGCTTCGCTCGCGGCTTGGGTCGGTGTGCCGCGGGCGATTTTGCGTTCCGACAAGTCCGCGGGGCAGTGGAGGCGTAGCTCCGGGCTCCGAGAAACGTCGGCGGCGATGACGCTGCAGGGCTCACGGCAGGCGCGGCATGCCTCCCTCTCCCGGAACGGGAGAGGGGAGCGCTCTCGGGCGCGGGGAGAGGGCCCCGCGGGGCCGGCGAGCCAAACCGACGCCCGCTCCCCCGTTCGCCCCGTCCCCTTCCACTGTTCGTCACCGCCCGCGAACCTCCCGGCGCGCGGCACGCAATTCCCGACCGAAGAGACGGAACACCACGCCCGGAGCGGGGTTCACCGTGCGGTCTGGCGGCCCCCGCCGGGCGGTGCTAAGCTCTTAGCCTCATTCCGGAAAACATCCACTCCCCGAAAGGCGCCACGCATGAAACGCCTCGTCGTGCCCCTTCTTCTGCTCGCCGCTCCGCTGGCGGCGCAGGAAGTGAGCATCCCCCACAGCACCTTCACCCTTCCCAACGGGCTGAAGGTGATCGTGGCGGAAGACCACTCCACCCCCGTGGCCGCGGTGAACATCTGGTACAAGGTGGGCTCGGGGTACGAGCGCCCCGGCCGGACCGGCTTCGCCCACCTGTTCGAGCACGTGATGTTCATGGGGAGCCGGAACGTGGGGCAGGGCGTCTTCGACAACCTGCTGGAGGGCGCCGGCGCCTCGAACAACGGCAGCACCAACACCGACCGCACCAACTACTACGAGATCCTGCCCAGCAACGCCGTGCCGCTCGCCCTCTGGCTCGAGGCCGACCGCATGGGCACGCTGCTCGACTCGCTGACGCAGCAGAAGCTGGACGTGCAGCGCGGCGTGGTGCAGAACGAGCGCCGCCAGCGCTACGAGAACCAGCCGTACGGGCTGATGTGGGAGATCGCCTACGAGGCGCTGTACCCCGCCGGGCACCCGTACCACTGGACCACCATCGGCTCCATGGCCGACCTGAACGCCGCCAGCCTGGACGACGTGAAGGGCTTCTTCCGCAGCTACTACACGCCCAACAACGCCGTGCTCACCGTGGCCGGCGACGTGAGGACGGCCGACGTGCGCCGCTGGGTGGAGCAGTACTTCGGCTGGATTCCGCGCGGGCCCGCCGTCACGCGGCCCACGCCCAGCTCGCCGCCCATTCCCGCGACGCGCTACATCACCAAGGAAGACCGCGTCACCCTCCCGCAGCTCACCATGGTCTGGCGCTCCGCCACCCGCTTCAGCCGCGACGACGCGGCGCTGGGCGCGCTGGCGCAGATCCTCACCGGGGGCAAGAGCTCGCGGCTGTACAAGCGGCTGGTGTACGAGCGCCAGGTGGCGCAGAGCACCAACGCGTTCAACGACCCCAACCTGCTCTCGGGCGACTTCTGGGTCATCGTGCGCGGCAAGCCGGGCACCCAGCTCGACTCGCTGGAGGCGGCGGTGATGGAGGAGATCGCGCGCCTCGCCGCCACCCCGCCCAGCGCCGTGGAGCTGCAGCGGGTGAAGAACGGCATCGAAACGGCGTTCGTGAGCAACCTGGAGACGGTGCAGAACAAGGCCGACCAGCTCAACGACTACGACTACTTCGCCGGCGACCCGGGCTTCGCCGCGCGCGACCTGGCCCGCTACCGCGCCCTCACCCCCGCCGACATCCAGCGGGTGGCGCGCGAGTACCTGCAGGGGAAGAACCACATCGTGTTGAGCTTCGTGCCGCAGGGCAAGCCCGAGCTCGCAGCCACGGAGAACCGCTGATGAACCGCACCCGAGCCGCCGCGCTGGGCGCCCTTCTGGCCGCGGTCCCCGTGGCCGGCGCCGCGCAGGACAGCTATCCCACCACGCCGCCGCGGCTGGGCCCCGCGCCGGCCGTGAACCCGCCCGTGCCGGTGCAGCGCACCCTGGCCAACGGGATGAAGGTGATGTTCGTGCGCCAGCCCGAGCTGCCGGTGGTGAGCGCGGCGCTGGTGATCCGCGGCGCCGGCACCACGCAGGACCCGGCGGCGCTCCCCGGGCTGGCCTCCTTCACCGCAAGCATGCTGGACGAGGGCGCGGCGGGGAAGAGCTCGCTGCAGATCGCCGACGCGCTCGACCTGCTGGGGGCCAACCTCAGCACCAGCGCGGCGTGGGACGCGGCGTACGTGAACCTGTACGTGCTGCGCAAGAACTTCCCGGCGGCGCTGCGCATCATGAGCGACGTGGTGGTGCGCCCCGACTTCCCGGTCAACGAGGTGCAGCGCGTGCGCGACGAGCGCGTGACCAGCCTCACCCGCGCCAAGGACGAGCCGCAGGCGATCGCCGCCAACGCCTTCTCGTCGCTGGTGTACGGCGCGCAGCACCCGTACGGCCGCTTCGCCACGGTGGAGGGCACGCGCACGCTGGACCGCGCGCGGGTGCAGGCGTTCCACGGCGCGGCGTACCGCCCCGAGAACGCCACGCTGATCCTGGTGGGCGACGTGGACGCCGCGCTGCAGGCGCAGGTGGAGCAGGCGTTCGGCGCGTGGCGGGCGACGGGCACGGCGCCCGCCGCCGAGGGGAGCCTGGCCGACCCGCAGATCGGCGCCACCACCATCTACCTGGTGGACAAGCCCGGCGCGGCGCAGAGCGAGATCCGCATCGGCCACCCGGGCGTGCGGCGCAACACCCCCGACTTCTTCGCGCTGCAGGTGCTGAACACCATGCTGGGCGGCTCGTTCACCAGCCGGCTCAACACCAACCTGCGCGAGACGCACGCCTGGACCTACGGCGCGCAGTCGAGCTTCAGCATGCGGCAGGCGGCGGGGCCGTTCACCGAGCAGGCCGGCGTGGTCACCGCGAAGACCGACAGCGCGCTGGTGGAGTTCTTCAGCGAGCTGAACCGCATCCGCACCCAGCCGATCCCCGCGGAGGAGCTGGAGAAGGCCAAGCGCTACGTGGCGCTGGGCTTCCCCGGCGACTTCGAGACCACGCAGGACGTGGCGGCGCGCTTCTCGAACCTCGTGACCTACGGGATCGAGCCGAGCTTCTTCGGCAGCTACGTGCCGGGGATCATGGGCGTGACCGCCGACGACGTGAAGCGCGTGGCGAACCAGTACGTGCGGCCGGGCAACTCGGTCGTGGTGGTGGTGGGCGACCGCGCGACGATCGAGGCCGGCATCCGCGCGCTGAACCTGGGGCCGGTGCAGGTGAAGGAGGCGGGCGAGTTCGTCCGCTGAACCGCAGGGGATAGGGAACAGGGGACAGGGGACAGCCTCCCTGTTTCCTGATCGAAGCGAGGGCCCGGGAGCGATCCCGGGCCCTTTCGCGTCCGCCGAGGGTATCAGACCGCGGGCTGATCACGGCAGGTTTCACACGGAGTCAGCGGAGTTAGCGGAGGGAACGGAGGAAAGGGATCGTGTGGGATGGCGTATCTTCCCGTCCCTGGTTCATCTGACACGGCGGGGACGGGAGATGGAAACGAGGATGATCGCGAGTCTTCGCGCTCATCGCTCCGATAACTCCGTTGACTCCGCTGACTCCGTGTGAAACCCAGGTGGATTCAGGGATGAACGGCAGGCCGCGGCATCCGGATGGAGGGTGCGGGCGCGGGGCGGGTGGATCCCCTCGCCTTGACGCTCCCCCCGCGCGCGGCCTATTCTACCGATTCCCGAGCGCACACCCGGAAACGGAATACGGCCGCCAGCGATGTACGACGTGACGATTGCGGACGCCAACCTGATGGTGCTGTCGGGCCGCGCGAACCGGCCGCTGGCCGAGCGCGTGGCGGGGCTGCTGGGCTGCGACCTGGGCCGGGCGACCATCAAGAACTTCGCCGACGGCGAGATCTTCGTCCGCATCGACGACAACGTGCGCGGGCGCGACCTCTACATCATCCAGAGCACCTGTCCGCCGTCGGACAACGTGCTGGAGCTGCTCCTGCTGCTGGACGCGGCGCGCCGGGCCAGCGCCGCGCGGGTGACCGCGGTGATCCCCTACTTCGGCTACGCCCGGCAGGACCGCAAGGACCAGCCGCGCGTGGCGATCGGCGCCAAGCTCATGGCCAACATGATCGTGGCCGCCGGCGCCGACCGGGTGCTCAGCATCGACTTCCACCAGCACCAGCTCCAGGGCTTCTTCGACATCCCGGTGGACCACCTGTACGCCGCGCCGGTGTTCATGCGGTACTTCCGCGAGAAACAGCTCGACAACCTGGTGGTGATCTCGCCCGACGTGGGGAGCGCCAAGATGGCCCGCGGCTTCGCCAAGCGGCTGGACGCGAGCATGGGGATCATCGACAAGCGCCGCCCCAGCGCCAACGTGAGCGAGGTGATGAACGTGATCGGCGAGGTGGACGGCAAGGACTGCCTCCTCTCCGACGACATGATCGACACCGCGGGCACCATGGCGCAGGCCGCGCGGGCGCTGAAGGACCTGGGCGCGCGCGACGTGTACGCCTGCGCCACGCACGCGCTGCTCAGCGGCCCGGCGGTCGAGCGGCTGCGCGACGCGCCGTTCACCGAGATCGTGGTGACCGACACGGTGCCGGTGCCCGAGCACAAGCAGTGGCCGGGGCTCACGGTGCTCAGCACCGACGAGCTGCTGGCGAAGGCCGTGCGCTACACGCACGTGAACGAATCGGTCAGTTCGCTGTTCGAGGCGGTCTGATTCCACGCAGGCCCGGCCGGGGATCGCCCGCCGGGTCTTTTCTCTGGACGATAACGGAGGTCTGACTCATGGCGAACGCAACGCTCCACGCCACGCGCCGCGAAGGCGCCGGCAAGGGCCACGCGCGCAAGCTGCGCGGCACCGGCAAGGTGCCCGCGGTGCTGTACGGGCACGGCGACCGCACCGAGAGCCTGTCGGTGGACGCGCACGAGCTCGAGCTGCTGCTGAACCACGTGAACCCCGAGAACACGCTGATCGGGCTGGACATCGACGGCGGCACCCGCGCCGACGTGCTGATCCGCGAGATCCAGCGCCACCCCTGGCGCCCCGAGCTGCAGCACGTGGACTTCCTGCTGGTGCACGGCGACGAGGTGCTCAAGCTGGACATCCCGGTGCGCCTGACCGGCACCCCCAAGGGCGTGCTCGACGAGGGCGGCGTGCTCGACCAGGTGCTCTACGACCTCCACGTGGAGTGCCTGCCGGGGAACATCCCCGAGGCCGCCGAGGTCGACATCTCGGGGCTTGGGATCGGCGAGAGCGTGCGCGTCTCCGACATCTCGATCCCCAACGTGACGATCCTGATGGACGGCGACCTTCCCGTGGCCAGCGTGCTGGCGCCGCGCGTTGGCGAGGCGGGCGTGGACATCGAGGCGGTCGAGGACGTCGCCGAGCCCGAGGTGCTGCGCGGCGCCAAGGGCGACGAGGAGTAGCCCCTCCGCCGTCCTCCCGGACGGCTTCGACACGACCGAGCGGGCGGTTCTTCTGGCGGCAGGGGAGCCGCCCGCTCCATTATCCCACCCACGTTCCCGCCCTTCATCCACCGTTTTCGGTTCCGTTTCGACGGCGCCGGCAGATCGATCCATCTCTACCGTGATCATGCGAAACACTGCGCCGGGGGCGATCGACGTGCGGCGGGGCGAGGTGAGCGGGGGTGCGGGGGCCGCGTGGCACGCGGGGCGCGTGTGGGAGCGCGTCAGGGGACTGTTTCGATCCGAAGGGGAAGGGGAGGGTGGCGGCGTGGCGTCGTTGAAGGTGATCGTGGGGCTGGGCAACCCGGGGCGCGAGCACGCGCTCACGCGGCACAACGTGGGGTGGTGGCTGCTGGACGAGCTCGCCGAGCGCTGGGGCATCGGCCGCTTCCGCGCCGACAAGAACGCCGCCACCGCCACCGGCCGGGTCGACCCGTGGGCGGTGCGGCTGGTGAAGCCCATCACCTTCATGAACCGCAGCGGGAGCGCGCTCCTGCCGTACAAGCGGATGAACGCCATCGACGTCACCAAGGACCTGCTCGTGATCGTGGACGACGTGGCGCTGGAGCCCGGCCGCATCCGCTTCCGGCCCGACGGGAGCCCCGGCGGCCACAACGGGCTCAAGTCCGTCGAGCAGGCGCTGGGGACGAAGGCCTACCCGCGCCTGCGCATCGGCGTGGGCGCCAAGCCGCCGCAGTGGGACCTTGCCGACTGGGTGCTCTCTCCCATGCCCAAGCGCGACCAGGAGCTCGTCCGCGAGCGCTTCGACGACTGCATCGACGGCATCCGCGTGTGGATGGAGCAGGGCATCGAGCCCGCGATGAACAGGTTCAACGGGTAAGCCGCTCGTCGCGGCGTGGATGTTGGAGTCGGTAAATGTGTAATCGTGCGGTTTTCCACGGGGTGCCACGGTGCGCCACAAATCACTAACCCGGCGGGGGTGGGTGCAATGACCGACCAGCGAATCGACGTACACAAGGTCACGAAACCGATACAACTGCTTGCCGCTTGGCTCGTCGGATTGATCCTCGTGGATAGCGCATTCTTGATTACTGCTGGAACTGCGCGCTTACCAGCGTGGGCGAGCGGGAGTTTGGTTGTTGCAGCTATTATCAACGTACCGCTCTTTCTTCTTGCCATCTTCCTTCTTCAGACGCGATTTCGGCCGGAGATGCAGGAAGATACATATTACGCTAAATACCTCGAATCAAAAGTGGGCCTGTCTATCCCGGAGCCCACTTCTATGGCGGTGGATATTCTCAGGCGGGAAGTTGCTGAATCCAATATGGTCTTGAAGGACCTAATTGTTGGTCTCAGTGAAACGTTGCAGAAAGCAAGTAACTCAACGGACAGCTCAGAGAGTGAGGCCGGATTCAGATCTCCTGACTTTTGGGAGACCGTGCGCCGGCTACGAGGCGAGATTGCGGCGGTCCCCAAACAGAGCTGGGCAGGAAAGAAGATTTCCTTGAATGAGAAACTCCCATTTTTTTCTGAACTCTTGAAAGAGTTTAGCAGGAGAGATATCCCGGTTCATGAGACGTTTGGCACTAATGCCGTTAGTCCACATCAGTTCGAAGTTGGCATCGGTAAAGGATTTCAGATGAAGGAAATTCGGGAGATTGTTGCCGCAGTCAGCGCATACAAGGGAGTGGTGGCGTATGCATTCGAAGATCACGATCCCGAAGCGTGGGATAACACGGTTCTAGTGGGTTCGTATGGTGACGACGAAGGGATTTCGATCGCGAGTGCTGTAGAATTGCTACAAGACCAAACTGTTACAGAGAAGGCATTTTACGCAGCCGTCGGATATCGTGGGCCTATTACGTGGTCCTCTTCTGGATGATTGGAGTTCGTGAAATGCGAGCCTTGGCAAGGTCCCTGCGTTCACGATGCCACGAGGCTACAAGTGCGGTTCAGGCTTTTGTTCCCACATGACCGCGCATCGTACCGGAGACAGGCTCCCGTCCGCATGCCGTTCGTCCGATCGAAGCTCGCGTCCGTCGTTCTGCTCGCGGTCGCCCTGCCCGCCGTGCTCGCGTGCGGCCGGGGCGACGAGGCGGCGTCCGTCCCATCCCGAGCCACCTCGGCCGAGGCGGCGCGGGATACGGTGCGCGCGCCGGCGCGGACCGACGCACCGGCGGCGGCGGACGAACGGCTGCCGGCGCGCGGGATCGACGTGTCGCACTACCAGGGGCGGGTCGACTGGCGGGCGGTGGAGGAGGCGGGGATCGGGTTCGCGTTCCTGAAGGCGACGGAGGGGGTGACGTTCACCGATCCCACCTTCCGCGCGCACTGGGCGGCGCTGGGGGAGACGCGGATCCTGCGCGGCGCCTATCACCGCTTCCGCGCGGGCCGCGACGCGGCGGCGCAGGCGGAGCACTTCCTGGCCGTCGCACGGCTCGGCGAGGGCGACCTCCCGGCGGTGCTGGACGTGGAGACCACCGACGGCGTGAGCGACGCGCGGCTGATCCGCGGCGCGCGCACCTGGCTGGAGGCGGTGGAGCGGCGGACCGGCGCGCGGCCCATCGTCTACACCCGCCCCGGCTTCCGCCGCACGCACCTGGGCCGCGCGCTCGACGACTATCCGCTCTGGATCGCGGAGTACAACGTCGATTCGCCTTCGACGGGGACGTGGTCGTTCTGGCAGCACTCGCAGCAGGGCAGGGTGGCGGGGATCCAGAACATCGTGGACCTCGACCACTTCAACGGCTCCCTCGCGGAACTCCGTAAGCTCGCAGTCCCCACGAAATAAGCGAAAGCGGCTTGGACCGGCGCCCGATGCGTGAGCGCCGAGTTGCCGCGAGCGAAGCGAGCCCAGGTCCCTCTCCCAGGCCGTTTTTGGGAGAGGGGCAGCGCGAAGCGCAGGGTGAGGGCCGGGGCGCTGCGGACCGCGCTATCCCGCGGGCCAGGCGCGAGTACGGCTTTCGGTTGAAGGAAGCCTGCGGATGCGTTAGATTATCGCCGTTGGGCCGGGCTCCCGCTGGGGCGCCCGGCCTGTTCGTTTGCCGAAATCGACCTCGATCGGGATCGTACCGGATATGCTGAAGCTGGGGATCGTGGGGCTGCCGAACGTGGGCAAGAGCACGCTGTTCAACGCGCTGACGGCGGCGGGCGCCGACGCGGCCAACTACCCGTTCTGCACCGTGGAGCCGAACGTGGGGATGGTGGAGGTGCCCGACCGGCGCGTGGACGCGCTGGCCGAGGTGGTGAAGCCGCAGCGCATCCAGCGCGCGACGGTGCAGTTCGTGGACATCGCCGGGCTGGTGAAGGGCGCCAGCGAGGGCGAGGGGCTGGGCAACCAGTTCCTCAACAACATCCGCGAGACCGACGCCGTGGTGCACGTGGTGCGCTGCTTCGACGACCCCGACGTGGTGCACGTGATGGGCGGCGTGGACCCGGTGCGCGACCGCGAGGTGATCAACCTGGAGCTGGTGCTCAGCGACCTTGCCATCGCCGAGAAGCGGCTGGAGCGCGTGCGGAAGATGGCCCGCGGCGGCGACAAGGACGCGTCGTCCGAGGTGGCGCTGCTGGAGCGGCTGGTGGCCGCGCTGGGCGAGGGCAGGTCGGCGCGCGCCGTGGAGATGAGCGACGACGAGTGGAAGCTGATGAAGGGCTTCAACCTGCTCACCTCCAAGCCCGTGCTGTACCTGGCCAACGTGTCGGAAGACGACCTGCCGGAGGGCGACAACGACCACGTGCGCGCCCTCCGCGCCGCGGTCGAGGAGAGCGGCGAGGTGGCGCACGTGATCCCCATCAGCAGCAAGATCGAGAGCGAGCTGGGCGAGCTGGCGCCGGAGGACCGCGCCGACTTCCTCGCCTCGCTGGGGCTGGACGAGCCGGGGCTCCACAAGCTGATCCGCGAGGGCTACCGCCTGCTGGGCCTGCAGGTGTATTTCACCGCGGGCGAGAAGGAAGTGCGCGCCTGGGAGATCCCCGTGGGCGCCACCGCGCCGCAGGCCGCGGGCGTGATCCACAGCGACTTCGAGCGCGGCTTCATCCGCGCCGAGACCGTTGCCTTCGCCGACTTCGAGAAGACCGGCAGCGTGAAGGCCGCCCGCGAGCAGGGCCTGATGCGCTCCGAGGGCAAGGAATACGTCGTCAAGGACGGCGACATCCTCCTCTTCCGCTTCAACGTCTGAGCCCGCGCGAAGTCCGCGAAGGCGGCGCGAAGGCGGACTGTGTGCCGTCGTAGCCGCGAGTTCACTCGCAAATTCTCGCGCTAGACCATCAGTCCACACGGTGCTCGGCGATCAGGAACGACGGATCGATCAACGATGACGAAAGCCCCAGCGGATGCTTCCGCCGGGGCTTTTCGTCATCTACCAACGCCGTTCAGTTCACCGCGCGGACAGGTCCGCCGTCGGCAGGAAGCGCGGCGGCTTGCGGTGCTTCGTGCCCTGCTCGAAGGCGAAGGCGAGCTTGATCAGCGTGGGCTCGCTCCAGGCGCGGCCGATGAACGACACGCCGACCGGGAGGCCGAACGCGTAGCCCGCGGGGACGGTGACGTTCGGATAGCCGGCCACGGCCGCGGGGGTGGAGCTGCCGCCCACGCCGTGGTCGCCCAGCAGCACGTCGATCGGCCAGGGGACGCTGCCGGTGGGCGCCACGATCGCGTCCAGCCGGTGCCGCGCCATCACCGCGTCGATCCCCTCGCGGCCGGCCAGGCGCAGGCTCTTCGCCCGCGCGTCCACGTAGGCCTTGTCCGTCAGCGGCCCCTTCTCCTGCGCCATCAGCATCAGCTCCTGCCCGAAGTACGGCATCTCCCGCGCGCGGTCGCGCTCGTTGTGGTCGATCACGTCCTTGAGCGTGCGCACCTTCGACGTGGCGCCGCGCGAGGCGAGGTAGGCGTTCAGGTCGGCCTTGAAGTCGTAGAGGAGGACGGTGAACTCGTCGTTGTCGTACTCGCCCAGGTGCGGGATGTCGGCGGGGTCGACGATGACGGCGCCCATCCGCCGCATCTCCTCGATCGCGGCGTTCACCACGCGGTCGCCGTGCTGGTCGCCGCCGAACATCCGCTTTCGCGCCACGCCGATGCGCGCGCCCCGAAGCCCGTTGGGATCCAGGAAGCGCGTGTAGTCGGGCACCAGGTGCGCCCGCGCGGACGCGGTCGCGCTGTCGCGCGGGTCCACGCCGGCGAGCACGGTGAGCAGCGCGGCGGCGTCGGCCACGGTGCGCGCCATCGGCCCCGCGGTGTCCTGGCTGTGGGAGATGGGGATCACACCCGACCGGCTCACCAGCCCCAGCGTGGGCTTGATCCCCACCACCGAGTTCGCCGACGCCGGGCAGACGATCGACCCGTCCGTCTCCGTTCCCACCGCGATCGCGGCGAGGTTGGCGGCGATGGCGGCGCCCGAGCCGGAGCTGGAGCCGCAGGGCGAGCGGTCGAGGGCGTACGGGTTGCGCACCTGCCCGCCGCGCCCGCTCCAGCCGCTGCTGGCGTGCGTGGAGCGGAAGTTGGCCCACTCGCTCAAGTTGGTCTTGCCGATGATCACCGCGCCCGCCGCCCGCAGCCGCCCAGCGATGAAGGCGTCGCGCGGGGCGGGGGTGCCGTCCAGCGCGTAGCTGCCGGCCGTGGTCATCATCCGGTCGGCCGTGTCGATGTTGTCCTTGATCAGCACGGGGATGCCGTGCAGGGGCCCGCGCACCCGGCCGGCGCGCCGCTCGGCGTCCATCTCGTCTGCGATGCGCAGCGCGTCGGGGTTGGTCTCGATCACCGAGCGCAGCGCCGGCCCCTGCCGGTCGACCTCCTGGATGCGCGCGAGGTACGCCTCCACCAGCGTCCGCGAGGTGAACCGACCGGCGCGCATCCAGTCCTGGAGCTGCTGCACGCTCGCCTCCTCCAGCTCGAACGGCGGCACGGCGGCAGCCTTCGCATCACCCGCAACGGTCGGGGAGATGGGCGACGCGGAGAGCCCCTGCGCGTACGCCGCCCCCGCCACCGCCGCCGCGCCGGCGTGCAGGAACCCACGCCGGCTCAGCCCGCCGGGAGTGGTCGGCGAAGAATCGGTATCGAACGCGGACGGATCTCGGTCGGGCATGGGCGAATCGGGTGATACGAGTGCCGGGGGAGGGGAACGGGTGGATCGTATGCGGCGGGAGCGGCGTGGGCAAGCAATCCAACGAAGTCGCATCGACGGCGGCCGCTCGTACCTCTCCCCCGCGGGCCCTCACCCTGCCGCTTCGCGGCGGTCCCTCTCCCAAACCAACCTGGGAGAGGGACTTGGGCTCGCTTCGCTCGCGGCTCCTTCAGTGCTTGACGGCTTCGGCTCGCGATGCGGCGGATGTGCGAGGATCGGTCCGCGCACTGGGCTCGCGGCTGCTCGGAGGACAGTAGTCCGCGAAGGCGGACTTCGTGTGGTTGTTGCTGCGAATTTATTCGCCCTTCTCGATTTCCGAATCCTTCCGCGCCTTTCCGCCGCGCCGCTGGCGCCCGCTCGTCCAGCCGAAGCGCTCCAGGGAGACGTGGCCGCCGGCGTCGAACTCCACGCCCTCGGCTTCCAGGCGGAAGCGCTGCTCCAGGTCGCCGCCGCCCGCGCCCCGGCGCAGGCTGATGCGGCCCTGCGCGTTGATCACGCGGTGCCAGGGGACGGCGGTGTGGTCCGGCAGCGCAGCCATCGCGTATCCAACCTGCCGCGCCGCGCGCCCCAGCCCGGCGAGCTCCGCCACGCGCCCGTACGTGCTCACGCGGCCGCGCGGGATGCGGCGGACCACGGCGTAGATTCGATCGTAGGTGGAACCGGCGTTCGGCTGGTCGGGCATGGTGGAGGGCAGGGGAGCGGGCGCGGAATGACGATCGACGATTCGCACGGCATCCGGACGACGGGGTGAATGTCGACCTCCAACGTCGTACCGGCAACCGATTTGCTCGAGGATTCTATCCCGCCGAGGGCGCGGCGGGACGTTGCGGGGTGGTTCGATCGGGCACATCGATGGGAACCCTGACTTGCGACGTGTATACAAAATACCCATTCTAGCACGCCACAACCCACATCGCGCAGATCCGCTCGAGCTGCCGGGAGAGCGAACCGCATGAAGCCGTCGTTCCATCGCACGTCCGCCGCCGCCCTGCTGGTGCTCGCGACCGCCGCCTGCGGCACGGCCAGCGGGCAGGCGCGTCCCGCCGCCGCCCCGCCCGCCCCGCCGGCGGGGGCGAACGTCCCCGCTCCGCCCGCGGCCGGCGCGAACGGCCCCCAGCGGCGTTACACCGAGGCGGACGTGCGCTTCATGCAGGGGATGATCGCGCACCACGCGCAGGCGGTGGTGATGACGCGGCTGGTGCCCACGCACACGGAGCGGGCCGACATCCGCCTCGTGGCGCAGCGCATCGACCTGTCGCAGCAGGACGAGATGGCGATGATGCGGCGCTGGCTGCAGGACCGCGGCGAGCCCGTCCCCGCGGCGGACGCGGCGCACGCGCACCACGCCGGCATGGACCACGCGGCCGCCGGACACGGTTCGATGCCCGGCATGCTCACGGCCGAAGAGCTGGCGCGCCTGGAGGCGGCGCGGGGAGCGGAGTTCGACCGGCTGTTCCTGCAGTACATGATCCGCCACCACGAGGGCGCGCTGACGATGGTGGAGCAGCTCCTGGCCTCGCCGGGCGCGGGGCAGGAGCCGGAGCTCTTCGGCTTCGTGTCGGACGTGGACGCCGACCAGCGCGCCGAGATCGCGCGGATGCAGGGCCTGCTCGCCGCGCTTCCGCCCGCGGCAACCCCCCGCTGACCCGCTGCCCCCGTGGGGGAGCGGGCTGGCGATCCCGATTCAGCAACACTTCACCGACACCCGAGATGAGATCGCAAACGAACGTCCGCCGGACGGCCTCGCTGGCCGGCGCCCTGCTGCTCGCGGCGGGGCTGGCGTCGCACGCCGCCGCCCAGGGCAGCGCCACCGACCCGCGCGTGGGGCTGCGCGGCGGCTGGCGCGACGCGGGCGAAGCCATCCGCAACCTGGAGCTGGTGTCGCACCGCGACCGGCCGGCGGGGTGGTTCAACGCCGAGAACGCCGGCGACTTCGGCTTCGCCAACGCCGACATGGCGTTCAGCGGCACGCTGGCGTTCCAGGGCGGCTTCAACGGCTTCCAGATCTGGGACGTGTCGAATCCTTCCAACCCGCGGCTGCGCTCGTCGCTGGCGTGCCCCGGCGGGCAGGGCGACGTGTCGGTGCACCGCAACCTGCTGTTCGTGTCGGTGGAGGAGACGCGCGGCCGCGTGGACTGCGCCGGCACCGGCGTGGCCGACTCGGTGAGCGCCGACCGCTTCCGCGGCGTGCGCATCTTCGACATCAGCAACGTCGACCAGCCGCGCCAGATCGCCACGGTGCAGACCTGCCGCGGCTCGCACACCCACACGCTGCTGGTGGACCCCCGCGACCAGGCCAACGTCTACATCTACGTGGCCGGCACCAGCCCGGTGCGCCCGGCGTCGGAGCTGGCGGGGTGCTCGGGGCGGAGCCCGTCGGAGGACCCCAACACCTCGTACTTCCGCATCGAGGTGATCAGGGTGCCGCTCGCCGCGCCGCAGCAGGCGGCCGTGGTGAGCGCCCCGCGCGTGTTCGCCAACCGCGAGACGGGGAACGTGGCGGGGCTGTGGGCGGGCGGCCAGCACGGGCCCGGCACGCAGAACACTGCGACCACCAACCAGTGCCACGACATCACCGTCTACCCCGAGATCGGGCTGGCGGCGGGCGCGTGCGCCGGCAACGGCATCCTGCTGGACATCCGCGACCCGGCCAACCCGGTGCGCATCGACGAGGTGAGCGACCCCAACTTCGCCTACTGGCACTCGGCGACGTTCAACAACGACGGCACCAAGGTCCTCTTCTCGGACGAGTGGGGCGGCGGCACGCAGGCGCGCTGCCGCGCGACCGACCCGGTGCTGTGGGGCGCCGACGCGCTGTTCACGCTCACCGACCGCAAGATGCGGCTGGCGGGCTACTACAAGCTCCCGGCGGCGCAGACGGCTTCGGAGAACTGCGTGGCGCACAACGGCTCGCTGATCCCGGTGCCGGGGCGCGACATCATGGCGCAGGCGTGGTACCAGGGCGGCATCTCGGTGTTCGACTTCAGCAACCCCGCCCGCCCGGTGGAGATCGCCTTCTTCGACCGCGGCCCGCTGAACGAGCGGCTGATGCTGGGCGGGTTCTGGAGCGCCTACTGGTACAACGGCTACATCTACGGCTCGGAGATCGGCCGCGGGCTGGACATCTTCCGCCTGACGCCCAGCGCGCACCTGTCGCAGAACGAGATCGACGCGGCGAACCTGGTGCGCATGGAGAGCTTCAACCCGCAGATGCAGACGAAGCTCAAGTGGCCGGCGCACTTCGTGGTGGCCAAGGCGTACGTGGACCAGCTCGTCCGCGGCAACGCGCTGGCTCCCACGCAGCTCACCCGCATCAGCCGCGACCTGGCCCGTGCCGAACGGCTGCGGGCCGGTTCGGCCCGCCGCGCGGCGCTGACCAACCTGGCCGCCTCGCTCGACCGCGACGCAGCCCGCTCCGCCGACCCGGCGAAGGTGCGGCTGCTCTCCGGCACGCTGCGCGAGCTGGCGTCCGCGCGCCGCTGATCGGCTGATCGCCAGGAGATGACGAACGCACCGCGGGCAGCCTGCCCGCGGTGCGTTTTCCTTTGCTCCGATCTGAAGATCATGGTGGAATCTCCCCGCGCTGTTTCGCTGAACATCCGCTGCATCCTTCGCTGCCGACGAGCGAACGTAATTATGGCATGTGCTGAGTGATCGAAATTTTTTCGCAGAGAACCCACTACGGGTTCAGCTTGCTTCCGTCTCCTCCCAGACACCGCTAACTGCGTCATCATGGGGTAATCGAGCAGTGCCGTAGTCCCGCGTGCGTCCGCATCACCGTAGTCGACGGAGATGCGACGCGGTGTGTCGGTCGATTTCGATGCCCCGGCTCAAATCGCCTGTGAGGTCAGGATCATCTGCCCTCGATCGAAACGTCGCTACGGTTGATGAAGCTGGCGCTCTGTAACCCTGATAAACGCAGTTAGGGGCGCCAGACTCGGGCGTGAAGGGGAGGAGACGCGCGGATTCGTCCATCGACGCCGCGATTTGAAGCGATCGGCGGGGATGGGGCTCTCCCGAAAAAATTTCGATAACTCAGCGAGAGCGCAGGCTGACGCCCCGCTCCGGAGAGATTCGGGCGAGCGGAGTGGAGGGCGCACACTCGGGCGCATTTGGACGAATTCTCAGCGGGGGCTACGAAAAATGCGGAATTTCGTGTATATTGCTGGATGATCTCCGTATCCAATCTAGAAAAGTCATATGGCGACCGCGTTCTCTTCGAGGACGCGGCGTTTCAGTTGAACCCGGGCGAGCGCTACGGCATCGTGGGCGCCAACGGCTCGGGCAAGACCACGCTCCTGCGCATCCTCAGCGGCGACACCGAGGCCACGCGCGGCACCGTGTCCATCCCCAAGTCGGCCCGGATCGGCGTGCTTCGGCAGGACCACTTCCTCTACGAAGACGAAGAGATCCTGGGCGTGGCGCTGATGGGCCACCCCGAGTTGTGGAAGGCCATCGTCGAGAAGGACGCGCTCCTCGCGAAGGCGCACGAGCACTTCGACTACGAGCGCTTCTCGGAACTGGAAGAGACGGTGCAGCGGCTGGACGGCTACACCGCCGAGGCGCGCGCGGCCATCATCCTCGAAGGGCTGGGGCTGCCGACCGAGATCCACCGCGACCCGCTCTCCACGCTCTCGGGCGGGTTCAAGCTGCGCGTGCTGCTGGCGCAGGTGCTGGCCGGCAAGCCCGACGTGCTGCTGCTGGACGAACCCACCAACCACCTGGACATCCTCTCCATCCGCTGGCTGGAGAAGTTCCTGCACGACTACGACGGGCCGGTGGCGGTGATCTCGCACGACCACCGCTTCCTGGACAACGTGGCCACGCACATCATCGACGTGGACTACCAGACGGCCACGCTGTACCACGGCAACTACAGCGACTTCCTGGTGCAGAAGGTGGAAGACCGGGAGCGCAAGGAGAAGGAGATCGAGGGGCGGCAGAAGGAGATCGCGCACCACCAGAAGTTCGTCGACAAGTTCAAGGCCAAGGCCAGCAAGGCGCGCCAGGCCCAGAGCAAGCTCAAGATGATCGAGCGCAAGGTCGACGAGCTCGAGGAGCTGCCCGGCAGCTCGCGCCGCTACCCCAAGTTCCGCTTCGTGCCGCGGCGCCCCAGCGGCAAGGAGGTGCTGAAGATCGACGGCGTCCGCAAGGCGTACGGCGACAAGGAGGTGCTCCACGGCGTGGACCTGCACGTGAACCGCGGCGACCGCCTGGTGATCATGGGGCCCAACGGCATCGGCAAGTCCACCCTGCTCAAGATCCTGGTGGGCGACGTGGAGGCCGACCAGGGCGGCGTGGAGTGGGGCTACGAGACGCACCCCGGCTACTTCGCGCAGGACCACCACGAGCAGCTCGAGGACGTGGACCGCACCGCCGAGCAGTGGCTGTGGGACTTCTGCCCCGGCAAGGACCGCGGCTTCGTGCGCGGCCACCTGGGGCTGATGCTGTTCTCCGGCGATGACGGCGAGAAGCGGCTGAGCGCGCTCTCCGGCGGCGAGGCGGCGCGGCTGGTGTTCAGCCGGCTGGCGCTGGAGCAGCCCAACGTGCTGGTGCTGGACGAGCCCACCAACCACCTCGACCTGGAAAGCATCGAGGCGCTGGTGGCGGCGCTGCAGAACTACGAGGGAACGCTGATCCTGGTGAGCCACGACCGCTGGTTCGTGGGCCAGCTCGCCACGCGCGTCGTGGAGATCACCCGCGACGGCATCCGCGACTACCGCGGCACCTACCAGGAGTACGTGCACGCTTGCGGCGACGACCACCTCGACGCCGACACCGTCGTCCTCAAGGCGAAGCGCGAGGGGAAGAAGCGCGAGACCGTCGGCGCCTGATCCGCCAGCCGGCGCTCGTCCCGGCATCGCCGACAACGTCGTGACGATCGATGGGAAGCCGTCTCGCCCTCGAGCGAGGCGGCTTCCTCACGATCACGTTCGACGACCGTGTTCTTTCGTCGATCGATCACACGCCGGGCGTCGATCGTCAGATTCCACCCAACTCCCGCGTCCTTTCTGGGCGCAAGCGGATGAAAGGCATCGGTTTGTCCCGAGGAGTGTCCGAGAAGATGCGGGGGCGACGTGCGGGTTGCGCGGCAGGCTGCGCTGGACGATCGACGCTGGGATCTTGCGTAAAGCTCTATATCATCATAGCTTAGAGAGCTTTTTCAGCGCGTCCGTTCGCGCCCCCGCCGCGCCAGTGGCGTGGGGCGGCGATGGCGGCGCGCCGCCGGCCGGCCGCCCTTCCTGGGTCGCCGCTCTACCGTTCCAAACCCGTCCCGCGCATCTTTACCGCCATGGCCCCGTGCCATGCGGCGAAGCCGCGGGTTGCCGCGCGGCGCCGTCCGTGGCGCCATTCCGTATGCCGGCCTTCGCGCGAACCCGCGCGAGGCCTCTTCTGATCTCACCCGCGGGGCGCCAGCGCCCCTCCCCGGAGGCGTGTTCCCACCATGCGTAAGCTTCTGCTCTGCACCCCGGCCGTGCTCTTCTTCTGGGGCTGCTCCGGCGGCGACTCCACCCAGGCGAAGGTCGCCACCAGCGTGGCCATCTCCCCGGGGTCCGTGAACTTCGACGCGATCGGCGCCACGCAGGTGCTGCGCGCCACCGTGCTCGACCAGAACGGCGGCGCCATGGCCGGCATCCCGATCACCTGGTCGACCAGCTCGGCGGCGATCACCCTGGTGCCGCTGGGCGGCGACAGCGCCCGGGTGACCTCGGCCGCGAACGGCAACGCCTCGGTGAACGCCTCGGGCGGCGCCGCCAACGGCTCGGTGTCGATGACGGTGGAGCAGGTGCCCACGCAGCTCGTCAAGGTCGACGGAACCGACACGCAGGTCGGCATGGTGGGCGGCACGCTCCCCACGCCGGTGCGCGTGAAGCTGGTGGACCGGCTGGGCGCGGGCGTGCCCGGCAAGACGGTGACCTTCACCGTTTCCGGCGGCGGCGGGACCGTGTCGTCGGCCACCGCGGTGACCGAGGCCGACGGCACGGCGGCGGTCAACTGGACGCTGGGCGCCACGCCCGGCGCGCAGGCGGTGACGGCCACCTTCACCGCCGCCACCACGACGGTGTTCACGGCCACGGCGGTGAACACGCCGATCGGCGTGGTGTCGCCGGCCCGCGGCGGCGACCAGGCGGTGATGGTGGGCTCGGCCGTGCCGACCACGCCCGGGATCATCGTGCGCAACCTGGCGGGCCAGCCGGTGGCCGGCGTCTCGGTGACCTTCTCGGTGGCGGCCGGCAACGGCACCATCACCGGCGCGACCACCACCACCGACGCCACGGGGCTGGCCGCGGTGGGCAGCTGGACGCTCGGCAGCGCGGGGCCCAACCGGCTCACCGCCACCGTGAACGCCGGCGGGTTCAACAACAACCCGGTGGTGTTCACCAACTACGGCTGCCAGGGCGGCGGGGGCGGGGGCTACGCCATCACGCTCTGCTACACCAGCACCATGACCCCCACGCAGCGCGCCGCGTTCGAGAACGCGGCGGCGCGCTGGGCCAGCCTGATCACCGGCGACCTCTCCAACGAGGTGGGCGA